>PVMK01189054.1_pt3 | contig 88412 bp, 53 predicted proteins | sample 1853481 | NCBI WGS metagenome assembly PVMK01 (sample SAMN08533507, study PRJNA380276) | Marine sediment metagenome, whole genome shotgun sequencing project.
GCTGACGATCAGCTGACAGATCCAGCAGGTCGTTAAGCAGGTACACACTGGAGGCACATAAACAGAATGCCAGAAAACCCAAAAATGCCTGCTGTGTCGGCTGAATTTCATCCAGGCGTTGCGACAGCACCAGGGGCACAAATATCAGCAGATTTTTTAGCCATTGATGCGGACGCATCGCCTTACTAAATGCTTTGAGATAATTCTGGCTCCCTGCAAAAACCCGGGCTACCTTACTGATCTTTTCCGCACGCGATTGCACAGCTTTCGGCGTATTCACAAGAACTGCCGTACCGGCAGCTTCCCAGATTGGAAGATCAACTGAACCATTGCCTGCATAGGCAAAATTTTCTGAGCCCAGCTGCGATCTTATATGGGCCAGCTTGCATGACCCGGACAAATTCTCACGTTCTGTGCTGCCAAGCACCCATGAAAAAAAGCCCAGATGTTCTGCAATACCTTGTGCATAACGGATATTAGATGCGGTAGCCAGCATCAATTTACGGCCTGATGCATGCTCTTCGCGCAGATACTCAACAAATTCTTCACGATATGGCAGTAGCTCAGCCTGCAAATTTACCCGATTCGCAATCATTTGTTTCAGGTGAGCTTTGCCCTGCAGTAACCACAGCGGCAACATAAACACATAAAAAGGACTCAGACTGAGTAAAGCAAATACTGATTCATGCAGTAAATCGGTACGAATCAGAGTACCGTCGACATCAATCACCAGTACGCTATAGCTTTGCTGTCCTGATTTATCCTGCATTGACACCTACTCCCCGGAATCCACTGTTCCAGTGTCTTGATTCAATGGCATCTTTTTAGCTAGTCCGCCAAATTCAATGCCAACGACAAAAGCCAGTCCGATCGCAACCGCAAACCACAAAGTTGCCAGCCTGCATATTATTACCGCAGAGACCGCTATTGGCGAATCAATACCTGTCAATATCAGTAATGAACCCATTGCAAGTTCAGTGCCACCCAAGCCGCCCGGCATAAATGACACTACGCCCGCCAATACGCTCACACCATAAATACCTGCGGCCAGGTAAAACGGTGTAGCGACATCCATACGTTCCAGGACTATATACAATCCGTAGCCTTCGGCAGCCCAGGCAAGCAAACCAAGCGCAAGCCCCACATAGAGAGGTCCTGATTGCAACAAATCCGCTGACGAGCGCAACAAATCTAAAAAATGCTCGCCCATAGAGCGCAACCGGAGGGATTTAAAACCCTGACGTCGGCGCTCCAGAAAATTATGGATGGCTTCGCTGTGGACCATCGGTAAAAATGCAACGGTCACTATAAAGGTCAATACCACCAGCCAGCGCGTACTTTCAAATGCATAAGCCGCCAGGGAAGCAACAATGATCATGGATATCATATCCACCAGCCGCTCAACAAAAAATGCTGAAAGACCATGTATGTAGCTAACACCATAGGGCTTTAAATAAACTGTGCGTACAACTTCACCTACCTTGCCCGGGGTCGTAGTAAAGCCGAAACCAGCCAGATAGATAGATAAATTGGCGCTAAGCGGGACTTGATAGCCGAGTCGACGCAGATAAAAATCCCAGCGCACAAAACGCAGCAAATAATTAACAAGTGAGAGCCCAAGAATAATGGCCCAGCCCTGCCAGCCCAGCGATCGGATCGATGCCCAGACTTCACTAATATCACTAAAAGCCGCCATCGCCCCCAGTAACCCAATGGTCAGGACCACAACAATTAGAAACTGGCGTGCAAAATTAGCCGGGAGAGCCAATAGAATATTCCGTAAAAATTATTCCTGGCCGACCAGGCAGGCATCCATACAACACGTTTGCCAGCTGACCAACCATTTAAGAGGGCGCAATACTAGCAGACACGAGGCCTCTGGCCATTTGCACCAGGTCCCATTTTACATATCTGCTGCTAATTAAGCGTGGGCTATACGAGCAGGCCCGGTGTATATATTGAAGCGGCCATCACGCAGAAAACCCACAAGCGTCATGTCAGAGTCCCACGCAAGGTCAATTGCAAGACTGGAAGGCGCACCAACTGCAGCCAGAATCGCACAACCGGCCATGCGCGCCTTTTGCACCAGTTCAAAACTGGCACGACCACTGACCAGGATACCCTTATTGCGCAGGGGCAACTCACGGGCGGCAAAACCAGCACCCAGCAACTTATCAACCGCATTGTGTCGGCCTACGTCTTCATAAACATGGCCTGTTACGCCGTCAGGCCCGAATACCGCTGCCGCATGAATGCTACCGGTTCCCGCAAATACCCGCTGCTGAGCCGCCAATTGGTCCGGTAAAGCCGTAAGCATATGCGCCTCCACCTGCCATTCTTCTGCCTGAATGGGAAACTGCGCTTGAGTATGAATCGCCTCTATAGACGCTTTACCGCACACACCGCAGGATGACGTAACGTAAAAATTTCGATCTAGCTTTGATAATTCGCTCTCCGGCACATCCTGCAACATTACCGTTATCCTGTTGGACGTATCGATATCACTAGCAGCACCAGAAAGTGAAACTGTGACAACCTGATCCGGCGAGCGGATAATTCCTTCGGTAAATAAAAAACCCAGTGCCAGCTGAGCATCATCGCCTGGAGTTCGCATCGTAACGGCAACGTTACGATGTTGCATTTCTGCAGCCTGATCCTCGTGGCCATCCGCTAGCCACGCAAGACTAATTTCCAGCGGCTCCTCAACCGCAACATTATCTTCCCCTGATCGAAAAATGCCTGCATCAATTTTCCTGACCGGAAACCTTTTCATGGCATGTTCTTCGGATATATCTGCACCGCCCATGCCCGCACCACTCTTGCTAACCGGTTCAGTCATCACAACACACTCAAAGTGGCGCTTAGTCCATTCAATACAAAACAATCAGACATCAAAAATCCGTCCCGGGTTCAGAATCCTGTGCGGATCCAGCATAATTTTTAGTCGGCGCATTAACTCAAGTTCCTCCGGGTTACGACTTATAGCCAGCCAGCGCTTCTTTTCCAGCCCTATACCGTGCTCTCCGGAGATTGAACCACCCAGCACCTGCAGAGGCTCGTATATTGCCCTCTCTACGCGCTCACGCAACTGAACTGCATCTGAATCATTCGCTTCTACAGGCGCTACCACAAAATGCAGATTGCCATCCCCCGCATGACCGAATACCCATGTCTGCTGACTGGGAAATTCTCTGTCCAGCCGCTCAAGCACTTCCTCTACATATCCATCCATCTGCGAAAGCCGGAGACTCACATCAAAAATAAAGGCGCGGCCAAACTGCAGTGTTTTCTCAACACTGTCACGCAAAGCCCATAATGACTGCCGCTCATCGCCGGACTTACACAAAACAGCATCCGCGACGAGTCCCGTAGCGCTGGCTGTGGCCATGGCATCGAGAAAGCGCTCATGGTCACTTATAGGCGAGTCACCCAATGCTTCAACCAAGACATAAAAAGGGTAACCAAAATCCAGCGGCGGGTTCCCGGCTGCAACTAATTCATAATAGTTCTGCCAAAAGAGCTCGAATGCACTTAACGTGCCGCCTAACTGCGCATCCAGCAAGCGCAATAATTCCACAACCTGACTAAAATCTTCGCAGGCTACCAGTGCAGTTTCCTGACTCCGCCATACCGGTCGCAACCGCAATACCACCCGGGTAATAACACCCAGCGTACCCTCACTGCCAATAAACAATTGTTTGAGATCGTAACCTGCATTGTTTTTCAACATTTCATTTAATGATGAAACCACTGTCCCATCTGCCAGCACCACTTCGACACCCAAGACAACATCACGGGTCATGCCATAGCGGATAACCTGATGACCACCCGCATTTGTTGCTACATTTCCACCAATGGTGCAACTACCCCGTGCGCCCAGGTCCAAACCCAGCATCAACCCTTCCGTACCTGCTGCATCCTGAGCGGCCTGCAGTGTGACGCCAGCCTGCACACACATACTCCGGTCAGTAACACTCACCGACTCAATCCGCTTCAGCCGCTCCGTTGATAACACAACATCGTTGGCACTCGCTATGGCACCTTCGGCAAGCCCTGTCAGCCCGCCATGAATGACCACAGGCTGCTTAACTGCATGGCAAGCCCGCAACACAGCTGCAACCTCAGATGTATTAGCCGGACGGAAAATAACAGGTGCTGCAATCGCATCGTCGCGCCAGATACCAGCCAGGCGGCCACTTACCGCTTCGCCAGTCAGCACCCCTTCCGGCCCCAGCACCTCGCGTAATTCGCTAATCAACGTTATTAGAGACTGCTGATTATTCATTCATGGTGGTCTATTGGATGCATGGGAATCTCCATTATTGGAGGCTGAATTGTTAGATGATATGTTCGCTTATTGGTCCGACAGGGAGTGGTTATGAAACTGCTTGCGTAAATCAGCTTTCTTTATTTTTCCGGTGGCAGTGTGGGGCAGCTCTGACACAAATACCACGTCGTCCGGAATCCACCACTTCGCTACTTTGCCTTCAAACCAGGCCAGCATCTCCGCACGCTCCAGCGATGCTTTTTCACGCAACACGACCACCAATAACGGGCGTTCACCCCATTTTGCATGCTGGACGGCAATAGCAGCTGCTTCTGCGACATCAGGATGATCAACAGCGGTATTTTCAAGTTGAATCGAGCTGATCCACTCCCCACCGGATTTTATTACATCCTTGGTGCGATCCGTAATCTGCATGGATCCTTCTGCATCAATGGTTGCTACATCCCCCGTATCGAACCAGCCATCTGCATCCACTATTACTTCCTCACCCTTGAAGTAACTGCTGCAGACCCAGGGGCCACGCACCTTGAGCGCACCGAATGCCTGACCATCCCATGGCAGCACGTTATTCGCAGCATCCACAATTTTCATCTCCACACCAAAGATACCGCGCCCCTGGCGCATTTGTGCTGCCTGTAATTGTTCAGCAGATAATTTTTCCCGTCCGGGTTTGGGTGAGTTATATACACCAACAGGACTCATCTCGGTCATACCCCATGCATGCTGCACGGACACATCATGTTTATCGCGAAAAGAATCAATAATCGAGGCTGGACAGGCCGCCCCACCCACACAGATTCGTTGCAGACTCTCTACGGTTTTTTTGGCCTGCTCCAGGTAAGTCAGCAGTGCGAGCCACACAGTTGGCACACCCAGTGAATAATTTACCTGCTCAGTTTCGATCAGTTCATGCAACACCGCGCCATCAGCCATTTTTGCACCCGGCAATACCAGCTTCGCACCAACCATCGGTAAGGCGTAAGGCGTCCCCCATGCATTTACATGGAACATCGGTACCAGCGGCATCACGCAATCAGAGGCACCCAGATTCATGACATCCGGCAGACTTATCCCATAAGTATGCAACACAGTTGAACGATGACTAAACAACACACCCTTGGGGTTACCGGTTGTACCGGAGGTGTAACACAAGGCACTGGCTGTATCTTCAGCCAGATCGGGCCAGTTATAAAGATCACACTCGGGCTCAAGCAATTCTTCATAACAAAGCATGTTGCTCAATGCAGCCTCAGGCATATGGGCCCGATCCGTTAAAACCACGCAAGCCTGGACCGCAGAAAGCTGTGATTGCAACTCCTCAAGCAAGGGCACAAACATCGGGTCAACGAAGATCACCCGGTCTTCAGCATGATTAATAATGTAAGCGATCTGCTCCGGGAACAACCGCGGATTAATGGTGTGACAAACCCCACCGGAACACGATATGGCGTAATACAGTTCAAAATGGCGATGGTCATTCCAGGCCAGGGTAGCGACTCGATCTCCTGGTACGCAGCCCAGCCGGTCCAGCGCATTCGCCAGCTGGCGTGACCGCCGGAATGCTTCAGCATAGGTATATCGAAAGCGCGGCTGATCTGTTGTCACAGAAACAATTTCGCGACGACCGTGATTTACCTCTGCAAAATGCATGATTGAGGTAATGGTCAGCGGCGAATGCATCATCAAACCCTGCATCATCGTCACCTGAATCCCCCGCAATAAAACATAGACAGAATCGGCGGCAAACTAATCGCCCCCTCAATCATCCCCCTATGTAATACATTTCTACCTTGTCGGCAGGCGCGGCATTTCTTGCCCGCAGTTCACTGTAGCGGTCATCCCGCTTCATCCATACCGCGCTGACAATATCAGCAAGTTCTGCATCACTGGCACCGGCACGCAACGGAGTACGCAAATCAGTTCCTGCTGATGCAAACAGGCAGGTATAAAGGTTGCCATCCGACGATATACGGGCCCGAGTGCAGGATCCACAAAAAGGTTCGGTAACTGAAGTGACGAAACCAATCTCGCCCTGTCCGTCCGCAAATACATAGCGGCTTGCCACCTCCCCAAAATAGTTACTTTCAGCCGGGCTTATAGGCCAGCGCGCATTAATTAATTCCACTAACTCTCTGGCGGGAACCGTGTCCGATGGTTGCCAGTGGTTGATCGTCCCTACGTCCATATATTCGATAAAGCGCATGATCGTCCCGCTGCCGCGAAATTTGTCCACTAATTCCAGAACAGTAGAATCATTGATGCCACGGCGAACGACACTGTTGACCTTCACAGGATGAAGCCCTGCCAATTCAGCCTCTTGTATACCCTCAAGCACTTTGCTTACACTGCCACGCCCGCCACTCATGGCACGAAAAACATCATCATCAAGCGAATCCAGACTGACTGTGACACGATCCAGGCCAGCAGCCTTTAGTGCTGCTGCATGCTGAGCCAACAATATTCCATTAGTCGTAAGCGCAACATCATCAATCGCATCAAGCGCAGATAATTCAGCAATAAGCTCGGGCAGATTGGCACGCAGCAGAGGCTCGCCGCCGGTAATACGCAGCTTGCGCACGCCGAACCCGGCAAATACTCGTGCCACACGAACAATCTCGCTAAATGACAACCGGTCATCGCTATTTAAAAACTGAAAATCCTTGTGGTATTTATCTTCGGGCATGCAGTAAGGACAGCGAAAATTACAGCGATCCATAACGGATATGCGTAAATCACGCAATTGACGCTGGAACTGATCTTGTAGTGCGACCGGGCGGCCACTAACTTTTGAAAAATCTATTATTCGTTCGCTCATCAGTATTCGTTTTGCCAGCGTTGTCCTGCCTGACGGTAATAAGAAAGCTTTAGCGAAGCTAACATACGCCCCCCGCTTGTCAATGAGATTAGTCATTGGGTGCGCCTGCCAGCTTTTCATGTATCGAGGCCTCGCCGCCATACTGGTTTATACTCGTCTGCCGACAGGAGATTCGGACACTATTAAAGCCTGCACCATGACAGACTCTTTAGTCGAAAAACTGAACCTACCAGAGCAGATGCAGGCGATTGCCATTCGCGAAGCGGGCGCACCCGATGCACTGCAACTTATCGAAACGGCGGTTCCTGAGCCTGGGCCTGACGAAGTTCTGATAAGTGTAGCGGCCGCTGGCGTTAACCGGCCCGATTGTCTGCAACGACGTGGCTTGTACCCGCCGCCACCGGGTGCGTCGGAGCTGCCGGGCCTCGAAGCAGCCGGCACGGTTGCCGCGACAGGGGCCAACGTCACTTCCTTCAAGACAGGCGACCGTGTTTGTGCGCTTCTGACAGGAGGTGGCTACGCCGAATATTGTACGGCACCCGCTGTACAATGCCTGCCGGTCCCGACCGGACTAAGCCTGCTCGAAGCCGCCGCAATACCTGAAACTTTCTTTACCGTCTGGACTAATGTATTTGATCGCGGCCAACTTAAAGCAGGCGAACGACTGCTTGTGCACGGTGGTGCCAGTGGCATCGGTACGACAGCCATACAGCTGGGCACCGCACTGGGCGCCGAGGTTTATGCAACCGCCGGCAGTGCGGAAAAAGTTCAGTTATGCGAATCACTGGGCGCAAAGATCGCTATTAACTACCACGAAGCCAGTTTTCTCGAGGTACTAAAGGCGCAAACCCCCAACAAGAGTGTCGACGTGATTCTCGATATAGTCGGCGGCACCTATCTTGAACAGAACATTAAACTACTGGCAACCGAAGGACGGCTGGTCGTTATCGGCGTGCTCGGCGGAGCTAAAGGCACACTTAATCTTGGCTTGGTATTGAGCAAACGTCTGACAATAACAGGATCAACATTACGTGCCCGCCCACCCGAAGCCAAGGGAAAGATCGCCACAGCGCTGCGCGAACACGTATGGCCGTTACTCGAAAATGGCTCAGTGAAACCAGTCATACAGGCCAGTTTCCCACTCGCTGAAGCTGCACGTGCCCATGAACTGATCGAAGCCAATAAAGCAGCCGGCAAACTGGTATTGATTGTCGATGCCACGCTGGCAAATGAACGAGTGCTATGACCAGACCTGACGCAAGCCACAATACAGCGAACTGAATATGAGCAACCGTTCCCTGACCCGGCATTTTACCGAGTGGCAAAAAAGTGATACTGCCATGGTTCTGGCAACCGTAGTTCATACCGAAGGCTCAACCTATAGTAAAGCAGGTCGTCATATCCTGATTCGCGCAAATGGAGAACATGAGGGCCTGTTAAGTGGTGGCTGCCTGGAAGGTGATCTCGCCGAACATGCCCGTACCGTTTTGACCAACGGTGCTCCCCTGTCAATCACCTATGATATGCGTGATACGGCCGATGATCTGTGGGGCATTGGCCTGGGTTGTAACGGCATGATGCGCATACTGCTGCAAAGACTGACGGCGGATAATAACTGGCAGCCCTTTACGGCGATTGCGGAGGCGATGGCTCGCACGATTGCCAGCACCGGCATTCTTATCACCGCAAGTGACACGGATGAGTTGCAGCCCGGCGCATGTTTCATCTGTGACGGTGGTGGCCATTGGCAGGAAGCAGGCACCGCATTAACAAAGAACCCGGAGCAACAGCAACCATCCGCAGCACTGCCCGCCACGATTGATCACAACACACCAACCGGCCCATGCACGTCGTTATCTTGGCGTATCCAACCCTGGCCGAGAATTCTGTTACTGGGCGCCGGACCCGATGCCGTACCCGTCGTGCAGCTAGCCAGTACTCTGGGCTGGGAAATAACAGTCGCAGATCATCGCTTACATTACATCGAGTCAGGTCAATTTGATGCTGCAGATATACTACTATTAGTCGACCCGGCCAAAATCATTCAGCAGTTACCGCTCGAGCTATATTCAGCTGTCGTCGTCATGAGCCACCATATTGATACCGACCGCACTTACCTGCAACAACTGTCTGACAATGCGATCAACGGGCTATGCTATATCGGCATACTCGGACCCGCTGCGCGCCGGGCAAAATTGCTGAGCGAACTTGACATGAGTGATACAGACTTCGCCGACCGCCTGCATGGACCGGTTGGACTGGATATAGGCAGCGATTCACCGGAAACAATCGCGCTTTCACTCATTAGCGAAATCCAGTCCGTTCTTAGCTCAGCGTAAAAACAGAATGGTTAGCACCCTGCAAGGTATGATGGCCCTGTACGCCAGACCATAAACAATAAAAATGGACAATAAAAAAGTTGCACAGCCAGATTCGTTCCGTATTGATGTCAGTGCGGCAGAGAGCCTTATATATGAGGTGATGCCCGCCTATGACAGCGAATTGGTCCAACTGGCTGCTGCGACCGGGCAGATACTGCGGCAAAAAATAGTCGCTGAACGCGATCAGCCGCCCTTTAACCGCGCCACCATGGACGGTATTGCCATTAGCAGCAGCGCACTGCACAAGCAGACGCGTCAGTTTGAAATTGCCGGCATACAGGCAGCCGGGCAGCCGGCACAGCAGCTAGTCTCACCCGATGATTGCTTTGAAGTAATGACTGGCGCGGTGCTGCCCGCTGGAACAGATACCGTTATACCCGTCGAACGGATTAATGTAAGTGGCGAAGCCGCCGAACTGGAACAGGGTTATACCCCCGAAGCAGGGCAGTTTGTACATTTGCAGGCGTCAGATCATGCACAAGGCGATACCCTCCTTGAACCCGGCGTGCTTATCCAGGGGCCCGAAATGGCAATACTGACGGCAGCCGGCAGCGCCCAGGTTGAAATCACCCGCTCACCCGGTATTGCTGTTATCTCCACCGGCGATGAACTGGTTGATGTAGGCACGGAAATTGCGGAATTCCAGATTCGTTCATCAAATGACCGCGCCATAGAAACCTCCCTACACTTGCATGGCTACAGCCGCACCATCCGCAGTCAGCTGCCCGATGATCCTGAGTCACTGCGCAGCCACATCCAGGCTCTGCATGAGGAAAATGATGTACTGATTTTAAGTGGCGGGGTATCAATGGGGAAATATGATTACATCCCGGCCATTCTTAAAGAACTCGGCATCCGCGTTGTGTTTCACAAAATCCTGCAGCGCCCCGGGCTCCCCATGTGGTTTGGAGTAAGTGCGGACAACAAACCTGTATTCGCCCTGCCTGGCAATCCGGTATCAACGATTGTGTGTTGTATACGCTATGTCATACCCGCGCTCTTTCGTGCAGTGGGCAAAATTGCCACTCAACCCGAACGGGTAAAGCTGAGCGAAGCTGTTAATTTCAATGCTGATCTGACGTGGTTCCTGCCCGTCAAACTACATTGGGATAACGACGGCACCGCGCTGGCAACACCTCGCCCCACCCATACATCGGGAGATTTTATAGGCTTGCGCGGTACCGATGGCTTTATTGAACTACCACGCGGCACTGATATCTTTCCCGCAGGATTTACGGCAAACCTCTATCGCTGGTAACTAATTGAACCTGTAAACTGGATGCATATCATGATTCGTATGCCCAAAATTAAAAGTGTAATGACCGCCTTCCCCTTCTCCATCAGTATCGGGGCCCCCATCAACGAAGCTATCGCATTCATGCGCGAAAAACAGCTCCGGCATTTACCGGTTACCGACAACGGCAAACTGGTCGGCGTGCTCTCAGACCGGGATATAAAGCTGGTGCTTGGACCAGATTTCGCCTACCCCAACCCGGATGAATTGACAGTCGGTGAGGCTATGATCCGTGAGTCCTATATTGTTGATTTGGATGAAAGGGCCGACATAGTGCTGGAACATATGGCAAAGCACCATATAGGCTCCGCCGTTGTTACACGGCATGGCAAACTGGCCGGTATGTTCACTACCTCCGATGCCTGCCGGGAATACGCCAATCTTCTGCGCGAGCAATTTCGGCGCGCCGGTGGCGAGAATGCCGCCTGACGATTTCACCCGCATCCCGGACTCAACACGATACCGCCACCTATGGGACAATGCGCCGGTACTGTTCGCGCAACCCAAGAACTCACTATGGCTCACGACAACAATAGCAACCGGGAATTTATTCCTCTTAATATTGCGATTCTGACCATCTCGGACAGCCGCACCGAAGCGACCGATAAATCCGGTGCACTGCTTTGCGAACGACTGACCGCAGCTGGCCACAAGCTGGCAGATAAAAAAATAGACCCGGATGACATCTACCGCATACGGGCCACCGTGGCGGAATGGATCGCCACACCTGAAATCCAGATTGTAATAACCACTGGCGGCACCGGAGTCACCGGCAGGGATGGCACGCCTGAAGCGATCACACCATTACTCGATAAAATGGTTGAGGGGTTTGGCGAGATGTTTCGTGCCATATCCGCAAAGGAAATCGGCATGTCAACTTTACAGTCGCGCTGTCTTGGCGGTGTGGCTAACGGCACCTATGTATTTTGCCTGCCGGGATCAACAGGCGCATGCAAAACCGGCTGGGACGGTATATTGGCATCACAACTCGATTACCGCACCCGTCCGTGTAACCTGGCAGAAATGCTCCCGAGACTGACCGAAACCTGAGGCATCGATAATGGCCACAACAAGTAATCTCGAAGTACACCAGTTCCCGTGCCTGGAGGATAACTACGGCTATTTACTGCATGACCCTGATTCAGGCTACACAGCATCAATCGATACACCCGAAGCCACCGCAATTGAGCATGCACTGCAAGAGAAAGGCTGGCGGCTAACGCATATTTTTAATACCCACCATCATTTTGATCATGCGGGTGGCAACCTTGAACTCAAGGAAAAAACAGAGGCGGTCATCATCGGCTCGCGCAATGATGCCAAGCGCATTCCTGGCATCGATATACATGTAGGCAACCGGGACATCTACCGATTTGGCAAGCACGAGATGACCACGTTTGACACGCCTGGGCACACCAGCGGCCATATTATTTTTTATTTCGCTGATGCCGGTATCGCATTTGTCGGCGACACCCTGTTTGCACTGGGCTGCGGTCGCCTGTTCGAGGGCACCGCCGAGCAAATGTGGGATTCCTTTCAAAAAATACTGCAACTACCTGATGAAACAATGGTTTTTTGTGCACACGAGTACACTGAGACAAACGCTGAATTCGCAATAACCGTGGAACCCCAGAACAACGACCTGATTGAGCGCACGGCAGAAATCAAGAGACTGCGTGCGGCCGGGCAGCCAACGATTCCTACCAATATAGGCCTGGAGCGCAAAACCAACCCATTCATGCGCGTTGCCAGCCAGGACCTGCGGAAAACCATAGGCTTGCCGGATGCCTCCGATGCCGAAGTCTTTGCGGAATTACGCCGCCGCAAAGACAACTTCTGAGCCTGGCGTGCAGGATGAAGCGCAAATCACCTGCCCTTTTTGCTGGGAAAACCTGACCATCCTGCTGGACCTGTCGTTGCCCGACCAGGACTATATAGAAGATTGCCAGGTCTGCTGCCAACCCATCCGCATCCACTACACCAGCGATGCTGGAACGCTAATCTCGCTGGACGTTGCGCAAGACAGTTAAAGCGCAGGTACCCAGGCGCCTGCGCCCTGAAAATACCTGCTAGGAACCAATCAGCCATTGGTGTAACATGCGCGGCCTTCGCTAATCTGCTGGCCAAAGCCGCAGGAAGCAAGGACAATCAGCTATATCACGCGCCCGTAGCTCAGCTGGATAGAGTACTCGGCTACGAACCGAGCGGTCGGGAGTTCGAATCTCTCCGGGCGCGCCAATCTTGCGAGTGATTACACTCGCGAATCTAAGGGTCGCCGCAGGCGACACCGATAGAGGCTAAGGGTTTACCTCATTAGGTGAGCCCTTTTTTATTGAGGGGAGTGCGTGGCTGCAATCTGGTTACAATAATCTGCACTAAAAATCTATAAAAAAACCCCCGCACTAGACGGGGCTTCCTTAATACCTGGCTGTGGAACTTAGACAGTCTGCCTACGGGGGATTCAACCTAAGCCTGCGAGCGTTGAAACGAACAGCCAGACTACAGCTGGAACAGGAATGGCCGATGTCTGATATACAACATTGTCCATGTTAAACACATTTCGAGCGGCACCTCTCGTTGGGCGTGAGCTTCGACAATGTTATTCCTCGTCGCCCCAATGACCTCGTCCGAATTGCAGGCTGGCACAATAATTTCTCCGGTGATGTGCCCGACAACCTGTCCGGCAGCAGCTGGGGGGTCGAGATGTACTACAACTTTTGGGTAACGCCCTGGCTAGAGCTGTCACCCGATGTACAGTATCTGTTCAACCCGGGCTTCGAGGCGGGTGATGAAACGTTGATACTGGGTTTGCGTGCGAGGGTGTTGTTTTAATAGTGGCAAATACAATCTTTTACTTATTCATTAACCGGAGCACCGAATCCTGCATGAGCTCTTGCATCTTCTGCATCGCTTCTATATGTGGTGCATCCTGTTGTTGATGCATCTCCATACCGTGCTACTGGCTTAGTTCAGCCATTTCTTCGAATGTGCTGGCACGAAATTCTTTCTCACATGTGCCACCTAACTGCTGGCAACTCATCATTTTCATCTGGCACTCCTTAGCCAGAACTACTTAGTACACGTAACGCCCACAACAGCGGCCGGCAGGCCGGTCCGGCGAACGAAGGGAGCAAACTGCTTGTGCTGGTTATGTTTTAGACTCTGGATTTCAGTTCCTTCTGGATTCTCACCCGTTTCAGCACCCTCTTATTCAGGGGCCATGCTTATCGTTTATTGGCCTTTTTTTCCTTTTTCTCAATGCGCTTTTCTTTCAAAGTTTTTTCAGGCTTCTTTTTGTCTGCCTTTTTTGCATCCTTACCCTTAGCCATAAATCTCTCCTATATTTTTGGTGGCTTGATATTAAACATCTGTTAAGCAAACTGTAATTGAAACATAACAGCTTTATTCAGCGGACTAGGCGCGGTGAATACACCACACCCCTGTACTTGACCCCTTTTCTAGCTTGAATGTCGCTGAATGGCAAGGAAAAGTCTTAATTTGTGGAGGTTGGCCGTAGATAGGGCGCGTCGAAAGCGTGCGTTGCCTTTGTATGTCAAAGACCGCATTTGGCAGAAAGAATTATAGAGCATCAGTTTCACTCCTTTACTTTTTCCATCCAGATTCTCTACGCTCTTTGGCTCGTTGAATAAAAGGGGGTAAAAAATGGATAACGTGCCTGGACCGATTAATTAAACGCCTGGTCATTTTATTACACAACTACGTATTCGAATACGTGAACAACAGCTCGCCTATACCAACGAGAGAACCTGCATCTAAAAGAAGTATGACCAAGGTTAGTGCTGGGTTGCATCATCTGATTTATTAGAAAAATAAAACAGATCTACTGCCCCTGCTATCAGGGCGCCCAGAAAAGAACCAAATGCTCCTAAAGCCAGTATGGCCAGAAAAAATGTAATGAGCAGCCTGCCATCACTGCTAATAGTAAATACCGACTGGTTTTCGGCGCCTGCAGCCAGCACGAGAGGCTCATCTGCTGATAGATACACCGACATCTGTTGGTATATAAAACTGGATTCAGGATCGGTAATCACAGGCAGGATCAGGGCAAAGAATGCAACCAGGGAAGATAAAGCCGCCAACAGAAAAAACCAGCCAAATGCATCAGCCACAGATTTACTCAATGGTGCTTGCTCTAACTGACCCATAGTGACCTAACAGCTTTAATAAAAATAAGGCAGGAATGACGCATGGCCCATGCACTGCCTTCACAAATACATTTTTTCATACTCAGATGCTCACCAATCACAAGGAAACCAGTCATGTCCTGTAGCTTTTATCCGCTAAAAAAGAAAGTGTTCCTATAGCGTTTATGTCACTTTATTCCATAACAAGCAAATAGTTCCAAACATAATATCCCAGCTTTATGACTGACCTGCATTAGCAGCTAACACAGAGTATTGCCGGTTAAACATAAGTGTATTTGATCGGTATTTTTTTAACTCCATCTCAAAATTCTTTTTGAAACTTTGCAAAATAGTTCTAACTTAACAATTCAACCATCTGCCATGCTAAACCGAAACTGGGAGATGGACATGAGCCAGTATTCAACTGCAGAGATTTTGATAGCCGCCCTTCTGGTATGGGGTTTCGCCATATCTGGCGCGATGTGGGCACGTTTTAAACATGTTGGCCAACCACTGACCCAACCAGTCTCACTCTTATTAGCTGGCGGTATATGGCTGGCAATATTTATGATTCTGGCCAGTGGAGACAGGCACGCCAGCGACACGGCCACCGCAGGAATATTCCTTGTTGCGCTGGCTTGCTATTCGATCTTGCGAATGAGCAATAGCCCCCCCACTGCACAGAACCCTGAAACCACAAAGCAGGCAATCAACCAGCCCACAACCGGGGGCCTCGAAAACGGGCTGTTACTTTCAATTTCCCTGGGTGTATTTATTTTTGCTTCCCAGTTTTCCGGCCTCGACAGTAATAGCAATGGCAATAGCAGTGACCGACTGACCTCAACACCAACAGCAAATAGCCAGTTATCAGATGACGAGAAAGAGGATGTACTCAATGCCGCTGCATCACGAAAAGTAGCTCGAGAGCAGGCGGAACAGGCCAATAGCACTAGACAGCAACCCACCGCAAATACATCCGAACAAAAAGCTATTCGCCTGGAAGATGGCTGGAACATATCGCTATTTCATTACGATCAAAGCAGCGACCGCGTTCAGATAGAAGCAGTTACCACCCAAACTAAGGACAGCATGACTGCACGCAATGACCGCACCTTAAAATCGTCCCCTAATACCTGGCACCAGATACCTAACGTCAAAGTAGTTGCCTACCCCGAAGTAACGCCTGCCACCTGGATTGAAGTCGAACTCTCACAAGCAGACATCAACACACTCAGGTTTGCAGCCGAAACAGGTGCGATTTCAATTTATTCAGAATAGCTATCATCTGGCAGGTGTTGAGGCATTAGCGATATGGTCATAAAAAATGCCAGCTGAATATCGCTTTATGTCCTCAAGTAGAGAACTGCATCCCTGCCCTGACCTGTTAGCATCGGGAATAGCGGCATCAGGATTAATGATTTCGAACAGAAGCTCTATAATTGCTTATTTAGTCTGGACGGCAGAACTACAGTGATTAGACGTTTAATTCTTGCTCCGATGACAATCTTTGCTTTAGTCCTGTCCGCCTGCGGGGACAGCAGCATTCAGGGGGGCGACGGCAATGTAGAACCACCCATCCTGATACCACCCCAGATTGGCGGCATCTGGGAAGGCACCGCAACCGACAGTATCTCGGCCCTTACCCCGAAAGACATCCAAATACTTACAACTGAGGACGGGCAATTCAGGCTGGTATCTAATTTTGCCGTTCAGGCTGTGGGTATGGTGGTGCTGCGTGAAGATAATGACGAAATTGATGACCTGGATGGAATTGTAACGGCATTCGCGCCGCAGGATTTAATTTTCAGCGACGGCGCTAAAACATCAGGATGCACGATTGAGGCAGTGCTGGAAGAACGGGCAAAAATAGAAGGGTCATACAGCTGCAAAACCTCCAAAGGTACAGATTCAGGTACATTCAGTGCTACTTACCAGTCTATCTATGAGCAAGATTCAAGTAGTGCCCGCATTGCAGGCGTATGGTCCAACTCCCGTCTCTTCGTAAATATTGATAATGAAGGCAGCATTATTAGTGGCCAATTTTCTAATGGTTGTCTTATCACGGGGGGCAATGCGGGCACTATTGATACAGATTTTAACCTCTACAGCCTGAACATGACTGTTGACGCTCCCAAGCCTGATGGCGGCGGCACTTGCGCGGCTTTCGCAGAACCTACGGTGGATTATCTGGGGCTGGCATTCCTGGAGACCGATGACCCCTTTGGAGCAGAGGATGCACTTACCCTCCAGATAGACAATGGTACAAATATCACCACCCTGATACTGTTGCGCTAATGCATCAACCAATGTAACGAAACCTGGCCCCATCCCTTAGTTAAATATATTGCTGTATACAGCATATGACGACAGACTCATATTAATAGCAGGCAATGCCTGTCCGTGCAGAGCGCAATGCAACAACAATCGGTGATGGCGACTTCATCGTCACGGTAACAACTTCTGCGCCAACAAACTCGACGTTTACTGATGAGCAACAACCGTCAAATGCGCCGTTGTTGATTTCGTTACGCAGTTGGCAATGTATGACAGCCCCGCTTAATCAGCTGGCATATAAAAATTAGCAGTTTTCATGACTAAGTAATTACCACAAAAAGCTCCGTATTTTCCCCAGAGCACATATTCCAAGCTCCTGTTTTTTAGAGTGTTTGCAACTGTCATACCCTCGCCTGACATTTCAATGACAAAGCTGTGACAAAGCTGCCAAACGTTATCGCTATAAAGCGCCCATGCAAGTACGCGACATGAACCTGGTACACCACCTTAAACACGGGCCAACCGAATCCCATGCATCTCGGCGAACCCCATCTTTTCCATGTGGACACGTGCCAAAGACAAATATGGATCACTGATCAAGAGCCAACCACCGCTGGCCACGATGTAAACACCTATGGCGGCGAAGCCGCATATGAAATGCTGTTGTCCATCGCCTGCGGCCTGGAAAGTCGTGTTATCGGTGAAACAGAAATCTTTGCCCAGCTAAAAAATGCCTGGCGCGAACACCATGAGTCTTCTCAGGGCCGCGCAGATACTGATCCCCTCATGACGGCACTATTTGAAGACACGAAGTTTATCCGCAGCAACTACATTTCGGGTATGGGCGGCCAGTCTTATGGGACTCTTATAAGGAAATGCGTTAAGCCGACTGATGGCAGTCACTTTCTGATCGCGGGGGCGGGCGAACTTGCCGGAACAATTGCGCCGCTATTAACAAACTGGCAGCTAACGCTGATGAATCGCTCCATCAACAAGGCGCATAAGCTGGCGCAAAGCCTTACCGATAAGGGCGCAGACGTCGCGGTGCTTACCCCCGCTTCGGCGAATCTGCTTGCACCCCATCTTTCGGTAACTGACATTATTGTCTGTCGGCCTTTCGATGCGGCTACAGACCAGCGCCTTGCTCGTCTACCAGCACTCAGAAGCTTTGTGCACCTGGGCGCATCCCACGAGAACCTCGCTGCACTTTCCTTTGCAAAACATATCAACACGATAGGACTCGATGATATATTTGTGCTGCAAGCAGCTCAGGATGAGCTGCGTAAAGCCCAGGTGGCACGGGCCCGGCAAGCATGCAGGGAACGAGCAATACTTCGTGGCCTTGGCGCATCAATTACTCTCCCGCATGGCTGGGAAGATCTCGCAGCTTTTGGTTAGGCCTGATGAATAAGACTCTCAAACTGGGAACACGTCGATCCCTGCTGGCTATTGCCCAAAGTCGCGGCATCGCACGGCGTATTGAGCGGACGAACCCCGGCATCAAGGTTGAACTGGTCGGAATCGAAACCCAGGGCGACCGGATACTGGATGTACCACTCAGCAAAATAGAGGGTAAGGAATTTTTTGTTGCGGAGTTGGATACTGCTCTGGCCGCAGCGGAGGTAGACCTTACGGTTCACTCCATGAAGGATCTGAGCCTCGACCGCCCTGCTGAATTTGTACTCGCTGCAATCCCGCAGCGTGAAAACCCGCGTGATGTCATTTTATTTGCTGCCGACATAGTCGACCGATTAAAGAATGGCGATCCCATCCGCATAGGAACCTCATCACCACGCCGGATTGAAAACCTGCCACCGTTCCTTAAGAAAGCATTACCCAATTTTGGCCAATCACTCACGGAACTAAGCACCAAAGAAATTCGCGGCAACGTCAATACACGTATCAGCTTCCTGTCACTACCCGATGATGACCCCAAAAAAGTTGACGCGGTTGCGCTGGCATTTGCCGGGCTAAACCGGCTGTGGGCCGATGCTGCGGGCCGGCAGGAACTTAAAGCACTGCTAAGCGGCCTGCGCTGGATGGTGCTGCCTCTGCGCGAATGCCCCACCGCGCCGGCACAGGGTGCATTAGCCATCGAGTGCCGTGCTGCCGATAGCGAGACCCGCGCTTACCTTGGAAAACTGCATTGCCCCGCCAGTGCACAGGATGTAGCACAGGAACGAGAAATCCTCCATGACTGGGGTGGCGGCTGCCATCAGCGCTTTGGCGCAACAGCACTGCATCTCGGCAAACTGGAATCACTCCTGTTTATTCGCGGCAGAAAGCCCGATAACACGTACGTTGAGGAAATGCGCTGGCGCCATTCAGACCTGAAGGTAGCTACACCCGGTGGGATGGCACTGCATGGCGTAAAGAAGCCTTTGCTAACAGCTACTCTGACAATCTGCCTGTCCCAACATGGCTGCAGACACCCGGAGCAACCTTTGTTGCACATTCCCGTGCTCTGCCTGCGCACTGGGCAGACGCACTGGCCAAAAGCCCACAACGCATCTGGACTTCTGGCACCGGCAGCTGGTACCGACTGGCTGCCCAGGGGGTCTGGGTAGAAGGCTGCGCAGAACAGTTCGGCTTTGACGCCCTTTTGCCGACACTTGAGCAAGAGCTGCTGCAACTTCCAGGTATCAATAACTGGAATGTATTGACCCATAACTGCGGGCCTGGATACCTGGCCCTGTGATAATGTCACGGTCACCTATACCGTGGAGGCTGCCACAGATCTTGGCCCGGATCATCCGGCAATAATGGCGCTACAGAAGGCCCGGTCAGCTTTCTGGAGCAGTGGTTCTCAATTCGAAACCTTTAAAGACTGGATTCCCGATGGCTGCCAGCACGCGTGCCGCTATGGGAAGACTTATCATTCTCTATTGAAAAAAGGCCTGAAAAACCTGACCGTATATCCAAATGCCGAGGAATGGCGCAAACAATCCCATCGGCAATCAGATAAGCAGGAAATACAATAAAAATGAAACCTGGCAAACAACAACTTGGATTAAGAAGGCTGCGCCTCAACCCGGCCATCCGCGAATTGACCCGTGAGGTCCGGGTGGCTGCAGAACAATTTATTCAACCGCATTTTGTTGTTGCAGGTATCAGTAAGCGTGAACCTGTCCCCGGTATGCCCAATATCTACCGCGAAACTCCGGCGACATTGTTACAACAGATTGAAAGCGACCTTGAGGCGGGTGTCAGCAAGATCATTCTTTTTGGTGTGCCCAGCGAAAAAGCCACCCATAACTTTGACTTCAGCTTCACGGCCGGACAGGTGGCTGCAATCAAGCAACAGTTTGGCGAGCGCGTCTGGGTTGCCGTGGACATCTGTGTGTGCTCATCAACAACACATGGGCAGTGCGGGGTCGTAAATGCTGCGGGTGATCTGGTTGAGAATGCTGCGACCGTTGAGGAACTGGCGCGTGCGGCCGTTGAATATGCAGCAGCAGGGGCTGATTGTGTCGCGCCCAGTGACATGATGGACGGTCGCGTCAGGGCCATTCGTGAGGCACTGGATAACGCCGGCTACGATCAAACCGTGCTTAATGAGTTATTCAGCCAAATTCCGTTCCGGCTTTTATGGACCCTTTCGGGGTGCGGCTGACTCCGCACCGGGTGGAGCAATCAAACTGCATGACCGCGCTACCTACCAGATTGACCCGGCCCGACCGCACGATGCTTTGGCCAGCTCGCTGCGCGATGCCGAAGAAGGCGCCGATATCCTCATGGTAAAACCCGGCATGCCCTATCTTGATGTACTGGCGGGGCTTACAGAAGCCATCCCCCTGCCCTGGGCTGTTTACGAAGTCAGTGGTGAGTATGCCGCGATTGAGGCACTGGCTGCACAGGGACTGGTGAACGCACCGCGCGCACATGTCGAAGCATGGCTGGGATTCGTCCGCGCAGGCGCATCAATCATCATTAGTTATGGTGCCCGATCAGCGCAGCAATGGATAAAAGACTACAACCAGCAATCATGAATAATCTTAGAAAATCATCACAACTATTTGATAGGTCTAAGAAAGTTACACCCGGTGGTGTACATTCACCGGTGCGCGCCTTTCAGGGCGTGGGCGGCACACCCCCTTTTATAGACTCGGCCAGCGGTGCGACACTGACCGATGTGGACGGCAACAGTTACCTGGATTTCTGCATGTCATGGGGCCCGCTCATACTGGGCCATCAGGACCCCGACATCGCCAGTGCTGCAGTGAAGGCTATCTCCAAAGGCTGCAGTTTTGGTGCGGCAGAAGCCAGTTCACTGGCACTCGCCGAGCTGATCACCGGGCAGATCCCCTGGGTCGAGAAAGTTCGCTTCGTCAATTCCGGCACCGAGGCAGTGATGTCGGCCATTCGGGTTGCACGCGGCGCCACCGGGCGCAATAAAATCCTCAAATTCGATGGTTGCTACCACGGTCACAGCGATGCGATGCTGGTGCAGGCCGGGTCCGGCCTGACAGAAATGGCAACCCCCAATAGCGCCGGGGTACCCGCTGAAACCACCCAGAACACGCTGGTCGCACCCCTGAATGACATTCAGGCCGTCGAAGATATTTTTGCAGCCCACGGCAGCGACATTGCAGCAGTTATCATCGAACCGGTACCCGCGAATAATGGGCTGCTACTGCAAAAGCAGAATTACCTCAGCAAACTGGTTGCCATTGCCCGGTCACACGGTGCACTGATTATTTTTGATGAGGTCATTACCGGCTTCAGACTCGCCTTTGGTGGTGCAGCCGAAGTATTTGACATGCAGCCGGATCTCGTTACTTACGGCAAGATTATCGGCGGCGGATTTCCGGTAGGTGCATACGGTGGTCGCGCTGAACTACTTGACCTGGTAGCACCAAACGGCCCGGTTTATCAGGCGGGGACCTTGAGTGGCAACCCGGTGGCAATGAATGCCGGCCTCGCGGCGGTGACCAAGCTACTAAACGAAAATCCCTATAAGCAACTTGCAGAACGCACCGCGCAGCTCGGTCAGAAGATAGAAGCCATTGCCCGCGAAGAATCAGCTATACCGGTGACAGTGCAGGCACAAGGCTCGTTGTTCTGGACTATTTACGGTGAAATTACGAGCGACGATGGTGCCGTTCGAACACCCGAGCAAATTCCCGCCTCCCACAAAGACTATTTCCGCCAGAGCTTTCATACCCTGCTCAACAATGGCATCTACATGGCTCCCAGCGCATTTGAAGTAGGCTTTCTATCCACCGCACACAGCAGTGAACAAATGGAAAACTACCTTGGGGCTTTTGGCCATGCCATACGAGAGTTGTCGGCATGAAACAGACGCGCGGGCGTATTAGCTCCCGGATCAGTCGGCAGGTGCGGCTGATGCTGCTCTCACAGATTGTCTGGCTGCTTATACTACTCGGCTTTTTTACCTGGTGGGGCACGCTGCTCATCCGCCAGGCACATCAAATAGCTGAACTGCAAAGTGCCACCGGACTGGCAACAGAAATTATCAACACCAACCTCGAAAAGCTCAACCGGATCGTATTCTGGGAAGCAGGTGCGATGGTGTTACTGGTCATCATCATCAGTCTCTGCATCCTGTGGCTGTTTTTACGGGATGCACGACGCACCCGATCTGTACAGACCTTTTTTGCCGGCGTTACACATGAACTCCGCACACCCATGACCGGAATTCGACTTCAGGCAGAGTCTATCGCTGAAAAAACCACCCCGGCTGACCCCCAGTACAAACTGGTGAACCGACTGCTGGAAGACACAGAGAAACTGGAATCACACCTCGAGCAAACACTGGAGCTGGCGCGTGTTGAAGGTGGCACCCCCCCGCAGTTACAGGCTATTAACCTGGGAAATTTTCTACAACATTTTTTGCGTGACTGGCATTACGCCCATGGCGCTGACAATCCTGCTGTTCAATATGAAATGGGAAATAGCACATGCATGGCCGATCCTGTCGCATTGAAAACCATTTTCCGCAATCTGTTTGACAACACGCTTAAGCACTCTGGAAATGCCGATGTATCGGTAGCCATGAATGCCGTCACACAAGGTCAGCGGGTCTTTTTGCACTACGCAGATAATGGCCTGGGTTTCACTCAGGACCCCGCAACACTCGGCACAGTTTTTACCAAAGGACCAACTTCCAGTGGCTCAGGTGTAGGCCTGTATCTGGTCAGCGCATTAATGCAACAGATGGGCGGCAGTGTCCGGTTTGAGTCGGCCAATGGTTTCGCTGCCGATCTGGATTTTCCTACCGCAGCAAATGTAGAAGGAGAATCCCGGTGACTGTTGAAAACCGCAGCATCCTGTTTCTTGAGGATGAAAAAAATATTGGCGAGACCCTGACGGAAAGACTGCAGGAGGAATACAGCGATGTCATCTGGGCCGCGACCGTTGCGGAGGCGGAACAACAACTAAAGCAACGTAACTTTGACCTGGCACTCCTGGATATTGGGCTGCCCGACGGATCAGGCTTCGATGTCGCCGCAAGCATTCGCAATGCCCACCCGGCAACAGCGGTAGTATTTCTGACAGCCATGGGAGCACCGGATGACCGCATACGCGGGCTGGAAATGGGGGCGGAAGACTACATTGTTAAACCCTTTCATCTGCAGGAACTGCTACTGCGAATTCAAAATGTTCTGAAGCGCACCCGGCGCCTTAACGCATACACCAGCCCTGCCCCCGTGGTAAGTATCGGCATAGCAAACATTGATTTCGAACGTTTTAGCGCCACTGTTAACGGCGCAACCACGACGCTGACCCATAAAGAATGCCTGTTACTGCAACTGCTTTGTGAAAAGCGCGGACAGGTTGTTAGCCGGGATGAAATCCTTGACGGCGTATGGCCTGAAGGCGAATTCCCGAGCCAACGTACCGTCGATAATTTTATAGTCAAAATTCGCCGCCTGATTGATGAACCTGATGCAAAGGAAAGCTTTATTACCAGCATACGATCAGTCGGATACAGGCTGGAAGAACAGGACCGTCATGAATAGTGCAATGAATAGCGTAATAAATGGTGCTGGCGACAGAAAAGGAACTTCAATGAACGACTCGAACATCAATCTTTTTCAGCAGGCTATACGCCGCGAGAATTCTGGGCGGCCACCCGTATGGTTCATGCGCCAGGCTGGTCGCTATCACTCACATTATCAAAATTTGCGTGCCAGCAACTCCTTTATGGACGTGTGCAAGAAACCGGATATCGCCTGTGAAGCGGCCCTTGGACCAGTTCAGGATTTTGGCTTCGATGCAGCCATTTTATTTTCCGACTTGCTGTTTCCACTTGAAGCCATGGGTATGGGACTTGAATATTCACCAGGACCGAAACTCGCCTGGCACATTGAAACGCCTGAAGACGCCGAGCGTCTTGATTCTGGCAGCAAACTCGCCAGCCAACTTGCTTTCCAGGCCGAGGCTATCAGGCTGACCCGACAGCGTTTACCCGCCTCAACCGGACTGCTGGGCTTTGTCGGCGGCCCACTTACACTGTACTGCTATGCTGCCGAGGGCTCACATCAGGGTGAATTAGCTTCAGCACGCCGCGGCCTGACAGATGGCCGCTACGAAATCTTCTGCGCCAGGCTCAACGACCTGTTGATCGACAATATGGTGCTACAGGCCGAAGCCGGTGCCGATACAGTTGCCATACTGGATACTTGTGCAGGTGAACTTAATCCAGCCGATTATCGCGAATACGCGGTACCCGCGCTGGAAAAAGTAATGCTGGGTTTCAAAGCGCGTTGCCCCGACACACCCATCAGCTATTACTCAAAAAATACTCTGGCAAAACACTGGGAGGCTCTGGTCGATTTACCGATTGCCTGTATGGGCATCGACTGGAATCACGATATTGCTGATGTGCTTAGCAACTGGCATGACCGTTGGGCAATCCAGGGCAATATTGATCCAAACTGGTTGTTTCTGGAAACAGATGAACTGGTCGCACGCATATCAAAAATATTTGCCAAAGTTAAAGCATTGCCGCAATCACATCGACGTGGCTGGGTATGCGGTTTGGGACATGGCGTACTGCCCGGAACACCGGAAAAGAATGTACGCGCCTTCCTGAAAACCCAGAAGGAGTTTTTCAATGAGCATTAGTAGCGAGTTACTAAACAAGTACAACGTGGCAGGACCACGTTACACCAGTTACCCAACCGTACCGTTCTGGGAACACACACCCACTGAACAACAGTGGGTTGAGAGCTTGAATACAGCATTGACTGAAGCAAGTATTAACAATGTAGGCGCTGCACTATATATACACATTCCGTTTTGCCGCCGACTGTGTACCTACTGTGGCTGTAATAATCGGATTACACGCAAACCAGGCGTGGCGGAACCCTATATTCAAACTATCCTTAAAGAATACGATATCTATCTTAAAAAACTTGGCCAGACCCGATTACCCATCAGTGAAATTCACCTTGGTGGTGGTACCCCAACCTATCTGACACCAGTTGAGTTACATACGCTGATTACCGGCATCCGTCAGCACGCAGACATACTAAAGGATGCAGAGTTTTCTATAGAAGCTGACCCGCGGGTAACCTCAAAAGAACACCTTATCACGCTGCGCGAGCTCGGTTTCACTCGCCTGAGCCTGGGCATTCAGGACTTTGATCCCCGGGTACAAAAGGCAGTTAATCGCGTGCAATCAGCCGAAATGGTTGAGACCCTTACAGAGCAGGCACGTACATTAGGATTTACCAGCATCAATTATGACCTGATCTACGGCTTGCCACTACAAACACAGGACAGCGTCCGCAATACCATAACCACAGTTAATGGAATGCGGCCCGATCGCATTTCATTCTACTCATATGCACATGTGCCGTGGATTAAACCTGCACACAGAGGTTTCACCGAAGATGATTTACCAACTGGAGATGAAAAGCGCGCACTTTATGAACTGGGCCGCAATCTGCTGGAAGACGCCGGCTATCGCGAAATAGGCATGGATCATTTTGCACTTGAATCAGACTCTTTGTGGCGCGCGGTACAGGAAAAGACACTCCACCGAAATTTTATGGGCTACATATCACGCCAGGTAACGCCACTGATAGGGCTCGGCGTATCCGCAATTGGTGATTCATGGAACATGTTTGCCCAGAATGAAAAACAGCTGGAACGCTACGTCGAACGAGTCAACGAGGGTGAATTACCCATTGAACGTGGGCACATACTTACAGATGAAGACAAGCAACTTCGCGGACACATACTAAACCTGATGACCCGTCTGGAAACAAACTGGTCAGACGAACAGAAAACACCATTCCTGGACAGCCTGTCAGACCGGCTTAAAGAACCGCTTAATGATCAGCTATTAAAGCTCGACAATAATTCCTGTTCGATTAACGAGAATGGCCTGCCATTTATCCGCAATATCTGCATGGCCTTTGACCATCGGCTTGCAAATAAAGAGCCGGTTACGAAAACATTTAGCCAAACAATCTAATAAGTTAAGAAAACAACCCAGGCAAGGCCTCCATGACAAATACTACTGAAGCAACGACCGCACTCAACCCGGTACTGGCACCTCCGGGGACAAAGCATGCATTCGCGCTCTACGCCATCACCCTGCCCTCATTTCTGCTCGCTGGCTTATGCTTCGGGTGGCACGGAGCTACAGGCGAGATAGCGTTATTGTTACTTGGATTCGTCACATTTGGTATGGCCTATGATTTCTGCAGCCACATCCTTGGACTTTATTGCAGCCGCCATAAATCATTCCTGCGCTGGTACGCGCGTATAAATTACTGGGCATTATGCTTTGGCATACCATTCACAGCGTTTGCCGGTACATTTGTCATGGCTGAGGTGGCCCCTGACAGCATCAGCGCAATACTGGTAGAGCATTACCTGACTATTTTTTATATATCTGTCATCTTCGGCTCCCTGTTTTTGTTTGCCCGTTATCGCGAACAAAATATTAACGGTGCCGTAGAATATGTACTGGACAAGAAGAATCCGTATACGCAATTTATTTTTATTGCGCGCAGGGCATTACTGGGTTTATCGCTGGTGATTGGCGTGATTGTTATGATCGACGGGCTAAATACTGAGTGGATGCTTTGGGCCATGGCATTTGGGCTGTCATTTATCATCACTGTCCCGCTGCATATTCTGCATAAGCAGATTCCATCCATGGCCTCAGAGTTAACCACTCAAGTGATAGCGGCATACGGTTCCTGGGTGGTTTTTGTCGCCTGATTGCCCGGTCGGGCTGGCAGAGAACAGCTATACATGATCCATAAGCATCCTGCTCAGACCTTCCGTTCGCCGGTATTAAGGGCAGCAGCCGGTCACTAAAAATACCAGTTCAATTGCAGAAACATGCTGAGATCTGTAGAAAAATAGACCCCCTCAATACCGGTATCAATACCGCCATACTCTGTGCCACTCGGCCCCATCGGGATGCCTAGTGCACCCAGCAGAACCAGGTTATCACCAAGGCTATTCTGCGTAACGAACTGCAGCAGTGCACTACCATCACCTATATTCCAGAAAATATTAGGTGTTAATGTAAATAATGGCGTTACTTCAACCATCAGGCTACCGCCCAGGTAATGACGCCCCAGGCTAAACAGCTGACGCCTGCCGATACGCTCTACCAGTTCCGGGTTATCCGTAAGACACTCAGGCGAATAACAGCCATTAGTCTGACCGAAGCCATTGAAATAATACTCGGCGCTACCACTGATATTCTTGCCATTCCATATCCATGAATAACTGGTGTTAATCACAAACTGCGCAACAACATCTTCTGTCTCAGTGTCGCTCAAAACCAGATCACTGCGCCAGACGGCGCCGCCGACATCACGACTGCCACCTAATCCGAGCAGTGCTTCCCCATACTGGTCTGCCACCAACAGATCAATTTCACCAGACCCCACGAAACCATGATATTTCAGCGCAATCGTAGCCTGATCTGTCTCGACATCACCGGTCAACGGATCTCGTCGTACAACATAGGTCGCCTGCACATCATCGCCGTTACCACGCAAATACTGGCCATACAGCATGTCGTCGCCGACTTTGTATTCCGTATCGACCGCTGTGGGATCGAACGGGTTAACGATATCCATGGGTGTATAGAATAATCCATTGCCCCAGCTGAGCGCCTGCCGACCGAAGCGTAGTGATGCACTGCGCCCCGTATAACCGATCGACAGCCGATCAACCCGGCCAGTAACAGCGAGTTTATCCTTATCCTCAAAAGTCTCGGTAAGATTCCACCAGCGTCGATCATCGTTAGGCAAACGACCGAATAGCGCCTCAAAACCAGGGGCCTGCTCAACCAACTCACGGGTGTACTCGACCGAGTCGCCATAAGACACGATTAACTGGCCATCCGTCTTGAAGTCCCAACCGCTCCTGGCAGCGCCAAACTTCAGGCGCAGGATGCCATCGAAATCTACAGCACTTGAGCCTGTAAGCGCATTAATCGCACTGTCATCCGGGAAAGTCTGGAGCGATCCTCGCGTCCGCAGGTCACCACCGTATTCATAGCGGGTCGTTTCAACAGCCTGCGCACCCTGTACTGTGCCAAAAAATAGTATTAGCAGCCGGAGCATCAGCATGTTGCTCATGCCGCCTGCTGATTAATATCCTCGACTATCCGACCGTCGAGCATGCGCACAATACGTCTTGCATAAGCCATAACTCGCTGGTCATGGGTCGCAATCACAAAAGTTGTATTGTGCTTTTGATTCAGGGATACAAACAACTCCATCAATTGCTCTGCAGTATGTGAATCAAGATTCGCAGTAGGCTCATCAGCCAGGACCATCGCCGGCTCAGAAACAATTGCACGGGCCACTGCTACGCGCTGCTGCTGACCACCTGACATCCTGGCCGGCCGGCGATCCTCGAGACCTTCTAACCCGACCTCAGCCAGAATCGCTTCCGATTTACGCCGCCGCTCCTCAGCAGAAACACCCTGAACCTGCATAACGAACTCTACATTTTCACGGGCCGTCAGCACAGGTATAAGGTTATAGGCTTGGAAAACAAAACCAATATTGTTCAGCCGCATTTCTGCGAGCGCACCTTTACTAAGATTATCAATACGCCGGTCGGCAACCCAGATTTCTCCGGCATCCGGACGATCGAGCCCACCAATCGCATTTAGCAACGTAGTTTTTCCGCCGCCAGAGGGTGCCACCAGGCATACAAATTCGCCCTGCTCTATTTCTATACTGACCTTATCCAGACCAATAACCTCAAGGTCACCCTGTTTGAATATCCGGCTTACTTCCACACAACGTACGGCGCTCATAGTCAGACCTTGGTAAGTGCTTCAATCGGTTGATAACGGGAGGCACGCCAGGCCGGCGAGAGGCTGGCGACTATACCCAAAAGAATGACGATAACGTTCGCCATGATGACGTCATCCAGCACCAGCTCCGGGTACAGGACAGATGAAGCTCCAAACATCTCCATACCTTCGGCAACGGAGGAAACATCGATTCCATCCTGCAGGGGTATCACTGTGGCCCAGGCAAGCAGATTCCCGATCAGCAGCCCGATAAGCAAAAGTAACAGCGACTCCACGATGATTTGCCCCAGAATCATGACTGGTTTCATGCCAAGCGCGAGCATCAGACCAATTTCCCTGATCCGCTCAAACACCGCCATAACGAGGGTATTTACCAGCCCGAATGACAGCGCCAGGAAAATCACGATAATCCACACCAGCACAAAACCATCCATCACGCCCAGCATCGTGCCGAGATAACTGTCAAGCTCATACCAGGGCAAGGTACTGACTTCAGGGCCCGCAGCAGCCCGGATCCGTTCGAACAAGGGTTCCACATTTCTGAACCCGGCCCCCACGATCGCAATTTCATGCACCCGACTGTCGATCTTGAGCAGTTTCTGTGCGGTTTTCATCCCGGTAAAAACGTAACTCTCTTCGAGGCTTTGCATTTTGGAATCGAACAGGCCGACGATACGAAAGCCTCTGTCAGCAATTTCATTGTCAGGGTCCTGCGTCATGATAACGATGCGCTTGCCAAGATCAGTATCGAGGTCATCTGCCAGCTTGCGACCAATAATGATTCCTGTATCAGCGGGGCCTTCCAGAAAACGACCTTCGGCCATGTCATCAGCAATAAAGGAAACTGAGCTCTCCCTGGGCGGGTCTATTCCCAGTAAAGTGACGCTACGCGACTCCCTCTCACTCGACACGACCGCAGGCACGCGTACACGACTGGCCCACGTCACAACATCGGCACTTTCCAGCGCCACCAGCAACTCACCTGACGGTGTTGCAATAGCGTTTACAACGTTGGGATCATCACGATACTCAGAGTGATGAATCTGCACATGCCCCGGCAAACTTTTCACCGCATCACGGATCATTTCATTGACCATGCCGCGCATCAGAGCCGTCATAAACATCATCGCCCAGATGCCGATGGAAATCGCGGCAATCATGATTAAAGTGCGCCGGTGATTACGCCACAAGTTACGCCAGGCCAGCCGAGAGACTATGGCTACAACGCGCATCAGGCTGCCCTCATTGCCTGCACCGGCTCCAGCCAGTGCAGGCGTGCTGCCGGGTAAACAGAGGCAATCATAGTGCCTGCGAAAACAATCACCGGACCAAGGAACAACGGCAGCAACTGTAGCTGCGGATATATCCGTGCAGGCATGTTAAAACGATCTGCCATCTCGTCCATGCCCGGATAGCTGAAGCCGTTGACACCCACCCAAAGGATCAGACCAGCACCCAGCAAAATCCCCAATACCAGGCCCATAATACCCATCAGCGTCGTTTCCAGCACCACCAGGCGACCCAGTCGCCCGGGTGTTAAACCAAGTGACATGACAATTCCAAATTCACGGGTGCGCTCAAGAACAGACATCAACACGGTATTCAGAACGCTAAAAGCCACCAGAATTATCAATATACCGTACATAAACCAGGCACCTGCAAGGTCGGCCTGAATTGCCTGCTTCAAACTCGGCTGCAACTCATCCCAATCGAATACCAGCAAATCGCCATCGGGTGGCAGCAACCCCTGCAACTGCTGCTTCACGCCTGCCACAAGCGCGAGGTCTGCAGTTTTGATAACAATCTCATGGGCCTGATCACCCATAAAGAACACATCCTGAAAGGTACCCAGTGGCATCTGGGCAATACTACGGTCCAGGTCAGCCATGCCGCTGTCAAATATTCCCGTTATGATCACAACTGCGGCCGCAAATGAACCATCACGACCGCTACCGAGCAAGGTCATTTCATCACCGACTGTCACTTTCAGATTACGTGCCAGCACGCTGCCGATTACTACTTCATTGGCAAAGTTATCGCTCAGATAACGACCTTCACTAACCAGGCCAGGCAACGATGATACCCGCGCATCATATTCGGGCTGCACGCCAATCACCTGTATACCAAAACTACGTTTTTCACTTGAGGCCAGTGCAAAGGCACTGGCACGCACAGCTACGGAATCAATATTCAGGCTGCTGCGCAAGGACGCTGCGAAAGCTACCGCATCGGGGATGCTCTGGCGCATTTTCTTTTCATCTTTGTAACCCGGTGCCTGCACCTGCAGATGACCGGTAAATACCGCCAGGGTGTTATCTATCATCATGGCGTACATACCGAATTGCAGCGACACCATAAAGACCAGGATGATATTGGAAAACACCATCGCACCCGTTGTTAACCAGGTGCGCCGGGGCTGGCGCCAGAGGTTTCTCCATGCAAGCCGCAGAGTGAGATTCATTGGTCTATGGCGACCTAGTTGCGCGGGTTGCGCAGGTTAGCGAGTGTAAACAGATTACTGTCAAGATTTACATCATAAGCCATTGTATTTACGCGCATTTCTGTCCACTCTTCCGGGGAATCCGCCTTGCTCATACGTTGCCGCAAAACAATTATTCGGCCACCCATTTCACCTATATCCAGAGCCTCAAGCTTTTTGACCAGTTCGCCCTCCTGGTCATAGTAGCTTTGCTCCAGCAGGATAAGATCTTCCCGAATTTTCAAAACTTCCCTACCCCACACGACCGCCGCTTCCTCCAGCGGGACCGATTCGATCAGGTATACCACCTTGCCTTCATGCTCGGTAGTCTCCAGCAGCGTATGGGTATATTGATCGACAATATCATCTGCTCTGGAGACATCCTTATTCGAAAAGTCAGAGCCCATCCAGCTCTGCCCCATCATTGATGAAGGGACTTTAATTACCCGGTTCACTTTAGGTGAATAGTTCCACATGCTGTTATCAATCATCAGGGTGCCGTTGCCACGATCTTTTTGTGGCGCCGTGACCCGTACTAATGATTCTTTATTTCCCTGGGTCCAGGACTGCATCGACATGGTCCGTTCCCAGTCAGGCCGATGAATGATCATGGTCATCTCACCCACCGATGCCACTCCACGCCAGTGGTCGATAGCCTCGCGAACCAGCTCCCGGGGGTCCAGGGCAAATGCAGATGGAGCGGCCACAACAGACAGCATGAGCAGCATTAGAGAAAATCTGTATTGTTTATCTGCGCACATAAAAGCACCCAATTATTACACCACTGATTAGCAACAAAATTGTGGCGCTTAAGCGTGCGCTGGTGAACAATTTTTGCGGCCTGCACTAGAAGTAATATACGTTATAGCCGACCTGAGTTCACGCGCCAACAACAGAATCTGGCACAATAAACCTGTTACAGAGATCATCACCGCCAACGAGCAAGAACCAACCTGCAGCAGGAGCAATCCAGTTAATCAGCAGTATTGCACATGCTTTAGGGCCCCTTATTTTCACTTTTACTACCCATTAAAAGGTGCGTGAATTGCTGGAAAATGAACCGCTTATTCGGCTAAGCATATTTGCCGGAATGCTGGCATTAATGGCATTGCTGGAAGAGCTGTTTCCACGCAGGGCGCGGCGACTCGACCGCCTGGTACGCTGGCCTGCCAACTTCATGATCATGTTAATCAACACCCTGGCCATACGACTAATATTGCCAACGGCGACTGTCGGCTTTGCCCTGTTAATGGCAGAACGGCAAACAGGGCTGTTCAACCAAACTCATCTGCCATTCCCGGTGATCGTTATCGCCTCAATGGCACTGCTGGATTTTGCTATCTATGCACAGCACATCCTGTTTCATCAGGTACCCGTTCTGTGGCGTTTTCACCGCATGCACCACACTGACCTCGATCTGGATGTCACCTCCGGCACACGCTTCCACCCTATAGAAATGCTGCTGTCGGTAGTGATCAAGCTGGTAATTATCGCGTTGATTGGTGCACCTGCTGTTGCCGTTTTGTTATTTGAAGTGCTGCTCAATGCCGGCGCCATGTTTAACCATGCAAATTTGCGCCTGCCTGACAGCCTGGATCGTATGCTCCGGGTATTAATCGTGACGCCGGATATGCACCGGGTGCATCACTCTATAGTACCGGCTGAAACCAATGCCAACTTCGGTTTCAATCTGTCGTGCTGGGACAGAATCTTTGGTACATACATTGAACAACCCCAGGCCGGACATATAGGGATGACGATTGGGCTTGCTGAATTCCAGGATCAGACCATTCAGCGTATAGACAAAATGCTGCTGCAACCGTGGGAGAAGACTAAGCCATGACCGTCAGGCTAATGTTTCAGACCGGTCAAAGCTGACTCTGCAATGGTATATGCTGCCATTAAAGACCTAAGCTATACAAAGCAACCAGAAAAACCGCTCTAAGGGAGAATGTCGTGAAGAAAACGATTGAATTTATCAAAACTACCGCAATTGGCGGCCTGATGTTGATACTCCCCGTCGCGGTCATCATTTTTATATTGGCCTATCTCATCAACCTGATGGTATCGCTCAATAACACGCTGGCAACGTTTCTGCCTTACGAAATATTCGATAACGCGCTGGTTATCATGGCCATGGCTATCCTCAGCGTCATCTTCATCTGCTTTGTCGCCGGGTTGCTGCTAAGGACCGGATTAGGAGAGAGCCTCGCAAAAAGTCTCGATAATTTCCTCATCAATAAAATTCCGATGTACGGGTTCATCAAAAATATAACGCAACGCATTACGGGTGACGATGTGTTGACGCTGACGCCGGCGGAAGTGAACCTGTTCGGAAGCGAGGCGCGCTCGCTGGCATTTGTCATTGAGGAAATTCCCGACAATCGCTTTGCCGTCTTTGTACCCAGTTCGCCGGCATTAACCATGGGCCAGGTCTACATACTCCCTGCCAGCAGCGTTAAAATGCTGGACAAACCTGTGCGCGATGCCATTGATGCAATTTCGCAGTGGGGCTCAGGCATGACGCACCTGTATGAAGACACCAACGCTACAGACGATACGGACGAGTCAGGCCATTCCGGAACGGCCGCCACTACCGAAACGTAACGATTACCAGGGCAATTCCTTGCCTGTATAACTCATAAAGTCACCCGACTGACGTCGATCCTGATAACTGTCAATAACAGTGATCACCGCCGCGGCCGATTCCTGCGGCGAGATCATAGGTATGGGCACATTTTTAGCGAAATCAGTTGCCACAACACCAGGATGGATTAACCCGACAATAATTTCCTTGCGGCCCGGCTCTTTGGACCCACGAAGCTCTTTGGCAATTGTACGCATGCTCATGTTGAGGGCCGCCTTGCTGGCGCGATAGAAATTCTGCCCGGGAAACGTCATCTGGATAGATCCAACCACGCTGGAAATATTCATTATTTTTTTCTGCTCACTCGCTGCCACATTGTCAACAAATAGCTCGACCATACGCATAGGGGCCAATCACATTGACCGCCATCACCTCATCAAACGCCGTGTAATCGAAGCTGCCAAATTTCTGCCGGTCATTGCCGCCAAGGATGCCCGCATTATTGATGAGCACATCTATGGGCACACCCGCATACCGATCCGCCAGCGCATCCATCTCATCAAAGTCGGTAACATCCAGTTGCTCAATCAGGACATTATCGAAATTTGCTGCCAACGCTTGCAGCGCATTTGCCGTGTCAGGATTACGGCAGGTAGCAATGACCCCCCAGCCCTGCTCCGCGTATAGCCGTGCCAGCTCAAAACCGATCCCCCGGCTGGCACCAGTAATAAGCACGGTCGGAGTCGCAGGTTCTGGCGGTGTAACCACAGCTGTTGATGCACAGCCCGCCAGCCATACGGCCAGCATTAGAGCGGCTAGTTGAAGATACGGGCGATTGAAAGAGGGGTACATACTGGCAACTCCTGGTGGGACGGTCACGCTGACAGCCTAACAGCGTGCAGCAGGCCTTGTCATCGCGATTAGTGGCATCCAAACACTAACCGCGTAAAGTCACGTATCGCCAGCAGCCTCCTTCTTGGTTAGAATTACCCTAATCAATTTTAAAAGCGTCAATTTTATAAAGCGTCAATCCTATAAAATGTCAATTCTATAAAACACACCCATAAAACGAACTTTAGAACTGAACCCTGTAAAAAAATACCCCAAGAACACAAACTGAAGGATCACCCCATGCCCGTCATGCAAACCTCTGACCTCACCCCCCGCCAGTACTGGGAAGAAGTAAAAGCCAATCCTAACCGCGCCAAATTTGGTTTTGGTGAAAAGGCAGCCATCATAAATATTGATTGTCAGCGCGCCTACACCGATATCGATACCTTTAAGACGGCCTACCAGACCAATCCGAATCAGATTCAATACATCAACGAGTTATCGGCGCTGGCCCGCGCGAAGAATATGCCGGTTATCTGGACCTATGTTGCATACATGGACAATGCCGACGATGCCGGTGTCTGGGGAACCCGCACTAATACCCCTGATTCATTACAGAATATAAGAGTAGGTGACGAACGTTCGGAGCTTGATCCACGACTGGAAACTGATCCTTCATACGACGCCATCATTAACAAACGCATGGCCAGCGTCTTTCATGACACCTTAATACCGTCGCTACTCGTCTGGCACAAGGTGGACACCGTAATTTTGACCGGCGGCAGCACATCAGGCTGCATACGCGCCAGTGCGATTGCATCACTTTCGACCGGGTATCGCACCATCGTTCCGGAAGAATGCACCGCTGACAAACATGAGATACCGCATTTCGCCAATCTATGCGACATTATGCTCAAGTATGCGGACGTGGAACCGGTCAGTGCCGTAAAAGACTGGCTGCAGAATCACCCTGGCTGCGAACCCATTCGTAAAGCCCGTGGATGTGAGTTCTGATCAGCCCTGTCCTCAAACTTTGCATAAACAGAAAAACACTCTGCCGGAGCAGCGAATATGAAGGAAGATCCAGAGTTATTTGACTACTGGCCCTATGACAACCGCCCGAAAATCAAATGGCCTAACGGGGCACGGGTTGCGTTCTGGGTAGCACCAAATATTGAATTTTACGAACTTGACCCGGCCATCAACCCACATCGAAAAGCCTGGCCACGCCCGGTACCGGATATAAACGGCTACGGCACCCGCGATTACGGCAACCGTGTTGGCCACATGCGCTTGATGCGCGTCCTCGACAAGTATGATGTTCGTGGTTCGATTTCGCTGTCGACTGCGCTGTGCGATCATCATCCAGAGATCATCGAACTGTGCAAAGAGCGCGAGTGGGAATTTTTTAGCCACGGCATATACAACACCCGCTATAGCTATGGTATGGACGAGGCGCAGGAACGCGCGATGATCGAAGACGCCGTGGAAACGATCAGGAAACACACCGGGCAACAGTGTTCGGGCTATCTTGCTCCGGCACTTACTCATACCGACATTACCATGGACCTTTTCGCTGAAGCCGGAGGTATTTACACCTGCGACCTGTTCCATGACGACCAACCAACACCGGTCAAGGTGCGCAGTGGCGAGAAATTTGTTTCAGTGCCCTACTCACTCGAGATGAATGACACGATAGTCTACTCGGTTAACAAAATTGAACCGCGACGTTACGGCGAAATGATCAAGGCCAATTTCGATCGCCTGTATGAAGAAGGCAAAGAATCGGGCGTGGTCATGTGTGTGCCATTGCACGGCTACCAGGTCAGCCACCCGCATCGATTAAAAGCCTTCGAAGAAGCGCTGGAATACATTACCGGCCACTCCGACGTATGGGTCACAACCGGCAGAGAAATCGCCCAGCATTTCATCGACAACAACTATGACGCGGCGATCGCCGATATCAAAGCGAAAGCCAGTTAAACCGGATTTGGAAGAGACAAGACAATGCCATTAGATCCCAGTTACCTCGAATACCCTCATCGCAGTTACGGCATGGACCATGACCATTATGACTGGTCTATGCTGGTGTCACGCAAACCTGTTGAGTGGCCCAACAAGGCCCGGATAGCACTGTGGGTAAATGTTTCTTTGCAATACTTTCCGCTAAATCAGCAGGGCAAGCCGTTCCCTCCTACCGGTGGCATGACCACGTCCTATCCGGATTTACGTCATTACACGCTGCGCGAATACGGCAACAGAGTCGGTATATACCGATTACTGAAAGCCTTTGATAAATATGCTGTCAAACCCACCTTCGCTGTTAATGCACAACTGGCAGAGCGCTATCCTTATCTGATCAATAAACTGGTCGAACGCGGCGATGAGATCATTGGTCATGGATGGAACATGGACACCCCACATTACGGCGGTCAGGACCGCGCCGAAGAAGCAGAGGTTATCGTCCGATCACTAAGCAGCCTGCGTAAAATTACCGGCCAACCGGTTGAGGGCTGGTTAAGTCCATCCAAATCACAAAGTGCCAACACGCCAGAATTATTAGTAAAAAATGGCATTAGGTACATGTGTGACTGGATTAATGACGATATGCCCTACCCGTTCAGAACCCCGGCGGGCGAAATTATCGCAATGCCGTTGTCAACCGAACTGGAAGACCGCTTCATTATGCAGGCCAACCTGCACTCGGAAGCGGAATATGCAGACCAGATTGAAGATGCATTTGATTATTTGTACGACGAGGCTGGTGAACAGGGTGGCCGTATGCTCGCATTATCCATTCACCCCTGGATGCTCGGACAACCCCATCGAATCGGCAAACTGGAGCAGCTACTGCAGTACATTACCAGCCGTGACGATGTCTGGTCAGCCAGTGCAGGTGAAATCAGCTCCGCCTGGCAGCGGAGCCAGGACTAAGTTTCAGCAGGAAAGGGTTTAGCGCCCAGCCGGCACGACTCACTCACTGCTCAACTAAATAGATGCGAACCGGTTTTCCTGCACACGCAGAGTAATTTCTGTTTATACCGGAGTTGATGAGCCGGGAAATCGTGGGCGTGAAACGAGCTGCAAGCCGCGCAGTACTCGACTTTTTAATCACCCACCAGACGCGGCCTGAGTTTCAGTGCAGGTTCCGCCGGGAGCCCAATTCACTGGCTTTGTGGGACACTATTCAACTTTGCACTGCGATATTTTTGAATTTGGGCAGGGCCACCGGCTGATGCACCGGGTCTCATTTAACACCGCCTGGACCCCATCGTAATGGCTAACGCCTTGTAATCAAACTAAGAAAGACACAGCCGCACAGTTAGGGTACGATAGCGCCAGCGTTTCTCATCAGGTTCCATCCAGATAGGATACGCAATATGGTTTCTGCCTTTTCGGGCAGAATGTTAGTTGCCGTAATTGCGGCATTAGTAAAATGTTAGAAGCCCGTAAAACGGCATCAGAGAGATATAGATATGTCAGATCAAGTAGAAGGTACAGTTAAGTGGTTCAATGATGAGAAAGGCTTCGGATTCATCGAGCGCGAAGGCGGTAAAGATGTATTCGTACATTACAGCGCGATCAACGGAAATGGTCGTAAATCGCTGTATGAAGGCCAGAAAGTCACTATGACTGTCACCGAAGGTCAAAAAGGCCCACAGGCGGAGAATGTAAACCCCGTCTGATGCCAGATAAAAGCCCGGCGATTGACGTTGTCGATCAAAAAAAGGCCACCGCAAGGTGGTCTTTTTTTTGCACGCAGTTGCTGCTACCCCTTAACTTCAGGCAATTTAGCCTGAATAAACTGTTGTGCTGACCATATATGGTCCATTGCAGCAATTAATTTTTTTACTACGTATTTGTTCCAATGCAGCAATTAATTTGCTCGTAATAAAGTTATATTAATTCAGAATCAATAAAATCATTTATCAGCTTATTTTTTATAAATAATATTTTTGGCTACTTGAGGTTAGGATAGGGCATAAACACAGTAACCATCTATTATAAAAAATTGACAACTATCACTGGTCCGCATTAATAAACTTGGAGCGCCATGACACCACCGCAGAGCAGCACTGAGAAAGAAACCAATAACGGGCCGGCATTGATATCCAGCAACTCGCAGGATGTTATTGATCTGCTGATTAGTTCGTTTAAGCTGCACTTGGGAAAAATGAGCGATGAAGCCTGGCTCAAGGATTTTGCACGGGCCGTGCAATGCGACTCAACAGCTTGCGCCCGCTGGACCAGCGGCAACCCTGATCAAGCCATTTTTTCTGCCCATGGCGAACTGACCGAACTTCCAACCGGTTGGAGGAATTTGATCGATCATGCCATTAACGCATCATCACTACGCCAACCCGCCTTTATCGAAGATTATATAAAAGCCACCTTAGAGCCACACTTATTTGCATCAGAGAGTATTGATAATCCCGAGAATTTTGATGGGCGTCGTTGACTGGGAACCTGCCTGCATAGTTATGCTTATGGTTCGTAACAATGATCAGGCCGCATGGAGCCAGTTTGAACGCAAACAAGTTTTACAAATTCTTAGCTACGTACGTGAGTCAATCATTGTGCATAAGGAGCTGGACCGCCGTCGCTATATAAGTGGATTGGCAAGTGAGGTATTGAACAGTTCACCGCGCGGAATAATCGCTTTGTCAGACGATGGCGTTATTCAGATGGCGAATAGCCGGGCAGAAACCATGCTTGATGACCGTGATGGCTTATGCCGGAAAAATAGCAAACTACAAATAGGTGACAAGGAAACATCTAAAGCCTTATCAGATCACTTGGGTAACCTGAAAAATATGACCGGAGACGGGCTACCCGAGATGGACTGGAATCTGATCGCAAAAAGACCTTCTGGTAAACCCGGATATCAGATTATTCTGGGTTCAATCAAGTTGCGTGACTGGAATATTGAAAGCCGGGCCAACGATCGCATGGCAATTGTTTATCTTCATGATCTGGCTGATACAACCCGGCCGACAGCCACGCAAATGCGTGATTTTTATAGCCTGACTGCTGCACAAGCCAAGGTAGCAAGTGCTATTTATACCGGTCAATCCATTGGCGAAGCGGCTAAAAAACTGAACATTAGCATCAACACGGCCCGCACCCATATGCGCGACATTTATGCCAAAACAGGTGTTAAAACGCAGACTGAATTAATCAGTTTGCTGACATCGGGTCTTAAAACTTACGGCAAGCACAAAGACTAGAAAAAAAGACCAGGAAAAAAGGCCACGAAAAGGCTGTCAATAAATCCCGTTGTACTGAAACCGGCCTCTGCGACGCCGGTCCCGACCGGCACGATTTTCGGATGATGCCGCATGCCCCGTCACCTTCACGTAAACCTGTTCCTGACTACGGCGATCTGGCCTGATGCGACGGTCATCATGTGATTTGTACTTGCAGTTACATACACGATCGCAGCCATTCAGTGGCAGCCCGGGTGCTTCATTTTCAAGCACCGACTGACCGCGCACCTTCAGGGCGGCCGCACACGGACTGTTGGAAATTTGCAGACTGACGGCTTTGTATGAACCTGAAGCTACAGCAGGAAACTTTCTGCCCATTGGAGAAAAACTTGCCGAGGCTCGCCCCTCATGAAGTTTTTCATGGGATGAGCCAATCAATAATCTCCAGGTAATGAGCCCGGAGACTATTAAGCATGTTGCTAGTAAGTATAAAGATTCCAACGCTTTGGCATTCCATTGCCAGACGGGACTATAGGTATACAGGGATACCAATACGGATGCACCAGCACTTTTAGCACGCTTTATATTTCAATAGCTTAAACGGGTCCTGCATAAATTCAATTTAACAATAAACCCTTACTGGTTTAAACCGGCGCCAACTGGTCATCATCTGGCTGGCCTTTACCGACAATAACGGCAACGGCCCACACTAATAGGGTAAGCAACAAAAATGGAGCACTGATCAGCGTACGTATCCTGGATGTTCTCCACGCGACATAAACCGGATGACGGGCGCGCAACAAAAACAAACCGGGCAATGCTAACCAGCGACGAAACGGCCGTTCATACCGCACGACAGGCAATCCCGATCGTTCCAACCAGCCTTCACGGCTTGGCAGCCCCCAATACCAGCTGTGCTTAAGGGTCCGTGCCAGAGAACTTCGAGCACTGTGAGCAACCGCCATTGAATTCACAAACCAGATAGGCCGCTGCGGCGCGCCCTCTCCCTCTTTTAAAGCACGGGAATTTTCTATACGCAGCTGTAAGTCCCAGTCCTCTAATACGCGGATATTCGTATCATAGCCGCCTACCTCGTCAAAAACGGCCCGTCGCACAACGAAGCTGGTAGGCTGAAAACCTGATTTTTCTGTTGGCCGCCATTGATGCCAGGCCGACCAGCACGCCATATGATCTGCAAAGGCCACTGGATTATTGCGTTGTGATTGTGGCAGCAATATCGGGGCCACCGAAGCCACCAAAATCACCCAGTTCATCGGCCGTCTGAACGAGTTTTTGCAAAAAATCATTCCCGAGCGGCACCGCATCTGCATCGATAAACCACAATAATTCCCCAGCCGATGCAGCAACCCCTGAATTACGGGCAATCGAAGGACCCAGTGTGGTTTCGAGCAGGTAGACCGTATTGTGAGCCTTGATTACGTTGGCAGTATTGTCTGTTGAATCATTATCAACACAAATTACCTCCACCTCCCAACCACTGGGTATGTGCTGTGCATCAAGACTGGTCAGAAGTGCGTCGAGCGTCTCGGGCTGGTTTCTGACTGGGATAATAATACTGAGTATTCTGGGGTGCATTCTTTCACTAACGGCAATTCAACTCGCACGATTATCGGCTTGACGGCACTCAAATAGCAATGAGCTATCGCACATCACAGCCCCCTCACCCGAATAATCACTATGCTTAGTTGCCAACTACCGACACTATGTCCACTGACAGCATGAAATAATCAACCTCTATGCTAGACTCGCGCAGTCCCGACCCAGCGGACTACCCTACATAGTAACTACGGTACAGATATGCAGACTGGCAGATTAAGCGCCTACGGCAAGCGACTTGCACGCCGTTTTTCTACACAATTTCGTTCATTTCGATATCGCAATCAACCTGAAAAAATTGTTGCCATGGGCTACGACGAGATGGCCGGAGACTATGGTAAATGGACCCTGCATCATGAACGGCCGGATCGGGAAAAATATACACAGCTATTAATGAGCAATCTTCCGGAAGGCTCATCATTGCTCGAACTTGGCTGTGGCCCGGGTGCCCCTACAACCAAAACCTTGGCAGAACGCTATGAAGTGACCGCCAATGACATTTCAGAAAGCTGTCTTGAACTGGCGCGGGAAAATGCTCCCAGCGCAAATCTAATATTGTCGGATATGACATCACTGGAATTTCCGGACAATAGTTTTGATGCTGTAGTCGCCTATTATTCTTTCCACCACGTACCGCGTGACCGCTATGAACCACTGCTAAACAATATAAGTAATTGGCTCCGGCCAGGTGGAATCTTTATGGCCGCCATGTACCCATATGATACAGACAATCTGGTCACTGATGACTGGCATGGTTCAACCATGTACTGGAGTAGTTTTAATGCAGACAAAACACTGCAACTGGTTAAGGGAGCCGGACTCACAATTATTGAGCAGTCCACAGAATCAGCAATCGAAGATGGCAAAGAAACCACCTTTCTGTGGTTAATTGCAAAAAAATAACCTGGCCGAAGAACCCTGCCTTTTATTGCCAGCTCGCCAATAGGCTTGTCCTTAATCTACAGCCAGTTGATCAGCTGCATTTGCACCGATAAGAGAAAATTCAGGTTCACCTCTTTATTTAGGGGAAATGCAAACCGCATGCCGGACCGATCTGCATTATAGGAAGCCTGAATTTCAGCATCACTCAATACACGATTCCAAACTCTGATCTCATCAACGTCACCATCAAATGTATTAGTGGCAGGACCAACAAGCCCCCCAAAGTAACCCGCATGGCGGCCAACACTCAGGCCACTAATATTTGCGATATCCTCAACTTCACCCTGCACTGTCAACCGTACACGCTGCCCGTCAATATAAACAACAGAATTTGTTGTATCACCATTGCGGATCAGAGCAATATGATGCCAGGTATTCAATCGCAGCATTGAACCCACTTTGAAATTTTCATTAGTTCCAGAAAAATATAAATTATTGTTGGCTGGGTGCTGATAAATCCCTGAAAAAACCCCCATACCGCTGAGGTTATCCATAGCGAAAGATCTGAACCTGAACCATCCCTCAATAGTTGCAGCACGTTTTTCTGTAATATTTATGTCAGGCATATAAATGAAAGAACCATCACCATCCAGTGATACTCCCTTTCCAAACCAACCATCGTTCAACTGTGCATTGCCTTTGAGCTTCGCTTGGTTTCCCCAGCTAGAGTTATCAACCGCTGGTGATTCAGCTGACGAAAACCGCCACCATCCTACAAGTGATCGCTGCCAATCAACGCCTATACTGGCCCGGTAATTACTTTCAATATCAACATCCAATAACAGGGCCTGATCAGTTTCTAATAGATCAGCTGTCAAACTCATTGCTGTCGATGTATTTATGGCACCTTCATGCCGGATCGGAGAGTTATTAGCATCAACATAAGAATATGCAGAAAACCGATAATTTTTATCTGGCTTCAGACCTGCCACGGTTAATTCATGATGCAAAGCTGCCCCTTGCGATGAAGCCTTGATCAGCTTGCTATTCTGCTTTATCTCCAGAAAACCCGGAGATCTGTCATTGGTTGTCCACGTAACTCGGGCACTGCCTCCCGGTTCAACTGGCCATACCTGCACATTATCCATAGAGCCCGCCAGATCATTTGATACCAACCCTTTCAGAGCAATAATATGAGCAACCATTTCGGCCCGAATCATTGCCAGGTTACTCTGACCAAGCGGCCTTTCCTGCAAATCATTCAACCAGGCACGAGCTTCGACCACATGGGATGAATTTTTGCTCTTTAGTTCAGCAAGTGCATTTATGAGGGTGCTCAAATAACGAATGTCGTCAACACCTTCACGCAGGCCTTCCCATTGAACCGTATCTATCTGCCCATTATCTGTGGGATAGGTAAAATTATGATCCTTGTACCGGCTATCATCGAAATCATTCCATACGTTTCCATAGGAATGTTGCCACGCATAGGGCATAGCGCCGTCATATTCGTTTTGCCATAGCAGCAGCCCATAGTTGCGGCGCCATGTTTCCGGAAGCTCCCAACCTCCAGTAGGATTTTGATATGAGTAAATAAGCCGGCCCTTGCTATGCCAGCGTCGTGCTTCCTGATACCGAGCCATTCCCAGACTCACAAACAGGTCTTCCCTGCCACCGGTAATCTCAAAATTACCTGCATTCTTGGCATCTTTTTGCCAGCCGGCGGCCATAATATTTCCGCCAGCTCCCTGCACCACATCCCAGTATGGGAGCTGCTCACGGAGTTCCTTACCCCGGCTCTCATCTCGAGCATAAAAATAGACATCTTCAATTCCGTATTTGCCCGCAGTCTTGAGCACATCTTTAACAATGCCAGCCAACCTGGGTGAAACCTGGCTACCATCTCCCTTGGCTTCTGGCACCCCCAAATAGTACATACCTGATTGGTCCATTCCTGCTTGTTCGCGCAAAGTTAAAACCCTGTTGAGCAGCCCTGACGCATAACGCTGGTATATTGTTGGATTGGTAATTCCATGTGCAACCAGATTCTGAAAATCTGACAGCATCTGCCCCTCACTCTTGTATTCAGATGAAATACTGCCGTCCGGCCAGTTTTTGTCCAGCTTCCCCCGATAATAGATACTGTAATGGATCTGCGGTTCATCCAGCTGAAAAGGCAGAACCTCTATTTGAACCGGGATCACCTCGGCTACCTGATCTGCCTGCAGCAATTTTATTTCAGCGTAGTAGTTGCCGGCTTTCGCATCTGAAGGCACAAAGAGTGTCACCCAGAATTGTCGATTGCTGCCTTTAGATATAGAAAGTGGTTGCAATACATCTGCATCACGAACTGAAAATTCTGCAGGCTTAGGATTAACAAATCCTCTACCCCCTGATGGTCTACCAGTGTCTATATACTTACCTGATTGCATTCGCAAGTAATTATCTTCGCCCTCAACCTTTATCAGATCATCATCATAAATCAGTAATTCAGGAATTATAAAACGCAGTCGTGAGTCTGCTGGGTCCCCATTGGATCCCATATTTCTCTGATACCAGCGTTTAACGATACGCACATCAAGTAGCGCTCCTGAAAGACTCGCACCCTCTGCGTTAACAAGATTAGTCACAGATAATTGCAGATCATTAATTTTCTGGTTAGCGAAAACAACAAAGCTTGCCGGTTCATATTCATTCGGTGCAGCGACCATACGAATAATGGCAGGCTGATCATCGACAGTCGGCCTGTAATCCTCAAGAATATAGTTATCGGTAATCGCCGGAACGACCTCAATTTCTATATTTACTGTCTCTATAGCATTAACTATCGGTGTCATTGCCAGCCAGAGGAGCAATACATATCGGGTCATTAGCAGTCCTTCGATGAAAGCAGTGGGACAGTTCCTGTGCAGGAAATACTGACTTCCTTATATTAGATTTCAGGGTTATGGCCAAACCGGAGTGGCAAGCTGAGGGATTCTAACCGATTAATTTCCTATAAATACACAATTCAGGATATGCCACGTCTGACAAACAGTTCTCAGCTTCTGGCCCGCAACCGCTGGCCAAAGCAGCTGCAAAAAAGCCCTATTGCTACGCGGGGAGCTTCCCCGGGTCTGATGATGATTTTTTAAGTTATTGTTAAATAAAAAAGTTTTCCTGTTTTCGCTGTTTCAGCACCGTGTATGCTTCATACTTGCAATCAAATACTTAAAAGTCGGCCCGCTAGATTAAAATGCGAACCTGTATGCTGCAAGTATGGCCCATATAGACCTAGAATCTGCTGCACCGGTTCATTTAACAAATGGTGTCTACAGGCACTGATTTCAGAATAGCAAACCAGTGTTGTGGTGGCACCGCGAAATAACGGATAACACAAAAGTAAGCCCTGTAAATTAATGAGCCACAAGTCGTATTGTCTTTCCGCATGAAATAAGTGCTGACGGTGTAATACTTATTTGGCAGATGATATAGAACAATAATACCGGGCAGACTGAAAGGCACCGGATAAACAGCACTATAGTTGGAGTAATTGATGGAAATTTATAAGGAATTCATGTTTGAGTCGGCTCACAGATTGCCAAATGTGGTGGAAGGCCATAAATGCGGCCGTCTGCATGGCCACTCATTTAAATGCACTATTTTTATATCGGGCCCGGTAGGTGAGAAAACCGGCTGGGTAGTTGACTACGGCGACATGAAAAAGCCGTTTATGCCTATATGGGAACAACTTGACCACCATTACCTGAATGATATTCCCGGTCTGGAGAACCCAACCAGCGAAGTAATGGCCAAATGGATCTGGGACAAGCTGAAACCCAATCTGCCGGAACTAAGCAAAATACTGATTAATGAAACGTGTACGAGCGGCTGCCTCTACCAGGGTGAGGATGATTAATGACCGGCACCCGGTCCGCCAAACCTGCCAGTCAGAATCCATCGACAAGCGACGTTATGAGCAGGCCTTGCCTGCACCAGCTATTCGAAACACAGGTACAAAAACGTCCTGATGCGATAGCTGTAACCTGCGGCACAGTTTCGGTCAGCTATGCTGAGCTGAACTTTCGGGCGAATCAGCTTGCAGCAGACCTTATTAGTGCCGGGGTAACCGCCGATGCGCCCATTGGGTTATGCATGGACAGGTCGATCGACCTGATAACCGGCTTACTCGGCATTCTTAAAGCCGGTGGCGCTTATGTGCCGCTCGACCCCAGCTACCCACCGGACCGACTGGCACACATACTTGACCAGGCTGCGCCCCCACTGATAGTCAGCCGTTCAGATCTACATCGTGCCCTGCCCGCCTGCGATGCACGGTTTATTAACCTGGAAAGCCTGCAATCACAAGCCGCAGACAACCCGGCTGTTGAGGTCAGCCCGGACCACCTTTGCTACCTGATTTTTACTTCCGGCTCAACCGGCGTACCCAAAGGGGTGATGGTTACTCACCACAACGTAGCCCGGCTTTTCAGCACCATTGGCAAACAGATAGAATTTCGTGCTGACGATACCTGGACTCTTTTTCACTCCTATGCATTTGGTTATTCCGCATGGGAACTATTTGGCTCATTAACGCACGGTGCGCGACTCGTCATTGTGCCCGACGCAGCCCGAACTGACCCAAATGAGCTCTACCAGTTATTGCGCAGCGAGCAAGTCACCGTTTTTAGTCAGACACCGTCAGCCTTTCGCCAACTGCTGCTTGACCCGTGCTTTGCCCGCAGTAACGAAGAACTGCAACTACGCCAGATTGTATTTTAGCGGCGAAGCGGTGGTTACCGCCGATCTGGAACACTGGTACCGCATTCATGGCGATACAGGGCCGCAACTCGTCAATACCTATGCAATTACGGAAACTGGTGGACAAGTCGCATTCCGCTCCTATACCGGCAGCGATATCGATGAATCCCGGGCTCGCAATATTGGTACGCCGCTGGCCGATACCCATGTTTATATTCTGGATGAGAATTTGCAGCCAGTCACTGCCGGAGAAGCAGGTGAACTGTGCGTAGGCGGCCCTGGACTATCACGCGGCTACATCAATCAACCCGGGTTAACTGCAGAAAAATTTGTTGAGGTTGTCATCGGTAATGCCGAGGCGGAACGAATATACCGGACTGGCGATCAGGCGCGGCGACTCGACAATGGTGAAATTGAGTTTCTTGGCCGCACCGACAACCAGGTAAAGGTACGCGGGTACAGGATAGAACTGGGTGAAATAGAAGCCTGCCTGGGTGCTTACCCGGCCGTACGCGAAACCGCTGTCCTGTTACGCAGTGATGACGCTGCAGAACCTCGCCTGGTGGCCTATATAGTAGCGGCTGATCACGACAATGCACCGACCGTGACAGCTTTGCGTGCTCATACCGAACAGTCACTGCCTGACTACATGGTTCCGGCTCTTTATGTGTATCTCGACCACCTGCCTTTGAATCCAAACGGCAAGCTGGATCGCAATGCTCTGCCGGCGCCCGGCCACGTGCGTCCCGAACTGGGAATACCCTACGCGGCACCGCATGGCGATCTCCAGCAAAAACTGGCTGACGTATGGGCAGAAACCCTGGGATTCGAAACAGTAGGCATTAATGATAATTTTTTTGCGCTGGGTGGCGATTCAATACTGGCATTAAAACTAACGGGCCAATTACGCCAGCTACTGGGCGAGTACGTTTATATTTCAGCACTGATCGATGCGCCAACTATTGCAGAACTGGCCGAGCATCTCACGGCCGTTTACCCGGATGCAGTCGCAAACCCTGACAATATAGCGAGCGAACCCGAGGAACAACTACCCGCCGTCATTCCCGACTATGCCGCACGTTTTGAAACCTTCCCACTAACGGACATACAGCAGGCCTATTTTGTTGGCCGTGGCAGCGACTTTGCCATGGGCAATGTATCGACGCACTTATATATAGAAGTAGATGCAGTTGACCTGGACCTGCCACGACTGGAACAGGCATGGCAGAAGGTAATAGACCGCCACCCGATGTTGCGCGCCATAGTGCTGCCCGATGGCGTACAGAAAATCCTGCCAGAAACCCCACCCTATAAGTTTCCGGTACAGGATTTACGCAATGAACAGGCCAGCGATATGGCCGCCGGGCTTGACCGAGAGCGTAATCGTCTGTCACACCAGGTAATCCCGAGCGATCGCTGGCCCTTGTTCGAACTATCCGCATCCTTGCTGCCCGAGAACAAGACTCGTATCCACATCAGCCTGGACTGCCTGATCACCGATGCGCGCAGTTTTCAGATCATATCGGGCGAGTTGCTGACTTTTTACCATGACGAACAGGCACAACTGCCCGTTGCGGGGCTGTCATTTCGCGATTACGTTATTGCCGAACATGCATTGCGCGACAGTAGTTTCTTTCAGCGCGCTATGGACTACTGGAAAAACCGGATAACTACCCTGCCGGGTATGCCGCAACTACCGCTGGCACGAGCACCCGAAACACTTGAAGACCACGTGTTCTCCCAACGCGGCTATGAGTTGTCTAAAGTGGACTGGGAAAACTTTCAGACCCGTGCAGCCAAAGCAGGTATTACGCCTACAGCAGCACTACTGGAATGTTTTGGTGAAACGCTCGCAGGCTGGTCACGCTCCCCCCAACTCACCCTGAACCTGACCCTGTTTAATCGCATGCCACTGCATCCGGACGTCGATGACGTGGTCGGTGATTTCACTTCACTGGTTCTTGTTGGTGTCGACGAGTTGGATATCGGAAACTTCGAAGCGCGCTCGCAACGTTTACAAAAAGAACTCTGGCAAGGCGTTGATAACCGCTTTGTTAGCGGTGTACGCGTACTCCGCGAAATTGCCCAAATGGGTGAGAAAGTTCAGCCCATGATGCCCATCGTATTTACCAGCACACTCGGCATAGGCTCTGGCGGCCAGGACAGTTCATCCTGGCATCATCTGGGTGAACAGGTATACAGCGTAAGCCAGACTCCACAAGTCTGGATCGATCACGTGGCCTCTGAACGCGATGGTGCGCTCTGGTATACATGGGATGTCGTTGATGCATTGTTTCCACCCGGCATGATCGACGATCTGTTTGCCGCCTATGGCGAACGCCTGACCGATCTCGCTCGTAACGAATCGGCATGGCAGCAAGGCTGGACCGAAGTACTCGATCATATGTTGCCAGCAAAACAGCTGGCCATTCGTGAAGCAGCCAACGCAACCGATGCGCCACTGCCGACTGAATTGCTTCATGCAGGATTTATTCACGCCGCGACGAACACTCCGGATGCACTGGCTGTCATCGCGAATGATCGCAGCCTGACTTATGCCGAGGTGGATCAGCTTAGCAATCAGCTGGCAAGGCAATTACTGGACCAAGGCGTTAAGACCAACGAACTGGTTGCGGTAGTCATGCAAAAAGGCTGGGAACAAATAGTCGCGGTACTCGGTATCCTGAAATCCGGTGCCGCTTATCTGCCGATCGATGCGTCCATGCCGGCAGAACGCCTGCACTACCTGCTGGAATTTGGTGAAGCCCGTATTGCTGTCACCCAGGTCTGTCAGGATGCCGCCATAGAGTGGCCAGCGGAGACCAAACGGATACGCATTAGTGACGATGAATTGGCTGCAACGCCCGACCATCCGGTAGCAAGCACGGCGACACTGGATGACATTGCCTACGTCATCTTTACATCGGGCTCAACCGGTCAACCAAAGGGTGTCGTGATCGATCACCGTGGCGCCGTGAACACATGCAATGATATTAACCAGCGTTTCTCCGTCACTGCCAAAGACCGGGTACTGGCATTGTCGTCACTGAGCTTTGATTTATCGGTCTATGACATCTTCGGCGTGCTGGCTGCCGGCGGTGCCATCGTCATGCCTGATGCCGCTGGCATGCGTGACCCGGCACACTGGGGTGGCATGGTTGCCAAACACCAGGTCACGCTCTGGAATACCGTACCGGCACTTATGGATTTGCTGACCGACTACGCTGAACAGCAGACTGAAGCTGTCCTGCAATCACTGCGGGTAGTTATGATGAGCGGCGACTGGATACCGGTAAAACTACCGGACCGCATTCGCGCCATGGGTCAGGACATACAGGTTATCAGCATGGGTGGTGCGACCGAAGCATCGATCTGGTCAATTATTTATCCGATTAATGACGTACCGGCCGACTGGACCAGCATCCCTTATGGCAAGGCCATGCTAAACCAGAGTTTCCATGTGCTTAACTCAGAACTCGCATCCTGCCCGGTATGGGTACCGGGTGAGCTGTACATCGGCGGCATCGGCGTTGCCAAAGGCTACTGGCATGACGAGCAGAAAACTGCCGCAAGTTTTATCACTCATCCGCGTAGCGGCGAACGACTTTATCGAACCGGTGATCTCGGCCGTTTCCTGCCGGACGGCAATATTGAGTTCATGGGGCGTGAAGACTTCCAGGTAAAAATCCAGGGGTTCCGTGTGGAACTCGGCGATATCGAGGCTGCGCTCGAAGCACATCACGATATACGCAACACCGTTGTCGTCGCGCACGGGCCCGATCGCGGTAGCAAACGACTCATTGCTTATGTAGTTGCCGAACATGACCCGGCGCCAACACCTGATGAAATGAAAGCCTGGCTCGGTAACAAACTACCCGCCTACATGGTGCCCAGGCCCAGTGCCTTCATAATGCTGGAAAAATTACCCCTTACTGCAAACGGCAAAGTAGATCGGCGCGAACTGCCCGCGCCCCCCGCGCTAGACACAGGTGAGACAGCCACCTCTGCACCGACACTTCAGGCCGCAGCACCAGACACCGATATCGCGCGATTGGTCGCCGAAGTCCTGGGTGCCGATGCACTCGACCCAACTGCCAACCTGTTACAACTGGGTGCCACCTCTATAGAGATGATTCGGATCGCCAATGCACTGGATCAACACCTCGGCTTCCGGCCACGCATGGACGAGCTCTATCGTGACCCAAGCATTAATGGCCTGACCACGCTGTTTAGTCTGCAACAACCGCAGGCTGCTGCCACCGCAACCGGTGGCGATCCGTTGCGCACTCCGGACTGGCTGCTCGAAGGCATCGAGAAAGTCATGGACCCGGATGAACGCAATGCCTTCAAAGCAAGTCGTCCCGGCCTGCGGCGCTTTGCAGATGCTACAGAAAGCATTAGCCTCCCGGATATGTGCGCCGACGAAACTGACTACCTGAAACATCGCAGTTACCGCGAGTTCTCCGCCGACCCGATTGCAGGAGAAAACTTCAGTAAGTTACTGGCCTGCCTGCGGTCGATGCAACTTGGTGATAACCCCAAATACCTGTATGCCTCGGCTGGCGGCCTTTACCCCATTCAAATCTATGTCTATGTAAAGCCAGATCGGGTCACCGGTGTTGCGGGTGGTAGCTACTATCATGATCCTGAACAGCATCGCCTGGTGCATATCGGCGACGATGATGCATCAATTCGGGAACTGTATGATCCGCTGATTAACCGACCGGTATTCGATAATGCTGCGTTCGCCGTTTACCTGGTAGCAGAACTTGCCTCCATCGGCGCAATGTACCGGGAACGAGCGCTGCATTACTCGACTCTTGAAGCCGGTCACATCACCCAGTTGCTGGAGATGACCGCACCCAACCTCGGCATAGGTCTTTGCCAGATAGGCGGGCTCGAAACCGATGAATTTGTGAAGCTATTGGATTTGCAAGACACTCACCTGTTACTGCACGGTCTGCTGGGCGGGGGCATACTGGAAGCACCCGGCGACCCGGGCAGCACCCGCCAAACGCAGGGTGATGACAGCGAGCGCGACGAGGGTGAAATATGACGGCCTCCACGGCCACGACAGAATTCCTCGACCAGTTAAGAATTCGCGGTGTAGAACTTTGGGTCGAGGGTGAGCGACTGCGCTATAACGCGCCCAAAGGCATCATTAACGATGATGTACTCGGCGAACTGCGTAAACGCAAAACCGAAATCATCGCCGTATTGCTCGCTGAACAGAAAAGCAGTGCAGATGGCCCGGTAAAGGCAATTCCAAGGGACGGGTTATTACCCTTATCGTTCGCTCAACAGCGCATCTGGTTCCTGGATGAACTGGAACCTGACAACCCGTTTTACAATGTGGCCCTGGCCAAGCGGATTCGGGGGGCCGTTGACAGTAATCTTCTGCGTAAAAGTCTCCAGCTACTGATACAGCGCCATGAAGTTCTGCGCTCAACCTGTATTAACACCGACAACGGCCCGCGACTGTCGACTACGCCAGCGGATGACATCGACCCGGATGGTGACTGGTTTCAAAGCGAAACTTTAGCGGCGAATATCAGCGAAGCTGAACTTGAACAACGCGTTAACACCGAAGTACGTCCACCTGTGCCGCTCGCAGCGGTTCCACTTATTCGGGTCCGGCTATTCGTCATTAGCGATCAGGACGCCGTGCTGGCTTTAACCACGCATCACTTTGTTGTCGACGGCTGGTCCTGCGGTGTACTGCTGCGCGAGTTGTCACAAATATATGCTGCCCTTGCCCGGCAGGAACAACCCGTGTTGCCGCAACTAACAATCCAGTATCCGGATTTTGCCGACTGGCAGAACAACTGGATGAACGGCCCGCAACTGCAGGAGCAACTGGACTACTGGGATCTGCAACTCGCAGATCTGAGCACACTGGATTTACCCGTCGACAAACCACGCCCACCGGTACAGACATACCGCGGGGATATACATCACTTCTCATTACCGGCAGAGCTCGGTCTGTCATTAAAGGAGATTAGCCGCAAGGAAGGCATGACTCTGTACATGACGTTACTTGCGGCCTTCCAGGTTCTGCTCCATCGTTACAGCCAGCAAGATGAAGTCGTGCTGGGCACCGCTGTTTCAAACCGGCATTCGACAGAACTCGAGGCACTGATAGGCCCGTTTGTGAATACGCTGGTACTGCGCGGCGATCTTGGCGGCAACCCGACCTTCAGGGAATTGATGCGGCGGGCACGCGATATTGCAGTCGACGCATTTGCGCATCAGGATTTACCCTTCGAACTATTGGTCGAACACCTCAAACCCGAACGCGATCGCAGCCGCACCCCGTTGTTTCAGGTTCTGTTTGTAGTTCATCAGTACGGTGGCGCAGAAGAACTGTCATTGCCCGAAACCAACACGGTCGATTACCCGGTAGCCCCGGGAACGGCCATGTATGACCTGTTCCTGCAGTTGATCGAACTCGACAACAGCTTCAGCGGGTCCATCGAATACAGCACCGATTTGTTCGAACGCGACAGTATCGAACGGATGTCAAATCACTTCACGACCCTCCTCACAGGCATCGCCGCCAACCCGGATGCGCACATCACGGATTTACCGATGATGGATAGCGCGGAAGCCCAAAAAGTTCTGGCCGCCTGGAACAACACCGCGATGCCCTATCCGCGTGACCAGCAGCTACAGGAACTGGTCATGCAGCAGGCGGAACAAACACCGGATGCTATTGCCGTCATCTGTGAACAACAAAGCTGCAGCTATGCCGAACTGAATCGTCGCACCAATCAACTGGGCCATTACCTGCAGGACGCAGGAGTCGGACCGGGGGATCTCATCGGTATCTATGTCGAGCGGTCCGTCAATATGATGGTTGCACTTCTCGGCGTACTTAAAACGGGTGCTGCATACGTGCCGCTGGATCCGCTGTTCCCCCCGAACCGCATTCGTTTCATGATGGAAGATGCAGAACTGAAAGGCCTGCTGACCCAGACCGATTTACTGGATGACCTGCAACACAAACCAGAACTCCTGGTGTGTCTGGATGAAGCGATCGAGCTGCTGAACAAACAACCGGATACTAATCTCCCGATTTGCGGCAACGCGGATGACCTTGCTTACGTCATCTATACCTCCGGTTCAACGGGCCAGCCCAAAGGTGTGCAGTTGCCGCATCGGGGGGTGGTCAATTTTCTGACAACGATGGCTGCCCAACCCGGGCTTGACGCATCTGACACGCTGCTGGCCGTTACAACATTGTCATTCGATATTGCAGTACTGGAATTATTCCTGCCCCTGATCAGGGGCGCTCGCCTGGTTATCGCCACTAAAGATGTCACCGGTGACGGCTTGCGCCTTGCAGAATTAATCAAAACCAGCGGCACCACGATCATGCAGGCTACGCCCGCAACCTGGCAGTTGCTGCTCAACGCAGGCTGGACTGGCAATAGCGGTCTTAAAATACTTTGCGGTGGTGAAGCACTGCCACGGGAACTGGCAGACCGCCTGCTCGCGACCGGTGCCGAGCTCTGGAACATGTACGGCCCGACGGAAACCACGATCTGGTCATCCATCTGTAAGGTAGCGACTACCGGCCCCATTACGGTGGGTCAGCCGATCGGCAATACCCAGATGTATATAGTGGATGAACAGATACGGCCAGTACCTGTCGGCGTTCCCGGCGAACTGTGCATCGCAGGTGATGGCGTTGCCCGCGGATATCTGAAAAGACCGGGCCTTACAGAAGATCGCTTTATAAGCAATCCATTCACAACAGATACATCACGTTTGTATCGCACTGGCGACCTGGCACGCTATCGCAGCGACGGAGCTATCGAATGCCTGGGACGCAACGACAACCAGGTCAAGATTCGTGGTTACCGCATGGAACTGGGCGAAATTGAAAGCAGTACTGGCCCGCCATCCTGCTGTCACCCAGGCCGTCGTCGCAGCGCGTGAAGACCGTGAAGGCGATAAACGACTGGTCGGTTACCTGATTGCTGATGCAGCTGCGATAAGCGGTACAGAACTCAAAAAATGGAAAGCCGAGCAGCTCGACCAGTGGCGAGATCTGTGGCAAAACGCCTATACAGAAGAACGTTCACTTGACCCTGCTTTTAATATTTCTGGCTGGAACAGCAGCTACTCCGGCGAGCCTGTACCGGCGGCCGAGATGCGCGAATGGGTAGAAACAACAGCAGCCCGCATTAATGCCTGTGCACCAAAACGGGTGCTGGAAATAGGCAGCGGTACCGGCTTACTGGTCGCCAGAGTCGCGCCAAATTGCAGCCATTACATTGCAACCGATTTTTCACCTGCTGCTATTGCGGCTATCGAAAACCTGAAATCCGTCAGGGATGATCTGGGTTCGGTAGAAACACTGCAAACCACCGCGGACAGTCTGGGAGAATTGAGCGATCAGCAATTTGATATGATCGTGATCAACTCAGTAGCCCAGTATTTTCCGGATCAGGCTTATCTGCTCGACCTGTTGCAGACAGTCACAGCCCTGTTGGTTAGAGGCGGGCATATTTTTCTGGGTGATCTGCGTGCCCTGTCACTACTGGAGGCCTACCATACCTCTGTGCAACTGTTTCAGGCAGAGGATAATTTGCCGCTCGACGCTCTGGCGGACCGCGTTCGCCAAAGGATCGAGACTGAAGAAGAATTATTGATTGATCCAGCTCTGTTCCAGAACCTGGCGACGACTCTACCCCGACTTAGCGCAGTAAGCTTCGACTTAAAGCGTGGTGAAGTCCGTAATGAAATGACCTGCTTTCGTTATGACGCAGTTTTGACACTCGATGGTAGTAAGGCTGAGCTGCCAGAATCTGAGCGACTGGACTGGAAGTCGACATCCAACATGGAAACCATCAGCAAGCACCTCGGCAATCTGCAGCCAGGCGGACTGTTGCTTACCAATATAAGTGACGCCCGCTTGCATCCTGAGATTGTCGCCATGGCACGACTCACTGATATCAATCCGGAACAAGAACTGTCGGCAGGAAATCTACGGCAGGAAATTTCTGCCGATAATTCCGCCGGTGTGCAGGCCGACACGCTGCACGCACTGGCAGAAGCAGCCAGTGTAGATCTGCAACTCATCGGCACCACTCCGGGGCGCTATAACGCATTATTTACTCCAAAAAATTCCAGGATTGATGGTCGCATCATGCTGCCAACCCGAGACCTTAGCCTGACACAATGCTGCAACAACCCGATGCAGGGTCGTATGCAACGGAATCTGGTTCCGGCTTTGAAAGACCATTTGCGACAATCGCTACCCGAGTACATGGTACCGGGCGTATTTTCTGTACTGGATAAGTTCCCGCTAACGCCCAACGGAAAAATTGATCGCAAAGCACTACCGGCGCCCGATCAGGCTATTACGCAAAGTTACACGCCGCCACGCACACCAACGGAAGAAAGCCTTGTACTTATCTGGGAAGATTTGCTCGGTATCGACCAGGTAGGTGTAATGGATGACTTTTTTGGTCTCGGCGGCCACTCCCTGTTGGCAACCCAACTGGTCTCAAGGATTCGTGACCAGTTACAAGTCAGCCTTCCGCTGAACAGTCTGTTCGACAACCCGACCGTGGCTGGACTTGCCGAAGCGGTCGATACACTGCGCTGGGCACTGGATGATGCAGCGCAGGGAGACACAGATCAGGATGATGATGACGATCTCGAGGAAATCGAGATATGAATGCACTGGAACTTATTAGCAAACTGCGTGAAGCAGGCATCCGTATATCTGTTCAGGAAGGCAAGATTCGTCTGAAAGCCGGGAAAGGCAGCCTGAGTGACGAACTGAAACAACAAATCATCCAGCACAAACAGGAAATAGTCGCACTACTCGGCTCTGAAACCGACAGCGGACCAAAACTTGTACCTGCCGACCGGGCCGCCCATCCCAGGCTGCCACTTTCCTATGCACAACAAAGACTGTGGTTCCTCGACGAACTGGAACCGGGCACAGCGGTTTACAACATGCCGTTCGCAGTCAAAGTACACGGCCAACTGGATACGGCTGCCCTGCAGGCAGCTCTTGACAGCCTCAGCCAGCAACACGAAAGCTTACGCACCGTGTTCAGCGCAACGGATAGTGAACCGGTACAGCGGGTACTGGAAAAGGTTGATCTGACAGTTAATGCAGAAGTGCTTACTGATGTGGATGAAGAAGTCATATTGACGCGGGTACGCGAACTGGCGAAAGAAAAATTCGATCTGGCCAACGGCCCGCTGCTAAAACTGCATGCACTAAAAACCGCTGATACAGATTATCTTTTATTGCTCGTTATTCACCACATCATCAGCGACCTCTGGTCAACAGATATATTTTTCCGCGATCTCGGTCGCTGGTATGAATGCCACACTGCCGATGTCGCCCCTAAACCTGAAGCTCTGAAAATTCAATATGCTGATTACGCACTGTGGCAACGCGAGCTGTTATCAGGTGACCGGCTCAAGCAACACCTCGATTACTGGTTACCACAGCTGGACGATGCCCCGCCGGTACTGGAACTGGCTACAGACTACCCGCGCCCGCCTGAACCGGGGTACAACGGCAAATGGCTGGCCATAACTCTGCCGGCTAATCTGGGCACTCAACTGCGGACTCTTGCACAAAATTCCGGCTGCACGATGTTCATGCTTACACTTGCAGCCTTTACCGCATTGCTACACAAATACACGGGCGAAGATGACATGGTCGTTGGCACCCCTATTTCGGGCCGGCAACACACAGAACTGGAAGACCTGATCGGATTTTTCCTGAACACCCTGGCCATTCGGACTCAGCTGTCGAGCGATACCTCATTCCGGGAATTACTGAACCAGGTTAAGCAAACAGCCCTGGCCGCCTATGCTCATCAGGATTTACCTTTCGAGAAACTGGTAGAAGAGCTACAACCCGAACGCAACATGAGCCACACACCCGTGTTTCAGCATATGTTTATCTGGCAGGACAGTGGCGCTACCCGGTTAAAAATTGCTGGTCTGGAAACTGACGCAGCAACGCTCATCAGCCATGACACAGCCAAGTTCGATCTAACGCTGGCAATGACCGGTCGCAACGAGGGCATAGAGGCCGGTATCGAATACAACACCGACCTGTTCGATACCACAACAGTCGAGCGTATGCTGTCGCATCTGCGAACACTACTCCAGGCCATCGTGGCTGACCCTGACATCCCACTCAGCAACATCAGTCTGCTGGATGCGGCTGAACACAAACGGGTCACAGAGACATTTAATACGACAACCACTGAATACGGCCCTGACACCTGCGTACACAAACTCGTCGAACACCAGGTCAGTCTGACGCCAGAGGCCACTGCACTGCAGTTTGGTGACACTGCACTAAGCTACGCAGAGCTTAACCAGCGTGCCGACCTGCTTGCAGTCAGGCTACAGGAACTGGGGGCAAAGCCAGGCATCATCGTTGCTATCAGTTGCAATCGGTCACTGGAACTAGCCGTCGCGGCACTGGCTGTTTTGAAATCGGGCGCCTGCTATGTACCTGTAGACCCCAACTACCCGGCCGAACGCATCGCCGCCATGCTGGGTGACAGTGATGCACTGATCGCTTTAATACAATCAGACATTGTGCTGCCAGCGCACGGCGCCACTGTAATCGAACTGGACCGGTTTGATTTCAGCAAAACGACAGCACAGTTACCTGCCGGCAATGTATCGCCGGCTGATCCTCTCTATTGCATCTACACCTCCGGCTCAACAGGCAAACCCAAAGGCGTGCAACTTTCCCATGCGGGCCTCAGCAATTTGTTGCACTGGCAGATAAAACACCCGAGGCTGGGCATCCCTGCCAAAACACTGCAGTTCGCATCCTTTAGTTTTGATGTCAGTTTCCAGGAAATGTTCAGCACCTGGTGTACTGGCGGCACGCTGGTCATGGTCAGTGAAGAACAACGCCAGGATCTGCCGAGCCTTGCTACATTTATTGCTGCACAGAGTATCGAACGACTGTATCTGCCGTATGCAGCCCTGCAGCCTGTTGCTGAAATGCTGGTTAACTCCCATGCCAGCACGGTACTTAAGGATATCGTCGTAGCCGGTGAAGCCTTGCAGCTAAGCCCGGAAGTACGTGCTTTATTTGCCCAGCTACCTGATGCAGCATTGCACAATCAATACGGCCCTTCAGAAACACATGTAGTAACAGCACTAACATTGACCGGCGATGCGGGTAACTGGCCAGCCCTGCCTTCTATAGGCACACCAGTCGCCAATACCCAAGCCTATGTGCTCGACTCCAAAAAGCAGCCCGTACCAACCGGCATTCCCGGTGAACTGTATCTCGGTGGCATCCAGGTAGCCCTCGGCTATCTCAATCGCCCGGAGTTAAATGCTGAAAAGTTTTTGCCCAGCCCCTTCATGGCCGCTAACCGTCTTTACCGAACCGGCGACAGGGTCCGCCATCTTGCTGACGGCAACATCGAGTTTCTCGGCCGCATCGATGACCAGCTGAAATGGCGTGGGTTTCGGATTGAACCCGGTGAAATTGAAGCAGCGCTAACTGCACAGGACAATATTCAGCAGGCCATTGTGTTACTGCGTAATGACACACCGGGCGGCAACAGCCAACTGGTTGCCTACGTTACCGGCAGCGATATCGATACCACAGATACAAAAGCGATACTGAAGGCCAACCTGCCCGATTACATGGTGCCATCAGTATTTGTCGTGCTTGAGCAGTTGCCACTCACACCCAGCGGCAAGGTAGCTCGACGTAAATTACCGGCTCCGGAATACAGCCGGGGCGAAACCAGCCCCTATGTCCCGGCACGCAATCCGATCGAAGCAACACTTACGCAGATTTGGGGCAACATACTTGGACTTGAGCAGGTTGGCATTTATGACGACTTCTTTGAACTGGGTGGTCACTCACTCCTGGCAACCCAACTGGTATCCCGTGTCCGGGATCAGCTTGGTGTGAGCCTGCCGCTAAAATTCATCTTCCGCTATCCGTCTCCGGCAACTCTGGCGGAAACCATCGCAACCTTGCAAACCACACTCCAAATCAACCCCACAGACGACGACCAGGACCGCGAAGAATTTCGCATCTAAATGGCTGTTCTATTTTTTATTAACCTTATTTAACAACATCTTATTTAATTCTTTTAATTTAAATACTTGGCTCTGACTTTCCTGCTATAGAAAATACTTGCACTACATTAGGTCTAGAGCCTTGCACCAAAGGCTCCGCATGGTAAATTTGACCGTTGCGCCAGCCCTCCGGCTAGCCCGGACAGGCAAAACAAAAGGGACAAAAAAGCTATTAGCACCAATGGCTTGTAGATAGATACCAGAAATGACCGTCATTGAATTACTCGCACTGCTCAACCAGCAGGGAATAACGCTGTCTGTGGATGGCGGTGACCTGCGTATCAGTGCGCCCAAAGGGAGCCTGACGGATCAATTGCGTCAGCTGCTGGTAAAAAATAAGGCGGAACTCATTCTGGTTCTGGCGGCCACGGCAGATAGCAAAAACGGCGACGGCCACACCATTACACCCCTGCCTCGCCCCTCTGATGCTCCTGAATTACCCCTGTCGTTCGCCCAGGAACGATTGTGGTTTCTCGACCAGCTGGATCCGGGCAGCTCGCTGTACAACATACCAACCGCCATACGGCTTAGCGGCGAAATTGATATTCCGGCACTGCAAAATGCCCTGACCGGCGTTATGGCGAGACATGAATCTCTGCGCTCACATATTATTATCCGCAATCGTGATCCACAAATTCTGTGTAACAGCGCGGCTGACGCAACCATCCTGCAACTCGATATCAGCGAGCAGGATACGGAAAAGCAGGCAAACACTATCAGCGGCCTGTGTAATGAAAGCTTCGATCTCGCCACCGGACCACTGTTACGGACTCACTTGCTGCGCACAGGAATTAATGAACACATATTACTGATCGTCGTACACCACATCGCAGCTGATGGCTGGTCGATGGGCATCCTGATGCGGGAAATCGCCACGCTTTACGGCAACGAAATCGGGGCCAGCAACGAAACACTGCCCCAATTGCCTATTCAGTATGCCGATTACGCGGCCTGGCAAAGAGCCGGACTAAGCGGCCCCGAACTCGACCGGCATATAGACTACTGGCGCGAGCGCCTGAGCGGTGCGCCCGCTGTTCTGGAACTGCCCGCCGACAGACCCAGGCCCGCGGCGCCCAGTAACCGCGGCGCATGGGCATCTTTGGTATTTCCTCCAGCACTTTTGCAAAACCTCGAAGAACTGGCACGCAAGCAGGGCAATACGCTGTATATGGTGCTCCTCGCTGCATTCAACGTGCTGATCTACCGCTACACCCGGCAAACGGACTTGCTCATCGGCACTCCGGTGGCCGGTCGTCAGCGCACAGAGACCGAAGGCCTGATCGGCCTGTTTGTTAACAGCGTCATCATTCGCAGTGAACTCGATGAAGATATGCGGTTTGTCAGCCTGCTCGAACAGGTAAAAGACAGCAGTCTGGACGCGTTGTCATACCAGTCGCTGCCATTTGAAAAGCTCGTCATGGAACTGCAGCCTGATCGCGATGCAAGTTATGCGCCGCTCTTCCAGGTCATGTTCAACATGCAAAGCCGCGAGCATGAACTTGTGCCGTTTGCAGGCCTCGACGTCAGCCCCGTGATTGCCGATCCGGGTAGCGCAAAATTTGACCTCAATGTTTTGATGGAAGATCGTGAAGACGGTCTGGCCGCCTGGTTCGAATACAGTACCGACCTGTTCGATGCCAGCACTATTGAACGCATGTTGCGTCATTTCGGGCGGTTACTAGAAGCCGTGGTAGCGGACCCGGGTGTGAAGCTCAGCGAGCTGGAATTGCTTGATGCGACTGAGCGCACGCAGATACTGGAAGACTGGAATCAGACAGCCGTCCCGTTCCCGGTCGATGCCACGCTGATAAGCCTGTTCGAAGCACAGGTTCAGCGTCGGCCCAATGCACCTGCACTGACTTTTGCTGGTGACACGATAAGCTACGGGGAGTTAAACGCACGCGCGAACCAGCTGGCGCGCCATCTGCAGGAATGCGACGTTGGGCCGGAAGTGCTGGTTGGCGTCTACATGGAACGATCCATCGAAATGGTGGTGGCTCTTTACGGCATTCTGAAAGCAGGCGGCGCATACGTGCCGCTGGACCCCGAGTATCCTGCCCAGCGCATAACGCATATGCTGGAAGATGCTGAGATCAGCCTGCTCCTGAGCCAGCACCATCTGGCTGATCAATTAGCAGCCAGCGATACCCGAGTATTTAACCTGGGGATCGGACTTGAAGCCCTTGCAATCGCAAAGCACAGCACCGAGAACCTGCCGCTTGCAGCCAAAGCCGAAAATGCCGCCTATGTCATCTTTACATCCGGCTCAACCGGGCGCCCCAAAGGTGTATTAAACGAACATCGGGGAATCTGCAACCGCCTGATGTGGATGCAAACAGAATATCGGTTGAAAAATACTGACCGAATTCTGCAGAAGACCCCTTTCAGCTTTGATGTTTCGGTGTGGGAGTTTTTCTGGCCACTGATCACCGGTGCACGCCTGGTAATCGCCGAGCCAGGTGGTCATCGTGATGCCGCCTATCTGGCAGATATCATTCAGACCCACGAGATCACCACCCTGCATTTCGTGCCATCCATGCTGGCCAGCTTCATGCTCGACCCGGGCGCAGGCAAATGCCACTCAATCAAAAGACTTTTTTGTAGTGGTGAGGCATTAACAGCAGATCTGCAGAATCAGCTTTTAGCACTGCTCAATACAGAGTTGCACAATCTCTATGGCCCAACCGAGGCGGCCATCGATGTGAGCTACTGGGCCTGCACCAGAGATGAGCAGACCGTATCCGTACCTATAGGCAGACCCGTCGCCAATACAAAAATCTATATCGTAGATCATGCGGGTCAACCCACACCGGCCGGAATACCGGGTGAATTATGGATTGGTGGCGTACAGGTTGCCCGCGGCTATGTAAATCAAACCGAACTGACAAATGAAAGATTCATCCCGGATCCGTTCACCTCAGATGCTAATGCACGCGTATACCGCACGGGTGACCTGGCACGCTTTCGTGATGACGGTGTCATCGAGTTTCTGGGGCGTTTAGATTTTCAGGTAAAACTACGCGGCTTCCGCATCGAACTCGGTGAGATCGAAGCCGAACTCCAAGCCTGTGATAGCGTGCAGCAAGCAGTGGTCCTGCTGCGCGAAGACACACCCGGAGATCAACGGCTCGCCGCCTATATCGTCAGCGAAGAAAACCATCAGGATGACAGTGAGGCTTTACGCGAAGCACTTGCCAAAGAATTGCCGGATTACATGGTTCCGACCGGCTTCGTCTTTATCAACGAGCTGCCGCTTAGCCCTAACGGCAAACTTGACCGCAATGCCTTACCCGTTCCGGACTGGAGCACTGCCGTAACGGCCGAATATCTGGCACCCCGCACTCCCATTGAAGAAGCACTGGTAGAGATTTGGAAGGATCTGCTTACGGTAGCTACTGTCGGTATCGACGATGACTTTTTCAGCCTGGGCGGACATTCGCTGCTGGCTACCCGACTGGTAGCGCGCATACGCGATACGCTGCAAAAGGAACTGTCACTCAAAGCATTATTCGACCACCCCACTATCACAGGACTGGCGCAGGTACTGGACAACTCCAGTGAGCAGGCCACCGGTCTGCCGCTACTGCCACGATCTCCTGACACACCGATTCCATTGTCTGCATCACAACAACGGCTGTGGATTCTTGACCAGATGGAACCGGGTAACCCGGTCTACAATATTCCATGGGCCATCCGCTTAAGCGGCCCTATCAATAGCACGGCATTACAAACTGCCGTAGACGCGCTTGTAGCGCGGCATGAATCACTGCGCACTAATTTTGTGGTAGCTGATACCGGACCGGTGCAATTTGTACAACCGGAAATGCAGATAGCGGTCAACCCTGTTGATCTGCAAAAGACAGATGAAGTTCATATACAAGCTGAACTGACTCACCTGACACAAACAGCATGTGCACTGGACCATGGCCCGTTACTGCAGGTCAGTCTGCTGCAACTGAATGATGCTGATCACATATTGCACATAGTTATGCATCACATCATTGGCGATGCATGGTCAACAGATGTACTGCTACGTGAACTTGCCGGATTTTACAACGCCATATGCGCAGACCTGCAGGCAGATCTCCAGCCATTAGCAGTGCAGTTCGGCGACTATGCACTCTGGCAACAACAGCGCCTGCAAACTGATGACCTGCAAGTTCAGCTCAATTACTGGAAGGATCACCTCGAGGGCGCCCCGGCCTTTCTGAATCTGCCAACGGATCGACCCAGACCTGCTATACAAACCTACAACGGTGCCTGGTCTGAGCTACGCCTGGGTACAGCCACTACCAAGGCACTAAAGGAACTGGCGAACACTCGTAATGCAACACTCTATATGGTCTTGCTTGCAGCTTTCAATATTCTGTTGCGACGCTATACAGCCCAGACCGACATCGTGGTCGGCACGCCGATAGCGGGCCGCCAGCGCACGGAACTCGACAACCTGATCGGCATGTTTATCAACACGCTGAGCCTGCGCACACAACTGGGTGGCAACCCGCCTTTTAGCGAATTGCTGGAGCAGGTTAAAACCACGGCGCTTAATGCCTACGAGAACCAGGAGGCACCGTTCGAAAAGCTGGTGGAAGAATTGCACCTGGTCCGGGATACCAGTTATGCACCGTTATTCCAGGTGATGTTCATCCTGCAAAATGCACCCACCACCCTGAATGCATTCAACGATCTGCAATCAGAACAGGTGTTGTTTGAGTTCGGCACAGCAAAGCTTGATTTAACGCTTTCGATGGAAGAATGCGGTAACGAACTGGTCGCCTACTTCGAATATAACACCGACCTGTTTGATGCCAGCTCCATCGAGCGCATGGGGCGGCATTTCGCGGTACTGCTGGAGAATATTGTTGCCGCACCCGAAACCCCTGTAGATGAACTGCAGATACTTGATGAAATAGAACGGCAGCGCATTCTGGTTGAATGGAATGATACTGCAGCCGATTATGATTCCGGCGCAACACTGCACGGCCTGTTTGAAAGCAGCATCGATACACATGCGGATAAAACTGCATTGGTTTATGCCAGTGAAGGCCTCAGTTACACCGCACTTGAACAACGTGCGAATCAGTTCGCACATCGGCTTGTGGCACTGGGTGCCCGACCGGGTGTGCCCGTGGCACTGTGCGTCCAACGCAATGACGACATGTTGGTCGCACTACTCGGCATACTCAAGACAGGCAGTGCTTTTGTGCCCCTGGACCCTGACTTTCCCGGCGACCGATTACGCTACATGCTGGAAGACTGCGCGGCACCCATACTGGTTAGCGAAAGTAATCTGGTCCATATCGCCGATGGACTGAAACTGAAATCTGTCTGTCTCGATCAACGCGATCCAAATGCTGATGAGTGGCCCGACACACCGCTAAATAACACCATCAGTTCAGATGACATTGCCTACATCATTTATACCTCGGGCTCGACCGGCAAACCCAAGGGTGTAGCAATACCCCACAGTGCGGTCGTCAACTTCCTGCTCAGCATGGCCGACACTCCGGGCATAACTGATCAGGATCGCTGGCTGGCAGTCACTACGCTGAGTTTCGATATTTCTGTACTGGAATTGTTCGCGCCGCTGGCAGTTGGTGCGACAGTCGTTCTGGCGAGCAGAAACACAGCCACCGATGGCTTTGCACTTGCACGTATGCTGGAAGAAGCAGATATCAGCATCATGCAGGCCACGCCTGCAACCTGGCGCATGCTCCTGCAAACCGGCTGGCACGGTGACGGCAAGCTCAAAGTTCTGTGTGGCGGTGAAGCACTGGATACGGAGCTTGCACGTCACCTGAATATGGCCGGAGCAAGCCTGTGGAATATGTACGGCCCCACAGAGACAACTATCTGGTCTACCTGCGAACGCATTAGCCCGGATGCACCAATGATCAGTGTCGGCAAACCCATTGCCAATACCGCCTGCTACATCCTCGATGAACAGCAAAATCCGGTCCCCATGGGTGTGGCCGGTGAGTTATGTATCGGGGGTGATGGCGTTGCCTGGGGATACCTCAATCGTGCCGAACTGACGGCTGAAAAATTTATTCCAAATCCATTTTCAGATAAGGCCGGCGCCCGCATGTATCGTACCGGCGATCTGGCTCGCCATCTGCATGATGGCCGTATTGAAGTTCTTGGCCGCACCGACTTCCAGATAAAACTGCGTGGCTTCCGTATCGAGCTGGGTGAAATTGAGTCACTGCTTACGGCACAGGCAGGCATTAACCAGTCAGTCGTGATCATGCGAGAGGACACACCCGGTGATCAGCGGCTGGTCGGCTATCTGGTCGGCGAACCGGATGAAAGCAGCATTCCTGATGATGAAACCCTGCGTCGCATACTGCAATCCGAGTTGCCGGACTACATGATCCCGGCCGCATATATGCGCCTGGAAGCATTCCCGTTAACACCCAACGGCAAGGTAGACCGCAATGCTTTACCGGCGCCCGAGTGGAGTGCGCAACACGAATATATTGCGCCACGAACGGAACTCGAAGAATCGCTGGCTGCCATCTGGGCAGATGTACTGGGTGTAGCACAAGTGGGTGTCTACGATGATTTCTTCGCATTGGGCGGACACTCACTCCTTGCGACTCAATTAATATCCAGAATACTCGACGAACTCCAGGTCGAGATACCCCTGATGACCTTATTCAACCGGCCAACTATCGACGCACTGGCTACGGAACTGGCCGACCGGACTGCAGGTCAGGAAACAAAAGCCGTTAGCATTAAAAAGCTGCCTCGTGACGGCAGGTTACCGCTGTCCTTTGCCCAGCAGCGTCTCTGGTTCCTGGATGAGCTGTCACCGGGCGACCCCATGTACAACGTCCCGTGGGTGATGCGCCTGCACGGTAATCCAGACAGGCAAGCATTGCAGAAAGCGCTGGACCAGCTAGTCGCCCGCCATGAATCACTGCGTACTGTTTTTCTTACGCGCGATGGCGAAGCTGTGCAGGTAATCCTGCCGGCGGTCTATGTTGGGATTCGGGAAGAGGACCAGAGTAAGGCCGATGAATCCGCCCTGCAGCAGCGGATTACTGAACTGGCACAGGTGCACATGAACCTTGCCGAAGGCCCGCTCATTTATCTAACCCTGGTCAGGGTGGCGAATGATGAGTACCTCCTCTCGCTAGTTGTTCATCACATTATTTTTGATGCATGGTCGCACGGCGTGTTCCTGGGTGAGATGGCAACACTGTATAACGCTGCAATTTCCGGCAAGTCAGTTTCGCTGCCACCGCTCGCTATCGAATTTGCTGATTACGCGGGCTGGCAACATGACTGGCTCGGCAGTGATGATTTCAAACACCAGCTCAGCTACTGGAAAAACAAACTGGGTGATGCTCCCTATACGCTTGACCTGCCGACCGACCACCCCAGACCCCCTGTACAAACCAGTAATGGCGCAAATATTTCACGCATGCTGCCGATAGAGTTACGCAAGGGCGTACTCGAACTGGCAGAAGCCGAGGGCTGCAGTCTGTTTATGACTCTGCTCGCAACATTCAATTTGCTGATGTCACGCTACTCGGGCCAGGACGATCTGCTGGTCGGCACACCTATCAGTGGGCGAAAACGCAGCGAACTGGAAAAAATTGTTGGCTTCTTCCTGCACACGCTGGTGGTGCGTGCCGATCTTTCCGGCAGTCCGACCTTCCGTGAATTTCTTGGTCGCACCCGCCAATCTGTGCTTGAAGCTTTCGCACACCAGGAGATGCCGTTCGAAACACTGGTTGAAGAACTCGACCCAGAACGTGACACCAGTCGTCACCCGTTGTTCCAGGTGCACTTCGTCCTGCAGCATGTAGACATAGACTGGGAAATGTTCGACGGGCTCAGAGCAGAGCCTTTCGAATTTGAGTTCGGCACCGCCAAATTCGACATCATGTTCTTCGTATTTGATGCCAATGACAGTTTGTCTGTACGACTCGAATACAACACCGATCTGTTCGAAGCCGAAACTATCGAACGGATGATTGATCATTTTGAAATTCTGCTGGGCGGCATTATTGCAGCACCGGATACAAATATTGGTGAACTGCCATTACTGGGTGCACAGGAACGACACAGGTTACTGGCCGAATGGAACGATACTCAGTTCGAGTATCCGGCTGGCGGGACCATGCATGGGTACTTCGAACAACAGGTCGCCCGAGCACCCGATGCCCCTGCCCTGCTCGCCAATGACATCACGCTCAGTTACCGCGAACTGAATCAACGAGCAAATAAACTCGCTGAGCAATTACGGGAACTGGGGGTCGGCCCGGAGATTATGGTCGCCATCTGCAGTGAACGTTCTGCTGAATTAATAATTGCGCTGCTTGCTGTGCAGAAAGCAGGCGGTGCCTACGTACCTGTGGACCCGGAGTATCCACCCCAAAGGGTCACACATATGTTGAGCGACAGTGCTGCACCTGTCTTGCTAACGCAGTCCGCATTGCTGGCGCGGCTGCCCGAACATGATGCAAATGTTATTTGCCTGGATGAGTTCGATTGGCAAACGGATGCTCGCCACAACCAAAATCCGGTTAGTGGTGTTAGTGAAAACAATCTCGCTTACACCATCTACACCTCGGGCTCTACAGGCCTGCCTAAAGGTGTCGAAATTGAGCACCGTAATGCTGTCGCATTGATTGAATGGGCGGGCCAGGTCTTTCAGCCCGAAGAGTGGGCCGGAGTCCTCGCATCAACCTCAGTTTGCTTCGATCTGTCGGTGTTCGAAATTTTCTGCCCGCTGAGCCTGGGCGGGCGAATTATTCTGGTTAAAGATGCACTGGCACTGCCGGAACTGCCCGCTGACGCAGACGTCACCTTAATCAACTCTGTTCCCTCTGCAATGGCAGAACTGGTCCGCATCCAGGGCGTACCGGCCTCAGTAAAAACAGTAAACCTGGCCGGCGAACCCCTCAGTACCGCATTGGTTAATTCTATTTATGCGCTCGGCACCGTCGAACGGGTTAACGACCTTTATGGCCCGTCGGAGGACACGACCTATTCAACCTGGACATTACGGACTCCAAATACAGCCCCGTCTATCGGCCGACCGGTATATAACACGCAGGCTTATTTACTTGATGAGCACCACCAGCCAGTGCCCATCGGCGTTGCCGGCGAACTCTACCTGGGTGGCGCAGGTGTTACGCGTGGCTACCGCAATCGACCGGACCTGACGGCTGACCGTTACGTAACGAATCCTTTTAGCGATGAACTGGGCATCACTTTCGGTGATCGCCTGTATCGAACCGGCGACAAAATTCGTTACCGTGGTGACGGCAACATGGAATTCCTGGGTCGCCTGGATCACCAGGTGAAACTGCGTGGCTTCCGTATCGAACTGGGTGAAATCGAAACAGCGCTCGCCGGGCATCCGGCCGTAGAAAATACAGTTGTCATGGCGCGGGAAGATCGCGAAGGTGACAAACGCCTGGTCGCCTATATCGTCGCCGGAACAGCCGGGCTCGAAGGCGACGAACTTAAACAATGGGAAAGCGAACAGGTCAATCAGTGGCAGGACCTGTGGCAGGACGCCTATAGCCAGGAAAGTGACACCGATGATCTCGCACATGACTTCAAGGGCTGGAACAGCAGTTACTCCGGCAACCCTATCCCACTGGAGCACATGCAAAGCTGGCTGGTAGATACCACTGCAAATATCCGCGAACTGCACCCCGACCATGTACTGGAAATAGGTAGCGGCACCGGACTTATAGTGGGGCAGATAGCACCGGGTTGTTCCAGTTATACCGGGACCGACTTCTCTGCTGCGTCAATTACTGCACTGGAGAAACTACGCGACACGCAGGAGGAGATGAGCAACCTGCACCTGGATCAGTGCACAGCTGATCAGGTTAGTAAATTTGATGACAGTGCATTTGACACCATCATCCTGAACTCCGTTGCACAGTACTTTCCCGATATCGACTACCTGCTGCAATTCCTGCGTGATGCTGTCACCAAAATCAGCGGAAGTGGCTACATATTTCTTGGTGACCTGCGCAGTATGCCATTGCTGACTGCCTACCATGCTTCTGTCCAACTTTTTCAGGCAGAAAATGACCTTAGCCTGCCTAAACTTGCCGAACTGATCCGCCAACGCACCGAGCAGGAAGAGGAACTTCTGCTAGACCCGGCTATCTTCGTCGCCCTGCAAACAGAGATACCGGAGATTACCGGCATACGTTTCCGGCTAAAACGCAGTACCCACCGCAACGAACTGACTCGCTTCCGCTACGACGTCACACTGTGTATTGATGGTGATGTCACAGAGCGGGAAGACCCGCAGCATCTGGACTGGAACAGTGCCGGGTTAAGTCTTGATGCGCTTGCACAACATCTGGATAAGCTGCCCGCAAGTGGTTTGCTCGTCTCCGCCATACCGGATGCGCGTCTGCAAGCAGAAGACTACCTGCTTACCCGTATTGAACATGCAGAAGATGGCACCGTTGCCGAGCTGCGCGATGAACTTCAGCAACTGACACCTGGAATTGAGGCAGAAGAACTTTATACACTGGCAGACAAACTGGATCTTGATCTGCAGCTCAGTGGTGGCTTACCTGGCCAGATGACAGCCATATTTAAACCTGGCTCTGCATTACATTTCGACGGCGAGCTGATGCATGCCATTCGACCCGTACCCTGGCGTGACTACGGTAACGACCCGTTGCACGGCAAACTGCAGCGCAGCCTTGTGCCTATATTGCGCGACCGGCTATACGAAGCCGTACCGGAATATATGATTCCATCGGCCTTCGTAATTATGGACGCCTTTCCACTGACACCCAACGGCAAGATAAACCGCAAAGCATTGCCAGCCCCGGAGAGAAAACGCAGCGAGCAGGAAATATATGTAGCACCCCGCACTCCGGCTGAAGAAGAGCTGGTGCAAATCTGGTCAGAAGTGCTGGGCGTTAAACAAATTGGCGTGCACGATGATTTTTTTGCACTCGGCGGTCATTCTTTGCTCGCCACCCAACTAATCTCGCGTATACGTGATCGGATGCAGACCGAACTGCCGCTTATGACGTTGTTCAATCATCCCACTGTAGCGGGAATGGCAGTTGAAATTACCGGTGATTCCGCATCAGTAGCCAGCTCTGCAATAACGCCCTGCGACCGCAGCAACCCGCTGCCGCTCTCATTTGCACAACAACGCCTGTGGTTCCTGGGGCAGCTTGAGGGCACCAGCGCAACCTACAACGTGCCGCTGGCACTCGCACTGGACGGCAAACTGAATATCAGTGCTCTGCAAAAAGCTGTCGACGACCTCGTCAGACGACATGAATCACTACGCACCCGTTTTGCGGCAGAAAAAGGCACACCCGTACAAATTATCAGCGCTTCACTTGAGATACCTGTAGCTCTGGAGAACATGCCGGGCGCAAGTGACGCTGAGTTACAGACCCGACTGGAGCAACTGGCACAGACTCCTTTTGACCTGGAAAATGATGCACTGCTACGCGTACATGTACTGCAATCAAGTGAGGCCCGCTACCTGTTATTGCTGGTTATGCACCATATCGTCTCTGACGGCTGGTCACTGGGCATACTCATACGCGAACTCGCCACACTTTATGCAGCTTATTGTGAAGAAAAGGCAGTCGGCCTGCCTGCACTACCGGTTCAATACCCCGATTTCGCTGTCTGGCAACGCAGCTGGCTGGCTGGCGAAGAACTCAAGCGCCAACTGGGGTACTGGGAACACTACCTGAGGGGTGCCCCCGCCTTATTGCAGTTGCCGACCGATTACCCACGACCCGCCATTCAGACTTTTAATGGTGCGCATATAAATCGCACCTTGTCCAAAGAACTGGGCGCACAGCTTAAAGAACTCAGTGAAGCCGAAGACGCAACACTGTTTATGACCCTGCTGACTGCGTTCGGCACCTTGCTTTACAATTATTCGGGTAGTGACGATATTGTTATCGGCACACCTATCGCGGGGCGCACACGTTCTGAGATCGAGGGCCTGATTGGCTTCTTTGTGAACACACTGGCCATGCGCATCAACTTGTCGGGCGACCCGGCATTTGTCGATGCTTTAAGTCGCGTTCGCCGTGCAGCACTTGATGCCTATGCACACCAGGAGCTGCCCTTCGAGAAACTGGTAGAAGAATTACAGCCCGACCGCGACACCAGTCATCCACCAATATTCCAGGTACTGTTCGTACTGCAGGAAAACCTGTCAGATCACATTGAGTTCCATGGCGCCGAAGTAACACCGCTGGATTTTGAACTGGGTAGCGCAAAGTTTGACCTGTCGATGTTTATGGTTGAGTTCCCGGAAGGTCTGACAGCTTCGATTGAATACAACACAGACCTGTTTAGCGCCGCAACAATCGAACGGATGCTGGACCACTTCGAAACGCTATTGACCGCGCTCGTTGCAGACCCAGCCGTCCCCATCACGCAGCTACCACTGATGGGCGAGACTGAACGCCAGCATGTGCTGACAGATTTCAATGACACCCGCCTCGGCGTCATCGATATTTCCGTGCATGGACTGGTCGAGCGGCAAACCCGGTTAACCCCAGACAGCATTGCCCTGGTCCTGGGTGAAGAAGCACTTACTTATAAAGAGCTCAATGCCCGTGCCAACCGTTTGGCCCGTCATCTGCTTGATAAAGGCGCCGGCCCCGGGTCACTTATCGGCGTCGCCTGCGAACGCTCTATCGATATGGCGGTTGCTGTACTGGCTATTTTGAAATCTGGCTCAGCCTATGTGCCGATAGACCCGAACTATCCCAGCCGAACGCGTGGCATACATGCTCGAGGATTCGCGGGCACCCATATTACTAACCGAAACAGCGCTGCTGGCACAGTTGCCGGAAACAGCAGCAGCTGTCATATGTCTCGATCAATTTGATTTCACCCGCGGTGACAGCAACAATATTGATGGCAAAGCTAACCGGGGAGAATCGGTTTATGCGATCTATACCTCAGGGTCAACCGGCAAACCCAAGGGCGTTGAATTAACGCACGCAGGACTTTCCAATCTTATACAGTGGCAGTCTGCCCAGCCGGGCTTAAGAGAATCATCCCGCACGCTGCAGTTTGCTTCCTTAAGTTTTGATGTGAGCTTCCAGGAGCTATTCACCACCTGGGCACAGGGCGGTACCGTCGTACTGGTCGACGAGGAACTACGGCGCGATTTACCACAACTGGCCAGGTTCATTGCAACCGATAGTATAGAACGGGTTTATCTGCCCTATGCTGCTTTACAGCCACTGGCCGACAGCATCGCCACATCAGGGCTGAATTACTCCGTTAAGGATGTCATCGTGGCTGGCGAGCAGCTACAGGTGACGCCATCGATCAAACAAATGTTCGCCACACTCGGGGGCGCCCGACTGCACAATCATTACGGTCCTTCCGAGACACACGTGGTCACGGCCTTTACCCTGACCGATGATCCGGAACAGTGGATGCCACTGCCCCCTATCGGCAAACCGGTAACCAACACGAAGGTCTATGTACTCGATGTAAACAGAGCTCCGCTACCCGTCGGTGTACCGGGTGAGCTTTATCTTGGCGGCGTACAGGTAGCCAAGGGCTATATACATCGCCCGGATCTTACAACCGAAAAATTCATAGCCGATCCGTTCATGCCGGGCCAGCGTATGTATAAGACCGGAGACCGGGTACGCTTCCTGCCTGATGGCAATCTTGAGTACCTCGGTCGCACCGATGACCAGCTCAAATGGCGCGGCTTCCGGATCGAACCGGGGGAGATCGAGGCACAACTTGCAGAGTACGCTACTGTCCAGCAGGCCAGTGTCTTGCTGCGCGAAGATACACCTGGTGATAAGCGCCTGGTAGCTTACCTGGTAGCAGCACCCGAACAGGTACTTGACACAAATACGCTACGTAGCTGGCTGAAAGAACAGCTGCCGGATTACATGGTGCCCTCGGCATTCATGATTCTGGAAAGCATGCCACTCACACCCAGCGGCAAGGTGGCACGCAATAAATTACCGCAACCGGACTACGCTGACGTCGGTGTAGATTACATCGCACCACGCACCCCCATGGAAGAAACACTGCTACAAATCTGGGCCGATGTGCTTAGCCTGAATGACACCAACCGCCAGATAGGTATCCATGATGACTTCTTCGACCTGGGCGGCCATTCACTGCTTGCCACGCAACTCATATCTCGCGTCCGTGATGCGCTGGAAGTCGAGCTGCCGCTTATCAGCCTGTTCAATCATCCGAATGTAGCGGAGTTTGCAGTCGACGTTGCCGAAGCCAGCGGAGTGGCGCCGCTGGCACCGATTCCATTGTGTGATCGCAGCAAACCACTGCCATTGTCATTCGCACAGCAACGCCTGTGGTTCCTGGATCAACTTGAGCCCGGCAATCCGGTTTACAACGTACCGTGGGCCATGCAGCTTGATGGCGCATTGAACCTGCAGGCACTGCAGACATCCATCAATGACCTGGTCCAGAGACACGAAACATTACGTACGCTGTTTTCCGTCACCATGGGTAAACCTCAGCAATGTATTTTAGACAAAGCAGAAGTTCCGATTGAGAGTGTCGATGCTACTGGTGATACAGCTGAACAAATCGAACAACGCTTATACAACCTGTCACGGATACCCTTCGGACTCGGGCAGACGCCCCTTATGCGGGCCCATGTTCTACACGTAGCGAATCAACAACATATTATTCTGCTGGTCCTGCACCATATTATTTCCGATGGCTGGTCGCTTGGCGTGCTGTACCGCGAACTGGTGACTCTTTACCGGGCACACTGCACCGACATTCCGGCAAACCTGCCGCCAGTAGCAGTGCAATATGCGGACTACGCCGTCTGGCAACAGGACTGGTTCCGCAGCAGTGAGCAACAGCGTCAACTGGACTATTGGAAACAGCAGTTACACGGCGCACCGGCATTACTCGACTTACCAACCGATCGTCCCCGCGGATCTGCACAAACCTATAACGGCGCATTTATAGAAAAAGTGCTGCCCAAAGCCATCCATACAGGCTTGCAGGATGTCACCCGGAGCGAGAACAGCACGCTATTCATGGTCTGCCTTGCTGCCTTCAACATATTACTATCGCGGTATTCCGGACAAACAGATATATGTGTAGGTGCGCCGGTTGCAGGACGTCAGCATACGGAACTCGAAGACCTGATTGGCTTCTTCATCAATACGCTGGTGATGCGTAATGACTTATCCGGCAACCCGGACTTTAGTGAGTGTCTTGCACGTGTAAAAAGAACAGCGCTGGAGGCTTTTGCTCATCAGGAACTACCGTTTGAGAAACTTGTAGACGAAATCCACCCGGTGCGGGATATGAGTCATGCCCCCCTGTTCCAGGTTGCATTTATATTGCAAAACACGCCCTGGGATAATTCCGCAACACTGCATGATCTCGAAATCAGCCCGATCGAACTCGATTATGGTGTCGCAAAATTTGACCTTAGCCTGGTAATGGCAGAACGCCGTGAAGGTTTGCTACTGCATTTTGAATACAACACGGATCTGTTTGATCGCTCAACCATCCAGCGCCTCACTAATCATTTTGAAACCTTGCTGCTGGCCATAGTCAGCGACTCGAGCCAACCTGTTGCCACCATGCCATTACTCAGCGCACCGGAACGGCAACAAATACTTTATGACTGGAATGATACGGCTGCAGCTTTTGCAGATGACACATGTATCCACACACTCATCGAACTGCGCGCAGCAGTACAGCCCGATGCGCCCGCCATATATTTTCAGGATAAGGTTGTCACCTTTGGCGAACTGAACGAACGCGCCAATCAGATAGCGAACTACCTTATCAATGAGGGTGCCATTCCGGGCTCCATCATCGGCCTGTGCGTTGAACGTTCAGTTGATCTTATCGCCGGCCTGCTCGGAATTTTCAAATCAGGTGCCGCCTATGTGCCGCTTGATCCTAACTACCCCGCCGACCGACTGGAATGGATGCTCACAGACAGTGCGGCGGCACTGATTGTTACGCACAGCACCCTGCTGGATCAGTTGCCGGAAAATGCCGCCCGCAATATCTGCCTGGATCTGGACTGGCCTGAAATTAGCCGGGCCAGCACGGCCAACCCGGCATGCCGGGCCAACGCGCATACGCCTGCCTATGTCATCTACACCTCTGGATCGACCGGCAAACCAAAGGGCGTAGTGATCGAGCACCAGGGCGTTTGCAATCTCGCAGATGCACAGGCCCGGTGTTTCGGACTGGGTCCCGACGACCGGATGCTGCAATTTGCGTCCATCAGTTTTGATGCCTCAATATTTGAAATTGTCATGGGCTTGCAAGTGGGTGCGGCCATGGTACTCGCACCACAGAATGATCTTTTGCCTGGCACACCATTGCTGGAAGTATTAAAAAGGCATGCGGTTACAGCGGTTACGTTGCCACCTACTGCCCTGAGCCAGCTACCGGCGAGCGACTTGCCTGCGCTGCATACGATCACCGTGGCAGGTGAAGCCTGCCCGCCCGAACTCGTTGAGGAATGGGCGACAGGCCGGCGCTTTTTCAATCTTTACGGCCCGACTGAATCTACCGTTTGGGCCAGCTATCAACAATGCGAACCAGGCAAGCCTGTCACGATAGGCCGGCCTATTACAAATGCACGGCTGTATGTGCTTGATGCATATCAACAACCGGCACCCATTGGTGTTGCCGGCGAACTGTGCATCGGCGGCGCCGGACTGGCCAGCGGTTATTTGAATCGCCCCGAGCTTAGTGCTGAAAAGTTCCTGCCTGATCCGTTCCGCACTGAAAATGATGCGCGTATTTACCGCACCGGTGACCTCGTCCGCTACCTGCCAAATGGCAACATAGAGTTTCTTGGCCGCATCGACCATCAGGTCAAGGTGCGCGGCTTCCGTATAGAGCTCGGCGAAATTGAAGCCATTCTGGCAGCACGGGATGATATTCGTGAAGCAGTCGTTATTGCCCGCGGCTCATCATTGCAGGATAAAAAGCTGGTCGCCTATCTCATCCCACGACCGGGCAGCGAACTGTCACTTAGCGAACTGCGTAGCTACCTGAAAGAAAGTCTGCCCGAGTTTATGGTGCCGGGCACATTCGTGGAACTCGAGGCATTTCCGCTAACACCGAATGGCAAGGTCGACCGCGCAGCACTGCCGTCACCCGATGACCAGCGCATGGAAACCGAAGCCCGGTACGTCGCACCCCAGACGGCTGCAGAAAAAATTCTGGCCGATATCTGGAGCGGCCTGCTGGGTGTCGAGCACGTAGGCATTAACGATAACTTTTTCGAACTGGGTGGCGATTCGATTCTGAGCATACAGATTATCGCTCGCGCTAGTCAGGCCGGTTTGCGCCTGACACCCAAGCAACTATTCCAGCACCAGACGATCGCAGAACTGGCAACGGCGGCTGGCAGCGAAATAGTTGCAGCTGAACAGGACGTCCTGACAGGTGATATACCCCTGACGCCGATTCAGCACTGGTTTACGCAACGCGAGCTGGCCGAACCCTGGCACTTTAACCAGTCCATGTTACTCGAAAGCAATTCTGCCCTGGATGAAAGCATTCTGGAACAAAGTCTGCATGCATTAATAACGCATCATGATGCGTTACGTATGCGGCTCGCAGAGTCTGCGGCTGATCAAAGCTGGTCACAGCACATGGCTGCACCGGATGACAGTATTCAACTGTTAACCAGCATCGATATCAGCGGATTGAATGAAGCCGATCAGCGGGCTCACTATCTCGAAGCTGCCGAAAGCCTGCAAGCAAGCTTTGATCTTGGCAACGGTCCTGTACTGAAGGCCCTGCTGGTCCGTCGTGGCGCGCTGGCTGATCAGCTGCTGATCAGCATCCACCACTTTGCCGTAGACTGGGTTTCATGGAACATATTGCTTGAAGATCTGGCAACAGGCTACACAGCAGCGCTAAACAATGAACCTGTAGCACTGCCGGCAAAAACCAGCTCTTTCCGCGCCTGGTCTGAGCATCTGGCTAACTATGCGAACTCGACCGAATTACAGGCAGAGCTACCCGAGTGGACCAGCAAAAACTGGGGTGCTGCTGCCCGGTTACCACTAGACCATACTGATGGTGACAACATCGAGTCATCCACCCGTCATGTCACCGTTGAATTGTCGCAAGAGCTGACCCATGTACTGCAACAGGAACTGCCCAAATCCCTGCGCAGCAAAATGCATGAAGGGCTGCTTGCAGCGGTACTTAGAGCACTTAACAACTGGACGGATGGCAGCAGCCTGGCCATCAACCTCGAAGGTCATGGCCGCGAAGAGTTGTTCGATGACATCGACCTTTCACGCACAGTTGGATGGTTTACCAGCCTCTACCCCGTCCTGCTGCAGAGCGATCCAGCGGATGATCCGGGGCAATCGCTGAATTCCGTAAAGGAAACTCTGCGTAATATATCCACTAACGGCATCAGTTTTGGCTTGTTGCGCTACCTGAGCGAACAGTCACGCGAGCTTGAAAATATCCCAACACCTGAAATTGGGTTTAACTACCTTGGACAATACGATCAGGTTGGCGGCGATACTGGCCTCTTACACACTGCGGTCGGTTTCCGGGGGCACGAACAAAGCCCCAAAGCAGAACGAGCCCATTTACTGGATCTGCACAGTGTCATTACCGGTGGTCGCCTGCAGGTATCGCTTATATACAGCGAAAACCTCCACCATGCCGCGACTATAGAAAAACTGGCACAGCAAATAATTGTGGAACTTACCAGCCTGGCCGATTACTGCCGGAGCAGCACCACGGTGGAATACACACCGGGTGATTTCCCGCACGCCCACCTCGATCAGGCTGCCCTGAATAAAATCATACCGGCAGGCTCGCGCGTGGATGATATCTATCACGTTACGGCCTTACAGCATGGCATGTTATTCCACAGTCTGTTTACGGGCGAAAAGGATGTCTATTTTGCACGCTTCAGCTGGCGCCTTGCAGGCAACATAGATCTACCGGCATTCGAGCAAGCCTGGCGACAGGTTATAGTCCGCCACACTAGCCTGCGTTCCAGTTTTTACTGGGAAGGACTCAGCGAGCCAGTGCAAATTGTGCACGGCGATCACGCTCCAGCTATACATTTCGAAGACTGGAGCGGCATGGATGAAGCTGAGCAGGAGCTGCAACTCGCAGAATTCCTCGAACAGGATCAACGTGAGCGCTTCGATTTCACACAGGCCCCCTTGCTGCGTTTGGTCCTGATTAAACTCGGTGAAGCAGACCATCGCTTTATCTGGAGTTTTCATCACGCCATTATTGATGGCTGGTCAGTGCCGCTGGTACTTAAGGAAGTTTTCGCAAACTATGCCACCTTAACCGGCAAATCCGCGGAGCAGCAGCCTGCCGCCATCCCCTTCGTCGATTACATCAAGTGGCTCGATCAACAGGATGTGGAACGTGCAGAACAGTTTTGGCGCGCATCACTCGGCGGGTTTAGCAGCCCGACGCCGTTGCCAGGACAGAAAACCCAGACCGGCGCAGTGACCGAAACGGGTGAATTTAAAGAGCTGCAAACGCGCCTGCCAGCAGAGCTAATTGCAAGCCTGAAAGACATTGCCCAGCGTCATCGATTGACGCTCAACACGCTGGTGCAGGGAACCTGGGCGTTAATACTGAATCGTTACAGCGGCGAGACAGATGTGGTGTTTGGCGCGACCACCTCCGGACGCCCGGCCGCCATGCCCGGTGTTGAATCAATGATCGGCTTGTTCCTCAACACCTTACCGCTGCGCGTATCAGTCGATAACGACAGGCTGCTGCTGGACTGGCTCAAGGATTTACAGGAATCACAGCTTGAGGTGCGCCAGCATGAATATTCGTCACTGGTCGAAATACAGGGCTGGAGCGATGTTCCACGTGGTACACCCATGTTTGAATCGCTGCTCGCATTTGAAAATTATCCGGAAATGGAAACCATGTGGACCAGCACGGATGGCTTGGAAATTCGTGAGGTTGATGGCTTCGACAGAACAAACTTCCCGTTGACCGTCAATGTTGCGGTTTTTGACGAGATGCATATGCGGATCGCCTATGATGACCGCATGTTCGATAAGGATACCGTCAGTGGTGTCGCCGAACATTTCAAGGCATTGCTGATAGCTATCGCAGATAATCCGCAGCGATTACTCGGTGAGCTGCCGATGCTATCGACAGCAGAAGCTACCCTGCTCGAACAGTGGAACCAGACTGGACGGGACTACCCAGCCGATATTACGCTCGTTGATTTGTTTGAAAACCAGGTTGCAGCAACCCCGGATGCTACGGCCCTCATATTTGAGTCCGAGCAACTCTCCTATGCAGAATTAAACAAACGCGCGAACCAGCTGGCGCATTATTTACGTAAGCGTGGCATAGGCCCCGACAGCGCGGTCGGCATCTGCATGGAACGTTCGATCGAACTTGTGATTGCGCTGTATGGAGTCATTAAAGCAGGTGGTGCCTATGTACCACTGGACCCGGAATACCCGAGCGAACGTCTGGCACACATGCTCGAGGATGCAAACATCCAGCTACTACTAACTCAACACGATGTATTGGATGCATTGCCGGAAACCGGCATCAATATCCTGCAGGTCGACCAAATCAATGATTTCATTAAAGATTTCGATGATGCAAACCCTGTCCATGTAGCCAGAGCCAACAACCTCGCGTACATCATCTTCACATCTGGCTCGACCGGCCGACCCAAAGGTGTAATGAATGAACATCGGGGGATTTGTAATCGTCTGCTTTGGATGCAGGACGAATACCCACTGCATAGTGATGATCGTATATTACAGAAGACACCTTTTAGTTTCGATGTGTCCGTATGGGAGTTTTTCTGGCCCTTAATGACCGGGGCACAACTTGTACTTGCCAAACCGGGCGGTCATCGTGACACAACCTATCTCGCAAATTTAATCGACAGTATAAAAATCACTACACTGCATTTCGTACCCTCTATGCTGCAGGTATTCCTGCAGGATCCAAATGCAGGAGCATGCACCAGTCTGAAGCGAGTGATCTGCAGTGGAGAGGCATTATCCTTTGATTTGCAGCAACATTTTTTCACGACACTGAATGCGCAATTACACAACCTTTATGGGCCGACAGAGGCCGCAATTGATGTGACTCACTGGGCCTGCAAGCGCGACAGTCATGAGACCTCAGTTCCTATAGGGCGGCCCGTTGCAAATACCCAACTTTATATCGTCGATACGAGCGGTCAACGAGTGCCTGTTGGCGTGCCCGGTGAGCTTTGGATCGGAGGCACCCAGGTTGCCCGTGGATATATTAACCAGCCAGAATTGAGTGCGGCCGTGTTTGTTAATGATCCTTTAAGCCCCCATCCAGATGCACGTCTATACCGTACCGGAGACCTGGCACGCTGGCGCGAGGATGGAGCGATAGAATTCCTGGGGCGCATTGACCACCAGATTAAGCTGCGCGGCTTCCGGATCGAACTTGGAGAAATCGAAGCACAACTCGATGAACTCGGTGACGTACAACAATCAGTTGTATTACTGCGTGAAGATGTGCCTGACCTCAAACAGCTGGTTGCATACATCGCAACAGCAGATACCACAGCCTTCGATAGTGAAGCTGCGTTAGCCGCACTTGGTAAATCACTGCCTGACTATATGGTCCCCGCAAGAGTCATACCACTAACAGAACTCCCACTTACGCTGAATGGGAAAATTGACCGCAGCGCTCTGCCCGCACCCGATGCAGCCACCATAAATAAGGAATATGAAGCGCCACGAAATATTACCGAAGAGAAGCTGGCTAATTTGTGGGCAGATCTCCTGGGTATCGAACGCATTGGTATACACGATAACTTTTTTGCGCTGGGTGGACACTCACTGGTTGCCATGCAACTGGTTTCCAGAATAATGGAATCTATGCAAGTAGAACTGCCGTTGGATACATTATTTAACTCACCGACCATCGCCGGACTATCAGAAACACTTAGTAACAGCATATCAGCAACAGATGCTGGTAAGAAAAATGAGATCAAAACTATTGATCGCATTACACGACGTACAAGACGACCACGCTAGCACAGGAAAACTACCATGCATAAAAAGGCATGGACGAGGCAGAGGAAGCCCGAAACTGCATGACTGAATCGAAGGACAACAACGCGGGCATCGAAACCGCGGAACAAACAGGTAAAGACTATGTGTTCGAGGCAGCCGCCTCGTTTGCGCAGCAGCGCCTGTGGTTTTTGGACCAGCTGGATCCTGGCAGTCCCGTCTATAACATCAATTTTGCCATTCGCCTGACTGGTCAATTGGACAAGCCGGCCCTTCAGACAGCCATGAACAGGCTGGTTGACCGGCACGAGTCGCTGCGTACGGCCTTTGAAGTTGTCGCTGAAAAGCCGGTGCAGGTCATCAGCGACCAGGGCACCATCAAACTTCGCACCGGCACCACAGTAGCCGACGAGCCCGAACTGCAAGCAACACTCACGCGGTTGTCGGCGCAAAGTTTCGACCTGGAAACCGGCCCGCTACTTTATGCCCATGTCATCGACTGTGGCCCAGACCAGCACGTCCTGCTACTGGTCATGCACCACATCATTGCCGATGCCTGGTCACTGGAGATCATATTCCGCGAACTGGCGCAACTTTATGCTGCCGAATTAACCGGCACTCCTGCACAACTTCCGGAGCTTGAAATTCAGTATGCCGACTATGCGGAATGGCAACAGGACTGGCTGAGCGGTGCCGAACTGGAACGACAGACAGACTACTGGCGCAGTCAACTCGATGATGTACCGCAGTTACTGGAACTACAGACCGACCGGCCACGTCCGCGGGTGCAAAGTGCTAACGGTGCCAACACCGAGCGACAACTAGATGCGCAACTGTCTGAGCAACTGCGCCAACTGGCGCAGACGCACTCCTGCACAATGTTTCATTTACTGCTGGCCGCCTTCGATGTATTTCTCGGGCGGCATGCCGGCGCCGATAAAGTTGCCGTAGGCACACCTATAGCGGGCCGCAATCGTCCGGAACTGGAAAACCTGCTCGGCTTTTTTGTCAATACGCTGGCGATGACCTCAGATCTGTCGGGCAATCCGCGCTTTGTTGACCTCCTCGATTCCGTGCGCCAGGACGCTATTGATGCATTCGCCCACAGCGAATTATCATTCGAAAAGCTGGTGGAAGTACTGCAGCCCGAACGTGATACCAGCTACTCGCCGATCTTCCAGGTAATGTTCGTCATGCAACATGCACTCGGTGCAGCGGCAAAGTTCGCTGATCTGGAAGCCGAGTCGGTGTCGTTCGACCCGGGTATGGCAAAATTCGATATATCGCTGTTCGTTACCGACTCACCCAGCGGTTTGTCATTGCTGTTTAACTACAACACTGACCTGTTTGATGCAGCGACCGCAGAACGCATGGCCCTGCATTTTGAAACCCTGCTGTGCGGCATAGTTGCCGCACCCGAAACCCGCATCGAGGAACTGTCGTTGCTGGGTGATGCTGAACGCCATACAGTACTGGATGAGTGGAATGCGACAGCGATGGACTACGACCAGTCCGCCACCATGCATGGGCTATTTGAACAGCAGGCGATGGTGCAGCCTGATGCTATCGCGGTTTGGTGCGACGGTACCGAACTCAGCTACGGCGAACTCAATCGCCGCGCCAACGTACTGGCTGCACACCTGAATGAATTAGGGGTATGTGTCGAATCGCTGGTCGGCATCAGCATAGAGCGTTCGCTCGACATGATTGTTGGCCTGTTCGGCGTGCTCAAGGCCGGCGGCGCCTATGTACCGCTTGACCCGAACTATCCGCCGGAACGGGTCAGCTTCATGCTCGCTGACAGCGCAGCGCCGGTACTGCTGACACAGTCGGGCATAGTCGGGCGCCTGCCAGCCAGCGATGCACAACTGGTCTGTCTCGATACCTTTGACTGGGGCCAGGCAGACCCGGGCAATCCGCAGCATGAATTAACAGGCAGCAATCTTGGCTACGTGATTTATACGTCCGGCTCCACCGGCAAACCCAAGGGCGTCATGATCGAACACGGCAATGCCGCAGCGCTGATCAAGTGGGCCGAAACCGTATTCAGCCCGGCTGAATGGGCGGGCGTACTCGCGTCGACCTCAATCTGTTTTGATCTCTCTGTCTTTGAAATTTTCTGCACGCTAGGGCTGGGCGGCCGGATTATTGTGGTCGCCGACGCACTAGCGCTGCCCGCACTGCCGCCGGCCACGCAGGTTACGCTGATCAACACCGTACCCTCGGCTATTGCAGAACTGGTGCGTTCCAGCGGCATCCCCACCTCGGTTAAAACGGTAAACCTTGCGGGCGAACCGCTGGCAACCGCGCTGGTAAACGATATATATGCAATCGGCACGGTCGAGTGTGTCAATGATTTGTACGGACCTTCGGAAGACACCACCTATTCCACCTGGACCCGACGCGAAGCGGACGCAATCGCCAGCATCGGGCGACCTATCGCCAACACGCGTGTATATCTGCTCGACCGGCACATGCAACTGGTGCCGATAGGGGTGCCGGGTGAGCTGTGCCTGGCTGGCGCTGGCATTACCCGGGGCTATCTCAACCGCGCGGAACTTACCGCCGAAAAATACATTCAGGATCCATTCGGCGCACCTGGCGAAAAACTCTACCGCACCGGAGACCTGGCACGTTATCGCGCCGATGGCAACCTTGAATATATTGGCCGCCGCGACCACCAGGTTAAATTACGTGGCTTTCGCATCGAACTGGGTGAAATCGAAACGGCACTTGAAGACCATGCGAGTATCGCCACGGCCCGCGTCATTATTCGTGAAGATACGCCGGGTGATAAGTGGCTGGTCGCCTATGTGGTGCCGGCTGCTGGCAAGCTGGAATTGGCCGCATTGCGCAGCCATTTACAGGCGTCGTTACCCGCCTACATGATGCCACAGGCCTTCATGGAACTGCCGGAAATACCAATGACACCCAACGGTAAGCTTGACCGTAAGGCATTGCCACTACCCGACGGTGCTGCTCTGGCCAGCACTGAATATGTCACTCCGCGCAATGAGGTTGAGGAACAACTGGCAGCGATATGGATGGAACTGCTGCGCACTGAACGTATCGGTGTATACGATGACTTTTTTGAGCTGGGTGGGCATTCACTGCTAGCCACCCAGCTGGCTGCCCGTATTCGCGACCGGCTTGATACCGAATTGCCGTTGCTGGCGCTGTTCAATCACCCGACGGTAGCTAGCCTCGCAGAGTATCTGGATACAAATAACGGCAGCAGTTCCGGTGCTGCCGCTATCACGCGGGCAAACCGCAATCTGCCGCTGCCGTTGTCGTTTGCCCAGCAACGACTATGGCTTATCGATCAGCTGGAACCGGGTAGCTGCGCCTACAACTTCCCACTCGCAATAGAGCTGAATGGCCAACTGGACTCAGCCGCTCTGGCAATAGCAGTTAATGATCTAATCGCGCGCCATGAAAGTTTACGTACCAACTTCTCCGTAGTTAGCGATGAAGATCTGCAGCGGCCGGTCCAGCAGATAGCACCGGAGCTAACTATCTCGCTGGAAACCATCGACTGTACTGCGCTGGATATCCCCGCAACCCAGGCCCGGCTAACCAAGCTTGCACAACAACCATTTCACCTGCAGAGCGGCCCCCTGCTGCGGGCAACCCTGCTGCAGGTCAGCGCTGACAAATATATTTTACTGCTGGTCGCACATCACATCGTGGTGGACGGCTGGTCGCTGAATATTATGGTGCGTGAACTCGGCGAGTTTTATTCCGCCAGAGAATCCGGCCGAATCGCGATATTGCCCGAACTTACCATCCAGTACGCTGATTATGCGCTGTGGCAGCACGACTGGTTTAGCGGACCGGAGCTGAGCCGGCAACTGGCTTACTGGAAGGAACAACTCGACAACGCTGCCCCACTGCTGGAAATTGCCACCGACCAGCCACGGCCCGCGGAGCAAAGCTACAACGGTGCCAGCGCACTGCGCTGGTTGCCGCAACAAATGGCGCAGCAATTGAAGCACCTGGCACGACTGCAGGGCGGCACTCTGTTTATGACGTTGTTAGCCGCGTTCGACATTTTACTGAGCCGCTACAGCAACAATGACGATATCATCGTTGGCACACCTATTGCGGGCCGGCGGCATACCGAACTGGAAAGCCTGATCGGTTTCCTGACGAATACCTTGGTAATACGGAGCAAACTGGAGGGCGACCCCAGTTTTAATCAGCTGTTGACCCAGGTTAAGCAAACTACGCTCGAGGCTTTCGACAACCAGGACCTGCCATTCGAGAAGCTTGTCGAGGAGCTGCAGCCAGAACGTGACTTGAGCCATGCACCGATATTTCAGGTCATGTTTGTACTGCAGAACACACCAGATGATGATGGTGCGGAAGATTTTGGCGCACTGAATGCCCGGCTGGTCGGCTTTGAAATGGGGATCGCAAAATTCGATCTACTGCTGGAGATGGCCGAAACACCCGACGGATTACGTACCGGCTTGCAGTACAACACGGACCTGTTTACTGCCGGGACCATCGAACGAATGCTGGATCACCTCGAGACCCTGCTGACCGGCATCGTGGCCCAACCGGATGCACCGATTTCGCAACTACCGCTGATGGATGAGGCCGAACGACAGCATGTACTGACAGACTTCAACAACTCGACCATGCCCGTCACAGCTGTGCCGGTGCACGCACTGGTCGAGCAACAGGCACTGTCCACGCCCAATGCAATCGCGCTGACGATGCACGACACAGTACTGAGCTACGACGAACTGAACAGCCGTGCCAATCGCCTGGCCCGCCACTTGCTTGAGCACGGCACCGGTAGCTCCTCACTGGTTGGCATCGCTTGCGAACGTTCGATTGAGATGGCCATCGGCGTGCTGGCCGTTTTGAAGTCGGGCTCAGCCTACGTACCGATCGACCCGAATTTTCCTGCCGAACGCGTCCGCTACATGCTCGAGGACTCACGGGCACCGATACTGCTGACACAGTCGGGGTTAGTAGCACAACTTCCCAAAACGAAGGCCGCAATCGTGGCGCTCGATGAGTTTGACTGGTCAGCCGGGGACGACCGTAATCTGCAAGCAACCGGTGAGTCCGTATACACCATCTACACCTCGGGTTCGACCGGCAAGCCGAAGGGTGTCGAGTTAACACATACCGGTCTGAGCAACCTGATCCAATGGCAGACAGCACAACCCGGATTGAACACTCCGGCCCGCACGCTGCAGTTTGCCTCCCTGAGCTTTGATGTCAGCTTCCAGGAACTGTTCACTACCTGGGCGCAGGGTGGCACCGTGGTGCTGATTGATGAAGAACTGCGCCGTGACCTGCCGGCACTGGCAAAGTTCATCGCTACAGACGGTATCGAACGTGTATACCTGCCCTACGCCGCGTTACAGCCGCTGGCCGACAGCGTGGCCTCATCAGGACTCGACTACAAAGTTCGTGACGTCATCGTCTCCGGTGAACAACTGCAGATAACACCACCGATTA
>PVMK01118570.1_pt1:0-22500 | contig 88372 bp, 63 predicted proteins | sample 1853481 | NCBI WGS metagenome assembly PVMK01 (sample SAMN08533507, study PRJNA380276) | Marine sediment metagenome, whole genome shotgun sequencing project.
TCCACCGGCCCCTCATATAATGGCGAATTAATATCCGGTTCACTGCCGTCCAGTGTATAATGGATCGACAGCCCGGGCAGTGCCACATTGGCCTTTAATTTACCATCTTCAATGATGGCCCCCGGCAGCGGCACCCGATAATTAACACCATTCCATAAGTGGTCCATCCTGACCAACTCCCGCTGTGCAAGCGTATTGGCAAAGATGTTCCAGGCCTGGTCAAGCCCCTTAATTCGTTGTGATTTCTTAGGCAAATGCGCCCAATCCGGGTCCGGGGCCCAGGCGCGCTCGGACAATCCCAGCATCTTTGGAAACAGGTAGTACTCCATCATATCAGGACCCTTTACGGTTTCGGTCCAAAGCTGTCCCTGAATACCCAATACGTTCTTGCGGCCTGCCTCGGTAAGCTTTACATGGTCCTGGTATCCATCCATATCCAAAGGATTGCCCATCACATCCACCGTGGCCATCTGGAGTACATCTAAGGGTACCAACTCGTAAGGCTTGCGGGTGTCCACCAGTCCGGCCCAATAGAACCCGGGCTCTAACGGATCCTTGTTATAGGCTAAATCAAAATAGAGGTTGCTGGCATTACTCATTACTACCTTATAACCGGCATTTGCCAAACGGTAAGCCAGATCTTCACCGGCTTGTCCCCAAATCGCATTCCACACATATGCCTGAAAATTGCTATCCACAAATTCCGGATTGGGGACCATTATTTCCCCTGTTTCAGCAGTATTACCCGGTCCGGTATTTTCCCGTCGAACTTTATGCATGGCAATCTCTTCCCATCCACCGGTTATCAACTCTTGTTGATGGAGGATTTCGTGGTAACGCCTGAGGAAGTAGGCAGGCAGACCTTCTGTTCCTTCCACCTGGGGATTATCTTCCAGAAATTTTGCACAAAGGGGTGATTTTTCCCAGATACCTGAAGGCACCTCGTCCCCGCCGGTATGAATGGTGGTTAAGGTGGTCCCGGCTTCCTGATACATAGCCACTACATCTGCGATGATGACCTCCAGAAATTGATAGATGGATTCCTGACAAGGGCAGATCACATTGTCTGTATAGCCCTGTACGGATTGATATTCAGAGCGATCATTTGGATCATCCAATAGGTAACTGGTTCCTCCGCTGGTTTTAATGTTATGTTCCCTGACCCTCATGGCTATGACTGCCGCCCTGGCGTGACCGGGGAAGTTCAGTTCTGGTATGATCTCAATATGTCTGTCCGCCGCATATTTAAGCAGGTCGATGAATTCCTCCCGGCTATAATGTCCTGTTCCATGGTTGTCAGGGGCTTGAGGAAAGGGACCGGACCCATAAGCAGGCAGCAGGTGGTCCAGTTCATCTCCGGTGTGGCCACGTACTGCACCTACTGTGGTTAGCTCCGGGATGTCCTTTATTTCCAGTCGCCAGCCTTCATCATTGGTCAGGCCAAACTGCAGTTTATTCATTTTGTAAAATGCCATGATGTCCAGCAATTTCTTGACGGCTTCAGGTTTTTGAAAATTTCTGGAAACATCAAGATGCATGCCCCTGTAGGGAAATCGCGGCCCATCAATCACTGTTTGACAATTTAATACCGTGGGATCACTGGTAGATTTCCAGGCCTCCAGCGGCCAAAGTGCCATCAGGGACTGGGTTCCGTAGAAAACACCGGCAGGGTCTGATCCTTCGATGCTGATCACCTCGGGTTCAATGGCCAAACGGTAGTTTTCCGTTTCACCTTGACCATATGAGCCAAAAGTTAGTCTTACCCGGGCCTCATTAAGACTTTCCGTCAACGACACCTTCCGACCGGTAGTGTTGAGTTTGTCCATTAATAAACGGGCCTCATGCTCCAGTCCCTGCTGGTAGCCGATGGACAAGCTAGCCGGTATGCGAAAATGTCCACGGCCCGGAATAATTTGTTGGGGTGTTGGAATGACCGGCGGGATGTCAGCGACAGCGATCACCGAAAGGGTTTTATTTTGTTGGTATCTTAACTCAGTGGTGGGTATGGGGACATGATCTCCGTCCGATCTGTTAATCTGCTGCGGTTGTAGAAAAGGGCCAATATCATAGTTTTCAAGTCTTTGAGGTCCCTGTTGATCATCAAAGATTATATATAATCCCGTGGGGGCGTCAGTAACCTTAATGGCTGATCCGTAACATTTTAAATCTGTGCGTGTGCTTTCCCCCGCACCCAATGGTTTGAAAGACGTTTTGGGCGTAATACGGTACAAGGTCCCGTTGACTAGAGTTACTTGCAATGATCCGGAAAGGCTCTCAGGAACTGGCACTCCCGCTACTTGATTGTAATAGATGGTCCACCCTGAGGCAGGGAAAGTGGATTCCCCGGTATTTGATATTTTCCAACTACTAGCGAATGTACCTCCGAGGTTCTCGATTACCTCCCAAGTAATTTCCAGGTCAGAAACAGTAAATGGTTTTTCAGTTTGCTGTTGACAAGAAGCGTGTATAAGCATTATCAAAAAAATAATTATTCGTTTCATAATAGGTGATTAATAATTCAGGCCGAACCCAAAGGGATAAAGTGGTGCTTGCGAGTCATAAGGAACATCTTCAAATTGAGCTTTGACTGCCTCCATGGAGGACGGAATTTCAAAAGGTAAACGGCCCATCGGTTTAGCACGCCCAAATGCCACGTCCAGCACCGCATCGTCAAACGCCCCGAATTCAACTACCAAACCGGCAGCCGCATTATTTATTTCAGGCATCACCGCTGGTCGATCAAGGTAAATAAAAAAAATGGTTGGTGTTTTCCGGGCAATGGTCAGCAACCGTTCAAGTTCTTCACTGTCGAATTCCAGGCTACCCTGATGAAAGAACTGCTCAAGAAAATCATCGTCTCGTGGTTCCCAGGGGGCTTGTAAACGGATCAGGGCAACATCGGCTGCTTCCGGATCAGCTACTATTCGTCCATATTCTGAGGCCAGCACAGGATCTATTGCTTCAATATATAATTTAATTCCTTCTGGTAAGGGTAGTACGGCACCCTGGTTGGTTTTGTTGTTCCTAAGCAGTACCATGGCCTTCCGTTGAGCCTTTGCACCTTCTTGCATATAAGATTCCTGCCCCACCACCCTGGCGGCTTCTTGCTCATCAACATAGGGATTATCAAACAACCCAAGTGCAAACTTTACTCTTAACAAACGCCGTACGGATTGGTCAAGTCGTTTTTCAGTAACCTTGCCATTTCGGATTGCCGCCAATAGCTGTTCACCATGGTTGTTTCCTCCAAACTGATCCACGCCTGCATTGATGGCCATTACAATTTTGTCTTCAATACTTAGGTGCTCAACCCCCCAGTCTTTCGCTTCCACCACCTCAATTCCTACAAAAGAAAAACCTTCAAGAATTCCCCAATCAGTACACACAATTCCATTATAGCCAAATTCATCTCTTAGCAGATCATTTACTATTTCCCTATTGAAACTCATTCCTACATCCTGAGTAGTCTGGCCCACAGGCACACCATAATAAGGCATCATCATGGCAGTCCCCGCCTCAATCGCTGCTTTGAAGGGTATGAGATGATACTTAAAGTTATTGCCCGGATACACCTGATCTTTTCCATAACTGAAATGGGCATCCTCCCCACCAGCTTGGGGTCCTCCTCCCGGCCAATGTTTGGTCATGCAGGCCACGTTATTGGTCCCTAGTTTTTTTCCTTGAAACCCTGTGATGTAGGCGGAGGTCATGGTCGCAGATAGTTCGGCATTCTCACCGAAGGTACCGTTGATCCGGGCCCAGCGAGGTTCCGTAGCCAGATCCGCCATGGGATGTAAAGCAGTGCGTATGCCTACTGAACGCATTTCATGTCCGGCGATTTGAGCAAACTTCACCGTAAGGCTGGAATCACCAATAGCGGCCAGACCAATGGGCTCCGGCCATTTTGAATAGCCGCCTTCCAAAAGATTGCTTCCAAGAAAATTATTAACACCGTTGCGGGGATCCGAGCTTATGGTAATAGGAATTCCCAGCCGGTCCATTTCTGCTATCTTCTGTATGCGGTTGTTCCATTTGGCCTGGAACCTTGCTTTTGGAACCTCGAAAAGATTAAAATGGCGGACTTTTTGGTTAATTATGACATCGTATGAAGATACGGGGCTCATCATGGCTGGTTTTCCAAGTACCTGGCCTCTATTGCCCACTCCGATGGGAGGATGCCAAAACATCCCCACTTTAGCCTCCAGGCTCATCTGACTTAAAAGGTCATCCACTCTTGCTTCCACAGGTTGTCGACTGTCTTCGTAGATATCCAATTCACCATTGGCGTTTAAGTCACGAAATTGGTGACCTTGCTCAGTCAGGATGGGTTTCTTTACCAGTTTTGCTTTGGCCCTTTTGTTGAGCAACCAGTAATATCCTTGAAATGAAAAATATACCACCAGGCTCAACAGGATAATGACCCCTCCTATGTACTTAATCCATTTCCAAAACTTTCTCATTCAAGTCGCAAGGTAAATGCTTATGGTAAAATAATCAGCACCCGTACAATAAAGTGCTATAAATAGTGGTCTGATTTTGATCATCTGAAGAAAAAAGTAGATATTATAAGTAATAGTTGTAATTGTAGTGTATTTAACTTTAAATTTGCACAATCGATTACCCTCAGCTGTAATTGATTTATACAGAAGAGGTGAGAGAACAGGCTCGAAGACCCTCTGGCAACCACCAGCACATGCAGGAAGGTGCCAATTCCTGCCACGCCGAATGGCCTGGACATATAAGTTAATTGCAATATGGAAACAACAACAGACATCTTTACCGTTCAAAGTGCCCCGGGTGGCATATCTTACTTTTCAGTATTTGCTTCAGCTTGCTGTTGTTGTATGTAGTATTTCTGTCCTTGAAAAATTATCCTTTAAAGAGACAGTATCAATTAATCAAACGTTTAATCTATCAAAATAAAATTATGTCTGAACAACCTAACAATTTAAGATTTGAAACTTTACAGCTACATGCGGGACAGGAAATTGATGAAACCACCCGTTCGCGTGCAGTTCCTATTTACCAAACAACCAGCTATACCTTCAAGGACTCAGAACATGGGGCCAATCTCTTTGCCTTAAAGGAGTTTGGTAACATTTATACCAGAATAATGAACCCCACCACTGATGTGCTGGAAAAGAGAATGGCTGCTTTGGAAGGAGGGGTAGCAGCTTTGGCGGTAGGTTCCGGGCAAGCCTCTCAATTCATCGCTTTAAGCAATATTCTTCAGGCAGGTGATAATTTTATTTCAACCAGCCATTTGTATGGAGGTACCTACAATCAATTCAAGGTGACTTTTAAAAGGTTAGCGGTGGAGGTGCGTTTCACAGAAGATGACGAACCAGCGAGCTTTGAACGATTGATAGATGAAAATACCAAGGCCCTTTATCTGGAAACTATTGGTAACCCGGAGTTCAACATACCGGATTTTGAAGCCATAGCACAAGTCGCTAAGGACCATGACCTTCCCCTGATAGTAGACAATACTTTCGGTGCTGCAGGCTATTTGTTCAGACCACTGGAGCATGGTGCACACGTTGTGGTTACCTCCGCAACTAAGTGGATTGGCGGACATGGCAACAGCATTGGCGGAGTGATTATAGACGGTGGAAATTACAATTGGGGAAATGGTAAGTTTCCTCAATTTACCGAGCCTTCAGAGGGTTATCACGGCATGAAATTCTGGGAGATTTTCGGAACCGATGGCCCTTTTGGCAATATCGCTTTCATAATCAGGGCCAGGGTTGAAGGTTTGCGTGATTTTGGATCGGCCCTCAGTCCTTTTAATTCCTTTTTGTTTATTACAGGCCTGGAGACACTCTCGGTAAGAATGGACAGAATATGTCAGAATGCTTTGGATCTGGCCAATTGGCTGGAGCAGCATGAGCTGGTGGAAGGGGTTAATTACCCCGGACTTTTATCAAGCCCGTACCATGAAATTGGCAGTAAGTACCTGAAACGAGGATTTGGCGGAGTACTTTCATTCGAAATCAAAGGAGGTAAAGAAAACGCAGAGCAATTTGTAGATAGCCTTGAATTGGTAAGTCATCTGGCCAATGTTGGAGACGCCAAGACTTTGATCATTCATCCTGCTGCTACTACCCATCAGCAGTTATCTGATGAGGAGCAATTGGCAGCTGGAGTGTCTCCCACCAGTTTAAGAATATCGGCTGGTTTGGAACACCTTGAAGATATAAAATCGGATTTACAACAGGCCTTTGATAAAGTATTTTCATCCGAGCCTGTAGGTTAAGTTTGTTATGCGCATAATGCACCAGGAAACATTTAGATATACTGAGGATTTTCAACCTTGAACTTGGAGGTAAATTAAAAGGCTTCGAGTTGAGTTACTCTACCTTAGGTACACTAAATAAAGAGAAGGACAATGTAGTGTGGGTGTGTCATGCGTTGACGGCTAACTCCGAATTCACTGATTGGTGGTCTGGTTTGGTGGAGGGTCTATTTGACCCTTCCCAATACTTCATAATCTGTGCCAACATGCTTGGAGGATGCTATGGAAGTACCGGGCCCCTCTCTACCAACCCTGAAGATGGGAAACCGTATTTTCATGATTTCCCATATTTAACCAACCGCGATGTGGTAAACAGCTATGAAAAACTCCGTCATCACTTGGGAATTAATGCTATTCACACGCTGATGGGTGGATCCATGGGCGGGCAGCAGACGCTTGAGTGGAGCGTACAGTCGCCGAAGTTAGTTGCCAATTTGGTGCTGATAGCTACCAACGCCGTGCACAGCGCTTGGGGTATTGCTTTTAATGAGTCACAGAGGATGGCCATAGAAACAGATCCTTCATGGCACGAAAACGCTACCCCAGATGCAGGAATGGTGGGTATGAAGGCGGCAAGGGCTGTTGCTTTATTGTCATACAGGAACTATCAATGTTACCAGAATACTCAGAGGGAGGAAAATGACCAGGTAGCCGATAATTTCAAAGCGGCATCCTACCAACAGTATCAGGGCCAGAAGTTGTACCAACGTTTTAATGCCTATACCTATTGGTACTTGTCAAAAACCATGGACACACACAATGTTGGACGAGGCAGAAATGGGATTGCTGCTGCTCTGGCAAAAGTTGAAGCCCAAACTACCATCATCGGTATCCGGTCTGATGTCTTGTTCCCGCTGCCAGAACAGCGCTTTCTGGCGATGCATATTAGGAATTCTGAATATCATGAGATTGACTCAGATTACGGTCATGACGGGTTTTTACTGGAGTTGGAACAGCTTTCAAAGATTATTAACGGAGACAGGAAACCTAACCATAAACACATAATTGCTAATGGTTGAGAAGATAAAATTGGGTCTGGTTGGATTCGGGTGTGTGGGCCAGGCGCTACACAATATTATTATTAATGAGTCCCTGCCCCTTGAGGTGGTGAAAATCTGTGTAAAGGATAGAGACAAGCACCGGTCGCTGTCCAATGATAACTTTACCTTCCAATACCGGGAATTGGTAGAGGACCCTGAAATAAAGGTGATAGTCGAATTGATTGATGATGCCGATGCCGCCTTCCACATGGTCAAACAGGCATTGATCGCTGGGAAAATGGTGGTTACCGCTAATAAAAAGATGGTAGCTGAACATCTGGAAGAACTTATGATGCTCAGGGAAAATGGAGGAAAATTATGGTATGAAGCAGCTGTTTGTGGAAGTATCCCCATTGTAAAAACCATGGACCAATTTTACAACCATGAACCGATCCGTGAGATATCCGGTATTTTAAATGGCTCCTGCAACTTTATATTGTCTCAAATAGAAAATGAGGGTGTTGATTACCAACAGGCCTTAACCGAGGCCCAGGAATTGGGTTTTGCCGAGTCAGATCCATTGCTTGACGTAGGTGGATACGACACCATGAATAAATTGGTTATTCTGCTTTGTCATACTTATGGAATAACTACCAGCCCCAGTAATTTGTGCACCATTGGCATTCAAAACCTGAAGTCACAAGATTTGAAATTTGCAAAACAGCGAGGATTCAAAATAAAGTTGGTGGCCAGGGCTGTTCGTGAAGGGGACAAGGTACAAGCCTATGTGATGCCTTGCTTTGTGGAAAGCCAACATGCTCTTAGTCAGGTTAACAATGAGTTTAATGCCGTATTGGTTAAAGGTAAATATACAGATGATCATTTGTTTACCGGTAAAGGTGCAGGCGGTGCGCCCACAGCCGCATCAGTGATCGCGGACATCTACGCAACTGAGGGCCAGAAGGACTACGATTATTATAAATGGAATGCTAATAAGGACATGGTTTACAGCAATGATGTCAGCCTTCCCATCTATTTGCGTTATAATACCGCCAAGGACCTGGAGGAGTTTGGGTTCCAACATATTTGGAGTGAAGGGCCATATGAGCAGGGTGGTTTCGTGCTGGGTAAAACATCTCTTGAAAACCTGTGGTCCTTAAATTCTTATATAGAAGAACAGGGTATTACCGTGATAAGCGCCGGTTTGCTTCAAGATCCTATTAAGGCGACCAGTCAGATGAGCAAAGAAACTTTATTATTTTAGTGGGATGAGCGATTACAAACATTTCGAGTCGAAAGCCATCAGGACGCAAAGTAATAATGAGCTGCACCGCGAGCACTCTACTCCAATTTTTATGACATCCTCATTCACTTTTGAGAATGCGGAGCAGGCACGGGCCATGTTCGCAGATGAAATTGAAGGAAGCATCTATACCCGTTTCACAAACCCAAATAACAATGAATTTATCGACAAGCTTTGCTTGTTGGAAGAAGCGGAAAGCGGTATTGCCACAGCATCAGGTATGGCTGCTATGTTCAGCAGTATGGCCGGTCTGTTGAAAACCGGTGATCATGTACTGGCTTCCAGATCAGTATTTGGATCTACCCATCAATTGTTCACTGAAATCTTTCCCAAATGGGGCATAGACCATACCTATGTGGATATTGATAAACCGGAAACCTGGGCCGGCAGCATTAAATCCAATACCAAAAATGATTTTTGCCGAAACTCCATCCAATCCGGGTTTGGACATCCTTGATCTGGCGTGGTTGGGTAAATTGGCTACGGACCATGGCCTGATCTTGAATATTGATAATTGCTTTGCTACCCCGTTTTTGCAGCAGCCAACTAAATTTGGGGCACACCTGGTGACCCATTCTGCAACTAAGTTCATCGACGGGCAAGGAAGAACGGTAGGTGGGGCTATCGTAGGGTCTGAGGAATTGATTAAAGACATCAGATTTTTCACCAGGCACACCGGCCCATCTCTATCGCCTTTTAATGGTTGGATACTTTCGAAGAGCCTGGAAACATTGCCGGTTAGGATGGAAAAGCACTGTGAGAATGCCTTGAAAATTGCCGAGTACCTGGAGGGGCATGAAGAATTGGTATCCGTTAAATACCCATTCCTACCCTCTCACCCGCAACAGCAACTGGCGAAAAAACAAATGCGCTATGGAGGCGGGCTGGTAACTTTTGTGGTTTCAGGAGGGTACCACCGGGCTGGGAAATTTCTGAACAACCTGAATATGTTATCCCATACTGCTAATTTAGGAGATACCCGAACAACTGTAACACATCCCTCATCGACCACCCACAGTAAACTCACTGAAGAAGAACAGTTACGCGTAGGGATAGAACCTGGTCTGATCCGAATTTCAGTGGGATTAGAGAATGTAAACGACATATTGGAAGATATTATTGGGGCATTAGAAGCCTCAAATGAGAAAAAAGTCTTAAATTGAGAATCATTTTAAATTAATACACGTTTGACTAAAGCAGGAAGACTAAATAAATGACTGAATCTATTTCCAGAATGTTTATCCAACGAATCAACCAGTGTTGTTGCTGTTGTTGCTGTATGCCTTTTATAAAGGACCGGGGAAATAGATATTATTGAATGTAGTTGTGTTTATATATCATAATAGAAGCCCCTCGGATCTCCAGGGGCTTTTTTAATAATCGAATTTTAAAAAATATTAATAAAAAGAAAATGACTTTATCCACCACTGATACCATTAGTAAAGCTGCTCGCAAAGATATTCTGGAGCTGGACCGGAAGATCAATGACTTTAAGGAAGGTAAGATACCCGAAGAACGTTTCAAAGCATTCCGGCTGACACGGGGAGTATATGGCCAGAGACAGCTGGGCGTACAAATGGTTCGAATAAAACTGCCATTCGGTCGAATGACAGGAGAACAATTGATTCGCATCGCCGATGTATCTGAAAAATATACCAACGGAAATCTGCACACCACTACCCGTCAAAACATTCAGCTACACTACGTGAAAGTGGACGATAGCCCTCAACTCTGGCAGGAATTGGAAGAAGTGGGCATTACACTGCGCGAAGCATGTGGTAATACTGTGCGCAACATAACAGGCTCTGCCTATGCAGGTATTGACCCAAACGAACCCTTTGATATTTCACCTTATGCTCAGGTGATGTTCGAATACTTCTTGCGAAATCCTATTTGTCAGGATATGGGAAGAAAAATAAAAACTGCTTTTTCATCCAGTGAGAAAGACTCTGCTTATACTTATTTCCATGATTTTGGGTTTATACCTCGCTTGAAAGATGGCCAACGTGGTTTCAAAGTAGTAATAGGCGGCGGGTTGGGAGCACAGGCATTTATAGCTCCTACGGTCTATGAGTTTTTACCTGCCGACCGTATTATTCCATTTAAAGAGGCAGCGCTCAGAGTGTTCGATCGCTATGGAGAGAGAGCAAAACGTCTGAAAGCGAGACTAAAGTTTTTGTTGGATGAAAAGAGAGGCATCGGATTGGCCAGGTTTTTGGAATTAACCGAACAGGAGATGGCAGGTCTCTCGTCCCAGACTTACCCAGTGGATATCGATGCAATACGAGAACCAGTTCCTACTGATTATGTTGCCGCAGAGGAAGCGGTAATTGAACACCAGGAACAGTATCAACTGTGGTTGAAGACAAATGTATTTCAGCAAAAGCAGGCTGATTTCTATGCTGTGAATATTAAGCTGGAGCTCGGTAACATCAAGGCTGCAGCTGCCCGGTCTTTAGCGAAAGTGGTACAAAAGTTTGCCGATGATGACATTAGAATAACAGTTAATCAAGGATTGGTGATTCGATATGTCCGTCCCCGGAATTTGACGCATTTGTACAACGCCCTGAAAGAAATTGGATTAGCAGACACCGGCTTTAATACCATTGCTGACATCACTGCCTGCCCGGGAACAGATACTTGTAACCTGGGAGTCACCAATAGTACCGGAGTGGCCCAGCAGTTGGAAGCATTAGTAAAGAAGGAATACCCGCACCTTTTGACAGAGTCGGAGATAAATATCAAGATCAGCGGATGTATGAATTCATGTGGTCAGCATATGGCTGCCAATATTGGGTTCCATGGAAGTTCCATCAAAAATGGCACATTGGTAGTGCCTGCACTGCAGGTAGTACTTGGAGGAGGGGTTGACGCTGAAGGAAAGGGGTTCATCGCAGAAAAGATTATCAAATTGCCCACAAAGCGAATTCCTCAAGCCGTGAGACTGTTACTTGATGATTACCAGGATGGGGCCTCAGGAGGCGCCTACTTTAATGACTACGTGGCCGGCCGGGGCAAGCATTACTTTTACCATCTGCTTAAGCCATTGGCCGATCTTACATCTATCAAAGACTTTGAATATGTTGATTGGGGCCATTCAGATCAATTTATTCCTGAAATAGGGGTAGGTGAGTGTGCCGGTGTAAGCTACGATATGGTAGGAACCATCATTGGGGATTCCATTGAAAAGCTGCAGTTTGCCGAGGAAGCATATGAACAGAAACTGTGGGCAGAGTCTTTGTACAATGCTTATACTTCAATGGTAGTGGCCGCCAAGGCCCTGCTGCTGACTGAAGATATCCGATGTAATACTCATATCGGAATCCTTAAGGATTTTGACAAGCACTTTGTGCAAGAGGGAAAATTAGTGGTTCCGGAGAGTTTCGAGGCACATGTGCTTGAATTCAACAACCAGCCGCCGGCACAGGAGTTTGCAGCAGAATATTTGCAACGGGCCCAGGATTTTTTGAAACAAGCAAAAGAGTTCAGAAGTGTTGTCCTTGAAGAATCTGAAAAATTAGTGGTCAATACATATTACACCGCATAATGAAATCAAAATTAACATTAGTAGGAGCAGGGCCGGGTGATCCGGAGTTAATCAGTGTTAAAGGCGTTAATGCCTTGAAAAGCGCTGATGTGGTGCTGTACGATGCCCTGACGCACCCGGATCTGCTTCACTACTGTTCAGAAAGCACCATAAAGATCTTTGTGGGCAAACGTGCCGGAATGCATAAATACCAGCAGCAGCAGATCAATCAACTGATTGTGAAATATGCTTTGCCTGGTAAACATGTGGTAAGGTTGAAAGGTGGCGACCCTTTCATCTTTGGACGGGGCCGGGAAGAAATTGAGTATGCAGAGGCTTTTGGTATTGAAACGGCGGTAGTTCCCGGAATAAGCAGTATCAACCTGCCGGGTTATTACGGCATTCCATTGACCATAAGAGGCATTAACGAAAGTTTCTGGGTAATTACGGCAACTACCAGTGCCGGCACTCTTTCCAACGATCTGAAATTAGCAGCTCGCTCCAACGCAACTGTGGTGCTGTTTATGGGACTGAAGAAGTTGAATGAAATTGTTAGGTTATACAAAAGTGCTGATAAGGAAACATTACCGGTGGCTGTGATTTCCAGGGGCTCACTACCAGATGGAAATTTGCTCATTGGAACAGTAACTGATATTGAAACGCTGGTAAAAGAGAAAAAACCTTTGACTCCGGCGTTAATCGTTTTAGGTGAAACAGTGGGTGTGCATCCGGAGTTTTACACTGAGGCTGAAACTTTAAGAGATGAATTATTGGAAAACTATGAGTAGTTCTGATCAGAAAAATAATTTGTTCCCAGTGTTTCTCAAAATGGAACGACTAAACACATTGATAGTGGGTGGTGGTAATGTTGGCCAGGAGAAGTTGGCGGCTCTGCTGAAAAACAGCCCTGAAGCACCGATAACTCTGGTAGGCATCAAAATAAATGACAGGATAAAACAAATAAGCCAGAAATACCCCAAGGTTGTTTTGAAAGAACGCGCGTTTCGCCCAGATGATCTTAATGGTGTTAATATTGCCCTGTTAGCCACAGAAGACCGAAATACCAATATCAGTATCGGGCAGCAGGCAAAAGCATTGAATATTCCAGTTAACGTGGCTGACACTCCGGACCTTTGTGACTTCTACCTCGGTAGTGTGGTTCAAAAGGGCCAATTGAAAATAGGGATATCTACCAATGGTCAGTCTCCCACCTTTGCCAAGCGTTTTCGCCAGGTACTGGAGGAAGTACTGCCCGAGGAGACCAATGACCTGCTCGGTAACCTACGGACTCTCAGGGACAGGCTTAAAGGGGATTTCCAGTATAAAGTAAAAAAATTGAATGAATATACCTCTCAGTTAGTTTCAGGGGAGGTCAGAAAATAAACAATGAAAATGAACATAAAAGAGCTCAACCGTAGTTATCAGCCACTTTCCTATCAGGAACGGCTGGAGAGACTTTTTCAGGACTACCAACCGGATCAAATTCTGTTAACTTCTTCTTTTGGCACTACATCTATGGCATTACTTCATTTGATTAGCAAAGTGAAGCCAGGGCATCCGGTACATTTTATTGATACTTCCTATCATTTTCCGGAAACTTTGGCTTACCGTGATCAACTGGTAGCGGATCTGGGCCTGAAGGTTGTAGAGGTGAAGGCAGAAGCAAAGAAAAATAGGTTCACCAAGGAAAATCAGACCTGGAGGTTTAACCAGGATCTCTGCTGCTTCATAAACAAGGTGGATCCTCTGGACAAAATAAAAGGAAACTATAGCGTCTGGGTTTCGGGACTTTTGGGTTTTCAAAATATACACCGGAACAACCTGGATCTTTTTGAGCTAAAAGATGGTATTTTAAAATTCCATCCACTAATTGATATGACCAAGGAAGACCTCGGTCTATACAGGCAACTTTTTGAACTTCCTGTACATCCTTTGATTCATCAGGGATTTGATTCGGTGGGCTGTACCCATTGCACCAAAAAAGGCCACGACCGTGAGGGCCGCTGGTTGGATGTTGATAAGACAGAGTGTGGTATCCATGACACCCAAAGTTGGATCAGAAATCGGGTGGCTGTTTAGCTGAAATCACCCCTCGGTTTTTTTCTTTGATAGAAGTACTTAATTTGGTGCCTTCAAAAGAAAAATCTTGGAGCTTTTACCTGTAACCGACCAGCATACCCGACAGGAGTTTTTAAAACTCCCCCTTAAAATTTACCGGGACAACCAATTTTGGATCAGACCATTGGACACGGATGTGGAAAATGTTTTTGACCCTAAAACCAATAAAACTTTTCGGAAAGGTGAATTGGAGCGTTGGATTGTGGTAAACCACCAGGGAGAGACAGTGGGCCGGGTAGCGGCCTTTGTTAATGAAAAAACCAAGAACAAAAGAAATGATCAGCCTACCGGGGGTATGGGGTTTTTTGAATCGATCAACGATCAGGCAGTAGCCTTTGCTCTTTTTGATGCCTGTAAAAATTGGTTGTCCGAAAGGGGAATGGAGGCAATGGATGGACCAATCAATTTTGGCGACCGCGATAAGTGGTGGGGCCTGTTGGTTGATGGCTACCATATTGAGCCAAATTACCTTCAACATTACAATTTTCCCTATTACAAGGACCTCTTTGAAGCGTATGGTTTTAAGACCTACTTCAAACAATTGACTTATGTCAGAAAGACCCGGGACCCTTTATCGCCCAAATTAGCGAAAAAAGCTGAACGACTGCAGGAGGATAAATCCTACTCATTCAGCCATATGCGTCTGAAAAATATTGGCAAATACATTGAAGACTTTCGAACTGTTTACAACCTGGCCTGGGCAGGACATGGAGTGCCCTAAAATGGCCCTATGCTCAGGCAAAAGCCCTAATGTATCAGCTAAAGCCAATTATTGACGAAAAAATAGTATGGTTCGGATATTACAATGATGAACCTATTGCTTTTTTTATCATGCTACCTGAGATGAATCAGATATTCAAGTATGTGAATGGCAAACTGGATTGGTTAGGAAAGCTCAAATTCGTTTGGCACAAATGGCGAAAGACCTGTAATAAAATGTTCGGCCTGGTATTTGGGATCGTACCGGCACATCAGGGTAAGGGGGTAGAAGGTGCATTGATTATGGCAGCCAGACAAATGATACAGGACGATTATCATCGATATGAAGACTATGAAATGAATTGGATCGGGGATTTTAATCCTAAGATGATGCGCGTGGCAGAACAAGTGGGCGGCCGTATTGGTAAGACCCATGTTACCTACCGAAAACTTTTTGATGAGTCCAGGGAGTTTAAGCGGCACCCTATCATATAGATAGATCTGGAATAATATGTTACTACAGTTAAAGAAGGAATATGAAGTATGATGTTTATGGGATAGGTAACGCCCTGGTAGATATAGAATATGAAGTGGACAATGACTTCTTGAGGGAACACCAGATTGAAAAGGGGTTGATGACACTGGTAGATGAAGAAAGGCAGGTGGCATTGATCAAGGCGCTTGATAAGCATATGATAAAAAAACAAAGCGGCGGGTCAGCTGCAAATACTATAATTGCGGCCAGTCATTTCGGTGCCGATTGTTTTTACTCCTGCAAGGTTGCTGATGATCATTGGGGCGACTTCTATGTGGAAGATTTGATAAATGCCGGATTAAAAACAAATCTGACCTTAAGTCCGCGGCATACCGGCATCACTGGACGATGTTTGGTAATGGTCACCAAAGATGCTGACCGCACTATGAATACATTCCTGGGCATAACCACGGAGTTTTCACAGCAGGAACTGGTGGAAAATGCCTTGGAAAATTCGGATTGGCTCTATATTGAAGGATATCTGGTGGCCAATCCTACCAGCCAAAAGACTATGGTAGCTGCCAAGCACCTTGCCGATAAAAGTCAGGTAAGAACAGCATTGACCTTCTCCGACCCCAACATGGTTAAGTTTTTCAAAGAAGGTCTGGTTGAAGTTATTGGAGCAAGTGTTGACCTGCTGTTTTGTAACGAGGACGAGGCGCTTACCTATACCCAAACAAATACCATTAGGGAGGCCTGCGAGTTATTAAAACAGGTGGCAAATACTTTTGTAATAACTCAGGGAAGAAACGGGGCGATGATATTTGATGGGGAGACTTTTATCGACATTGAGCCATACCGGGTAAACGCCGTGGATACCAACGGTGCCGGAGATATGTTTGCAGGAGCATTTATGTATGGGATTACTCATGGCCACAGTTATGCCCAGGCGGGAAAACTGGCCAGTCTGGCCTCGTCCAAAGTTGTAGCTCAGTTCGGGCCCAGGCTCAAGTGGCATCAGGCCAAAGAAATACTTAATCATTTATTTGAAAATCACTAGGCCTGTCAACCGCTGGTGTAAAACATAAACAGGCATTTAAGAAAAGCATTTACCTTTATTGAGAAATAAAATATACCAATTATGAAATTTTTACCGGGCATACTTTTGGTTGCACTGTTTGCTACTGACCTACTCAGCGGCCAAAACCCCAACATTAAGTTTGTAGAATTTGATTTGGATAACGGCTTACACGTGATCTTACATGAGGACCACTCGACACCAATCGTGGCGGTTAGCATCATGTATAAAGTAGGGTCCAAAGATGAGGACCCGGAACGCACCGGGTTTGCACATTTCTTTGAACATCTGTTATTCGAAGGATCGGAAAATATTGAACGGCGTCAGTTCGATAAACTGGTGACCAGTGCAGGAGGAACTCTGAATGCCAACACCTGGTATGATCGGACCTACTACTATGAGATACTGCCCTCCAACCAGCTAGAATTGGGATTGTATCTGGAATCAGAGCGTTTACTTCATGCCAAGATCGATTCGGTTGGGATCGAAACGCAGCGCGAAGTGGTGAAGGAGGAGCGGCGGCTGAGAGTGGATAATACTCCATATGGGTCGGTTTTGGAGGAAACCATGAAAAGATCATATACAGTCCATCCCTATCAGTGGAGTGTGATTGGCTCGTTGGATCATCTAAACGCAGCCAAAGATGAGGAATTCATGGAATTTTATAAAACATTCTACGTGCCTGAGAATGCGGTATTGTCCATTGCAGGTGATCTGGACATTGAAGAAACCAAAGTGCTGGTAAAAAAGTATTTCGGTGAAATCCCAAAGGGAGGCCGTGAAATCCCAAGGTCCCACAGAAGTGGAGCCCCAAAAGACTGCAGAAGTCCGGGACGTAGTTTACGACAACATTCAATTGCCGGCGGTAATTCAATCCTATCATGTACCTGCACAAGGGAAAGAAGATTATTATGCAGTCAGCATGCTGGCTCAGTTATTGTCACAGGGCGAAAGTTCAAGACTTAGCAAAGCAGTCAAAGATGATCAGCAAAAGGCCTTGTTTGTAGGAGCTTTCCCCTTAGACCTGGAGGACCCGGCAGTTACCATTGCATTTGGAATTGCTAATGTTGGGGTAAGCCCGGAAGACCTGGAGGCCGCTATGGATGCTGAGTATGAAAAAGTAAAAGAGGAGCTAATTACTGAAAAGGAGTTTCAAAAACTGCGCAATCAGATTGAGAATGATTTTATTAGTAGAAACAGCCGGGTAGCAGGTATTGCGGAGAGTCTGGCCAATTACCATTTGTATTTTGGAGATGCAAACCTGATAAATACGGAAATAGAACGGTATATGAAAGTTACACGGGAGGATATTCAGCGTGTCGCTAAAAAGTACTTCACCAAGGAGAATCGAGTAGTACTATATTATCTGCCAAAATCAGCTCAACAACAACCGGAAACTACCGAAATTAATAAAGAAGGTTAAACGCATGAAAAAAGTAATTTATAATTTGACGATTGCACTACTGTTGGCGGCATGCGCTACCACCAAAACTACTATATCTATTGATGATGATGGTAAAAGCAGTGATGTTCCGGTTCCGGAGCAGGTTGAGGTATTGGACAGGACCAAGCCGCCGAAACCAGGGCCGGCCCCAGAAATTCAATTGGGAGCATTTGAATCTTTCACACTGCCCAACGGCCTTAAGGTATTCGTGGTTGAAAATCACAAACTCCCACGGGTGGCATTTTCGCTGGTACTCGACCTTGATCCAATTTTGGAAGGGGACAATGCCGGTTACATCTCTACAGCCGGACAATTGATGACCAGGGGCACCACAAGCCGCACCAAAGCCCAAATTGACGAAGAAGTGGATTTTATTGGAGCTACGCTGTCTACCTCAGCATCCGGAGTCTATGCCTCTTCATTGACAAAACACCGGGACAAAATTTTGGAGTTAATGGCGGATGTGACCTTGAGGCCCTCCTTTCAGCAAGAGGAACTTGATAAGATCATTAAGGAAACTATTTCTGGTTTACAGGCCAACAAGGATGACGCGGATGCCATAGCTAGAAATGTACGCAATGTGCTGCGTTATGGCAAAAACCACCCTTATGGAGAACTGATATCAGAAGAAACTGTTGCTAAAATTGACATTGAAGCTTGTAAGGCCTATTACCACCAGTACTTCAGGCCCAACATCGCCTACTTGGCCATTGTAGGGGATATCAATAAGAGTGATGCGCAAAACATGGTTGAAATGTACTTTGGGGAATGGGAAGCTGGCGAAGTTCCACAATTTGAATATGATATACCGGAAGCCCCTCAACAAACAGAAGTAGCACTAGTTGACAGGCCACAATCGGTTCAGTCTGTTATTAATATCACTTACCCGATAATATTGAAAACCGGACACCCTGATGTGATAAAATCCAGAGTGATGAATACCATTTTGGGTGGAGGGTTTAGCTCAAACCTGACAGAGAACATACGGGAGGATAAGGGTTACACATACCATGCCGGAAGTTCATTGTCCAGTGACCGGTTGGTGGGCAATTTTAACGCTGCGGCCAGTGTTCGAAACGAGGTTACGGACAGCGCCGTGGTAGAGTTCTTGTATGAGTTAAACCAGATTCGGGATGAACCGGTAAGTGAGAAACAGCTTCAATCCATTAAAAACTATATCACCGGCGGTTTTGCCCGTTCACTGGAGAGCCCCGCAAACCATAGCCAGATTTGCCCTGAATATTGAAAGATATGGGTTGCCGGAAGATTACTATGCGAATTACTTGAAAAATATACAGGCGGTTACCGTTGAAGACGTTCAGGAAATGGCCAGAAAATACATTCACCCGGATCATGCGAATATCCTGGTGGTGGGCAAGGCATCAGAGGTGGCGGATAAATTGCAACAATTTGGGCCATTGCAATATTATGACATTTATGGAGAACCCTATACGCCAACTACCGCTGACGATCTAAGCGGAGAAATTGGAGTACAGCAGATCATCATCAATTATCTGGAGGCCATCGGCGGGGTTGATAACCTGAGCAAGGTGGAGGACATCACTCAAGTGATGAAGGCTTCCATGCAGGGTTTGGAACTGGAGATAACCAGCATAAGAAAGGCGCCAAACATGTCATTCGAGACCGTTAAGGCTGGAGATATGGTATTTCAAAAGCAGATATTCAATGGTTCCAAGGGAGTAGAGGTAGTGCAGGGTCAGACCAAAGCCCTTGATGAAAAAAGGGTACAGGAATCAATGATAGAATCCAGAATATTTCCCGAAATAAGCTATGAGCAGTTAGGCGTGAGATTATCCCTTACCGGTATGGAAAAGGTTGGAGGAGAAGAGAGTTATGTAGTGGAAGTGGCATTGCCCAGCGGGAAGAAGTCCTATTCGTATTTTTCAAAGAGTACCGGTTTGAAATTGAAGGAGAGCACTACCGTTGATACTCCACAAGGAAGCATTACGCAGTCGGTGGAGTACCAGGATTACCAGGAAGTGGATGGGGTGAAGTTCCCCCACAAAGCCAGTATTAGTATGGGGCCCCAGAAAATGGAGGCGGAAGTGGCCAGTATTGAGGTAAATACCGGAGTATCGGATGATACTTTCAAGGTGGAATAATAACTCATAATTCATAATTTCTAATTCATAATTTCTTATCTTTGCAGCCCATTAGTTTAATTTACGGAGATGAAAAGGACGTTTCAGCCATCAAACAGAAAGAGAAAAAACAAGCACGGATTCAGGACCCGAATGGCTACTGCCAGTGGTAGAGCGATAATTGCTCATCGACGTGCCAAAGGCCGGAAGAAACTGACAGTTTCTGATGAGCGGACTCATTTGAAGTAATCCACATCCCTTCAGTAGCCTGGTATTTTAAAAAATCATTACTTTTAATGGTAAAACCGGGCGGCTTTGAACAAATTTCCTAAATCGGAAAGGCTACATAGTAAAAAACAAATTGAGGAACTCTTTAGCCGGGGAACCTCATTTACCATTTACCCTCTGAGAGTGGTATTTTTGAAAAAACCACTGGAGTCCAAGCTACCTAATCAGGTCCTGGTATCAATTCCGAAAAAAGTTTTCAAAAAGGCCGTTGATCGAAATAAATTAAAGAGAAGGATAAGAGAGGCTTATCGATTAAATAAACAGGTTATAGAGAATGGTCAAGTCGGGTTTTACTTCATAATTGGTTATATTTATATTGGCAAAGAAATTGCTAGCTATGAAACCATTAAGGATAAACTAAAACAGTCTATGTTGCGTTTGAATGAACAACAGGATCTTATAAAATAATCTCGCATGGGTAAATTAAATAATAAAGTAGCGGCGGTACTGATCATCGCAATGACCGTTGCCGGTCTTTGGGCTTTCAACAATCCCACTGAAAAATACTTCGAGATCATCAAAAACCTGGACATCTTCGCCACCTTATACAAAGAAGTAAATACCTATTATGTAGATGAAGTTGATCCCAATCAACTGATTAAGACCGGGATCGACGCCATGCTGGAGTCACTTGATCCTTATACGAACTATATCCCTGAAGATGATATCGAGGATTACCGAACTATGACTACCGGCCAGTACGGCGGGATCGGGGCCCTAATTGGCACCAGAAACGGGAAGAACATGATCATCATGCCGTATGAGGGCTTTCCAGCCCATGAGTCTGGTTTAAAGATAGGAGATGAGATTATTAGGGTTGATGGTATCAATGTGAAAGACAAGGCCTATACTGACATTAGCAAATTGCTTAGAGGACAGGCAAACAGTAAATTACAAATAGCGGTTAAACGATATGGGGTGCCTGAGTTAGTTAATATAGAGATGACCAGGGAGAAGATAACCATTGATAATGTGCCATATTTCGGGTTGATCGATGACGGAATTGGCTATATAAAACTTTCGGATTTCACCACCAATGCCGGTAAGGAAGTGAAAAACGCAGTAGTTGCCCTTCAAGGACAAGGTGCTACAAAATTTATTCTTGATTTAAGAGGTAATCCCGGAGGACTGCTTAATGAAGCAGTAAACGTATCCAATATATTTATACCGAAAGGATCGGAGGTTGTAAGCACCAAAGGTAAAATGACCGATTGGAATAAGACCTACAAAGCCCTGAACCCCCCTGTGGATACTGAAATGCCTTTAGTGATATTGACCAGTAGCAGTAGTGCTTCTGCTGCAGAAATTGTGGCTGGAGTGGTTCAGGATTATGACCGTGGAGTGCTGGTAGGGCAAAAAACATTTGGGAAAGGACTGGTTCAAGCTACCAGGCCACTTACCTATAATTCACAACTAAAGATTACTACTGCAAAATATTATATTCCCAGCGGTCGCTGTATTCAGGCAATTGATTACAGCAACCGAAACGAAGACGGAAGTGTGGGGAAAGTCCCGGACTCTTTAAAGGTAGTCTTTAAAACCCGAAGCGGAAGAGTCGTTTATGATGGTGGTGGAGTAGATCCTGACATTGTTATTAACCTGGGGTTTTTAACACCTATTGCCGTGAGTCTAATAAGCAAAGGGTTGATCTTCGATTATGCTACAGAGTATTATTATAACCACGAGACCATTGCATCTTCCAAGGATTTCAAGTTAACCGATGCAGAATATAATGACTTTGTAACCTGGTTAAACGACAAGGATTATGATTATACCACTCGTGTAGAGTATAGCATTGATGAACTGATCAAACAGGCGAAAAAGGAAAAATATTACGAAGACATTGATCAGCAGATACAATCATTGAAAACGAAAGTCATGCATAATAAAAATACAGATCTGCAAAAATTCAAAGCTGATATTAACCAAATCCTTGAAGAAGAGATAAGCAGCAGATATTATTTGCGAAAGGGAGTGATAGAGACTTCGTTCAGTGCGGACGAGAGTATTAAGGCTGCCATTGAAGTATTGAAGGACTCTGACAGATACCACCAAATACTTCAAAGCAATTAGTATAAAGGACTTTTACCAAATGGTGCCATATTTCATTAGCACGCATGGCATTTCTTGTTTTTAAGGCAGTCGTAAGCTCGATTTGTCCCAATTTTACAGCAGACCATGATATTAAGTAT
>PVMK01118570.1_pt1:27500-88372 | contig 88372 bp, 63 predicted proteins | sample 1853481 | NCBI WGS metagenome assembly PVMK01 (sample SAMN08533507, study PRJNA380276) | Marine sediment metagenome, whole genome shotgun sequencing project.
TGGTGAAGCGGTTAGAAAAGCAAATGTAGGCATAAGTAACGATAATGAGGGTGAGAAACCCTCACACCAAAAGACTAAGGTTTCCCCGGCAATGCTAATCAGCCGGGGGTTAGTCGGGACCTAAGGCGAACCCGCAAGGGGTAGTCGATGGACAATCGGTTAATATTCCGATACTACCTTACCAAGTGAAGTGGTGACGGAGGAGTGAACCCGCTGCGTACTGACGGAATAGTACGTTGAAGGGAGTAGGTATATTGTTTGTAGGCAAATCCGCAGACAATGCCGAACCTGATAGTACCACAATGCTTCGGCAGCGTGGATAATGCGGTTAAACAGACTTCCAAGAAAACCCGCTAGCGTTAATTGATAAGGTACCCGTACCGTAAACCGACACAGGTAGTCGGGGAGAGAATCCTAAGGTGCTCGAGTGAGTCGTGGCTAAGGAACTAGGCAAAATGGCCCTGTAACTTCGGGAGAAGGGGCGCCTAGCCCACCCCCCCTGTATTCCCCCCCTTCGGGGGGGATTGGGGGGGTCGGAAGGCCGCAGTGAAAAGATCCAGGCGACTGTTTAGCAAAAACACATGGCTTTGCGAAATCGAAAGATGAAGTATAAGGCCTGACACCTGCCCGGTGCTGGAAGGTTAAGGGGGGATGTTATCAACCTTAGGGTTGAGAAGCATTGAACTGAAGCCCCAGTAAACGGCGGCCGTAACTATAACGGTCCTAAGGTAGCGAAATTCCTTGTCGGGTAAGTTCCGACCTGCACGAATGGTGCAACGATCTGGATACTGTCTCAGCCACGAGCTCGGTGAAATTGTAGTAGCGGTGAAGATGCCGCTTACCCGCAACGGGACGGAAAGACCCCATGAACCTTTACTATAGCTTAACATTGACATTGTGTACATGATGTGTAGGATAGGTGGGAGACTATGAAGCTGAGTCGCTAGATTTGGTGGAGTCGCCCGTGAAATACCACCCTTTATTTATGTGATGCCTAATCCCCATCGGGGAGACATTGTTTGGTGGGTAGTTTGACTGGGGTGGTCGCCTCCAAAAGCGTAACGGAGGCTTTCAAAGGTACCCTCAGGACGGTTGGTAATCGTTCGCAGAGTGCAATAGCATAAGGGTGCTTGACTGTGAGACTAACAAGTCGAGCAGGTAGGAAACTAGGATATAGTGATCCGGCGGTACCGCATGGAAGGGCCGTCGCTCAAAGGATAAAAGGTACTCTGGGGATAACAGGCTGATCTCCCCCAAGAGCTCATATCGACGGGGAGGTTTGGCACCTCGATGTCGGCTCGTCACATCCTGGGGCTGGAGAAGGTCCCAAGGGTTGGGCTGTTCGCCCATTAAAGTGGCACGCGAGCTGGGTTCAGAACGTCGTGAGACAGTTCGGTCCCTATCTGTTGTGGGCGCAAGAAGCTTGCGAGGGTCTGTCCTTAGTACGAGAGGACCGGGATGGACCAACCTCTGGTGTACCGGTTGTGGTGCCAACTGCACCGCCGGGTAGCTAAGTTGGGCAGAGATAAGCGCTGAAAGCATCTAAGCGCGAAACTCACCTCAAGATGAGGCTTCTTTATAAGGGTCGTCAGAGACGATGACGTAGATAGGTTGCAGGTGTAAAGTCAGAGATGGCATAGCCGAGCAATACTAATTACCCGTAAGCTTTTATTCAAATGATTTACCTTGTGCTTTTTATTTTTACTGCAAAACTTACTTCCATGTCAAAGAAATTGACCTGTACGGTCAAAAGATTATATGGTGATTATGGCGCCGGGGTCCACCTCTTCCCATTCCGAACAGAGCAGTTAAGCCCGGCAGCGCTGATGGTACTGCCCTCACCGGTGGGAGAGTAGGTCGTCGCCAGACTTTATTATTAAGAGCGTTCCACATTTGTGGGACGCTCTTTTTTTATGCGAACAGCCGGGGCAATAGAACAATTGAACAAATATTTTTCTAGTTGAGTGGCCGGCGAAAACCTTCGCCCTTTGTCCCTGGTCCCTGCTCGCTCGTCCCTGGTAATTCGTAATTCCAATTAGTCCATTGTTAATTCATAATTAATTCCCGATGTTTGTAAGATGAGTTTGAAGGCCCTACACAGTTGGTTCCTAATGCCACTTCTTCTTTTGGCTGTGGCATGTTCCAAACCTACACAACCGGAGTTCGTCAGGGTGAAAAATCTCAAAGTACAGGAATTTACTGAAGAAGATATAAATCTGACCGGTACCGCAGTGCTCTTTAATCCTAATAGTTACTCCATTACCGTAAAGGAAATTAATGTTTTTGTGAAGGTAAACGATCAGGCGGTTGGTAAAGTAAATCAAGTCGGCGAGGTTAAGGTTCCCGCAAATTCAGAGTTTGAAATTCCCCTAAATGTGAGGTTTGCCCCCCAAGAAGTTTTTGACAATCTATTGAGTGGTCTTATAAGTTATATAATGAAGGGAGAATTCGAAGTCCACTACAAAGGCTTTATCCGGATCAAAGTATCTGGTTTGGTATTCAAAGTACCGCTGGATCATACGGCTAGGGTCAAGATCTGATTCAACCTACCACTACTTTGCTTAAATTGTTTACTACCAGATATTTTTGAGCGAGTTCCTGTATTCTTTCACTATCAATATCCCGAATTGTCTCGAAGTATTCTTTGTAATAACTATAACCCAATCCGCTGTAGTGAATGGTTTTAAACTTGTCGGCCACAGCGAATGGTGTATCTGTTTCAGAAACAAAGGTTCCCAACATATAGTTTTTTACTGATGTAAGCTCTTCATGAGGAACCGGTTCATTTTGTAGGATCTGGATCTCCCTGATGATCTCAGTTACTGTCTGGTCTCTGAACTCCTTCTTGACATCTGTACTGATAATCCATAGACTGCCGTGTTTTAAACAACTAATACCAGATCGTATACCATAAGTGTAGCCCTTGTCCTCCCTGATATTACGCATCAACCGGGATCCGAAATATCCTCCTAAAATCTCATTTACTACCAATATTTCAATGTAGTCTGGATGATCGCGATTGATAAAATTCATACCCATTCGCACCGAAGATTGCAAACTATCATCTTTTTCTACCAACAATTCCGATGGTTGATAGTTGTGGATGGGTACATCCGGAGATTTTCCGGCAAGTTTTGGCTCTTGTCCCAATAACTCATTGATGCTTTTAAGGTCTTGTACCTCTACCTTGCCAGCCACTATAATCTCGAAATTCCCTTTTAATTGCTGTTGGTAGAACTCCATTACCATTTCGGCCGATGTGCTGTCAATGTTTTCGATGCCCAGTAGCTTTCCATAGGGATGTTCTTCCCCGAAAACCTTAGAAGTGAACTTTTGTGCAGCAACGAAACTGGTCTTCTGAAGATCCACTAACAGTCGTTGTTTTTTTATCTGTTTAATATTATGAAGTTCGTTGTCCCTGAAGGCAGGTTGGCTGATCAATTCAGTAATTAGCGGTAAAAGGGTGCTGAGATGCCTGGTTAGAAGATGGACGGTTAGGTTAATGTGGTCAAATCCCGAAGTAACTTCAACAAAAGCACCTAATTGGTCGAATAAAGCAGAAATCTCCAGGCCTGTTTTTTTTTCAGTACCTTCTGTAAGCATTTTCCCGGTGAAATAACTAAGACCTGGCCTGTTTTCATACCATTTACCAGCATTGAAAATGATCTCCAGACGCATTACTGGTTGTTGCCCGGCGTTTACATAATACAACCGGATACCGTTGTCCAAACACACTTCTTTTGCCTCTTGCAGTGATACCTGGTCAATGGGATGTATGACTGGGGCGACAGTTCTATCCGGCATAAAAATGCAGGCTATCCGTCAAAGTTGAATAATAAACTGAATCTCAAAGTTTCAGCAAGAGGATGCTCTTGCTCAGTAGGGATTAAATAGGCGAAATCAATACCAAATACTTGATACCTAAAGCCCAAGCCTATGGTAAAGTACTTTCTGTTGCCTTTATTTTGGTGCTCGTAGAAATAACCCGCCCGGGCAGCGAATAGATCATTGTACCAATACTCAGCTCCAATGGAAACCATAACCTCTTGAATTTCTTCCTTAAACCCATCAGGTGCGTCAAAGAAGGACCCGAACATCCCTGAAATAACTCCCCTGTTTGGATCTTTTCCGCTGGAAATGATTGGATTCCCACTTGGATCGTATACTATGTCCCCATTTTCATCTGTTTCGTAAATTGGTGGAGTTGGAACCAATAACTTATTGAAGTCTAACGATAAAGTGATGGTATTATAGGCGTCAAAATTGGCAGTCCAAGCCGTTCCCAATCGCAAATTCGTAGGTAAAAAATCTTTGGTTTCATCGTTTAGGTAGGAAATCTTACCTCCAATGTTGGAGATAGAGCCTGCAAATGCAATGTTGGAAGTGCTGGCACCCATCTGCAGGTCTGTTTTGTAATATACTGCAATATCCCCGGCAACCGATGTTCCAGCCTTGGCGTCACTTCCTAAGGAAGCTATGTTTTGGCTGATATTGCTGTGGATATACCGCAAGCTAACTCCCACACCAAGTTTCTCACTTAATTTTCTGGAATAAGTACCTCCTAATGACCATTCTCTGGGTCGTACACTGCCTGTTGGAGCGCCGATGTCGTTGAACAGATCAATATCTCCTAAATCAAAGTACCGTAGTTCCATTGCTACTGCTTGATCATCGGACAACTTGTAATAACCTGAAAGATAAGAAAGCGACATATCGTTTACGATCTTACCCAGCCAGGGAGTATAGTTTAATGAAAATCCCATATTGTTTTCAACAAATGCCAGTTTTCCAGCATTCCAAAATACAGAATTAGCATCAGGGCTAATCGCAGCGCCGGCTTCTCCCATACCTGCCGCTCTGGCATCTGGAGTAATTGATAAAAATCCAACTGCGGTGGTAATCACCCTGCGCGTGGTATCCTGTCCAACAAACTGGCCCAGACTTAAGTGTATGGAGCCTAATTGCATCAGCCCCAGGATTATACCAAATAAGATTCTTTTATTCATTCAAATACTATTCAGGAGTGCAAATTTAATCATTTTATTAATATCATTTTTTTATTTTCGACATTTTTGTCGCCGCTGGTCAATGATTTTACCTCTACCTGGTATAGATAAATACCGCTTTTTAGCTCAATTCCGTATCCATTTGTGCCGTTCCAAGCGGTATCTTCTATAGAAGACGGGCTATTTTCATATTTAGTCGATATCTGATGGACAAGCTTACCCTGTATATCAAATATCCGTATCGCTACCTCTAATGTCGCCCCTGGTTGATTATGATCAATAAGAAAAGTGGTGGATTCTCTAAATGGGTTTGGATAATTTAATACCTGGTTTAATGTTAGTCTATCGCCGTCAAACACATAAAATTCCAGGCTGGCATTACTTGAATTATTATGCACATCCCAAACTTTTATGGTTATGGTTTGTTTCCCTTCTTCCAATTTATTCAAAGGGTAACGCACCCAGCCACTTTGATAAGTATCTACATCAGCTTTGAAAAAATCATTAAGAACAAATTCCTCCTGGTAATTTAGTTGTGCTGTGATATCCTGCCCAATTCCCGTATTGGAGATATTTATTCCGCTTTCGTCAGTTATTTTTGCCAAAAGCACTGTGTTCTCACCGGTAGATCCTCCATCTACAAACGAAGTATCGTCCATATACAACGTGATTTGAGGAGGTGTATTGTCTAAGGGCGCATTTTTATTACTTCCTCCAATAATAAATGAGTTTGTGGCTCCACCAGCATCCTCTAAGCCGTTGGAACTGAGGGCATATAGACTAATTTTCCCTCTTCCTGATTGATAATTAATATTTTTAGGGACTATAAAATTTACCTCGAATTGACCAGACTTGATACTTGCCTGGCCCCTGAAAATAACACTATTCCGTTCCTTGAAAGTAAAAGTTCGCCCCCCCTCGCTGCCTAAAGTTTCAGTAATTGTTTCTTTGTCAAAAACGGTTACTTCAGCAGTGCCATGATAATTCAATATTGGCTCACCCTCCGAATTGGTGACTGCTCCCTTCATTCGAACGGCGCTAAGAGCATGAACAGTATCTCCGGGTATCGACTCGTCAGCGATGATCTCGGTAATTCTCAGGTTTTGTTGCGGATATGACAATTTCATTGATGGATCTCCTAAAAGGGCAAAGTTACGGTTAGCGACGATGGCATAGCTGTCATTTTTGGTGTATTTAAAAATATCTCCTAAGGTAGGATATCCTGTATCTGTTTGGTTAAGGGCGATTTCATAAAATGCCCTGTTCAGTATGAAATTCTTGCTGGCGAATACAGGTCGTGAGGTAGTTACCAGACCTATTGCACCTCCTTTGGGGTTGGTGATAAGTTTTTCCGCTCCCGAGATCCGCTTAGGATCATCATGACGGCCAAATTCGCAGGTGGCGGTTACGAATAAAGGTAATCGATCAAAGTTTTCCCAGCTATTGATGGTATTGTGATCGAGAATTGTTTCATCTGCCCAGCGGAATTCACTGCCATGACCAGTGTAATTGATGATTAGCGCTCCTTTCTTTATAGCTTCTTCTATTGCCTGGTTTACAGCGTCTGCCGATTCTCCATTGGGCGTTTGTTCCTGGGGAAATGCGTCCATGTAGATTTTGTTGACGTTAAAATCTTGATTGGTGGTGTCCACCAAGGTGGCCAATTGATCTGCGTCTCTTTGGTGAAGGTTGAAATCTCCATCGTCCGCTACATAGTAAATATCCTGACGCCAACTTCCCAATGAGGCTGTGTTGGAGGCGTAGTGGATCAGTTTATCTACTATCCCCTGGGCTTCCTGTACGTTGGTAACCGGTAAACGTCCTACGCCGATATCCAGGATATGCCCGCCGGTTCCTGATAGCTCTTCCGACCAGACCCCCTCATCATTATCCAGGAACCCGTAGTAGTCGTCGGAGTTGTGGCTGTATATGGGATCCAACGAGTTCCGGGATTGATAGGTCGGGACATAGTTGGTGTTGTCCTGGGTAATATTTTTGTAATCGAATGAACAGCGGCCAAAAAGCAACAAGTACTTTAATTCGGGGCTCGTTTGATGGAGGTGCCGGACAAAATCCCTAATGGCTGTTACATCCTGTCTACCAGAGCTGAATTCATTATAGATCTCCTCAGGTGATACTACCTGTACCTCTAATTGATCATTCTGGGCGCGAAACGCCGCAAGTCTTTCTGCTTCAGCCGTAAACAACGGGTGCGCAACTATTAGCAAATCGGGGACCTGCATTCCATGAAGGTCTTGGTTGGCAACAGGTTGCGAAGCTATCGGCACAGGAAAATCATGCCCTGAAAAGACCACAAATTCTCTTAAGACCTGTGTTTGAGCTCCAAAGATCGCCTGGTCTCCTACCAGGGTAAATTCCTGAATTAGCAAGTTTTGTGGATCGGTAATATCCCAAATAACCGTTCCACTGCTGACATTATTCACTGTGAAGGTACTGAATGCGTTATTTAAACTTGATGGAGACCGAAAGACTGTGGCCGGCTCATATTGTCCCAACAGACTTTCGTAACATACTTGCAGGTTGTTAAAACGGCCGCTGCCTGCTCCATCGAATGAAACCTCAAAGTTAAAGACTGCTTGTTGATTGAACTCATTCTGACTTATAGTAAACGTGTCAATTACAGCCACTCCCTTGTCATCGTAAGTGCCTGGTCCAACTCCTGATGCGTCAATTGCTCCAATATTTGAATCGTTTAGAGAGAAGTTGAAGCTGGCCCTCTCCTGGCTTTGATTTAATACCGACGAAATGATAGTAATGGTAGATCCGGAAGTTAACGGAGGAATATTGGGAAAGCTGACACTAAGCGGACTTGATGATACCATTAACTCCCCATACCACTCCCGGCCCGAGCTCAGTATATTTTTAAGATCTAACTCATGATAAGCATAGCCAATATAGCTGTCAATGACAGGATGATTATCGCCTTTGTTGGCGATGGTATCCACACTTTTACCTTGCTGTGTGCCGACTGTAAGCAGATAATATGCAGTGTCCGCATAAAGGTTCTTTTGGTATACCAGATGCCCTTCATTGTTGATATACTCCAGATTTGGGCCCTCTGAAAAGAACAAAATATAATCTGTTGCATCAAATGAGTCATCTTCCAATCCAACGCGGTACAGGGCATTTTCTTGAAGATCCGATGGTCTCGCTATCTGGTTGCTTTGCGGCAGCATACCTCCGCCTTGCCCAAAGAGTTGAATATTATCAGTTACAATTGATGCGGGGTCAAATCCCGCTTCCCGAATTGTTTGGAAGTCTATTTTATAAATACCTTTTGAAGTGACCCCCAATTTTACCCACTGTCCCGAAGACAATACTGAGGAGTTCTGCCCGTAAATTGGAGAACTTATACAGTAAATTATTAAAAAAAATAATGCTAAGGTATATATCCTGGACATCACCAATTATAAACTAGTTATTATCGACATATTAATCTGTCAGAACGACTACAACCCTATCAATGCCGCTGATATTGCCATATTACAGACATTAACAGATACAGTAACATAATGACCGGAATTGCTAAAATTCCCAATGCCAGCCCTGTGATAATGGACATGCCAATAAATAAAAACCGGTATTTATTTTCAGCCCAGATTAGGTTTTGGAACTTGAAGCCAAACAGACGGATATTTGATACTAATAAGTAGGACAATATTCCGATGATCAAAAGCCAATAAATCGGATTTTCTAACCCATGACGTAAATTCTCGCTGTTTTGGTCGATTAAAGCGGGGAAGCTGCTTATAAACAATGCATTTGCCGGGGTGGGTAATCCTTTAAAGTCAATATTTTGCTCGGTGTCCAGGTTAAATCTGGCCAATCGCATGGCTGAAAACAGAGTCAACACAAACGATGCATAAGGCCAGGGATCATCCAAATATCCTGAACTAAGGGCGTAAATAATGGTAGCAGGCAGCAGCCCAAATGAAATCAGATCGGAAAGTGAATCCAAGTGCTTTCCCAGGTCCGATGAAACTCCCAGGACCCTGGCCACCATGCCATCCAGAAGATCCAGAGTTGCACAGATCCAGATCATGTAAACAGCCCATTGAATTTGAAAGTCTAATGCCCAGACTACCCCCAGGCAGCCAAAATACAAACTGGCAAGTGTAATGAGATTGGGTAGAAAACGTAGAGGGATGAGTCTGATCATTTAAGCAATTGCACAAAATGGATTGGTTTTTTTTTCTTGCCCCACCGTTGTAGGTGGCCCGTGACCTGAATACACGGTTGTTTCGTCAGGTAATGAAAAGATCTTTTCATGTATACTCGTGATCAATGTTTGATGATCACCTCCGGGAAGATCTGTCCGACCGATACTGCCCTGGAATAGAACATCTCCACCCAAACAAATTTTTGATTCAGCATGATAAAATGCCAGGTGTCCCGGGGAGTGACCCGGCACAAACAATACTTCAAACCGGGTATCCCCAAATTTTATGGTGTCCTGGACTAAAATATATTCATCAACATCAGCTTCCTGATATTTAGGAAACCCATAGACCGGGGCATAAGCCTTTACCGCCGCCAGCACTTCCTTTTCTCCTTCCGGGATTGCCAATGGGACCTGATACTTGTCCTTAATGAACTGGTTTCCCAGTACGTGATCAATATGGCAATGTGTATTGATTACCTGGGTGATCTGGAGGTGATTATCATTGATAAATTGGGAAAGAGTAAGTTGTTCCTGTTGTTCATAGCATCCGGGATCCAGGATCACACCTTCACCTGTTTGGTCAAATGCCACATATGTATTCTCCTGAAACGGACCAAAAATAAATGATTCTATCTTTAACATGTACGAGGGATCATTGGGCACAAATTTGTGGAATAATTAGCAAATATCCATATCACATACTGTAATTTGGTATATGGTATGGGATTACTTCATAGTGGGTCAGGGACTTGCAGGATCTATATTATCATACAATTTGATCAGGAATGATCTCAAGGTTTTAGTATTCGATGATCCGGCTCTTCCAAAGTCCAGCACGGTTGCAGCTGGAATTTACAACCCGTTTACTGGCAGAAAGATGGTCATGACATGGATGGCTGAACAGCTTTTTCCCTATCTACTGAAATTTTATAAGGATCTGGAGGCGGAATTAGGCGTTCGACTCCTTTATAACATTCCTATGTACCGCCCTTTTCTTTCTTTGGTGGAGCAAAATGAGTGGAGCGCTAGATTGTGTGAAGATAGCTATAGTCAGTTTATAGAACGCATCTTGAGTCCACAAGAGGCATTGATCCAGGTAGTAAACCCTATGGGGGGCATGATGCTTAAAATGTCGGGATATGTTGACATCGGGACCCTGATACGGGGAGTTACCGATTTTCTGAAGCAACGTAAGGCATTTCGTCCCGAGCGGTTTTCATACCATAAACTGCAAATATTGAAGGATCATGTACAATATAATGGGCATTCAGCACGCAAAATAATTTTCTGTGAAGGACCGTCCATGAGTGGCAATAATTTTTTTAGCTGGCTGCCGTTGAATTTAGTAAAGGGTGAGATATTGGAATTAGAACTTCAGGAACCACTGACGTATATTGTGAACAGAGGGGTGTTTGTGCTGCCTATAACCAAAAGTTATTGCAGAGTTGGATCAACATTCGATAACCAGGACCTTAGCTGGGAGGTGACCGAGCGAGCAAAAACTCAGCTACTCCATAAACTAGACAAACTAATTCGTATCCCATACCGTGTAATTGGGCATAGTGCGGGTGTTCGGCCCGCATCCCTGGACAGAAGACCATTCATTGGTTTGCACCCCGAGCACGAACCATTAGGAGTTTTTAACGGTTTAGGAACTAAGGGTGTCTCATTGTCACCCTACTTTGCTCAGGAGTTTTTCGAATTTCTGGAACTGGGTAAACCTTTGATTAAGCACGTGGAGATTAGTCGCTATTTTTCTTTATATTACAACAAATTTTAATCCAATTTATGACGCTCAGACTTATAATATGCTCTGTGCTGGTAGTGGTTTTTACCTGCTTTTTTGAAGATTCACAAGGGCAGGAATCTATAGATGATTTCGGCAAGAACCGGGTACAATACAAGAATTTTAACTGGCACTATTATAGTGCAGAAAATTTCGATGTTTATTTTTATGAAGGTGGTAAACAAAACGCCAAAAGAGCTGCCGAATACCTGGAAAATGAATACGATCGAATTACCCAGGATGTACTAGGGTATGCACTTTATTCCAAAGCGAAAGTTTTCATTTACAATTCAATTTCTGACCTGCAGCAAAGTAATATTGGCATCAGCAGCAAAAATTTTACCTCCAGTGGCCAAACTGATTTTGTGAAGCCACAGGTCGAAGTTGCCTACCCAGGAAATAACGTGGACTTCAAACAGGAGTTGATTTACCAGGTTTCCAAGTTGCTTATTCGGGATATGATGTACGGAGGTAGTCTAACAGAGATGTTTCAAAGCTCGTATCTGTTTAACTTGCCCGATTGGGTAATTGACGGTGGAGCGCTATTCATAACCAATGGTTGGTCAGTGGAGATGGACGATTACATGCGCGACTATTTCAAGACTAGAAAATTTAGGAAATTAGGAAAACTGGGTGGCAAGGAAGCAGCAGTGGTGGGACAGTCCATTTGGAATTACATTGCCGAAAACTATGGGCTCAACAATATCTCAAATATTTTAAACCTGACCCGGATCAATCGGAGTGAACAAAACAGCATAATATACACGTTGGGGGTAACATATGATCGTTTTATCGATGAATGGAAGGCCTACTATATTAACATGTCTGATCAGGTCAGTGCCAATTATCAGGCCCCAAATGAAGGTTCATCCGTGCTAAAAGAGAACAAGAAGGGACTAATTTATCATCAGGTGAAACTAAGTCCAAATGGCAGCATTCTGGCTTACTCCACCAATTTCAATGGAAAACATGAGGTTCGTATTAGGGACCTGACTTCTGGAAAAGAAGAATCAGTAGTAAAAGGAGGCTATAAAGTGATCAATCAGGAGATAGATGAGGAAATCCCTTTATTGTCGTGGAAAGACAACAATACTTTGGGGGTCATAAATGTGGATAAAGGAGAATATCAATTAATCTTGCACGATGTAGGGTCTGGCAGGTCTCAAAAAAGATCTTTGGGCAAAATAACTCAGGTAAAATCCTTTGAGTTTCATGAAAATGGCAAAACCGCCATTGTTAGTGGTGATAGTAAAGGTCAGAATGATTTATTTTTACTTTCATTGAGTAAAAATACCATGAGACGGATCACCAATGATTCTTACGATGACATGAACCCCAGGTTCCTTCCAGGATCCAATAATGTGGTTTTTTCATCCAATCGAACCAACGATACATTGAAAAGGGAAACCCTGAAGTTGAAGGAAGTGGAAGCTAATTTTAATCTTTTCTTACTCAATTTGGACTCGGTGAGTAAGGTACTTGTCCGTGTGACCAATACACTAAGTAGAGATATTCAGCCAATACCCCAGGATCACAACGTGATTTACTACATAAGCGATCAAAAAGGTATTTTCAATCTTTATAAATATGAATTAAACACTAAACTTTACACCCAACTTTCGAAATTCTCTAAGAGCATTAAGCATTACGATATTAATTTTAAAAAGGGTTCGATTGCTTATGTAATGAATAATGCCGGGGGGGATCAAATTTATTATCAGGGAAACTTTAATCTGACACAAAACAATTTCACGCCACCAACCAGGCGACAGGAAGTTCAGCAGGCCAAGTTTATTTCCGAACGGATTAGGCAGCGAAAGCTACGGGAGCTGGAACAATTGGAGAATGAACCGGAACCACAAGATACTCTGATGTTTCAACTGGTCCAACCTATGGACAGTATCTCAAACCTGGAAAATGACGAGACCACCGGCGCCATTGATACGGATAACTACGTGTTTGATACAGATGTTTTGGAGGAGGTTGAACAGGAGGAACAAGAACCTGGTTCGATACTACGAAATTTCCGTCGTATGGCAAGGGAGGCTGAAATAAACGGCCCATATAACTACCAGCCTCGTGTAGGGTTTGAAAACATCATATTTTCCTGGGTTATCGATCCATTAATAGGATTTGGTATTCAGGCGGAGGTCACTGTAAATGATCTATTGGAGAACCATAAGTTTTACGGTGGAGTGTTGGCAACAACAGACCTGAGAAGCGGTGGCTACTATGGCGAATATCATTACTTAAAGGGTCGGATTGACTATCATGCCGGATTTAAACGCCGGACAGTTTTCAGGGCTATTAATGACCCAATAGCTGACTACGATATAAAGTATATCATGAACCGAATTGAAGTTGGAGCCAGCTACCCTATTAATATTCGGAGTAGAATCCGGGTAAGCCCTTTCTATACTGGCACCAGTTCCTATGATCTGGATCCCACAAAACTGAGTTTTCCTCCCGGAACGCCAGGCCTTCCAGAGCCTGCTGACACCAAACGGGATTACTTTGGAGGAAGATTGGAGTACGTCTATGATAATACCGTTGTAAACGGGTTGAATTTCGAAGGAACCAGACTCAAAGCGTTTTATGAACACTACGAGAGCTTCAATGATAGCAAGCTGAATTTCAATACCTTCAAGATCGATGTGCGACATTACCGAAAAATTCATCGTGAATTAATATTTGCAGGTCGCTTGTTTTATGCACGCTCTTTCGGTAATGATCCCAAAGATTTCCTGCTGGGAGGAATGAGCAACTGGTTGTTTAACAATACTGATAATGAGAACAATGAAGGAGATCCCTTATATGATCCAATTGATCAAGATAACAGCGATATACTTTTTGTTGAGTATGTGACTAATATGAGAGGATTCAACTACAATAAGTTCAGTGGAAATAACGCCTTGTTGTTTAATGCTGAACTGAGGTTCCCGGTAATTAAATTTTTCAATAGCGGGCCAATTGCTTCAAATTTTTTCCGAAATCTACAGCTAATAGGTTTCTATGACCTTGGCTCCGCCTGGACAGGCAACAGTCCCCTTGCCGACGAAAACAGCTTGAATACTGAAATAATCGAAGCGGGTAATTTCAAAGCCAGGATCAACAACTTTGGTAGCCCTTGGTTAGCTAGTTACGGAACAGGAGTCAGGACAGTGCTTCTTGGTTATTATCTTAAGTTTGATGTAGCCTGGCCCATAGAAGACTTCGAGGTTGGATCCCCAAAATTTTATCTGACCCTGGGATACGATTTTTAACTAGTTAATATCCCTTGGATTTTAGGAAGAATAATTTGTATATTCCTCCCAACCTTCAAACAGTCTATGATCAAATCTATGACGGGCTATGGATTGGCTCAGCTCGAAAATGATTCACTTGGTATTTCTGTGGAAGTGAAATCATTGAACTCAAAGTACCTGGATACGGTAATCAAGCTTCCAAGGGTTTTTTTTGACAAGGAAATCGAGGTCAAAAAAATTGCTTCTAAAAAACTGGAAAGAGGGAAAATAGCAATAAACATCAGCTATGAGCGCAAGGATTCAGAAGAAGCCAGGATCACATTCAATGAAAAGTTGTTGAAGTCCTATTATAAAAAAGTCAAAAAGATTGCAACCGATATTGATGCACCTTCGGATGGATTATTAAAATTGGTTATGGAGTTTCCAGGAGTAATGCGTACCGAAGAAACAAAGGATAAGTTACAAGACCACTGGAATCGGGTGAAAGATATCATTCTGGAAGCGATCATCAAATGCGAAGAGTTTCGTGTAGCTGAGGGCACTACTTTGAAAAACAAACTGGTGGTTTATGTTGATAAAATTGAAACCTATCTTTCAAAAGTCGATAAAATAGACCCAACCCGGACCGAAGCAATTAAAAATCGATTGCAAAAGCATATGATGGAGATTGAGGGCAACGAAAAGTTCGATCCAAACAGGTTTGAACAAGAGATGGTTTATTATATTGAAAAACTCGATATCAGCGAGGAAAAAGTTAGACTAAAAACACATCTCGATTATTTCTTGGAAATTTTGAATGAAAATGAGTCACAGGGGAAAAAACTTTCATTTTTAAGTCAGGAAATGGGCCGTGAGATCAATACCATTGGGTCCAAAGCCAATGATGCAGAAATTCAAAAACTGGTGGTTGGGATGAAGGATGAGTTGGAAAAGATCAAGGAACAGCTACAAAATATCTTATAAAGAAACACTGACGGGATAAACTCCAGGGATCAAATGTAATTGTGAAGCGTGTGCCTCTGCTAGTTCAGCTTGAATATGATAGGCAGCTGCATTCTAACTCTCACCGGGCGACCACGTTGCTTACCGGGCTTCCACTTTGGCGCTCCACTCAATACTCGGATTGCTTCCATGTCACATCCGGCACCAATGCCTTTCAGTACTCTTACATCAGTAAGCGCACCATCTTTACCTACTACGAATGTAACATATACCTTTCCTTCAATACCCATTCTGCGCGCTTGCGCAGGGTATTTCATGTTTTTCCCAACATACGCATAAAAAGCCTTCATACCACCGAGAGGAGCGGGCTGATCTTCAACGAATTGAAAGATCTCATCGGCAGCTTCTTCTTCGGGAGCTTCCTCAAAAACAACGTCTTCAATTACTGTTTCTTCAGTAACCTCAACATCGAGATTTACTTCGATTTCCTCTTCAATTTCCTCTTCGTCAGGAACTTCAATAATTTCTGGCGGTGTCACCTGAGGAGGAGGAGGAGGAGGTTGTTCTGTAATAGGGATGTCCTGCAACTCCTCAAAATCCGCATCCAGCGCACCCAGATTTACTAAGTCGTTGTCGTCATAAGACTTCCATTCAAAAGCCACTACCGTAAATAACAGACTGATCATCAGCCCAATACTCATATAAAAACTAGACTTCCTAAAGAGATCAGAATCTGGATGTTTCTTAAGTTCCATAATTTAAAACATTATAAATTCCACAGAATACCCACCATATCAAATATACAAAAGAAATTATCATTTGACCAACATCTTTTTTAGTTTAACAATACCGAGATAGATATAATTCCCTGCGATAGCTCCCATGGTATCTGAAGTAAGATCCAGCCAACTGAAATTTCGCTGGGGGACCAATATTTGTATGGTTTCCAGTAGTAGTCCGTATGTGGATAATAAGATTATGATCGGGATCAATTGTTGTTGGTTCCATGGTCTGCCTTTTAAATAGCGTCCGAAGAGCAGTAGTAGACTGAGTATCATAAATATAAGAAAGTGAACCACCTTGTCTAATGAAATGCCCCAATCAGGAGGCTCCGGTATTCGGTGGGATGGGGCTACGCTTAGTACAAAAATGACAAAAGCCCAGAGGGCTGCGGGCCAGTAACCTTTATTGCTCATATTGCTCTAAACACCGATCAATTCTGCATACTCTGCGCTGCTGATAAGGCCAGTCTGATCTTCATCACTAAGATCGATTCGAATTATCCAACCTTTCCCATATGGATCTTCATTAACCCTTTCAGGGGCACCATCGAGCTCTTCATTAACTTCTGATACCGTTCCGTTCAATGGCATGAATAGATCTGATACTGTTTTCACTGCTTCAATGGTTCCAAAGATCTCTCCACGGTCAATTTCATCACCTTGAGATTCTATTTCTATAAAGACTATGTCACCAAGTTCCTGCTGTGCAAATTCAGTAATCCCTACCAACGCAGACTTCCCATCTTCGTCGATTAATACCCATTCATGCTCCTGAGTGTATTTTAGATTTTCCGGAATGTTCATGTACTTTAGTTTTTTCAAAAATACATTCTTTTTGGAAATGCAAAAATATTATTGGGCCAAACTGAAACTGATTTGAGTGCCGAACCTGGTGGTGGCCCGTTTAAATGAATTAGTTACTTTTGGCTCGTTAATATTTCTTTCAAAATAAAGTTGAACATTAAGCCGGTCGTTCACCACATAACTTATAGTTGGGCTTAGTTGAAAGTTAAGATTACCACTGGTTATGGTATTAGATTCCTCTATTTTACGCTGGATGACTTCGCTTTCGCCAATACTTAGGGCCAACCTAAAAGTGAGATCATTTTCTAAGGTGACCGTTTGCCCGCCAATTTTCCAGGGAATCTTAAAACCTTGCTTACGGTAACCAACATCTAAAACAAAATCCTGCCTGTTAAGTTCAGTCACTTGAGCATTGGAAAGTTGCAAAGCAATGTTGCGCTCCTTTCTATACTCGATCCGAAAATCAAGTCTGCTTTTGGTACGCAAGTTTATACCTATAAGCGGGGCGAATCGTTCCGTTATGGCCACCTGGTTAATAACATAGAGGGGTACCCATTCGCCATTATCATTAAATACAGATGCCAACGGATAATCCTCTACATCATTGTTTAGGGTTATTTTGCCGGGATCAAGGTATTGGCCGGATGCCGTATAACCTATTACATCATATGTCGAAGTGTAACTATGGGTTAGGTTTATTGAAGAGAAAACCTCCGATAACTTAGCGATCTTGTTCAATCCGGCATAATCCACTCGCCAATTTGGCATAGGTGTCCTGGGGAATGGTGTGAGGTTGATGGTATTTGGGTCTTTTCCGGCATACGCAGCGAGAAAAGAAGGAATTAACACATCTTGAGATTTTGATCCATAAGCTCCCCCTGGGTTTACGTTTTCAGACTCCAACCGCTGCTTAATTATATTGATGTTATTTTCAAAATCCTCGAAAACCGGGCTGGTATTGTCCGCCCGACTCCCACTAAATGCGGTGTTCAAAGTAAAATATGAAATACTATAGCTTCCGCTTCTCGTAGGGTTAAAGGAAGAAATGGTAACTCGATCATCGTCAAACCGGAAAATTTCATTGTAGATTGCTGATTTTAATTTCCGCATACTTACATCAATGCGGAGGTCGCGCAGCGGTTCCACCCGTCCGGTAATGTTAAGGTCAATGGTATTGGATTGCCCAAATGGTTGGGTCAAGAATGGACTGGGGGCCATCCATCCGTTTTCGATAACTTTGTCTTTAATGGAAAGGCTCTGACTACCAAGCACAAATGCCCATCCCGGGGCATTGAATCCTTTATCCAAGCCGAATAAATAGGCATCAGGCATAAATCCGGTGAGTATTGTACCCTCACGTTTGCTAAAGGTTGCATTCACCGATCTCAAGGACATTAATAGCCGCATGACTGCTTTTATAAGACCGTTTTGAGACGCCTGCACCGTTGTATCGTTGGGGTTGGGTCGGGTACGTGCGCGGGATGGCTCATTGAGATCTTTAAGAAAAGTAATTTTATTATACAGTTTTACAAGATCTACCCGGCTGGTAATGTTCCGGTCCCGATTATTCTGAACGATATTACCTAAAGTGTCCTTTTGATTCCCTTCATTGAAGGGGTTAAAGGCCCCTGAAGTCCAGGTATAGTTGATATGATAACCGAGGTCTGCATTAATCCAGTCGGTGAAGGGGATCTTATCTAAGGGAAGCCTGTAGTTGAGGGCTATGGTCTGATCGAAATTCTTCAACCGTCCTAAGTCCAGTAAATTGCTTCTAACTTGTTGTCGTTTTTCACTACTATCAAGCTCACCTTCAGGCTCATCTACAATGGCCAAAGCACGGGCTGAATAGTCAAGTGATAAGTTGCGTGACAGGTTCCATCTGAGGTTATAGATGCGACTAAAAGTAAAACTCTTTTCAAAGTTCGGTTTTATACCATCAATAGTTAGATTATTGTTCTCGTCCACTCCCCATAACTGGGTTTTAACAAACCGACGGTCAACATCTGCCCTAAATGAAAAATTACTGGGTATCGGTGAAAAATTAATATCCTTAATCATCTTTAAATAGGGAGAACTGAAAGACTCAGAATTCTTAAGAGGTGAAATATTCCATTCCTTAGGGCTGAAATTATAGGACAGGGCGCCTTTATATGATTTATATTGATAGGTTTCCATTTGGTAACTGTGCCGTTGAATATCGCTAAAAGCGTAGGTGAGTGAGAAGTTTTCTATGTCATACACTCTGGATTTGGATTCCTGGTTGGTTTTTATCTTCCTGACGTTGGTAAAGTTGAGGCTTCTCCTGGTGGTCTGGTCCTGAGCAATTCTCCGGTAACGTTTCCGCTCAACCTCATCACTAATGGCATCCAGGGAGTTTTCCAAAGTTATATCCGGATCTCTGGGATCGAATTGGGGGGTGATGGTTGATGTTTGGTAGCTGGCATACATAGGTATATGAAGACCAAACTTTTCCGGAAAGAATTTATCCAGGTTCAAATTGGCAGATACATCAAACTCTGTTGTTTCCTCACGGCTCCTTTCAGAGATACGATCCTGGATACTGCCAAATCCGAAGGTGGAATGCCTTACAGAAGCGCTCAAATTTCCAAGATCCGCCAGTTTCATGTTCAAGCTTGCATTCGCTGCCCACCCCGCTGTTTGGTCAAAATCACTTACCCGAAGTTCGTTGGCCCAAATACAAACCGATTTTGGAGCGCCATCAGGGCTTTCCGGGTTTCTTATCCCTATCATCATGGCATAAACAGTGGACATATCCGGGTTTCCCAAAACCCTAATCCCGTGACGGCCTACAATATGAGGCCCATCTTGTGGAAACGGTAAGTTGATAGCCGCATTCAAACGGTTTCTCAGACTTTTTAATTTATATAACTCATTAATATCCAGGTCGATCTCATTCTCAAGCGGCCATATCTCACGGGGATCATTACTTCCATCCGGGGTCATTTTTAATGGAATTTGAACCTCATAGTAGTTTTGGGTGAAATCCGTACCTATACGCAGGAATACTGTGAGCTCATCATCCTGGGTATCTGCACTTTCAGCGTGCAAGAACATCTTGATGCGCCCGTAATTAATCAGATCAAAGTCCACGTTTTTGAACACAGCTCGTGCATCGCGGTCAGGTAGGTCCTCTACACACAGCTCAATAGACTGTTCATTTAGACGTCTTTCCAGTGTTGATGTATTGTCCCGGTCTCTCTCAAATCCTGGTGGGACCACGTACCCGGGATTCTTTTCTACGCTGACCACTGAGATAGTAAATTTTGGGTCCTGGCTGTCCCTGTCTTCAAAAAATCCTGTTTCTTCAAGGTTCTCATTAAATCGTCGCCATTGGCTACCAACCAAATGAAAATCCGCCATGCGTAATACTACCGGCGTAGTAAAACCCGTCATGTACATTCTCATATATCTGACGGACTTAAAACCTTCAATACTACCTTGTTTTCGGTCAGGTTGTCTTATGGGTATTCTGAACAAATACCAGGCGACCTCGTCACCATTAATAGTATTGGTTACCTTGTCTTCAATATTTTGATTTCCAACTACTAATGCCGATGGATTCAGGTCAATAGAATACTCGTAGTACTCTTCAAGGTCGCTGATAGTATTATCAATGTTCAGGTCTTCATTCTCCGGGAAATTACTTCCAGATGCAACAAATGATTGACTGCCGTCAGTTGCCACCGGAGAGTTATTTTCCATATTGTTAAAATCCTGGTATCGTTCAACAATTTGTTGATTCTCCGCATCCTTATCGGCATTTAAAAAATAGGTAAAATCATCTCCCGAGATATCTGCTTCGATTTCTTGCCTTACCTGAGGAGGTAACAAAGCCACCCTTTGTTTAAACTCCGTATATAGAGTATCATTTAATTCTGACTCACTGTTGACTCCGTCCAACCCAATGTCTTGGTTTTCTCTTGCTGTGGTATTATTATCAAATGCGTTTGTTAAGAACTGCTGGGTAGTAGTCCGACCCCAGATGCTGGTATTGGTATTCCCTTCTGTAACTATTCCATCAGCAGGCATTCCATTTTCAAAACCGTGATTGTCATCAGGAATCACATCCTCAGAAACGCTGCCCAAATTCAGGATTAACTTTCCGTTTAGATCCGTATTGTTTACAGGATTATCACCTACCAACACTCTACCGTTGGGGCCTGCAATAAAGGGGTCCATTAACCAAAACTCTACGAACTCAATGTTGGTTTTATCAAAATCTACATCGGATGTGATTGCCCGGGTCAGCCCCCCCCAGTTGTCCTCTGGGTCAGGTAATCTTCCATCATTGAGAATACCGGGGTTATAGTTGTATGGCCCCCGTTCAGAAGGGAAGTAGGCAATGTCAAAAATAGGTAGATTAAGATTTATTTGCTGGCGGTCCTGCTCCGCAAAGATCTCCTGGGGGATGACCGACCTGGAGTAGTGATTGTCGGTATCAATATTATCAGGTGTGTTGCTGTCGTTGCTGCGATAAAACACATTATCTACTATATACCAGGAGACCTTTCCTCGTTTATATCCAGCGACAAGGTTATTTCTACTGGGCATTCCAAATCTACCGTCATCAGTGGCCGGTGTGCTGGCCAGCTTCCAGCTGATCACGCTGCTAAGATTAAATGGGGTCACAGCAGCTTCAAAATCATCCAGATAGGCCAGCCCTTCTCCTCCGTTCCGGTTAGAAGTCCCAGGAAGTAATTGTGCAAACTCTGCATTGAAAACTACGTTAGATGGTTCCTTGGTACTAATTAACGGCAAGGCATCTACCAATTCGGTTAAAAATCGGGATTCTTTTCTATAATTAAAGTCCAACCCCCATTTTACGTTACGAACAGGTTCACTTCCTACGCTTATCCTGGTGATCAATGGACGTTCATTAAGGTACAGTAATGTTGCACCAAGATTTACGTCGTCATTAAATCGATAATCCAGACGGGTACCCATAAGGCTTCTGGATTGAAAGTTGAACAAATCTGCCTTTTCATAGCTAATTTTGATCTGTTTTCCAGATATTAAAATTCCTTCATCGATAATGATTACCTTCCCTAAATTGTAGTCTACCCGGTAGTGTACCCCTTCCGTAAGTATGGTATTTCCTGCAGTTACAGTAACTGAATTTTCTGCAATATTGATCCCAGGCAATACAATTTCATTGGATGACCCTGCTTGAAGTTGCCCTTTAAGGAAAAATTTATTTAACAGTACATTCTGTTGTGCATCGTTTTTAGTGCCTGAATACAGTTCATTAAATACAAATCGGTCCTTGAGTTCTTGCTCATTATCAGCGAAGAATTTATTAAGGTCGCTGCCAAAAGGTTCCAACACCGGAAAAACAATGTTACCCACTTCCGTGTTTATGGTAAGGCCATCGACAAAGTCAAAATTTCCATCTGGCTGCGGGTCGAGGTTTGAATTCAACTGATCGAGGCCGAACAACTCCACCAGAGGAATGTTTTTGGTGTTTACCCCTTCATGTAAACTTGGGTTGTCTTGTCCGGTTATATCATCCCTGTAGATAATTCTTAACTGAAATGCTTCCTGAGCTACCTGATTGGCGTTTAAGCTATAAATGTTTTTCATCATTAAGTCCCAGGTATTGGCAGTAGTATTGATTTTACCCGGCCTGAGAAGTTTCAAGAATATTACCTGGTCTTCAGGCCGATTGGCATAATCGTCAGTTAGTTCTCCCACTGTGAAATTCTTTCCATTGATACTGTATTCATAGGCAACTGCCAATACTTCGTCGTTTTGAAGTTTTCTAAAAAGGTTGATGTAACCCAGTTGCTTGTTTATGGTGTATTCCCTTTCGTTAAGTTTACGTGCTCCTCTAATCACCTCAAAGTCTGAAGATTTGCTCAGACCGAGTGCAACCAATTCATCACTAACATTATTAACATCTCTGAATACCGGGTCGGATAGAATATCTAAAAGGTTGTTGGCATCGTTGGCATTTGGGGAATTTGGGTCATTGCTGGTAAAGATATCGGTTCTTTCGATGACCTCACCTTCGCCAAGGTCCATATAGGCGGCAAAATTCCGAAGGGTTTCGGTATCATTGTTTCTATTTAATACATATACTTCGACCCGGGTGATATTTACCCTGGAAATAATTTGAGGCAGCGAGGTCAACCAGGAATTGTAGCTATCTCTAAAAAAATGCCCCAGAAAGAAGTGTCGGTTTTCATCGTAATCCGCTGAGGATATCTCAAATTCCCGAGCCTGTGACCCCCCCTCAATGGTGATGGCATCAGTGCTTCCTCTTTGTGTGGAAAACACCCCGGTTACAAATAGTTTGCCAAACTGAAGCTCTGTTTTAACACCAAATAGATTCTGAGAGCCCCTGATTAGACTATTGCTAATACCCATGCTGACATTCCCAATTTCGATTTTTTTAATAATGTCCTCTTCGAATCCAGTGTACTCTACCCGTAGATCATTCTGGAAATCAAAGGAAGTGTTATTGTCGAAATTTGCGGTTATCCTCATTTTTTCACCAATCTTGCCAATTATGTTCATGCCGATCCTTTGATCAAAATCGAATGTACCCTGTTTTTGGCGCCGAATTGGAATTGCAGGGTTAAAGATCCGTTCTGACCTAAACCCAAAATCGAGTGTCACCGAACCATTGGGTTGAATATCAACAAAACTGCCACCGAAAATTCGATCAAAAACCGGGCTGATGGGGATTTTGGGTATCAACCGCTTACCACTAATGGCGCTTTCTCCGTCCAATTCTGCAGACTTGGTCTTCCAATAGTCGTGGATCATATTGCGCTCGACCAGGCGCGAATATTCCTCAAAAGTCATAATGGTAGGCGGTCTAAAATCCAACCCATTCATCCGTTCATATATGCTGTAATTCAATGCGGTATCAACCTCTACCTCCACAGTTAAACCAAAAGGGTCTTTTTTTATTAATGGTGACTGATCACCCCTGTCAGATAATGGGTCACCTATACGGTCGCGAGGGTTATAGGTTGGTTGGCGGGTGCGTTGATAGCCGCGAGGTATGGAATCAGATGGAATGGTATCAGTGACCTGTTGGAAAAGTAGCAAAGAGTTGCTGGCACCTGGAGATTTATAAGATACTCCTGGCATTAATAGGAGTATCAGAATTCCTGTTAAGATATACTTGTAGGTATTGAACTGCAATGCTTTTAGGATGATTTAAGAACCCGCTTAATTAGCTCTTCCACAGTTAAATCATTATCGGCATTTTTCAAGTTGTTAATAATGGCTCTTTCTGCCACGTTTTTGTTTATTCCCAGGGTGACTAAGGCGGATAACGCTTCTTCTTGGAGGCTATTGTGTGAAACAAGGTAATTTTGCCCGGTTGGGACCACCAGGTTTTCCTTTAACAGCTTGTCTTTTAGCTCTAAAATGATCCGTTGTGCTGTTTTGGCCCCCACGCCCTTGACACTTTGAATTACCGGTGCATTCTCAGTCAAAATTGCTTGTTGAATTTCCTGCGGTGATAAGGAGGACAAAATCATTACCCCGGTAGCAGGGCCTACTCCGGAAATAGAAATCAGAGCCATAAACAGATTTTTTTCTGATTGATCGATAAACCCATAAAGAGTATAGGCATCTTCTTTTATGTGGGAATACGTAAACAACTTGACCTTGCTCATACTTTTAATAACTGAGAAGGTGCCAAGTGTTATTTTTAATTCATACCCTATTCCCCCAACATCGATCACCACAAAAGCAGGCTCACGAACCACCAGGGAGCCTTCAATATATGCAAACATTATCTGTCATTCGTTGCGTCCAAAGGTAATATAATTTGCCTTTAAGCATTGCCCTTGAACTTGTTAATTTGAGCTTCTACCACCGCGATTGCCACCATATTTACGATCTCTCTAACGGAACTGCCCAGCTGTAAAACATGGACCGGTTTGTTCATACCCATGAGTATTGGGCCAATGGCTTCGGCGCCTCCTATCTCCATAAGTAACTTGTAAGCAATATTACCAGAGGCTAAATCCGGAAATATTAAAGTATTGGCCCCTTTTTCGGAGATTTCACTGAAAGGATAGTTAGCCTGTAGAATCTCAATATTCAGGGCCACATTAGCTTGTATGTCCCCGTCAATGATCAGGTCAGGATATTTCTTTTTTGCTAAAGCGGTAGCAAGGGCAGCTTTAGCTGGTATTGCTCCCTTACTGGATCCAAAATTAGAGTAGGAAAGCACAGCCATTCTCGGTTCAATGTCAAAGAATTTTACAGCGTTGGCGGTCAATCCAATAATGTCTACCAGATCTTCGGCGGTGGGATCTACATTAACCGTGGTGTCGGCAAAGAAATATGATTCTTTCTTGTTCGATATTATGTACATGCCAGCCACCTTATTGACTTCAGGCTTAGTGCCAATTACCTGCAAGGCCGGGATAATGGTTTTGGGATAGTCTTTGGTAAGCCCTGAGATAAAGGCATCTGCTTTTCCCTGTTCAACCATCATAGCACCAAAGTAATTCCGTTCACGCATGAGTCTTTTGCCTTCGTAAAAAGTCAATCCTTTACGTTTCCTTTTCTCATATAGCACTTTTCCAAACTCCTCAGTTAGTTGCTCTTCTTCAGAAGTATCAACGATCTGACAGCTACCTAAATCCAGATTGTATGTTTCTGTCAGTTCCTTAATATGTCCCTTGTTACCAAGTAGTACCGGCCTGGCAATACCTTCTTCCATGATGATCTCAGCGGCTTTTAAGATCTTATAATTGTCCGCTTCAGCAAAAACAACTTTTTTGGGGTCTTTTTTGGCTCTGCTAATCATATGGCTGGCCAATTTATGATGGATGCCAATGCGTTTTTGAAGGTCCTGATGATACAGATCCCAGTCATTGATTTTCAATCCACTGACACCGCTATCGATAGCAGCTTTGGCCACTGCAGGAGAAATAGTGGTAATGAGTCTGGGATCAAGTGGTTTTGGTATTAAATAGTCCTTGCTAAAGACCAGTGATTTCTGGCCATAAGCTTTACCTACCAAGTCCGGTACTGGTTCTTTTGCCAGAGCAGTTAGAGCTTTTACGGCGGCCATTTTCATTTCTTCATTAATAGCAGTGGCCCGAACATCCAAAGCACCTCTGAATATATACGGAAAACCCAGTACGTTATTTACCTGATTCGGATGGTCAGACCTTCCGGTTGCCATTATTATGTCTTTCCGGGCAGCTATGGCCTCTTCGTAAGGGATTTCTGGATTAGGGTTAGCTAAAGCAAAGACAATAGGGTTAGCAGACATGGTCTTGAGCGCTTCCCCCTTCAGTATATTTCCCTTGGATAGCCCTAAAAACATATCAGCTCCTGCCAACGCTTCTTCCAACGTGGCTACTTTCCTGTTAGTGGCAAATGGTTCCTTAACAGGATCCAGGTTGGGACGGTCCTTATGGATTACCCCTTTACTATCCAGCATGACAATATTTTCTTTTCTGGCCCCCAGCAGTATGTATAATTTGGTACACGCAATAGCTGAAGCACCTGCTCCATTCACCACAATCTGTATTTCTTCTATCTTTTTGTCTACTAGTTCAAGCGCACTGATAAGCGCTGCCGAGGAAATAATGGCAGTACCGTGTTGATCATCGTGCATAATAGGGATCTGCATTTGCTTCTTCAGAGCCTCTTCAATCTGAAAGCTTTCTGGTGCCTTAATGTCCTCGAGGTTAATTCCGCCAAAAGTTGGTTCAAGTGATTTGACGATCCTAATAAATTGCTCAGGGTCTTCTTCATCGACCTCAATATCAAAAACATCGATTCCTGCAAATTTTTTAAACAACACACCTTTACCTTCCATTACTGGTTTGGAAGCGCTGGCTCCGATATTACCCAGTCCCAAAACTGCCGTTCCATTAGTTATCACCCCTACAAGATTTCCTTTTGCAGTATATCGGTATACATCTTGGGGATTAGCAGCAATCTCCAGACAGGGCTCTGCCACCCCTGGAGAATAAGCCAGGGCAAGATCCAGTTGTGTGCTCAACATTTTTGTTGGTACTACTTCAATCTTCCCTGGTTGACCTTGCTCGTGGTAGTCCAGTGCATCTTTTTTCCTGATCTTTATGCTCATAATTATGGGCTTGTTGAAGAGGATCAATTTAAGTTTTTAATTGGAATTATTCCTAATTATAGCGGCCACATTTGAAGGTTATTTTCTTAAAGGAAACTGGTCTTAGGATATCCTAAGACCAGTTGTACAAAATTTTAAGAGGAATGTTCGGTTTGAGTTTGAAAAGTCCACAGGATGGTCTCTAATTCCCGCAGGGTATTTCTCTTTTTCTTACCCGGAGAATAAACAAACCCTTCTACATAATATAGCCTGCCTAACGCTTCATCTACTAGAACATATCCTAAAAACGGGCCTCCCATGGAATTGTTTTTTAACTTCCAGGTTCCTCTTACTTGAACCGTAAATTTATTTCTCAGCTTCAAACTGACAGAATCGATAGGTACCAGGGGCTCAGTGACCATGTATGATAGGCTATCATTTCCCAAAAGAAATTCTTTCCATGCCTGGTCTCGAAATGCTATGATGTTCTTCCGGTGGAAGGCCTGTTCTTCTGTATAGTCTTTATAAGTAATGAACAGGCTTTTATCCACTTTGTTGTCCATCAATCTGATCCACATGCTGTGATCGGTTTCTAACGCTATCTCATATCCATAAGGCACTTGAATGAAACACTGGTGATTCTGAAGCAACTGATTCTCAATTCCCTTTTCTCGCGGGGCTTTATACAAAGCCTTTTGGAAACGGGCCTTTTCTACATCAACAAAGTAGCGCTGTATTTTATCCCTATTGGCCATAATATGGCCTATCAGTAACTCACTATTGCGCTGGAATAGATGCATTATCGCCTGTCCCCGGGCAAACAGATCATTTTGTTTAGAAATATAAATATTGGAGTCAGCACTGATTGTTGCACGTGACTCTTGGGTAAAGTAATTTTGTAAAATAATATCACCCCGGCTTTTTCCATCCAGAGTACTAACAAAAATCAGATTCCTGGAATTTCTTAGTACACTGTTAAATTTGTCAGGATCCACATATACCAGATCAAATATCGGCTCAGCTTGTATCAATCCCGGGAAAGGGGCCCTAAAAGTATTTCTAATCTCTTCCCCAAGCTCCCCAGCCCATTTTGCAGAATCCATTACCAAAATGATCTCTCCTGATCCCCCTGTAGCGCGTGGCAAGAAAGTCTTGTCGTCAAGAATTGAAGAACATCTGATGAATAGCAGTCCGATTAGGACAATGCATATGTCTAATCTTAATTTCATCCAGGTGAGGGCTAGGTAGATATCAAATGTAACAAGATGAACTCATAAAGAGAAATTGGCAATTCCTAATTCCTAATTTCTAATTCTACCCAATAATAAGTGTCTGACCCGGTTTAATTTTGCTATTTGACAGGTTATTCAATTGCTTGATTTTTTCTATGGTGAGCCCCTTATACTTTAGTGAAATTTCCCACAATGTATCACCAGGTTGAACCAAATGAGTTTTGGAGGCGGGGATGTTTCTGGGCGTGGTTATTCTGCTGCTTGCAACAGCTTGTTGATGCCTAGGTCTTACCCAAACATTAAGCACCTGGCCTGAACGTATCAGATTACCTCTGATATTGTTCCATTTTCTTAGATCTGATACCCGAACGCTGTATCGTTCAGCAATAGTGCCTAAGACCTCTCCAGACCGAATTCTGTGCCGAACTTTTTGACGTCCATAGGTGCTTCCTGGTTGAGTAGCTGCAAGTTTGGCCAGTTCCTCTTTTCCATTGATTGACGCAGAATCAAGAATTTCTTTTCTGTGGGCCAGTAAATGAGGCATTTTATCAATAGGGATTCTTAATGGATATTCCCTGGCATTGGGAGGTACAGCTCCTCTTCGAAGCGAAGGATTCAAAGCTTTAATATCTTCTACGCAGACATCGATCTGCTGGGCAAATGTTTTAAGATCTACATAATGACTTACCTGTATGGTATCACTCCTAATAGGGTAGAATACATAATCAACTTTCAAATTGTGATCTTCCTGATGATTTAGCACGTAGATAATTGCTGTGAATTGAGGCAGGTAGGATCGTGTCTCTCTGGGCAGGTAATTGTAAATTTCCCAGAATTTCCTTTTATATCCCGATCTCCGAATGGCCCGGCGCACCTTGCCAGGGCCTGCATTGTAGGAGGCAAGTACTAACTCCCAATCTTTGAACCGGTTGTAAAGACTTTTCAAATAAATGCAAGCAGCTTCTGTAGACTTGTAAGGGTCCAGGCGCTCGTCTATATAGTAGTCCTGATACAACTTAAATAACCGGCCGGTTGATGGCATGAATTGCCAAAGCCCTGCGGCTCCCACTCTTGAACGTGCCGTTGGGTTAAGCCCCGACTCTATTATAGATAAGTATTTTAGTTCATCAGGAAGGCCGTGTTTTTCAAGATAGTATTCAAATATGGGAAAATACAGGTTGATCCTTTGCATCATTAATTTGGTATATTCCCTGTCCCTCACTGAAAAGTAGTCGATAAACGACTTGACTATCTTGTTGTACGAAAGGGGAACATTTGATTCCATGCAACTTATTCTGTCTGCAACTTCGTGAAAGGAGAGGTCCGGCACATACTCATATTGAATTTCCGGAAGTACGTTTTTCGAGGTATCGGTTGCTACAAATCCATCTATGTTAGCAGCCGAAAATGCTATGATTATAAGAAACAGGATATGTCTGATGAACTTCATTTTGTTTAACTAGTTTTCCCGAACCTTTAGTATATCCTTTGAAAGTGCATACAGTCCTTTTTCATTGAAGTCAGCGGCAATAATTTGAAATCCTATTGGCAGTCCATTCTTGTCTGTACCGTTTGGAATGGAGATAGCTGGGTTTCCAGATACCGAGGCCTGAACAGTGAACCGATCTGACCAATACATTTCCAAGGGATTATCCGAATACCTGCCTAGTTCAAAAGCCGTGGTCGGCGCTGTTGGCATCACAATATAGTCGAACTTATCGAACAATTCCCGGGTCTTTTCTTTTATAAGCTTCCGGACTTTTTGTGCCTTGGTGTAGTAAGCGTCATAGTAGCTGGCACTAAGGACAAAGGTTCCCAGCATTATTCGTTTTTGGACCTCTTTGCCGAATCCTTCACTCCTGGTACTTTTATAAAAGGTATCCAACGACTCTTCTGAAGATGAACGATAGCCATACTTTACCCCATCATATCGTGACAGATTAGAACTAGCTTCGGCGGTTGTCAGTAAGTAGTATGTGGGTAACACATAGTCCATCAGTGGGAAATCCACTGCTTCTACCTGATGTCCCAGTTCTTTTAGATGTTCCAATTGTAATCGGGTATGTTCCATTACTTCCGGTTGCACTCCTTCATTCTCCAGCGATTCTTTGATGAATCCAATTCTGGCAGGACTATGGGGGTTTAAAGGTATATAGGCAGGAACTGATGTCCTGGAAACAGTGCTGTCGTATTCATCAGGCCCGGCAATCACTTCCAGGATCAGTGCATTGTCCTCAATATTTTTTGTCAGGATTCCAATAGAATCAAACGAGGAGGCATAGGCGACAAGGCCGTAACGTGAGATCCTTGAGTAGGTGGGTTTTACGCCCACAATTCCAGTAAATGCTGCTGGCTGGCGTACCGAACCTCCCGTGTCAGACCCTAAGGAGGCGTGACACATGCCACATTGAACTGCCACTGCAGACCCACCTGAAGAACCCCCTGGTACTTTTTGAGGGTCAAGACCATTGCGAACCGGACCATAGGCAGAATTTTCATTTGATGACCCCATACCAAACTCATCGCAATTCTGTCTTCCAATAATGATGGCATCTTCATCCAACAATCGTTGCACCGCGGTGCCTGTGAATTGTGATTCGAATCCCTCCAGAATTTTGCTTCCCGCTTGTAAAGCGTGGTCCTGATAGCACAGCATATCTTTCAGGCCCACTACCAGGCCTGCTAATCGGCCGGCTATTCCCTGGGATATTTTCTCGTCAATTTGTATGGCTTTTTTTTTGGCTTCCTCGCGGTAAACCTCCAGGAATACGTTCAGATTGGAATTTTGGTCAATATTTTTCAGGCATAACGCTACCACCTGACTACAGGTGGTAGCCCCAGACTTTATGCTATCTTGAATTTCCCTCAGTGAGGTAATTGTCTCCAATACTATTACTTTTGGTCCTCACTAATTGATTTGGCCCCTTCTTCAATTTCATCTTTGATCTCTTTGGTAGCGTCCTTAAATTCCCGGATACCTTTACCTAGTCCTTTGGCAAGTTCAGGAATTTTTTTAGCTCCAAAAAGTAACAAAATGGCAAAGATAATTACAAAGATCTCCGGCCCTCCCAGTGAAAATGCTAATAAAGTTTGCATGACAGTTGTTTATAGGTGATTCTTATTTTGTTACTAATTAGTAAAGATATGCAATAATAGGCCGTACACAAATCAGCCTTGTACTATTTTATATTTTATCTTACAACCCTGTGATATGAAGGAAACTAGCTTAAATCGCTACTTTGGCTGAAGCCAGGCTAACGGGTCAAGCTTATTGAAGTTTTTCCAAACTTGGAATTGCACTTCTGAGACACCATCTGTATCCGTAAATACCTCTCCTATAGGATCTTTGGTGCTCACTTTATCACCCATTTTCACTAAAGATTTCCTTAAGTTGGCATAGACGGTGCGGTATTCCCCATGTTGTATAATGATAACTATTCCATTCATTCCAGGAATTGAGGCAATTTTAGAAACTTCTCCATCAAATACAGCCCTAACTACTTCGTTTTTTTGTGTTTGTATATCTACTCCCGGGTTCTCAATTTTAACTCCTTTTAGCACGGGGTGTGGTTGTAAACCGAACTTACTGGACACGAAGCCTCTGGCCACTGGCCAAGACAGTCGTTTTTGATTGCCCTGAAAATTAGTGGATAGTTTGACACCAGCTGGGGTAAGTTTAAAGTCGCCACTGGAACTTTCACTTTTTTTCATTTCTAACTTTATCACTTCGGCAATCATCCGGTCCAACCTACCAATAGCCTGCTTGCGTTTTTTTACATCTTTCCTAAGGTCCTTTTCTTTAAGAGACAGCTGGTTTACTAGTTGGTCCTGTTGTTTTTTCGCAGTTATCAAGCCCTGATTTTGTAGTTCTTGTTGTGCCAGTAATCGTTGTTGCTGATTTTTCCTATCGTTAGTAATAGTAAGTTGTTCTTTTAATTCAATACGGACCAGTTGTATTTCTTTGGCCTGATCCTGTCTGGATTTTGTATATTGCTGCAGGTATTTAGCCCTCATTACTAATTGGCTGAAAGAAGAAGCGGAAAATAAATAGGACAAACTACCATAGTTGTTCTGTGCCTTACTTGCCTGATATATCATATTGGCATATTCATCTTTGAGATAATCCAGGTCTTTTTCTAAAGATATTACCATCCCATAGCTCTCTTTAATATCGCTATTGAGGAGACGGATGTTGTCTCTGTAGGTCCTGATTAAAGATTCTTGGCTTCGAATTTGTTGGCCAAGCGCTTTTAGCTGGCCAATACTACTCTTTTTTTGACTTGAAGTTTGTTTTAGGATCTTTTCTGCTTCTTTAATCTTAGCCAGATTCTCCTGCTTTTCCTTTTCCAATTTCTTCCTGTCTTGCTGACCCTGCAAGGGGTGCAAGAAAAAGATCATCCCAATCATGAGTATGGTAAGGATTTTACTTCCGCACATATCTGTATCTCCTAGGTATTGCAAATGGAAAACGTAATGCTGATGCCAGTTCAGCACGTCCGTGTTTAATGTTTATCTCTGTGCTTTTAACTTCATTTCCTTCTTCATAGTCTAGACTTATGAAACTGTGGAATGGGATCGAAAATCTCTCCACCTGCTGGTGATCATCAAATTCCAGAATCATCTTATTCTTTTTTGAGGCCCCCGAGACCTCCACCATTTTCAATTTCATTAACTCTCTGTCAAAATAATTCTCAATGGAATATGACCCGCTTGTTTGTTTTACTATATAGAATTGTTTGGTACTTACAATTTCGTTTAGTTCCTGATATGCCAGTGGCATGTTTCCTAATATCAACGATTGTATTAAGTCGTAACTAATTTCAAATTGAAATTTCTCACTTAATCCTTCAAAATCGTACACTATATATTCCCTGCTCAGCCTGTTCATCAGCACCATGGAGTCCTGGGTAATCAGTGCCCTGGCTACTTCAATTCCTAAAAAAGGGGTCAATGACATCCATATGATGCTGTCTTTTTTAATCCTTATATTAGCAGAAGTACTGACATTGCGATCGGTGTCTTTAAACTGAATTCTGGTCTTGGTATTTAGGTACTCAAACTCAGGAATGGCAAAATCCAGTTTGTTGTTTTTTGCAAAATCAGGATCGGTTACAACTACCCTGCGGCTACAGGAACTGGCAATAATTAAAAAAAGAAAAACCCAAAATCGGTTATTCATATAACTTGCGATCCGCAATTTTTTTGTCGATCAAGTCAGAAGTGTCATCCATGCCTTTGGCTCTATTCCATTGTGTAACGGCATTTTCAATATCACCCAATTTAAAAAGTACATCACCATAGTGTTCGAGAATGGTACCACTACTAGCATCATCTTCCAGCGCCAGTTCTAAAAACTTCTTGGCTTCTTTATAATCTCCTTGCATATAAAGAACCCAGGCATGTGTGTCTAAAAAAGTTGGATCACCAGGGTTATTCTTAATCAGTTTGGACGACATCCTGCGGGCTTTGTCTAATTTCTGTTTTCGAAGTGAAAGAAAATAGCTATAGTTGTTAAGCACGTGATTATTATGGGGATCAACTTGCAAGACAGCTTCATAAGCTTCTTCTGACTTTTGGTACTTCTCCAATTCATTATAGGTATCTCCAAGCAGGGAATTGAACACTACCTGCATGTTTGAATCGTTTTTGGACAATTTCTTTCCTTGCTCCAAAACCTCAACGGCCGTTTCATAGTGGTCGTTGGACAGGCTGGCGAAACCAAGGTAATAATAAAGTGAAGGCTGATTTGGAAATACCTCAATTGCCATGGCAGAATGTTTTTCCAGACTATCTATCTCCGATAACTCAACTTCAATTTGCAATACATTTTGCCATATATTGAAGTTGCTATCACCCAGTGCCAATGCTTGTTGGTAGTGTCCCAATGCTTGTTTTCTAAACTCAGGGTCATTTGCACCGTTGGCCAGATTTAAGTAAAGATCTCCATTTACCGCATGAGCATTTGCATCATCGGGGTGGGCGGATAAGATGCTCTCCGCTAATTTGATAGAATTTTTCTGAACTGCAGGGTTTGGTAGTTGCCTCATATATTCTACCAATACATTCAATTTTGGAGTGACTTCAAGTGAGGGGTTGGTAAATGCCAGAATTAGTTGTTCAGTAGCCAGATTGATTTTTCCCTGTTTCTTATAGACTTCAGCCAACAGCAACCGGGCCCGGGCGTCATCGGGGTTTTTATTCATGTAGTCTTCCAGGTAGGGAATCGCCTCTTCCTCCCGGTTATTGGACAGGTAAAGCTCGGAAAGGTTGAATACGAAATCAGCTTCACCCGGAAATTGGGCAATCATTTCTTTAATTTCGTTGATAGCTTCATCCAGTTTATTTAGCTTCAGATAAATACGTTGTTTTGAAAAAACCAGTTCTTTGCTGACTCCAAACTTGGCCTCCACTCTATCATAGGTTGCTATTGCTGAGTCCAGATTGTCTCCATATACGTAAAGGGCTGCCAGATCAAAAAGATAGGAATCGGTATCTGGGACTGTTTCCAGCATAGTTTCATAGATCTGTGCCGCTGCCGCAAAATTGGACTGTTTGGAGTAAATGTCAGCGTTTTGTATATAATAGTATTTGTTTTTAGGGTCTAGTTGGAGTGCCCTGGTGGCGTAGATCAAGGCCTTGTCAGGTTCTTCTGCCAACATTAATATTTGAGCAACCTTATAATGACAGGAGGCGTTTTCAGGATTGAGCTCCATTGATTTTTGGAAAAAAATCAATGATTTGCTGTAATCTTCTATCATGAAGTACTTTTCCCCTTCCAGGAAGATCACTTCCGCCTGTAATAAGTTCCTTTGACTGGACTTTGATTGTTCCTCTTTGGCTCTTTTTTTTCGACCCTGAGCATCAATAGGCTGGATTGAAACCAGGCAAGCCAGCAATACTAATAATATTGTCCAATGAAAACCAACCATCCTTATATTTTTAACTGCTCTTTTCATACAGTATTGTCCTCACACGCACGTTGGAACGAAGTCTTTTGAAATTTTATTAACTCTTCCATTTTTACCCAATACTTGCATTTTGTACAAAAATATGAAAATTATGTGATTTTTATGTTCAATTTTTTCTTTTCGAAAACAACAATGGCACCTATGTAAGCTATGGGGATCAGTATACTTATCATGTGGTTTAGCAGGTTATTCTCAGGCCTGAACTGATCTACCAGGTAGATTACGGAAATGGCAAACCCCAAATGCAGGAGAATCCCCCGCCAATTATAGGGAATGGGGAAGTGCTTTCTTCCCCAGAGCCAACATATCAAGGACATAAGACCATAGCATAAAACCGAGGCAAATGCGGAACCGGTGTATCCGATTACCGGGATTAGCATCCAATTGACCAGTATGGTAACTGCAGCTCCTATCAGACTTATGTAGGTGCCCACCAGTGTCTTATCCACCAACTTGAACCATATTGACAGGTTAATGTATATGCCCAACAAAAGCTTGCCAAACAGCAAAACCGGAACCAGATATAAGGCTTCCCGATAGCTGGGTTGTCTAAGAAATATTTGCCCCAAGAGGTCAATATTAAGACTTACAGTCAACAGTATGAACGTACAGACTACTACAAAATAATACATTACTTTAGCGAATAGTTCCGGGGCTTGTTTGTTTTCAGCGTGAGAGAAAAAAAATGGTTCGCCAGCGTATCGAAATGCCTGAATGGCCAACAGCATGAATATACTTAGTTTAAAACTAGCTCCGTAGATGCCTAAGGCGGCCATGCTGGTTTTCCCTGGATAAAAATTTTCCGGCAACAAGTTGGGGATCAAAAGTTTATCAGCCTGCTCATTGGCAATCCCGGCAAGCCCCATTAGAAATATTGGCAGTCCGTACTTCAGCAAAGGTTTGGCCTGATTCCATGATATTCGAAGACCTATTTGCATGAAGTACTTCCTCAACATCAGAATGATAAGAAAATTACCCAGTAAATTGGCCAGAAAAACATATCCGACACCAAACTCAGGGTGGTAATAGCTGCTTACCAACGGTTCCAGGGAGGTAAACAGTCCCTTATGATAAACCAGATATGGAAGCAGCAGAAATGCTAGATTTAAGGTTATTGTGAAAATAATAGCTCCCATTTTAGCCAGTACGAAGGTCATGGCCTTGTTTTCAAGTCGCAGCCGGGCGAAGGGAATGGCAGTCACGGCATCGATAAACAAAATGGCTGCCAGAAATTGGACCAGGTGCTTTTGATCCGGTACTTCCAAATAGTTAGCAATGGATTGCGAACAAATTATAATCAGTGCGGAAAAAAGCGCACTGGTAAGCAGGATCATAGTGGAGGCTTGTTGGTAGGGGTTGCGCAAATCTCCCCTACTGGCAAATCTGAAAAATGCAGTCTCCATGCCATAACTGTAAATAATATTAAAAAAAGCTGCGCATGCATAGAGTTTGGTGATCACTCCATACTGGCTGCTATGAAAAACGGTGGTATAGAGAGGTACCAGCAGATAATTCAACACCCTGCCGACAATACTGGAAATGCCATAAATCGCAGTTTCACCGGCTAGTTTCTTTAAAAGATTCATAAGAACCGGAGAACTTTTTGCATATTATTCTCCCTGGAATTTTGGCGTGCGTTTCTCAAGAAATGCAGAAGTACCTTCTTTAAAATCGTTGGATTTACAGCAATTAGCAAAACTATTGGCTTCGGTCTGATATCCTCTTTGTTCCGGGTCGTAGGCTGCGTTTACGCAATTCACCACCATTCCAACCGCCAGAGGCGCTTTTGACAAGATCTTTGCCAGGATTTCTTTGCACTTGGTCATTAGTTCATCCTGTGATTCGGTGAGGTAGTTCACAAGTCCGAATTCTAAGGCTTTTTGGGCAGTTATGATGTCTCCTGTCATCAATAGTTCAAGGGCTCTGGATTTGCCGATTAGATGTGTTAGTCTCTGGGTGCCTCCATAACCCGGAAGTATCCCCAGGTTAACCTCAGGCTGACCAAACTTTGCAGATGAGGTGGCTACTCGCAGGTGACATGCCATGGCCAATTCACAACCACCACCCAAGGCAAATCCATTGACTGCAGCAATTACCGGCTTCGGGCAACTTTCTATCATTTGGAAGACTTCCTGGCCATTTTCGGCAAATTTTCGTCCAATTAATTCATTTAACTGGGCTATTTCCGCAATATCGGCTCCAGCTACAAAAGCTTTGGAACCAGCCCCGGTTATGATCACCGCTTTTATCTCTTGCGTGTCGTAAACGTTTTGAATGGCTTTTCGTAGTTCTTCCACGGTGGCCTCATTTAGGGCATTAAGTTTTTCTTCCCGGTTAATTGAGATGGTAACTACACCATCATCGATGGAAGTCAGTAGATTTACAAAGTCCCACATCACGATTTTTTTTTAAAGATAACAGTTTCAATAATTATTTGGCATTATCGCTAAATTACTAACCATCTCTGCTACCATTCCTTCCAGCCCATACTCATGCTGCCAGCCCCAATCTTGTCGGGCAATTGAATCATCAATGGTCTGAGGCCAGGTTTGGGCAATAAGATCACGAAAATCAGGTTTGTAGATGGTGTTGAATTCATGGAAATGGGTTTGAATGGCGGCACTGAGTTCTCCAGGAGTGACGCTAAAAGCAGCAAGGTTGTAGGAGGTTCGCACGGTAATATTTTCTTTGGGAGCAGACATTAGCTCAAGCGTGGCTTTTACGGCGTCCGACATGTACATCATGGGTAATCGGGTGTTTTCTCCTAAGAAGCATTCATAGAGTTCTCCTTTCATGGCACTGTGAAAAATAGCGATTGCATAGTCGGTAGTACCACCACCTGGCGGAGACTTGTAACTGATAAGGCCCGGATACCGCAAGCTGCGAATGTCCAGACCAAACCTTGCGTGAAAATAATCACACCATAATTCACCAGACAGCTTACTTATTCCGTAAATAGTTTCCGGATCCATAACCGTGTGCTGTGGAGTGTCCAATGATGGAGTGTGCGGTCCAAAAGCGGCAATCGAACTGGGCCAAAAAACTTTATCTACCGAAAGATCACAGCAAACTTCCAGCACATTGATCAGTCCGTCCATATTGATGGTCCAGGCATTACGTGGCTGTTGCTCGCCTTTGGCTGAGAGCATAGCCGCCAGGTGGAATACAACATTAATATGGTGTTCTTTTATAGTTTTATGAACTGCGCTCAGGTCCAAAACATCCAGGGCCAAAAACTCAAATCCAGATAGATGTTCAGCAGACAAGCTGATGTCAGAAATTATAACATTTTCAGCGCCCATCATTTCAGCAAGGGCCATAGTTAATTCTGAGCCTAGTTGTCCGCAGGCTCCGGTCACCAATGCTCTTTTCATATAAAAAAATTTATGCTGCAAAACTACGAATTCTGCTATACACCCCCAACTGTTGCTGTTTACCGTTGCCCAGGAAGCTCCCAGCACTCTGTCTCCAGCGCCATGCTCCCAGCTCCCAACACAACGCATTCTGCCTCCGAAATCTACCCTTATTGAATTCCTACTATCTTTGTGCCAGCAAATAATCAACTATGTACGGTAAACTCAAACAACAACTGTCCCAGGAAATAGATGCCATCCGGGACGCCGGATTATACAAAGCTGAAAGGGTAATTACCACACCTCAGGGTGCCGTAATCAAAACCGACGATGGGAAAGAAGTAATAAATTTTTGTGCCAACAATTACCTGGGCCTTTCTTCTCACCCTAAGGTAGTGAAGGCCGCCAAAGCAGCAGTTGACAGCCATGGTTATGGAATGTCATCCGTTCGGTTTATCTGTGGCACCCAGGATATTCATAAACAGCTGGAAGCCAAGATATCTCAGTTTCTGGGTACTGAAGATACAATTTTATATGCCGCGGCCTTTGATGCCAATGGCGGGGTTTTTGAGCCGTTGTTAACTGCCGGGGATGCCATTATTTCCGACACACTCAATCATGCATCTATTATTGACGGAGTGCGTTTGTGCAAGGCCCAACGATATCGCTACATACATAATGACATGGAGGATTTGGAGGAGCAGTTGAAATTGGCTGCAGCTCAACGTCACCGGATCATAGTTACCGATGGGGTATTCTCTATGGACGGCACTATTGCTCAGTTGGACAAAATATGTGACCTCGCAGATAAATACCAGGCCCTGGTAATGTCAGATGAGTGCCATTCCACAGGGTTTATAGGGGCAACCGGCCGGGGAGTTCATGAATACCGTGATGTAATGGGAAGGGTAGATATCATTACCGGGACCTTCGGAAAGGCACTAGGCGGGGCCTCGGGGGGATTTACTTCAGGCCATAAAGAAATAGTGGAAATCCTTCGTCAACGTTCCCGTCCCTATTTATTTTCTAATACACTGGCCCCATGCATTACAGCTTCAACTATTACAGTTTTAGACATGCTGACCGAAACTACTGAACTTCGGGATACATTGGAAAAAAACACCAAATACTTCAGGGAACAGATAACTGCTGCGGGATTTGATATTAATCCCGGGGAACATCCGATAATTCCAATCATGTTGTATGATGCAGTTTTATCACAGAAGATGTCCCAAGGCCTTTTTGAGCTAGGTGTATACGTAATAGGGTTCTATTACCCAGTGGTACCTAAAGGTCAGGCCAGGATCCGGGTACAGATCTCCGCAAGCCATCAAAAGGAACATCTGGACCAGGCAATCAAGGCATTTACTTTGGTGGGTAAAGAGTTGGGAGTGATTGATTAAACCCGGATTATGCATTAGACTACGTAGTGTTAAACCTGGGCAATCTCCTGATCTTTATCAGGCTTGGACACAATTTTACCTTTTTCAAAAGACGTGGACTGCTTATCTTCATACAGATAATTATTGATAGCAGATCGCAGTTCCTGGGCTGAAAGGTTGTGCATTATTTTTCCGTTCCTTGCCAATGACATTTCCCCGGTTTCTTCAGAGACCACCAAAACCAGACTGTCTGTGGCCTCGGACATCCCAAGGGCCGCCCTGTGTCTGAGTCCGTATTGGGCGGGAATATGTTTCTGCTCGGTAAGAGGCAGGATGCATCTTGCAGCCACAATCTTTCCCTGGTAGAGAATCACCGCGCCATCGTGAAGTGGCGAGTTTTTATTAAAAATAGCCAGAAGCAGCCGCTTGGAAATATGTGCATCAATCAGATCACCGGATTCTGCATAAAACTCCAGCGGTGAATCACGTGAAAAAATAATCAGCGCCCCGTAGTTTGCGCCTCCCAGGCTTTTAACTGCTTCAATCACTGGAGTAATGTCCACTTTGTCAATGTTTTTGTCGCGGCGCCCCAGAAGATTGTTTATCAGGGTTTGCCGGTCTACAGAGGTAGTCTTTCCGATCAATAACAGGAATTTTCTGATCTCAGGTTGAAACAGGATGATGACAGCGATTACTCCGACCCCCATAAACTGTCCCAATATCGAGGAAAGTAACTCCATTTGGGCGGCCTTAACTACCAGAAAAATCAGATAAAGTGACAAGAAGCCAAGAAATACCTTAATGGCGACACTTCCACGCATCAGTTTGTAGATCTGATATAGCAAAACACTGACCAAGCCAATATCGATAATATCTACTAGTTTGATCTCCAGGAACCCGATTTGAAAAAGCAGTGTCACGGATAAGTTCGTTTAAAAAGGCTGACTGTTTCGCGTGCAGCCCGTACGTCATGAACACGCAGAATGGAGGCCCCGTTCATCAGAGCTATGGTATTTAACACACAGGTTCCTGTCAGGGCTTCACCCGCTGACATGTTCAGGGTCTTGTAGATCATGGATTTACGAGAAAGGCCAACCAACAGCGGAACATTCAATTCTTTAAAATAACCCAAATTTTTCAGTAAAACATAGTTCTGGTCGGTGGTTTTGGCAAATCCAAAACCTGGATCCACCAAGATGTCTTTTACTCCAAGATTAATTAATTGCTCAATCCGGATAACAAAGTACTTCATCACTTGAGTAATTAGATGTTCATAGTCTGTTTCTGAGGACATGGTACGTGGATCACCACGCATATGCATTAATATATATGGGGCCCCTCGCTCTGCTACTGTAAGGAACATTGATGGGTCCAGACTACCGCCACTGATGTCGTTTACCATATCTACCCCGGCATCAAGTGCTGCTACTGCCACTTCGGACCTAAAGGTGTCAATTGACAGAGGCATCTCTGGTGCAAGGGATCTGGCCTTCTCGATGGCTGGTATTACTCTTTCTATCTCTTCCTGAATAGATATTTCATCTGCTCCGGGTCTTGACGAGGAGCCGCCAATATCTATGATATCAGCGCCTTCATTTATCATTTGTGTCAACCTATTGATCAGAGTATTTTCGCGATTGAATAGATTGCCTTGGTAGAATGAATCAGGTGTTACATTGAGAATTCCCATCACCAGAGGATTGTCCAGGTGGTAGAGTTTCCCCCTAAGATTAAGTGTTTTTTTTGAGGAAAAAGGGGTAACTTTCGATTCCATGATCCAGCCCGGATAGGTTTCTCTAAATTTAGATAAAAGTTGATAGATCAAACAATAGACCAGTACAAACAGGTGGTAAAGCAATGCAAAGAATTATTTGCCAAGAAAACCAAGGATTATGGAACCGCCTGGCGCATCCTTAGGATTCCATCCATGACGGACCAAATTTTCATTAAAGCACAGCGGATCCGGACCATTCAGGAAAAGGGCCAACAGAGAGTTTCAGAAGGCATTAGCTCAGAATTCATCGGTATCGTAAATTATTGCATTATAGCCATCATTCAGATTGGATTTGAAGAAGGAGAGTCATTGGAAATTGAATACAAAGAATTGGAACCACTTTACGACCAAACCATAAGTGAAGTGATCGCATTACTTGAGGATAAAAACCACGATTACGATGAGGCCTGGAGGCATATGCGCATCACTTCCATTACAGATATCATATTGATGAAGCTGTTGCGGGTTAAGCAAATCGAGGATAATCAGGGCAAGACCCTGGTATCCGAGGGAGTAAAGGCGAATTATCAGGACATCATCAATTATGCTATTTTTTGCCTGATAAAACTAAATCAAGGCGAATCATGAGTTGGGTAAAATCAGCGGCACGTTTCGCGGTGGGGGGGCTGTTTATCTTTTCCGGTTTGATTAAGGTGAATGATCCGGTAGGGACGGCCATAAAACTGGAGGAGTATTTCAACGTATTTAGTAGTGATTTTGCTTCATTTTTTGGAGCCCTAGAGCCTTTTGCCTTGTATTTCTCTATTTTCCTGGTGGTTTTGGAAGTGGCATTGGGAGTAGCTGTTTTGATTAATTTCCGCATGTCAACTACTTCCTGGATATTGCTGTTGCTTATCCTTTTTTTTAGTTTTCTGACTTTTTATTCTGCCTTTTTTAATAAAGTAACAGACTGTGGCTGTTTCGGAGATGCCATCAAGCTGACCCCATGGGAGAGTTTTACCAAAGATTTAATATTGCTGTCATTGATTTTGGTAATATTTCCCTTTCGCCACCAGTTCAAGCCCTTGTTTGGGAAACGAATAGGTGATCTGGTCGTTGGACTGGTAGTTGTGGTCAATGTTTATTTAGCTATTCATGCTGTTAGGCACCTCCCATTCATTGATTTCAGGGCTTATAAACCGGGTGTCAGCATTCCAACAAGTATGGAGCCTTCGGAGCCCCTAAGGCATCTTTATATCATGGAAAAAGGTGGTGAAAAATTTGAATTTGAATCATATCCCACCGATACATCGTATCATTATTTAGACATTGAATTGTTAAATCCGGAGGCCCAGCCTACAATAACTGATTACAGTGTTTGGAATACTGATGGGGAGGATGTTACTGGCCAGACATTCCAAGGTGCTCAATTGCTGATCGTGGTGCATTATGTGGAGAAGGCGGATACCGCAATATTTAAGGAGATCAATGATCTGGTTAACCAGGTAGCCGGTGAAATAGGCGTTATGGTACTCACCGCGTCTGATGAAGCATCATTCGAAGTGTTTAGACATGAGGTACAACTAGCAGCTCCATACTTCTTTGCGGATGCAACAGTGCTAAAGACAATGATAAGGTCAAATCCAGGAATGCTGTTGTTAAAAGAAGGCCAGATCAGAGGGAAATGGCATTTTAGAGATGTTCCAACCTCAGCGCAACTTATGAAATTAAGTTTTTAAACCGTGAGCACTTTTACCATCCCTGACAATATCTATCTGTTGGGCATGCCGGGAAGTGGTAAGTCAACCTTGGGCATTGCATTATCTGAGCAGTTGAGAATTACATTTTTTGATCTGGACCAGTACATAGAAAATCAGGCAGGCAAGCACATAACCCAAATATTTACTGAAGATGGTGAGGATGGATTTAGGGTATTAGAAAACAATTGTTTGCGGCGATTAAGTGAGCAATCTTACCCGAAGGTAATAGCTACCGGTGGTGGTACCCCTTGTTTCCACCATAATATTGATTATATCATCAATAATGGTGTGGGTATTTTCCTGGATGTACCCCTGAAAACAATAGCAGAACGATTGATTGAACAAGGTACAGAAGGGCGTCCCTTGCTAAAGGATAAAACCCCAAAGGAACTTCTAGGCCAGTTACAGGATCACTTTCTCCAAAGAAAAGCCTATTATCTAAAGGCTCAAATCCATATGGAAGGCCCAAGTATTGCAATGGATGATATCATTGAGGCACTAAGGGCCATTTAATTTAAGGCCCTCGCTACAAAGTCTAACCACAATTCCGGGTTTAAAATTTAAAGCCCAAAGTTAAAACAGCATTTTCTGAGATGTTTTCAATAAAAGCGGTTGGGCCTTCTGGGTAGGGACTGGCCGAAATATTATAATTGGACCGTACGTATGAAGCATCTACAAAGAACTTTTTAAATCGCAATCCCAGCCCTGCGGTTAAAGACTCCCTGCTGCGATCAATGCCATCGGCACCTTCTAATGGGTCTTCCTGTAAAGAGTACCCGGCTCGCAGGCGCAGAGCTTTAAAACGTAGTTCTGCTCCAACCCTGTAGTTCAAAACTGAACCATAGGTACTTACCTCTTGATTGGTATCTGAAAAATCAAATTCATCACTGGTCAGTTTTGCCGATCCATAATCCACCCATTCCACATCTGCTGAAATGAAACCAAATTTATCCAGGAACAAGGCCGCTCCTCCATTTAGTCTACCAGGAGTTCTGAGCCGGTATCTTAATGGTAGAAAAATTACTTCATCGCTTATGACCCCGGTGTTGAAATCGGCTGACATAGACAGATAAGATTCATCCCGCATCTCATAGAAAGTTGGGGAGGTGTAGGATACGCCTAAGGTCAATACATTTACCGGCCTCAGAATGATCCCAAGGGTTCCGTTGATTCCGGTTCCTTTGAGTTGTCTATCATCAACCAGGGTAAACTCAGTGAGGTCCGCATCCGTAGGAGTTTCGCGATAAACTCGCTGTTGGTCCAATCGCAAAGTGTTAATTCCCACCGCAGCACCAATGTAAAACCTATCTGCAAAATTGGCCCCGTACGAGAAGTTAGATTGGTAGTGCCCACCTTTGGTGGTTATCATTTCTTCCTGTAGGGTAGGAAATTCATCTGATGGAAAAGCGATCTGATCCGGATCGAAAATATCGTAGATATTGCGGTCATAGAAGAAGGTAGTATCCCCTGAAGTGTTTCCATCAAAGAACCTGTCGATCAATGTTGTTTGAAAAGCCAGAAACGGTAGCTCTGGTAAGAGATCTGGATTGTCATAAGCATCCGGTCCTTGCGCATTGGCCTCATCAACCGCATAATCGATAAAGTCCTCAACGGTATTGGAGCCCTGATATATAATTTGGTTTTGAAAATTAGCAATTCTGGAAGTTCCAAATCCGAAAGAGCCACCTTTAAAGCCATTGGAGCGTTGCGAAGAAGGGCTTTTATATATTACCGCTCCAGCATTAGCCAGATAAAAGCTGCTATGATCATTATTTAGGGTTGACCCAAGATAACTTGATGTATTGTTGATGGACAAATATCCTGGACTGATGGAAAATTCCGAGGAGTTGTAGAAGCCCAGCCCTGCCGGGTTGCCTGAAATGGAACTGATGTCACCTCCAAGTGCCGTTTTAACGCCTCCAATTCCCTGAAAACGGGCGGTGCCGTGAATTTCCTGCTGACTCATTATGCGGGCAAAATCAGCATAACTTTGCCCCTGTGCCGGGCTTTGGTTTAAGCAAACCAAGCCCGTGCTTATTAATATAAGCGTGTAGATACATCTCATAATTCTTGGTTTTAAATTTCCCTGACCTCAGTTGAGTTAAGGGACTATTGATAAGTTTTACTAACGTGTAATACTTCTGATAGATTTCCCACTGGACCTGCTGGGCAGACTACTGCTACGGCTGGGCGAGGGAGAACTGCTTCGAATCCTGCTGGGTGACGAACTCCTACTGGGAGAACTGCTTCGAATCCTGCTGGGCGATGAACTCCTGCTGGGAGTACTGACCCTGCCTGAAGAAGAACTTCTTCCATAGTTACTCCTGCCAACTTTACTTGGCGAGCTGCTTCGACGAGAATAGTTACTCCTGCTCCTTACCCCACTGGAAGCAGGACTTCTGTCGGGGGATTTACCATATCTGGAAGAACCGGATTTTCTTGATAAGCTGGATGAATAACTTTTGTGATCTGTGGTACGCCTGGTTCTAAAATTACGATCAGGTGTTCGATAGGTATCCCTGTTGATGGTACGGCTTCGTTGCTGTAGACTGGAATTTGACGCAGTTCTTTCATTGATGTTTAATCCATTGTTCCTTGAATCCAAAGAATGCGTGCGGAACTTGGTTTTGGTTCCATCAACCTGGTCATATTGATTGAGGTCTCTGGTGCGCAAATTAGCGCCAGACTGATCACGTTGAATTATCCTGTCGTTGTTTAGTGTCCTTTCGGAGGCCTGTCTAACTGTATTATCGGCCCTGGATCGAATCGTACGGTTATTGTAGGTTGCATCCGCGGTGTTACGCTCTCTTATGCCGTTATCGACTATGTAACTTGATCCTCGAGATGTCCTTGTTCCATAGCGTACATTTCCGGGATTGGAGTTTTCAATGTTGTTTATTACTACAATATTGTTAGAGGCCCCATAGTATGAAGGGGGACACCAGGCACTACTGTAATAGCTTCTATAAGGACTGCCATACCCATAACCATACCCATAGCCAAATCCACCACCGTAATAGAACGGATCGTAATATCGACCGTAGTAAGATCCAAATCCAAACCCTATACTAACAGATAATCCGGACCCCCATGGTCTGTAAAAAGAGCTGTAAGGACGATAGTAAGACCGGTAGGCAAATGGGCTGTACACGCCATAGTAAGATCGGTATAAGGGATCAAACATAGTACCTTGATAGTACAAGGGATCACTCCAGAAAACGTCGTCAAAGTTATTGGAATAATTGGGGCTGGTGTACCGTTTGGCGGTAGTTGAGTTGTTCTTGAGATAATCCTCAACAGCTTGCTGCAAATATTCATCATCGTGATTTTCGACGTAGTATTCGTCTTCAGCATAACCGTCTTCAGTCTGAGCATCTTGCGGAAGGCCGTAGTCCGGATTTAATGTCTTTGAATTATAGCCTGCACTTATACCACCGTTATTTGCTTGATCAGGTCTTTGGATTACTCCCGTAGTGCCTTCAATGGACATAATTGGGTACCGATCGCCCTTATTGAAATACAGGTCGTCATATTCCGAGGTACCACTCTGAGCATATTTACTTGAGGAACAGGAAAATATGCCAATAGACAAGGTCAGAAGTAGTAGTTGTATCGATCGTAGAGGATTCATAAGCTATATCTTTATATACTGTAAATTACGAATTAAGATCGAAATAAGCTTTAAAAACTTATATTTGTCGAACCTAATTCAGGCGCTATAAATAATTAAGCAATTATGGTGCCATAATTTGTAATTCCTAATTCCAAATTTCTAATTTTCCGAAAGTAAAATGAGTAAAGGGTTACCTAAAAGAAGTGAAGACTATTCGCTGTGGTACAATGAGTTGGTAAAGAAAGCAGACCTGGCCGAGAATTCACCGGTTAGAGGTTGTATGATAATAAAACCTTATGGCTTTGCTATATGGGAAAAAATGCAGGCGAAATTGGATCAGATGTTTAAGGATACCGGCCATAGCAATGCGTACTTTCCCATTTTTATTCCAAAGTCGTATCTCAGCAAGGAGGCAGATCATATAGAAGGGTTTGCCAAAGAGTGTGCGGTAGTGACACATTATCGCTTGAAACAAGCGGAGGGTAAAAAGGGATTAGTAGTAGACCCTGAAGCTAAGTTGGAAGAGGAACTGATCATTCGACCTACATCAGAAACGGTAATCTGGAATACTTATCGTAACTGGATTCAATCCTATAGGGATCTGCCACTGAAATTAAATCAGTGGGCCAATGTAGTGCGATGGGAGATGCGTACCAGACTGTTCTTACGAACTACTGAGTTCTTATGGCAAGAAGGACATACCGCACATGCTACCAATGAAGAGGCTAAAGAAGAAACGCTCAAGATGCTTCAGGTCTATACGGAATTTGTCCAGGATTATATGGCCCTACCGGTGATTCAGGGAGTCAAAACAGAATCTGAGCGATTCGCCGGGGCGGTCGACACCTATTGTATCGAAGCCCTGATGCAAGATGGCCGGGCATTACAAGTTGGTACCTCTCATTTTCTTGGACAAAACTTTGCCAAGGCGTTTGAGGTGAAATTTGCTACCAAGGAGGGAGGACTCGAATACGTGTGGGGAACTTCCTGGGGGGTCAGCACTCGTTTAATGGGGGCTTTGATTATGGCCCATTCAGACGACAAAGGTTTAATTCTTCCACCCCGTCTGGCGCCAATTCAGGCGGTAATCATTCCGATATTCAAGAGTGAGGAGCAGTTGGAAGCGATATCAGCAGCCGTTCAGGGAATTATTCATCAGTTGAAAGATCTGAATATCTCCGTAAAATACGACGATAGAGATACCCACAAGCCTGGTTGGAAATTTGCTGAATATGAGTTGAAAGGCGTGCCGGTAAGAATTGCCATGGGCCCCAGGGATCTTGAAAATTCAACTGCTGAGATAGTTCGCAGGGATACCTCAGAAAAGCAAACCTATAGCCTGCAGGACATCGGTAAAATTATACAACAGATGCTGAGTGAAATGCAAAAAAACATTTACCAGAAGGCACTGAAATTTCGCGACCAAAATATCACCACCGTGGACTCTTACGAGAAGTTCAAAGAGGTTCTGGATACAAAAGGTGGATTTGTCAGGGCACATTGGGATGGAACTGCTGAAACTGAACAACGAATCAAGGATGAAACAAAGGCAACCATTCGATGTATTCCTATTGATGAGGAAACCAGGGCAGGCATATGCATTTATTCCGGCAAATCATCCAGTCAGGAGGTGATCTTTGCCAAGGCGTATTGATTGTTTGCCAATAACGATTTTAGTAGCTTTGGCAAATAACCTGGGCACTGATAAATGACTGATTGGATTTCCATAGTATTGCTGATACTTTGTGGCGTCGCTTTTATAATTATTGAGCTAATATTTGTTCCTGGAATTACTGTATTGGGTATTCTGGGGCTAGTAGCATTGGTTGGAGGCGTTTCTATGAGTTTTACAAGTTTCGGCCGTGAAACCGGTTATTGGATTTTAGCCGGCACTTTGATATTCTCAATTTTGGCCTTGGTTTATAGCCTTCGCGCTGGGACCTGGCAAAGATTCGCCTTAAAATCAAGTATAGACAGCAAGGTTAATGAGCATGAAAAATCAGACCTTTGCGTGGGAATGAAGGGTAAGTCAATCTCAGATTTGCGCCCCATGGGAACTGCCGAATTCCTTGATAAATTATACGAAGTAAAAACCAATGGTAATTACCTGGAAGCGGGAACTATGCTGGAAATTGCTATCTTGGCAGATAATAAAATAATTGTAAAATCTATTTAATAAACGTATGGATCTTTTTTCTTTGATTGGCATCTTTCTGGCGATAGTACTGGTATTTATATTTTTGTACTTTATCCCGGTAAACCTTTGGATCACTGCCCGTTTTTCGGGAGTAAAAGTGGGGTTACTTGAACTTATGTTTATGCGCATCCGTAAGGTACCACCTGGATTGATCGTCAGGGAAATGATAACGGCCATTAAAGCAGGTATACCAGTAACTACTACTGATCTGGAAACCCATTATCTGGCAGGTGGTCATGTGCCAAGTGTTATAAAGGCCTTGATCTCTGCGGACAAAGCCAATATCAGTCTTACATTTAAACAGGCAACTGCAATCGATCTTGCTGGTCGTGATGTTTTCGAAGCAGTGCAGCTATCAGTAAACCCAAAAGTGATTAATACACCATCTGTTTCTGCAGTAGCAGGAGATGGCATACAACTTTTGGCCAAAGCCAGGGTAACCGTTCGGGCCAATATTTCCAGGTTAGTGGGTGGCGCTGGAGAAGAAACCATACTTGCCAGGGTAGGGGAAGGGATTGTAACTTCCATTGGTTCCGCCGCAAAATATACCGACGTGTTGGAGAATCCCGACAACATCTCCAAATTGGTGTTGGACCGGGGCTTGGATGCGGGGACTGCTTTTGAAATCCTGTCTATTGATATTGCCGATGTGGACGTTCCCAAGGTAGACGCCAACATAGGGGCTAAAATTCAGATAGATCAGGCCAACTCAGACCTTAAAGTTGCAGAGGCTAAAGCTGAAGAGCGCAGGGCCATGGCAGTAGCCAAAGAGCAGGAGATGAAAGCACTAAGCGAGGAGATGCGCGCACGGGTGATTGAAGCGGAGGCTGAAGTGCCGAGGGCTATGGCCGAAGCGTTTCGCAGTGGAAATCTTGGCATAATGGATTATTATCGCATGAAAAACATTGAAGCGGATACCGGCATGAGAGATTCAATTTCCAAGGCAGATGATTCAGTCGGAGGAAAGAGATCTGAAGATGATTAACAAGGTTAAAGCTTGATAATGTCCCAGGGGTATTTCATGGTCAAAAGGTAAAGATCATTAAACTGGTCGTAAATTAGTTCATCATATACCATTGGTATCAACATCTTTCCTTGTTTATCGATAAGCCCTTGCTTGTCGTTTTTGAAGGCTTTTATCAGACCGCTTTCAAGAGTTTGCAGACTGCTATATCCGGGATACAATAGTACTTTACCAGTTATGTCAACTAACCCGGCTCTTTGACCCTGATAGCAAAAGAATTGTCCTTCCGGAAGTCGTTCCAGTCGATCGTACTCCAAAGCAAGAATCACCTTCCCGGCTTTATTGATTAACCCAAATCTTTGGTTTTGAGAGACGATTGCAAGATCATTAATAAAGTGGTCAACAGTCTCATACAAAGGCTGGACCTTCAACCGTTCCAATCGATCTACATACCCCCATTTCCCCTTTAGCTTCACCGGTGACATATCTTCGTTGAAAACGCCAACGTCCTCATATCGATTGGCAATGCGGAGTTTTCCGTTGACATCTACGAATCCATATTGGTCATTGATTCGCACCCCTATATACCCTTGGTCCAGGGTTCTCATTTCCTGGATTCCAGGATCCCGGGCGAAGGTGCGCTGGGAGATGTTAAAAATACCTTTTCCATCTTCGTCCTCGAATTGATAGTATTGGGGATCTTCCTTGAAAACGCTAATCTTTTGGTATTGTAAAGAAAGCATCTGCTCACCTGCTAATGAGATTAAACCATATTGTTGGTCGTTGTTCTGTTCAATTACCCCTGTTTCTGTGGCTTGAAGTCGGTTAGGTGTTTGGTAAACTACCTCCTGACTGGTATTTGCTAATCCGTAATGCGTATTGGTCCTAAACAGGTAGGTGTCCTTAGTTATTTTTTCGAGCTTCATAAAACGAGGTTTAATTAGCCAGTTTCCGGATTTATTAATCAGCCCCCAGCTTCCCAGGTAATTTGCATAAGCCACTTCCTCTTCGAAGTCAGTTACTTCCTGGTATTGAGGTGGTAATACTTCTGCGCCATTGTTATCTGTAAAACCCCAGCTGTTCTGTCTTTTAGCGGGAAACAGCCCTTCTGTTGCAGGTCTTATTTCCTGGTATTCCCTTATAGTAACCTTTTGTAACTCCGAATTTAGCAGGTCCCATTTGCCTTCTTGAAACTCTACACCCAGATAATCATCACTGATCCAAATAGCTTTGTTGGTGGTGGGAATCAGTGTCTTTCCAACAGCGTTGATCACCCCAAACTTGCCACCGCTCTTAATAACCGCCTTACCATTAGTGAATTCCGAAACTTGAGATTGCGGAAAGGATTTCACTACTTGTCCCTGGGCGTTTAACAGTTGACTATTTTCTATACCCAACCCCACTAAAACGCCCTGCCCTGACTTTTTCAGGCTTTTCAATTGATGAGTGGCCAAAAGTTGGTTTTGGGCGTTTCTAATTTCGTAGGTATTAAGCATTTTGCCTCGAAATTCTTTTCCCTTTAGCTCAATCACATGATATTTAGGTGGAACAAGTACTTGACCGGAGGCACTAATCAATCCACTCATTTCCTGATCAATGATTATCGCATATTGATTGTTTAGGGGTTTAATCAAGGAGTATTCGTATGGAAGGACCTCCTGAAAGGAGAAGTTAATCAATCCGTATTTCCATTTGGAACCCACTTTTTTAGAGGAAACAATTAGGTTGTTGAATATGTGCAGTTGCCTGTATTCAAAGTCTAATACCACAATCCCGTTTAGGTCTGTAATTCCGTAGCGCTCTTCCTGAGTTATTACCTCAAATCTGGAAGCCACAATCAGTTGTCTGTTAAGAGGATATAGGTTGAGGTAGTTGGGGGCGGTTATTTTCTTGTTTTCCAGTGTTATCAAGCCCCACAGCCCATCTTGCTTATATCCAAGCACATCATCAAGCGGATGAAACTCACCAATGGACCAACCCAGATCATCATATTCTGCTGGAATAACAACTTTGTCTTTTGAGTTACGCAGACCTTTTTTATTGTTAACCTGGAAAATAAAATAATCTTCCTCTGTGGTTTTTGCGGATAATTTGCTCGGGGTTAAGAACAGGAAAATCAAAAAGACCACCCAAAGAAAAGGTTGGAGTTTATGATTGTTTAATCTATGAAGAATACTTTCCACTCAGGTCTCGATTACATCTAAAGTTCATGCAATTAATGGATAAGTGAGGAGATAGCCAAGTGGATAGGTTTGAGTTTAAGGTAAAAACTTACAGGTCTTAGAAAGCCTGTACTATTTCTTTTCCGGTGATATAGTTTCTTTTTCCAGATTAAAAAGGTCGTTTAGAACATCGATCAGAGTTTCAGCATCACCCCTTCTACAGGCTGCCTTCAATTGAAGCACTGGTAACTTAATCACCTTTTGCATGATACTCTTGGTCAATTTCTCCATCATAACGGTTTCATCATTCGAAGTATCCTTTAAATATCTAGCGATTTCCTCCTTCCTGATCTGCTCTAATGCATTCTTTAACTTATTAATAGTAGGATTAACACTCATGTCCTTGCTCCAATCATCAAAGTCAGCAACAGCCTCTGCCAAAAGGGATTCCACTTTCGGGATGGATGATAAACGGCGCTTTAAGGCTTCATCGGCACGGGACTGAATATCATCGATGTTGTATAGCAGTACTCCATTGACCTCCTCAATCCCGGTATCCACGCTGCGAGGTACACTTAGATCTATAAAGTACTTAAAATTGCTAATGGGCAATTTGGATAGAAGCTCCTTGTCAATCAATAAATTGTGACTATTGGCTGCGGTAACCACCAGATCAACTTCAGGAAGATAATCTTTTACACAATCAAAAGGAACGGCCCTAAAGCCGCATGCTTCGGCTAGTTTATCAGCTTTTTTCTTTGTACGGTTTGCCAGTAACACCTGGTAATTCTGAAAGTTCTTATGATCTGAAATGTTCAAACACAAATCACTACCCACATTTCCCAACCCAATGATCATTACACTTGGGGCCTCCAGATTAACCGTAAGTTCGGCAATTAATTCAAGTGTGGCATAACTGATGGAAGCAGCTCCATCTCTAAATGCAGTCTCCTGCACCACTTTTTTATTGATAAAGAAAGCTGTGTGTAATAAACGATGCAGGAAAGGTCCTGCCATGTCCGTATCAGCCGATAATTGATAGGCCGCTTTCACCTGATTTGTTATTTGCATGTCCCCAACAATTTGGGACTCCAAGCCAATAGCCACCCTGAACAAATGCTTTATGGTTTTGAGATGATCAGTGATATTCTCAAAATAACTTTCGAAGTCTGCAGCGTCATCAAGGTTGTTTTGGAAAGCCAGGATCTTAATCAGTTCTACACTTAGATCTTCATCTGAACCGTAATAAATTTCGCTTCGGTTACAGGTTGATAAAACCAAAACATCCCGTAGAGCAAAAAGATCTCGAATACGTTCCAGAACCTGAACAGTTCCCTCCTGGTTTAAAGCCATGCGTTCCCTTACTTCCACATTGGCGGTTTTATGGGAAATACTAATGACTTTGAAATGATTGTGCATGGATACTTCGCGACTGAAGGTCAAAGTTAAGATGAAAAGCTAAAAATTAAACTTTTTCCAAGTTATTTATAAATCGTTCTACGTCATAACTTCAGTTTAGGCTTAAAAAGTTCATAAAAAATCCAATTTGAGCCTGTCATAAGCTATTATCCAGGTAAATTTCTCGATTTGTACAAAGCAATAATACTTTGGATCCGCAGTTGTTTTGGGTTTTCCAGAACGGAGACAAACGGTTACCTGGTACTGATAGCCTTACTTATGGTTGTTCATTTTGGGGTAACACGATTCCCTTCCGCCCGGCAATTCGACCTTGAAGATCCCGCATTTCTGGATAGTATATCTCAGATTCTTACAACATTTCAAGACAGTATTCCCATAAAGACTAACTCCATACGTTCATTCGACCCCAATACAGTTGCCTATGACAGTCTGGTCTCATGGGGATTAAGAACATTTGTAGCTGCTAATATTATCAAATATAGAGAGGCAGGAGGACGTTTCGGTCGACCGGAGGATCTTAAAAAACTTTTTGGAATGACGGACTCTATTTGGCTTGCACTTAGTCCGTGGATTGACCTTCAGCCTGTGAATATGGTATCGTATGCTAATAAGCAAACACCACAAAGGCAATATTCTAAAGAAAGAACTCATCAAAACCCCACCCGGAAAGACCTGAATCAGGTTGACAGTGTTTGGCTAAAGAGCATTTATGGAATAGGGCCGGTATTGAGTAAGCGTATCGTAAAGTATAGAAATTTATTGGGTGGATTTTACTCAACCGAACAGCTTAATGAGGTTTACGGTCTGTCACCAGAAGCGCTATCTAACCTCAAAGAGAAAATTTTTGTTCAATCTGATGCTCATCTGAGCAAGATCAACTTAAATAATGAGGGCTTTAAACGAATTGCCTCACACCCCTATATTTCATTCAATCTGGCTAAGGCCATAATAAACTACAGGGATCAACATGGGGCTTTTAATAGTGCTGAAGAATTAAAAAAAATACATATAATCAACGATAGTACTTATCTTAGAGTTTATCCATATTTGGATTTTTGATTTCGGCCTATTTTTTTAGAATTTGACCTCTATTCAATCATGCATAGGATCCTCAATTCGTATCTGCGCCGTCTAACCAACTTGACTTCCAGGAACAAGTCGCTGTTGTTGCTGAGATTAGCAGCCGGCCGGTTTCTAGATATAAATGAACTGGATTTTCTTAACAAAAAGCCCGCCTTTTCGGTAGTAGAACAACTTATCAAAAGAAAGGAAGAGGTATTCCTTTGCAGGGTATTGGACAGCCGGGATGAAACCAACAATAAGGTGAGTCAAAAACTGAGGAAATTATCACGTTTTGACCGATTTGTACTAGAAGAACGAGGTGCAAAGGACCTTTTCATGGCATGGCCCTTTGCCTGTGGGTCCTTTTCCGACGGTACGCCGGTGCGTGCACCTTTGTTGTTTTTCCCGGTGTCCCTGCATATGGAAGAAAACGAGTGGAATCTGAAGGCCAGAACAGATGAATATTGCTATTTGAACCGGAGTTTTCTACTGGCATATGCACATTTTAATAAAGTCCCGGTTGATGAGCAACTCATGGATTTCAATTTCGAAGAGTTTCCTTCAGATAGTAGATCCTTTCGGACGGCCCTCTATGAATTGTTTAAAAATAGTGGTATCGAATTAAATTTCAATCAACAGAATTTTACTGATAATTTGTTGCCATTCAACACATTCAACAAAGCGGAGTATAAAGGACACTTCAAACAAGGAACCATTACCTTGCAGCCTGAGGCAGTGTTGGGGTTGTTTCCGCAGGCAGGATCATATTTGGTGCCGGACTATTTGACTCTACTTGAAGACCAAACAATTTTGGATCTTGGCTCTCTATTCAGTGGCCAGGATTTTGATAACGACACCCCTGAGTTTGGTTTTTTGTCATCTTTAAAAGAAGAACAAACCGTAACTCCATTTAAAATAGATGCTTTTCAAGAGAATGCGCTAAAGGCTATAAAATCCGGAAAATCACTGGTGATACAAGGGCCACCCGGCACCGGTAAATCCCAACTTATATCCAATGTAATGGCTGACTATGCATCCAGAGGCAAAAGAGTGCTTTTGGTATGTCAGAAAAGAGCTGCACTGGATGTAGTTTCGGAGAGGTTGCATGAGGTGGGGATGGGCAAATTCATAGCGTTGGTCCACGACTTTAAGAACGACAGAAAAGAGCTATATGCCCAAATTCTGGAGCAAATTGAAAACCTGGATGATTACAAGCGATTGAACAGCAGCCTGGATGCTATTCAAATGGAAAGACAATTTCTGCAAATTTGTCGAAGAATAGATCAGATTACCGAAGAGTTTGAAGAGTTTAAGCAGGCGCTTTTTGATCAACAGGAATGTGGAATATCAGTGAAAGAGTTATACCTGACATCAGAGTTAGAAGGACCATCAATTAACCTGAAACAAGAGTACAAGCATTTCCCCATGATCGAGGCTGAAACATTCAAACGAAAGTTAAATGTTTATAATAATTATTGGCAGCAGCTTAATCAACCTGAATTTCTCTGGAAAGATCGCAGGTCATTTCATTCCTTTACTATCAAAGACCTGAAGATAATAAGCAACCTGATTGACAAGATCAAAAAGTACGCTGACGACATTGTTCAAAAGGCTTCAACATTATTAAAAACTTCTGTTTCATTTGAGACACTGGAGGAAATTATCAATAATAAGGAAGACATACTTAAGTTTGTCAATCTAACCAAGGATCCAACGGTATACAGATTTTTTAATCACCAAGTGAATTATAAGGATCTTTACAAGAATCAATTGGGCCTGGCGAACATCGAACGAGTAGTGCTCGATTGCTATAAAAAGGAGGGCCCTGAAGTAAGCATTCCCACCGGTGAATTAGGTTCGTTTCAGGAGGTTATTCAACAAAAAATCGAATCTCGTAAGAATATATTTAAATGGCTTAATTGGAATTTGTTCAGCAAAGAAAAAATGCAATATCAGCGGGTACTGAGAGCCAATGGCTTGCTGAATAATCGTGATGGTTTCCGTATGCTGATGGAGAAGATAGATAATCGCCTGAATCTGGAACATAATTTATCGAAACTTAAGGCATATTCCTGGTTGAAGGAAATACCCGCCACGCACAACCAGGTGGATTTCCAAGCCTGGTTTTATTATCAAAAGAAAGCCATTGAAGCACAAAAAATCTTCGCTGGCCAACGCAATTTCAATGAGTACTTTAATGTATCAAAACTGTCATATGAAGAGCTGAAAAAGTTATTGGAAAAACTATTGACAATACTTGCTGAACTTCCTGAAAAGAAAAAGGTGTGGTTTAGGTACTTACTGCCAAAACAAATCACATTCATTTTAGGCGATCCAAAATCGAAAAAAAACCTGCAAAGATCTTTGAACAAGGAATTCGAAAATTTATGTGAATTTGATAAACTGGAGCAAGGCTTTACCGCTAGCGAGAAGTCTGCTATTGCAAAACTTTATGAGTTTTATACGGAAAAGGAGGTGGTCGATGTGGTTACTTTATTTGATAACAGTTTAAAACTGGCCTGGATAGAACATATTGAGGCTAAGTATCCATTGTTGCGAATGGTATCTTCATTGAAACTGAAGCAGTTGGAAGAGGAATATCAGGACCAGATAAAAATGAAGTTTGAAATCAGCCGGGAGATATTATTGTTGAAGCTGCGAGAATATGTTTACCAGGATGTCAAGTATAATCGGCTAAACAATATGATATCGTACCGGGATCTTCGCCATCAGGTTTCCAAGAAAAGGAAAATTTGGCCCATCCGAAAGCTTCTGTCTCATTTTAGTGATGAACTTTTCACACTAGTCCCATGCTGGCTGGCCAGCCCGGAATCGGTAAGTGCCATTACTCCTATGAAGGTATTGTTTGATTTGGTAATCTTCGATGAGGCTTCCCAGTGCTTTGCTGAAAAAGGAATTCCTTCCATCTACCGGGCACGCCAGGTAGTTGTCACAGGGGATAGCAAACAGTTGACACCAAACGACCTGTACATTATTAGATGGCAAGAAGAGGATCCTGAAGACATTGAGCTTGAAATTGATTCTTTGCTGGACCTTGCTAGCAAGCATTTACATCAGGTTCATCTTCAAGGGCATTACAGGAGTAAGTCCCTGGAGCTGATCGCATTTTCCAACCAGCATTTCTACCAGGGGAAATTAAGAATGCTTCCCGACTTCCAGGTAATTAAAGAAGGGACACCTGCTATTCAATACATTAAAATCAATGGTATGTGGGAACGGAGCATTAACCAGAATGAAGCTATTGAAGTAGTAATGCTGGTTGATAAAATATGCAAGGAAACTCCCGATAAAACCATTGGTATTGTAACATTTAATATTCAACAGCAACAATATATTATGGAGTGTCTGGAAGACCGGGCAATCCAAACCACGCAGCCCATACCCTCCACTTTGATTATAAAGAATATTGAAAATGTACAAGGAGACGAAAAGGATATAATCATTTTCTCTATTGGTTACGCGCCTGACAAAAACGGCAAACTGAGTATGAATTTTGGTAGCCTTAATGCAGTTGGAGGAGAAAACCGGTTGAACGTAGCGATAACCCGGGCGAGAGAGAAGATCTACCTGATTTCCAGCATAATGCCCAAAGACCTTAAAGTTGAGGAAAGTAAAAATGAAGGTCCCAAGTTGCTAAAGAAATACTTAAATTATGCCTGGGATATTTCTGAAGGGATTCCCCAACAAGTACCCTTAGGAAATAGTCAGTTTCAAAACACCTGGTATCTAAAGGAAAAGCTTAAAGCTATAACATTTCCAAACAACACTTATTTCTTGGAGGAATCGCTCCCATTTGCCGATCTGGTACTACGACAGAGCAAACAATTTTTGGGCCTGATCCTTACTGATGATGACCTCTATCATCAGAGCATATCTGTAAAAGATGCACATGTATATTTACCCTTTATACTAAAAAGTAAAGGTTGGAGGTTCTACGAGGTTTTTAGCAGGCAATATTGGATAAGTCCAGATGAGTTGAAGCAACAGCTTGAGCGATTCGCAGTGACAGAAGAATTGTGAGCTGGGTACCAGTGAACCTCTAAATAAAAGGATAAATTAACGCTTGATCAAAAAATTTTCTTGTTGGCGCAAAAAAATTTCTTCCAAACCAGTTTTGGACTTTTTTACGATAATTGATTCATACGTTTTCAAGAAATTGTGTTAAACAAGGATTAGGAAATTTTAGTCAATATTTTTAGATTTATTTGGGCTTATCCAAGTCTCAATTAATTTGATTGCTGTTAACGAAAGGGCTATATTCAATGTAAATAATGCGTTGGACCCACTCTTTTCCGTTCTCACCAGCAAGAAGGACCGTTCGGTTTTTCTTGTTTTTTTTATACCTGAGCCCATATTGGTTGATCGCCTTTTCCCTTGAGGCCCAGACCCCTGACAGGGCGCCGAACCAGGATAGTATAAACTACTACTTGCAGATTGTAGAAGAAGGTGAAAAACAAGTGGGAAGGGCGCTGTCTAGTATTGGATATCTCTATCAAAAGGCCGGGAAGTACAATTCCGCAATCGGTTATTTCAATCGTGCTTTACCTCTTTTAAATGGCGAAGATAAGTCCACAGCAGTTGTCAAAATACATCAGGCCAAAGGAAATATCTACCAGAGGTTTGGAGACAATGCTGAGTCCGAAAGATACTACCAATTGGCAAGGACCTCCTATCTCAAAGCTGCTCAAATTATTGAGAATAGCGCCAACCAAACATTACGAATGTCCATAAATCAGAATCTAGCAGATATAGCTACTAAGAGAAGAAATTACAACAGGGCGGTTATATACCAGAATAGAGTCATTAAAACACTGATCAATCTTTATCAGGACTCAATTCAAAGTCAGGCTGAGAGTTTCAATGACCTGCTTAACAAAGAAATAGAATCTTCGAAAGATACCATTTATATTGAAACTCCGGTCACCACGAAAGTCACCAATTTACTGCCCATTACAAATTGGCGTCACATATTAATCTTTTTATTAGCGATTGGTTTATTCATTGCAATGATTGGCTGGATCACACAATACCGAAAGATAAACAGCTTGCAGGAAGATGTTGAAAATACCCGGGCAGTTCAGAAACAACTGGTAAAGCAAAATGAAGAATTGCAGAGCCTCAATCTGACTTTATCTAAGACAGAAAAGGAACAGAGGCGCTCCAATATGACCAAAGACAAACTGTTCTCCATTATAGCGCATGATCTACGAAGCCCTATTAATACAATTTCAGGATTTCTAAACATTTTGGTGGCCAAGTTGTCCTCTATCGGAGACATTGAGCTGAGATCACTAGCCAATGAAATGATTGAGTCCACAGATCGAGTATCACATTTTCTGGATGATCTTTTAAGATGGTCAATGTCGCATCTGGGTCAGATTAAACCCAATGTAGAAAAGATCAACCTGAAAAAGTTGGTAGAAGAAAACTATTTATTGGTCAAATCAAGGTTAAAAGCTAAGAATATACATTTCAAAGCCAGTGTTCCAGATGGCATTGACGTATATGCGGACGTCAACATGCTTCGGTTGATTTTAAGAAATTTAATTAGTAATGCTATTAAATTTTCCCGACAGGATGGATATATCGCAATAAGCCTTAAATCAGGGGAAGCGGACACTGCCCTGATTGAGGTAACAGATGACGGCATTGGTATAAGTGAGGAAAAATTACAGAGCATTTTTGAGTTCAAAGGAAGTGAAATCAATGGTGGGTCTTACCATGAAGGGGCCGGTTTAGGCCTTTTGCTGTGCAAGGAATTTGCAGAATTTAACGGAGGTGACATTGAAGTAACCAGCAAACTTGGTGAAGGGACTTGTTTCACCATCCATTTACCGGGTCATCCGTCTGAAACACCGAACGAGCCACCACTGTCTGGAGGCAGGGATTAATGATCAACTCGACACCTCAGGTGCCTGTATTCTAATGCTCTATTGTTCAAATGCTCTATTGTTCAAATGTTCTAATGTTCAAATGTTCTATTGTTCTATTGTTCCCACAGCTTTTTCAACCCTCAAACCTATACTCAGGATTAATGGCAGGGAGTCCTGACGCATGAACTGTTGAATCTTGAATTTGTATAAGCCGTTTTTAGAAAAACGTTGGTTAGGAATAGCCAGTATTCGGTGATCAAAAATATCACCCAATCCATCTCCCAGGGGTGCACCTGTTATTGGATCAAATAGATCCATATTTTGCAGCGCAC
>PVMK01121380.1_pt1 | contig 88316 bp, 86 predicted proteins | sample 1853481 | NCBI WGS metagenome assembly PVMK01 (sample SAMN08533507, study PRJNA380276) | Marine sediment metagenome, whole genome shotgun sequencing project.
AGCGGCAATTCAACATTGCCGACAGCCAGATTATTCATTGTCGATGCTCCACTTAGGTCAGCGCAACGCGTCTAACGACATCGTTGCCTGTAGCAATACCCTAGTGAGAGCTCACATGGCCGTGAACGATTTTGTTTGTATCGGCTTATAACTGCTCGGAATATGCGCCGGGACCTCAGATGGCCCATAGGCCAGCAGGAATTGGCGCACAGAGCTGATTTATCCGGCCTAACTGCGTGGCTGTATGCCGTTAGTAGATGCGGATACCACCATGCCGTTTGCGACTGCGGTGATCCACCCACCACAATCCGACGAAAAATCCGCCAAACAGACAAACACCTATTGCGCCTGCAACCCACCGCAGCGGCAGGCTGTTCTTGAACGCATCCTGGCGGCCGGCATAGTCCTCGTTTTCTTCGCTGAGCTGAGCCACGATCCCGTTGCTTTCGTCCAGTGCCACTTGCAGTTCTGCCGCCTGCTGCTTCAAGGCATCTATGGTCTGCGCCGGGCCAGCGAATGCCTCCCGCATCTCCGCCAACTCGCCAGACAAGCGATCAACCTCGGCCTGTGTTTCTGCGACGATCAGTTTCGCGGGTTTCACGGAGACGAGATAAGCCGCTTTGACGTAGCCCTGCACACCATCAGGCAATTGCACATGTGCATAATTGCGATCACGAAACAGAATTTCCATGGCCTGACCACTTTCCAGCGTGCGAAACGCCCGGTCACTGGTGTCAGCGGCCTGATGCAAACCGAGCTTCAGGTTGTCGGTGATATAGGCCGTCTCAGCGCCTGCGAGCAGCGGTATGAGTAGCAATAACCCGGTTACAAAACGCATAGTCGATCTCCAGGAATCTCAACTTGTATCTATATCAGAATCTGCTTATCAGGGTCTGCGTATCAAGATCTGCCGATCTTCCAACGCTGAATCGAACAGCTGCATGCGAGCCGCGTGCAGTTTACTACAGCCAATCGCCATTACATCGAACTATTCATCGTATATTTACATCGCATATTTACAGCGCACGTATCCACTGCAATCCACGACTTGCCAGTGACAGTCATTGCTCGTAAAGCCAGCGCAATAGCGCCTCCTGCACCTCTTCGCCGGGGCCGCGATGTACGTCCATGTGATTCTGCATGGCGACAACAGCGAGGCGCCGGCCGGAACGAGTTTGTAAGTAACCTGCAATCGCCGTGACATGATCCATCGAGCCCGTTTTCAGATGCGCTTTTCCGGACAAGGTATTGTCCCGAAAACGTCGGGTCAGCGTGCCGTCCATGCCGCTGAGTGACAATGACGATACGTACTCGGGCATATAGGGCTGACGCCACGCGAAGCGCAGTATGGAGCCCATATCGTGTGCTGTTATGCGCACATCTCTGGACAATCCTGCGCCATTCGCAAAAGTGAATTCGCTGAAGTCCAGTTCGTTATCCGTTAGCCAGTTGAGCACAACCTCCCGTCCACCAACTTCGGTGCCAGGCGCGCCAAGCTCCTCCGCTGACAACGTGTACAGAAGCTGCCTGGCCATTACGTTATTGCTGTACTTGTTTACGCGGGTAATGACATCCGCCAGCGGCAATGACCGGAATTCGACAATTGGTTCGAGTTCCTCGGGTGAAGGCGCAACCGCCGCCGCCCAGCCGCCATCAAACACGCCACCGGACTCACGCCACAAGGACATGACCAGACCGTAGACGAATTCATTGTGACTCAAGGCCGTTCTATCCATCGCATACAGGTCACAGCCACTCGGAAACTTGCCGCTGAAGGTCATTTTATCAATCGCGTCGTTCGCAGAAATGGTAATACCCCGCTGAAATCCACGGCAACGACCGTTTTGCAGGGAGAGGCGATTGTCGATGTCGACGTTATCCAATGGCGGATCAAGCCAGACTCTGACACTATTTGCGTCATGATTTGGCTCGAACCAATATCGAACGACCTTGAAGTTCATCAACAATGCATTCGGCGCGACGTTGTAGGCCCTGAGCGGCTGCCGATCAAAGGCTGCCGGATCCTCCTCGGCGACGTCGAAGTAGCTGTCGTCGAGCAAGAGCTTGCCGTCGATTTGATGGATGCCGGGCTGCCGGACTTTGCGTAATAGCTGCCAGACTCGCTCGGTAACGAGAAACGGATCGCCATTGCCTTTGAGCAGAAGATCACCTCGCAAATGGCCGTCTTCGATATCACCCAATGCGTAAACATCTGTCTGCCACCGGTAGGCGGGGCCGAGTACGTCCAGAGCAACCAGCGTCGTCAACGCTTTGATCGTCGACGCAGGGTTTCTCGCTACGTCAGAATTCAGATCGAGCAATACCTCGCCACTGTCCAGGTCTTCAACAAATATACTCAAAGGAATCTTCGGGAAGTTCGCGCACACTTAGAGCACTGTTCACAGATGCCGGCAGGCCCGCTTCCGACGCAACCGCCAGCGGAGCGATCGTGGTAATGAATAGCGCGAGTATCGTTTTTCTTATCATTTCCCAGGTTTCTTTATTCCAAAGGTTCGGATGCGATCGGCCAGAGTCGTTGGCCGGATACCGAGCAGCTCTGCTGCGCCGCCACCACCTGATACGCGCCAGTTTGCTTTCTCAAGCACGGCGATCAGGTTCTTCTTCTGCAACGCGCGCATTTCTTTCTCCGTCAGTATGCCATCGTCAACTTGCGCTGTAATATCGATGTGCTTGGGCGCTGCTGCTTTCGCTCCCAGGTCAGGCATCGAAAGATCCAGGCGCAATGCGCTGCCCGGCGACAGTATCACGGCACGCTCAATAACATTTTTTAGTTCGCGAATATTTCCGGGCCAGTCATAGTCACGAAGCTCGCTGGCCTGTGCTCGCGTCAACAGCATCTGTTCGCGACCGAAGTCCTTGCAGGTCTGATCCAGAAAATGCTGTGCGAGCTGAATTACGTCATTACCGCGATCCCGTAGCGGTGGGACGTCTATTGGAAATACGCTTAGCCGATAAAACAGGTCCTCGCGAAATTTGCCCTCTACGATGAGCTCTTCGAGATTCCGGTTCGTTGCAGCTATGACGCGGACATCAACGGACTTGGTTACATCGTCTCCGACTCGTTCGAATTCACTTTCCTGCAGTACGCGCAGCAGTTTGCTCTGCAGTTCCATCGGAATTTCGCCGACTTCATCAAGGAAAATTGTGCCGCCATCCGCAAGCTGAAATCTACCGACGCGATCGCGGTGTGCGCCTGTGAACGCGCCTTTTACGTGTCCAAAAAACTCGCTTTCAAATAACTCGACCGGAATCGATGCGCAATTCACCTTAACCAGCGGCCCATCAGCGCGAGGGCTGCGCGCGTGCAGCGCTCGTGCGACCAGCTCTTTACCAACTCCGGATTCTCCCTGTATCAAGACGCTTGCAGGCGTTTCCGCAACGGCTTCGACACGTCGTAGCATGGCGCGAAGCGACAAGCTCGTGCCGACAATTCGGCCAAAATTCAGCGCAACATTGACCTCCTCTCGCAGGTAGTCGCGTTCATGTTCCAACTCCTCTCGAAGCCTGGCGTTTTCGGCGAGTGTGATTCGCAGCTGGCGCTCTACCTGATTTCTCTGGGTGATGTCCTTTGACGCGACCAACAGGCGATCCACTTCGCCCGCTGCATTGCGATGTGAGATAGCGGATATGACAAGATCAATAACCTCGCCCGTCTTCGTGCACATCTGGCGCTCTTCATTATTGAAATCGCCTCGGCTGATCAGGTCTCGCAGTACCTGACCACCGTGCCGCTCGCGTTCTGATTTTGCATAGAATTCACTGATCGAACGGCCGAGTACTTCCTCGCGCTTGTAACCAAGTTTGTGTAACCAGTGATCGGTTACGGTCATGATGTTTCCGTCGCCGTCAACGGTGTGCAACATCGCGGGTGTCAGGCGATACAGATCCCGATACTTGAAATTCGCGCGTGCCTGATCCGATATTTCGGCATGCATCGCGACAGTACGAACGAAGGCACCTTCGGGATCGTACTCAACGAGTGAGTTGGTCAGACAGTCAACAATTTCGCCATTCTTGGCAATAAAGCCGGTCGGTTTGTTTTCGAGTTTTCCGGTTCGTCGCAGCGTCGGAACGAACTCTTCTTCTATGCGGCGGGCGCTCTCTGCTGTAACGAAGTCGAGAGGGCGCCGGCCGACCATTTCCTCACGGGTGTAACCGAGTCGTTTCAGGAACGCATCATTCACATCAAGATAGATACCATCCTCGCCAATCGAGGTTGCCATAGCCGGCGCTTTGCGAAACAGCCATTGATAGTCGTCAAGTTTGCTCATGGGCATCATTTATACGGAATTTCGTGAAATTAGTCACGATATTTCGCTATTCACGGAATTCCGTAATCCACTAAAAATCCGTAACTTACTGTTTTTAAAAGATAATCAAAGTTGGCACAGGTTGTGCATTAGTATTTGTAGCGGAATTAGGATCGCGTCGCATATTGCGACGCGCGCTTCGCAAGGAACGGGCATGAAGAAGACAAATATTGAAAACATGCTGGCACTGACCGGCGCACTGATCGTACTCATTGGCGTTAGCGCTGCGGCAAGTTCTGCGCTTGCCGGGGAACCAAACGCGGCCGAAACGAAGATCGTTGTAACGGCAGCTGCAACAGACACCAATCGGGTTATTAGCATGGCAGCGAATAAGGCAGCCGCCGAGGCGACGGACGTCGCTATCTCGTCGATTGATCGCGACAATCAGCTGGACCTTGATATTCGGCTGCTCGACCGCACGTCATTTACAGCAATCGAAAAAGCACAGCACTAACGATTTCCCCCTTCCGGCGATTCGCCAGTCAGGTCTCTCCCCCGATTGCCTGCTAGCGATGACCCGGAAACCGCCGGTTCGGAAACCGGTTAAAGCGGACCAGGAAGGTCCGGCGGCAACCCCCTGCCGTAATACCTTGGGCGCCGGAGACCGATCCGTGTTGGACGGCCCGCTGTTTCGATCATCGAATTCAGTTCTCCGGCGCCTTTCTTTTTTTTCCGGGAAAACTTTAATGCGGCCAGGATCATTGCGCCCTGCTCATAGCGGGTTCGAATTTGGTCAGGCCACCGTTCGCTCGTGATGGGAAGTCGCTCTTGCAGTACGACGCTTGAAGTTTCGATCACTGATTACCTGGCGCAAACGCCGCAACCAGTTTCGCGCCCAGGCGAACTCCACACCCAATATCGCCAGACCGACAGGGATCACGACGATCGCCGGACCAGGCGTCACTATCATGACGATCCCGATCGCGATCACTGTGATGCCAAGCACCGCAACTGCGATACGGCGCGCAGCTTTGAAGGTCAAATGCAGGGTTTTTATGATCACATATCTCTCCTAATCGCTATATCATTGGTACTGCATCAGGTCGCCGATGGCAAATCCAGAGCGTCGATTCGACCCGATATTTGCAGTAGCCCTATAGACACATTTAATTTTGGACCATCTTGACGTAGCCTTTGTTGCATGCATCGTAAATACCTAAGTCTGCTAACACTCCCGCTGATCGCGACAGGCGTCGCCTATGCCGATAACGAGCACCGTGTAAGCAGCTATGCCGAAGCGGCCGAAGTCGAGATCAGTCCAGCCCCGCGAGATCGACGCCTGATAAGACTGCCAGAGCTCGAATTTTCGATGCGCATAGATGCGACCTGTGCCGGTGAAACGCAGGCCCAATCAATTTCAATCAGCATCGCTGATTCCGTTGCAGCGCACGACGTCTCCGCACAAGAAGTCGGGCCAACCGACAAAGTCATGCTCGAAACGACGTTTAAGGTTCCGGGACGGCAGATAGCACCGATAGCTATCCAGGGATTTTGTGTAAGCGGTGATGATTCCGATACGAAGGCGAGAACCCTGCTAATACCGGCTGCCGTGGCTGCCAATATATCGTTGCGGTGCACGAGCGAGAATTCGCAATCGGTCCGCTATGACCGCCTGCCGTTGCAGATTCAGCTTATCTGCGTGCCGGCAGATGACCCGATGGACGATCAGCAGCCAAACGCGGATTAAGATTAAGCATAAGACGAAGTAACGGGCTCAGGTTTCGTCGGCGCTATCCACGAGATTCTTGCCGAGAAATTCAAGCGTCCGTCTCCAAGCGTCGTCAGCAACTTCAGCGTTGTAGTTGTCGCCCGTTGGATTAGCAAACGCGTGGCCGACGCCAGGATAAATCTGAATATCATGATCTTTGCGAAGTCCTTGCAGGGCCGCCTCAAACGCCTCAACAGACGCTACCGGAATACCGGTATCTTCAGCACCGAACAATCCAAGTATCGGAACATTCAGTGGCAACAACCTGTCCACATCATCTGTTACCTGGCCGTAGTAAATGACCGCGGCATCGAGATCCTCAGGAAACAGAATCGCCGTATTTAATGACCAGCCTCCGCCAAAACACCACCCCAGAGATCCGATGCTGGGTGCACCGGCGATGTCACTCAGGAAAGCATAGGCCTGACGGATATTTTCCGAAGCAGAATCAGGTTGCTCAACAACGGATAACATATGCTGCCTTGCGGCTCCTGAACTTTCCGCTACTTGACCACTGTAAAGGTCGACCGCAAGGACAATATATCCTTCACCCGCAAGCCGGTTAGCCATGGCCCGGATGTTGTCATTCAGGCCCCACCACTCATGAATCATGATAACGGCCGGCAACGGCTCGATCATGTCGGATGGAAACACGAAGTGGCCGTAGACAAGCTCGTCGTTCACTTCCGCATAGGCAATACGCGGATCCGAAACGACTGCCCGCGGCGGCGCCACTTGTGCCGCGACGCTCGGTTCGGTTGTGTCGTTCGCGTGCTCTTTGGCCATCGCCTCAACGTTGGCTTTCGCCGCTTCTTGCTCCGCAGAGGTCGTGGGCTTATCCGACTCACAACCAGCAGCCAATAACATCAGGCTCAGCATTGCTACCAGCGAGCTACGGAAAAAGAAAATACTCTTGAACATAAATTGATCCTGCGAACTCATCTGTCGACGCGGTTGGCCGTTCAGATTGCATGCGCTAGTGTAATCGAAAAGAGTGGTCTGTCGAAGAGCAAAGGCGACACAATTTGATCATTTATGCTGAGAAAGGCCTGTCTTCCTGGGGCAGCTCTGATCAATTCAGTGTACCTCTGCGTCGCCAGAAGCGCACAGATGCAAGGCGTGTTTCGCCACCAATGGCCCAGTCCTTGGCAAGAAGCACAACACCGCAGATGTGTGCTTCTGGCGACGCCCTTCGGGGCCTACGGCCTGCCCGGCACTCGACGTTGCGCTTTCTTGACGTAACCCGTTATGCCTGCAAAAACGCGTCTTGATTGCCGGGCAGGCCGTAGGCCAGAAGTTCAGCACAAAGATTCACTCAATTGATCAGAGCTGCCCTAAGCTTAAACGGCGGGACGCTCGCGGTTGAAGACGTCTGCGACTACACTCCAGCCGGTTGCACATGAACATCGTCTACAGGTGACCGAATGAGTTTGTTGCAAGAATCTGTTATTTACCTGATGGCCGCGATTATTATGGTATCGATCAGCCGGCGGCTTGGCTTCGGTTCGGTGCTGGGCTATCTGGCCGCGGGTATCTTCATTGGCCCGTTCGGCCTGGCTTTTATCAGTGACCCGGAACATATTCTTCACTTCGCCGAACTCGGCGTTGTCCTGCTGCTGTTTGTCGTAGGACTGGAATTGCAGCCGTCGCGATTATGGGTGCTGCGAAAAATGGTATTCGGACTTGGATCTGCCCAGGTATTTGCCAGTGCAGCGCTGCTTTCGATGTTGGCATGGTTGTACGGTCTCGCGCTGACGGCCGCGATCATCACAGGCTTCATACTGGCGTTATCATCCACCGCATTCGTGCTGCAGCTCCTGTCCGAAAAGAAACAGTTGGGCGCAACTCATGGTCGTGCCGCATTTTCGATTCTGCTGTTTCAGGATCTTGCGGTCATTCCACTCATCGCAATTCTACCGTTGCTCAGTGCATCGAAAGCGGCGGGCAGTTCGTTTGATCTGACCGGGGCAGGGACCGCAGTCATCACCCTTGGCGCGCTGATAGTTGGAGGACGTTACTTGCTTCGCCCGGTCCTGCATATTGCCGCCGGTTCGAAGATACCCGAGATCTTTACTGCGACCGCCCTCCTCGTGGTCATCGGCGCCGCATTGCTGATGGAGTATGCGGGCATGTCCATGGTCCTCGGCGCATTTATCGCTGGCATGCTGCTCGCCGATTCCGAGTATCGCCATCAACTTGAAGCCGATATCGCGCCGTTCAAGGGCCTGTTGTTGGGGCTGTTTTTCATAGCCGTCGGCATGTCCGTCAACATAGGATTATTGCTCGAAACGCCGGCGCGGATAGCACTTATCGTAGTGGCATTGATGCTTGCCAAGGCCGTGATTTTATTGCCGCTGGCACGCTTGTTCGGGCTGTGTAATTGGCAGGCGGCCGCCAAACTCGCAGCTGTGATGTCACAGGGCGGTGAATTCGCCTTTGTATTATTTGCCATTGCCGCGCGCGAACGCCTGTTGCCTGCAGACAAGATTGATGAACTGATTCTCGCCGTCGCCGTATCAATGCTGCTAACGCCTATCGTCTATCTCTGTGTTGAACATGCTGCAGAAAAAGCTGAGAAGTCAAAGGACCCCGACTACGACGATATGGAGGATCAGCATCACGACGTGATTATCGCGGGCTTCGGCCGGGTCGGCCAGGTTGTAGGAAGACTGCTGCGAGTGGTGGGTCGACCGTTCACAGCGCTTGAGATTGATTCGTCGCAAGTCGACGTTGTTCGCCGCTACGGCTCTGTGGTGCATTATGGCGACGCATCGCGCCTTGACCTGTTGCGAGCCGCAGGCGCCGAACATGCGAAGATTTTCGTTCTGGCAATTGATGATATTGAAGCATCCGCACGTACAGCTGCTGCGGTCATCAAGCATTTTCCCCACCTCAAAGTGATCGCGCGCGCGCGTAATCGGCGCCATGCTCACGTTTTGATGGATCAGGGTGTGGAACACATTTTTCGCGAAACACTGCTTTCCAGTATCGCTTTGTCGGAAAAAGTTCTGACAAGTCTGGGTATGGATGAGAAAGACGTGCAACACGTGGCGAGCACTTTTCGCGACCGGGACGTCCGTCTGCTAGACGAGCAGCATGCAATTCATCAGTCCGAGGAAGATCTCATTCAATCAGCAAAGGACACCGCGGCCGAACTTGAAACCCTGTTGCGGGATGACCTCAGGCGTTAATAGCTGGAGCGGCGCCCACTGTTGTCCCATATGCGAATGAAAGAATGTTAGCGAGGCCGGCGCCACTCCACATCTAATGAGAAAATCAGCGCGCAAGACACGAAAAATGGGATCGTCGTAGGAGCGGTTTCCAACCGCGAATGATGGCGACGTTTTACAAATAGACCAAGCAGATTCGCGGTTGGAAACCGCTCCTACGAGTGTATCGCTATTGTCGAACAAGCCATGAGTTTTTATGGGACAGCAGTGACCGGCGCTTTGTCGTTCAGTCGTCCTCATCCCATTCGCGTAGCTTGCTTTTGTCAACCTGCTGCCACTGCTGGTCGCTCTCCCGCATGTAGCCGACAACCTTCGCAATTACGTAGACTACAACAAGAGCGATCATCACAATAATTGGCAACAGGCCTTCGGGCATTGTCTTTAATCCAACACGACGCGAACCTCAATATTAGCACTGCCTGGCATTGACAACGTCGGCATTTAGGCTAGCATGAGCCTGTAGGTCCCGTGGTTTTCCAAAAGAGCACACTATGAACAGCACCGACAAAATTCATTTAGCCCAAGCAGCGGTGCGGCTCGGAATGGCTGTCCTCAGCCTTCGACAAGACGGAAATTCCACGCTCATCGCGCGACACACGTAGCCCGGCAACCCAGATAAATTTGCTTTCCGACTACGTGATTTCGGATTACGAAGCCGTTTTCCTGCGGTGCGATTAAAGAGATTCAAGAGATGACCTATATAACAGACACGATAACCCGCATGCGTCGAACCGTCGAGTTCGTACGCGAATCGCTGCGTGAGAAAGAAATCGACTACACCGTCGGCCCGCTTGGAACTGCGCTTGGCCTGCTAGCCATACCGATGATGCTGGAAATGTCGATGGAGTCGATTTTTGCGGTTGTCGACATTGCGTTTGTCTCCCGTCTGGGCACCGACGCGATTGCCGCTGTCGGAATTACTGAAGCCCTGGTAACCGTTCTGTATGCCATGGCTGTGGGCCTGGGCATGGGCGTGACGGCGATGATCTCGAGGAGGATTGGTGCCAAAGACGCTGAGGGAGCGGCCAGTGTCACCGGTCAGGCGTTGTGGATCGGCGCAGCCTTGTCACTGATTGTCGGCGTTGGCGGCGCAATTTACGCCGAGGACATGTTGGTGCTGATGGGTGCTACAGACAGCGTTGTCCAAACGGGCAAAGGGTTCACCGCTGTCCTGCTCGGTGGTTCAGTCAGTATCTTCTATCTGTTCTTGTTGAACGCCGCGTTTCGAGGTGCTGGCGATGCGAATGTTGCGCTGCGTTCCCTGTGGGTCGCCAATGGCATTAATATTGTTCTCGACCCGTGCCTGATCTTCGGCATTGGACCATTCCCCGAACTCGGAGTAACTGGCGCGGCGATTGCAACAACCATCGGTCGAAGCGTGGGCGTGCTGTATCAACTCTGGTACTTGTTTGGTGGCCGCGGTCGGCTGGCTTTTCAACTACGGCATGTCCGCCTGGTGCCGGCCTTGTTGTCCCGATTAATCGCCATATCGATGGGCGGCATCGGCCAGTTCCTGGTGGCTACTTCAAGCTGGATCCTTCTGATGAGGATTGTTGCGCTCTACGGTAGCCCGGCCATTGCAGCCTATACGATCGGTCTGCGAATGCTTGAATTCGTCTGGTTGCCAGCCTGGGGTCTCGGCAACGCCGCAGCAACATTGGTCGGACAGAATTTAGGGGCTGGCAACCCTGATCGCGCCGAGAAATCAGCGTGGCTGGCTGCCAAATACAACGGCTTTTTCATGCTCGGCGTCGGTATAGCCACGTTGCTTCTGGCACCCGGAATCGCGAATTTGTTTTCGAACGATCCGGTAGTTGTTCAATACACCACCAGCTGTTTGCGAATACTCGGTGTTGGTTGCCCGATGTACGCCATCGGCATGATCATGACTCAGGCTCTGAACGGTGCGGGCGATACGGTGACCCCGACATTACTCAACATTGTCTCTTTCTGGATCCTGCAGGTGCCACTCGCCTATTGGCTCGCCACATCCTTGCTCGATGGACCGAACGGAGTGTTCCTGTCGATCGTTATTTCAGAGTCGTTGTTAACGGTGTTGTGCGTTATTGTTTTCAAACGTGGCAACTGGAAACACATAGAAGCCTGAGACACCTTGCAGAGTAAACTGGAACAGTGAATTAACAATCGCGGCATGAGCGTGCGTGATTGAATTTCTATTTGGAGTAGATTGAATGAATGACTTGGCAAAACTGGCCAACATAGCCGAGATTCTGGGCGCAATAATTGTCATCGGCGGGCTTTTCTTTGCCGTGATGCAGATGCGGCAAATCCGCCAGCAACGGCGTGACCTGGCAGCGATTGAATTATTTCGTTCCTTTGGCAGCCCGCAGTTTACCGATGCCTATAAATCGATCTTGAAATTGCCCGACGGCCTGTCCGCTGCAGAGATCAAGAAGGGTTTTCCGCAGCAGGACGACTGCGCGATGCTGATTTGCACGACGATGGAGAATATTGGCGTCATGACATTCCAGAGAATTGTTCCGTTCCTGTTGGTTAACAACCTGCTCGGCGGAACTACGATCATTCTGTGGCGCAGGCTCGGGCCATGGGTAAGTGACCTGCGTGTTGAAATCGAAAACCCCGGGGCGTTTGAGTGGTTTCAGTGGCTAGCCGAGAAATTTGAGGAATATGATGAGCTGATGCCGCTTCCGGCCTATGAGATGTACAAGGATTGGAAACCAAAGCGACTGACCAACGAAGACTGACAGACACCGGGTATGAGTGAACCACTCCTGATCGACATTAGAAAAGCGACGATATGGCGCGGAACAACCCGCGTTTTCGACAGCCTCACGCTGCAAATAGCACAGCACGAGCGAGTCGCTATTCTCGGCCCAAACGGCTCCGGCAAGACGACGCTGCTGATGACCATAAACCGCGAACTCTATCCAGTCGTCAGCGAAGACTCATGGGTACGCATTCTCGGGCAGGACAGATGGAACGTCTGGGAATTGAGAAAGCGTATCGGTATTGTTTCGGCCGATATTCACAGCCGCTATACGGCGACAACAACAGGCCTTGAGGTCGTTGTGTCCGGGTTCTATGCAAGCGTTGGCGTTCATGGCCTGCTTGCGAGCCAGGTCAGTAAAGACCAGATTGACAGGGCCCGAAAGACGCTGAGTGACCTTGGCATTGGCTCGTTGCAGGATACGCCGCTCAGATTCATGTCGACCGGCCAGCAGCGGCGCTGCCTGCTCGGCCGAGCCCTGGTACACGAACCGGACATCCTTATTTTTGATGAGCCGACTGCCGGTCTCGATTTGGCGGCAAGTTTCGACTATTTGCACCGAATTCGCACTTTGGCGGCCGAGGGCCGCAATATTCTGCTGGTCACCCACCATCTCAACGAGATTCCACCCGTGGTGGACCGAGTCATTGTGCTGCGACAGGGCCGCATCGTGGCCGATGGCAGCAAGTCGTCAGTCCTCACAAGTGAGATCCTTAGCTCGGCTTACGAGGTGCCCATTCGGGTGACCGAGCTGGACGGCTACTACCTCCCCTATCCGGGCTGAATGTCTGCGGCACAGCATCAGTTTAATGCACAGATCACATTGTCGGCATCGATTTCAGATCCGCATCTGGAAACGTGACCTGTTACGATACTTCGCAGTTTGAAAGGTTTTAATCTCAACGAATGCTCTTACTCGTCAGAATTATTGCTTCCAGCCTGCCGCTAATCGCTCTACCGGCGCTTGCGGCTCAGACCACGGTCGTCACCGGGATTACAAATGTTCGTCCTGCGGCGTTTGTGATGGCTGTAGCCGGTGCTTTGTTGCTGACATTGGTGTTTCGCTCGACCGCCAGCCATGTGACACGCATCATCACACGCAAGATCGGCGTATTTCGGATACGTCGGGCGCTCGATAAGCGCAGTCCGGATGTCCTGCATGACTTCATTCTGCCGGGCGCCTACGGAGGCCTGAAGAAGATCGACCATGCCATCCTGACCGCCGGCGGGATACTTTGTATTCAAAGCAAACATTACAACGGCATAATCTTCGGCGCCGAGGACGAGCCGCAATGGACCAATGTCGAAGGTGTCAGCCGGCGCAGATTCTTTAATCCGATCATCCAGAACGAGAGTCGGACCCGAGCACTGCAAGATGTCGTATCCGAGGTGCCCATTGCCAACTTGGTTGTGTTCACTGGTTCTGTTGATTTTCCGACACCACCGCCGAAGAACGTCATCCATGTTCGCGATCTCGACAGCTACATTGCGAAGTTCGTTTTCGGACCCAGCAAGATCGAGGACTGGGACGCTGTCTGGCTAACCGTCAAGTCGGCGGCACTGACCGACGAAGCCACTCGCCGGGACCTGCAAGCCCAAATAGCATAAGTCGACCCGGATCGCCTGGCTGCCTGTTTCTGCCTCAAATCGACTACTGATCTATACTCAGCCCAGAATTCCTGACAGGACGGGCTGGAACGTATGGAAAATTCCGAAGCATTAGTGGCCTCGCCGCTTGGCGTACTGGCTGTATTGATCGCGGTTGCTGCCTTCTTCTTTATGCTGGCACAATTAACGCGGGCCAAGTTGTTCACTTATGTACCTCCGCTACTGTTCATTTACGCCACCCCGGTTTTTTTGAATAACTTCAACGTCATTCCATCTGACTCGCCTGTTTACTCCGGGTTGAGCGCTTATTTACTGCCGGCCTTCATCGTCCTGATGTTGATCAAGGTTAATATCCCGGCCGTGGGCCGAGTCATGGGCAAGGGTGTGTTGGTCATGTTGATGGGCACCGCTGGAATTATGGTCGGCGCCGTTGTCGCGTATTACATCGTCCACCCCTGGCTGTCAGACGATGCCTGGAAAGGTTACGGCGCACTGGCCGGAAGCTGGATTGGCGGCACCGCTAATCTCGCGGCGACCGGCGAAATGCTTGAGGCGTCCGAAGCACAAATAGGCCTGGCCATTATTGCCGACAATGTTATCTACGTTGTCTGGTTACCCATCTTGTTACTGTCTCGTGATATTGCTGACAAATTCAACGCTTGGGCGCGTGTACCTGAAGACAGACTTCGGCTGATGGATGTCGCTGCTGAAGAACATCACGAGGCAGATCAGGCACCGACAATGCCGCAGTACCTTTACATCGCCGTCATTGCCGTTGGCGTAACCTGGATCGGCACCGCCACAGCGCCTGCAATATCGGACTGGATCGCATCGACCATGCCGGTCATCAAAGATGTCTTCTCAACTACGACGACACGCATCCTGCTGGTGACCAGCATTGCACTGGTCCTTTCCACTACACCGGTCTCTCGATTGCCGAATACGACGGCGCTTGGCACCTGTCTGGTCTACGTGTTCGTTGCCGGAATGGGTGCCCGCGCCTCAGTATCCGGCCTGGCGGAAGCGCCAATGTTTGTGCTCGGTGCGTTTATCTGGATTTTCATTCACGGCCTGTTTTGTGTCACAGGTGCCTGGTTGTTCCGCGTCGACATTCACAGTGTCGCCATTGCGTCGGCCGCCAACGTTGGTGCGGCGGCTTCGGCGCCTATCGTTGCCGCGCATCACCGCCCCAGCCTTGTACCAGCATCGATCCTGCTGGCATTGCTCGGTTATGCGATGGGGAATTATCTCGCGCCGCTAACAGGCCATCTGGCCCGCATGGCCGCCGGCCAGTAGCGCACCTCGCTTGCTATCGTTCCTGTCATCGGTTCGACTTGACATGCAGCCATTTAGCTGCATAATAAGAGGCAGCTAAATGGCTGCATAAAGAATGATGGATTCAGTATTTAAAGCTCTGGCTGACCCGACACGGCGCTTGTTACTCGATCGGCTCAATGCCGAACCGGGACAGACGCTGTCAGAACTGATTGACGGTATCGACATGCGACGCCAATCCGCGACCAAACACGTTACGGTTCTCGAGGCCGCAGGATTGGTCAATATCGAGTGGCACGGCCGGGAAAAGCGACATTACCTGAACGCCGTGCCCATCGCCGAAATCGGTCAACGCTGGATCGATAAATTCTCGGGCCAGAGAGCGGAAGCCATTCTCAATCTCAAACAGGCACTGGAGAAAACTGACCATGAGTAAACCCGAATTCGTATACATGGCGGTTATCGCCGCTACACCGGAAAAAGTCTGGCAAGGACTGACTTCGCCAGAATTCACAGAGCAGTACTGGCACCAGACCCGGGTTGAGAGTGATTTCAAACAGGGCTCTCCTATTGAGTTCATCCTGAGCAATGGCGAGGTCGGCGTAGGTGGCGAAGTATTGCTGGTGGACTACCCCACCAAGCTTTCCTATTCATGGCAGTTTGCCCGCCCGGACGAAGTTGATCGAGAAGCGCACTCCAGGGTGACATTCACGTTAGAGCGTTTGAATATCGGCACCCGACTAGCGGTGGTGCACGATCAGTTTGAGACCGGGTCGAAGACCATGGAAATGGTGAGCCACGGCTGGCCACACGTGATCTGTGGCCTTAAGACCCTGCTGGAGACCGGTACGGCAATTGATTTTTCGATGGCCGAAGCCGAAGAAGAGTCTGTTGCTGTAAACGCTTGAGTCCGCGCTACTGTGCAGCGATTCGCCATGGGGGATTCACACGATTCTCACCGGCCCGGTACAGGCAAATGATGTTGCCAGACGGGTCGGCGAGCCGCGCCTCCCGCCAGAGCCAAACCTGATCGACAGGCAGCTCAAGAAAATCAAATCCCTGTTGTTGTAGTTTCTCGCACATAGCATCAAGTTCATCGCACTCGAAGTACACCGTCACTCCCGAGTCGGGGGAAACCGTGTCGGCAGCATGTATCGAGAATGTCGCATCACCGTCCGGACAAACAAAGCGCGCGTAACGCGATGAAGCAACGATTTGCGTAAGGCCCAAACGATGATAGAACGATACCGAGTCAGCGACGTTTAGTGCCGATACCGTAACCTGGTTAAGATTCATAGGCAGATCCTGTGGCAAATCATGCTGCATTCCCGGCTTGGTGATATGGTGACAGAATGCCCATGATAGCCAAAGACCTGTTTGTTCGCTGGAGCAAACGAGCGGCGCTCGTGATCGGTGCTGTCCTGGTTTGCAGCGTCGCCCTGATCGCGGGCCTGTGGAACGATCGGCCGGATCTTGGTGACATAAAATGGCCAACTCACGATTTGCTAAACGCCTCGACTGAGGTCGTCGACGGTACCGTCACCGTGACCTGGTTCGGCGTCACTACGATGCTTTTCGACGACGGCGAAACTCAGATTCTGATTGACGGCTTCATATCACGGCCGACCATCGCCGATATTCTGCTCGGCCGGCCAGTCGAAAGTGATGCGGCGAAAATCAACTATGTAATGAATGAGTTTCGCATGCGTCAACTCGCAGCGATTATCCCGGCCCACTCGCATTTTGATCACGCGATGGACGTTGGTGCAATCGCGAATCGAAGTTATGCATCAATACTTGGATCGGCAACAACCGCTCAGATCGCTCGTGGCGCCGGCGTACCCGAGGACCAGGTAATCGTTGTTTCCAGCAATACGGAATATACCTTCGGCAACTTCACCGTGACCCTTGTCAATTCGGCGCACGCGCCATTCGCCTGGCGCGGCGAGGTGCCGCTTGCTGGAACGATTGAAGAGCCGCTGCGAACACCGGCACCTGTCACGTCCTGGCGTGAAGGTGGCAGTTACTCGATCGTCGTCGCGCACCCGTCGGGGACGACTCTTGTGCAGGGCAGCGCAGGGTTCATAGAAGGAGCGCTACGGGATGTGCAGGTAGATGTTGTCATGCTGGGCATCGGCCAACTGGAGAGCATCGGTCGGGACTACGCCGAACAATATTGGCAGGAAATCGTAACCACAACCGGCGCCAAGCGAGTTTTTGCTATCCACTTTGACGACTTTACCCAGCCGTTCGGAACAATCGAGCTAATGCCACGAATTCTGGATAACTTCGTCACAATGGCAAGCTGGCTGGAAGCGTTCAGAGACACCTGGGATACAGACACGAGACTGTTTCTACCCGTCTTCGGCCAGCCGATTATTCTCTACCCTCAGGAATCTCCCGGCGCCTGAGCAATTTCTTAAACGTTTTAGCCCGAACATTTCATAAGTACCGGCCAACAGCCGTGAAAATCGCAGATTAACAAACGGTCAACTACCACTGCTGTCCAATAATAACTCATGGCTTGTTCGACAATAGCGATACACTCGTAGGAGCGGTTTCCAACCGCGATCCTGCTCGGTCTATTTGTAAAACGTCGCCATCATTCGCGGTTGGAAACCGCTCCTACGACGATCCCATTTTTCATGTCTTGCGCGCTGATTTCCTCATAAGATGTAGAGTGGCGCAGGCATCGCTAGCATTCTTTCAGTAGCTTTTGGGACAGCAGTAGTTAACTACCTATTGGCGGCTATCGAAGTGTAACGATATGCGCCTGACGGGCTGTTGCTTCCACTCATGAAATATTCGAGCTAGGGCAACAACCCCAGCAACGGAAACTCTCCGCTAATCAGCGCTTCTTTGCGCTTCCTGTCGAGTTGCTTGACTCGATGTTCAAGACGCGAGGCGATGCTACGATCACCCGCCACCTGTTGAAACACAAGCTCAAATGGCACTCTGCCGCGCAGGTATTTGGCACCTCTGACCCCGCTGCTGTGTTGTTGCAGACGCTTGTCCACATCTATCGCGATGCCCGTGTACAGGCTGCTGTCAGCGCAGCGCAGAATATAGAGACTGTAATCAGTAGCGCTCATCTATGCTTTGCTGTGAATGCGCTTGTCGGACGCCGGATATTTTTTCAGCAACATCGATGGCCGAATGGGTCGCGCAACGAAATTTCCGCCGCAATTCGGACAGATGCCGTTCAGTCTCGTCGCAACGCAGCGGCTGCAAAAAGTGCATTCGAACGTACAGATCATCGCATCAGGCGAATCGGCAGGAAGATCACAATCGCACGCTTCACAATTGGGGCGGAGCTCAAGCATTCTGCCGGGTGTCAGGCATTGCCACCGGTTAGCGCGTCACCCAGAACACGAAAGGCTCCAGCTTCGATACTGGCGAGATTTTCCGGTGTCTCCGCATAAGTCAACACGATTTGTGATGCGCCATCCAGTGCACTCGCCGGTTCGTTCAACAGAAGCGTAATCGTATTGCCCAATAGCTGTGCCTCGCGAATGGGGTTGTGATCTCCAATTCGCTGCTCATTGATCTCGACATCAATCGTCTCATTGAACTCGTTGTCAATAGTGCGCATCAACAACAAATAGTCCTCGATATCTCCAGTCGTAGACGTTTTTGCGAAAAACAACATCGTCGTTTTATCGCGGACATCGAAAGCGACTGTGTCATAGCTTCGGCTACTGGCCATTAGTTTCCCTGCGATCAATTTTGTTGTGAATACTCAATCTGTAGTTTACGTCATTCAGGCGCATCAGTGTGGAATAGAGCGGCCTGACTCGTCAATCTGGCGAATCTGGCGTGGAACTGGATTCAGCCAGCAACTCGACTATGCGCTGGTCTTTTTCCTGCCATATCTCTGTCAGCCAGCGATGAAACTCGCGTCGATACTCCCTATCACCTTCGTAGTCTCCGGATTTTAGCCGGGCATCAATGGATCGCGGCCGAACGTCAACAATGATGCGAACATGTTGCCCGCAACACATATCCCATAAATTGGCTGGCCCGTCCGGATAAACGATCGTAACATCCAGAACCGAATCAAACAGTTCGCCCATTGAGGCCATAGCCAACGCAATACCTCCGGCGCGCGGTGGCAGCAAGTGCTTGAAAGGCGAGCCGCGCGCGGCTTGCTTTTGTTCGCTGAATCGTGTGCCCTCGATAAAATTGATGACTGTCGTCGGCGTGTCGCGAAATTTCGCGCAAGCCTTGCGAGTTGCCTCCAGGTCTTGCCCTTTTTTGTGCGGGTATTTCGCAAGATAGGATTTGGAATAGCGCTTCATGAACGGCATATCCATCGCCCACCACGCGATACCCAGCATGGGAAACCAAATAAGTTGCTGCTTGATAAAGAATTTCAGGAACGGTATGCGGCGATTGAACACCGCCTGCAACACCATGATATCGACCCATGTCTGGTGATTTGCGATCAGCAGGTACCATGCGTCTCTTTCCAGAGCTTCATGACCCCGAGCCTGCCAGTCAATCGAACCTATGCAACTTAGTATCAGCGTGTTAACGCTGATCCATGCCTCCCCTATTGTCATTAGGAGCTTGCTAATTTGTCGTCGAAAACCGGCGATCGGCACTAACAATTTTACCAACGCCAAAATGAAGATAGGGGTAAAACATACGATTGTATTTATCGAAAAGCCGGCAAAAACAATGACGCCTCGACAATTTCTGAGAATTTTTTTCACTCGCAATTAGCCACTCTTCCGCGCATCGCCAGCATTCTACCTAGTCGCTGCGCTGCTTGCCGACCCATGTGGCTTGGAGTAACGTCAATGGCTGTTCAAACCTGCTGTGGGAACGCATGATTACACTGAATATCAATGGCGAAGACAGGACAATCGATGTAGACCCCGCCACGCCACTGCTATGGGTGATTCGCGACTATGCAGGCCTGACCGGCACCAAATTTGGCTGTGGCGTAGCGCTGTGTGGCGCCTGCACGGTGCATCTGAATGGCGTACCAATTCGCTCTTGCGTAACGCCGGCACTGGCCGCGGTCGGGCAGGAGATTACGACAATAGAGGGCTTGCACCAGGGGCGACCCGGCTTGCACCCGGTACAACAGGCTTGGCTTGAAGAACAGGTTCCGCAATGTGGTTATTGCCAGTCGGGTCAGATCATGTCCGCCGCGGCGCTGCTTGAAAGCAACCCACAACCCAACGATGACGATATCGACCGGGCGATGGCTGGAAACATCTGCCGCTGTGGCACCTATTCGCGAATTCGTCGGAGCATTAAGCGCGCCGCGCAATCTATTAATGATCTGCGGGCGAAAGAATCGACCGATGGGTAAGTGGACCCGGCGAGCGTTTATCACGTCCGGAGTTGCCGCCGGCGGTATCGCTGTCTTCGGTGTCGCAATTCGTCGCGGGGATAGATCGGATAATGTTGCGGACCTCGTTGCGAATGAAGGCGATAGCCTGTTCGATGTATGGCTAAAGATTTCGCCCGATAACAGGTTCACTGTGTTTGTTCCGCATGCCGAGATGGGGCAAGGCGTGCATACGTCTCTGGCGATGATGCTGGCGGAAGAACTCGACGCCGACTGGGGCCAGATTGACGTCATCGAGGCGCCAGCTCATTCCGAGTACGCTAACTATGCACTCGGTCGTGATTTTATTGATCTGTATATCGATTTTCCCGCCTGGATGGTGCCTTCGATTGATGGCCTCGCGTTTCGCGGCAGCCAGTTACTGGCCGAGCAGCGGACCGGTGGCAGCAGGTCGGTCAAGACAACCGGGGAATTCGCGATGCGAGCGACGGGTGCCGCAACGCGGGCCGTGTTGCTGCAAGCGGCTGCTAACGAATGGGAAGTACCGACAGATGAACTCTATGCCAGCAACGGCATGATTCGCCATTCGGCGAGCAAACGCACGGCGACCTACGCACAACTGGCCACGGCGGCCGCTGAATTGCCGTTGCCAACCACAGCAACGCTCAAACGGCAGGCAGATTTCAAGATTCTGGGAACTTCGCCACCGAGAATCGATGCGCCGGCCAAGGTGGATGGCAGCGCTGTGTTCGGCATCGATGTTGTGCTTCCCGGCATGAAATACGCAGCGATCAGGGCCGCGCCGGTATTCGGCGGCAGCGTCCGCTCGTTTGATGCCAGCACGGTCGCGAACATGCCCGGCGTACGCAAGGTCATTGACCTGGACGACGCTGTTGCTGTCATTGCCGATGGCTACTGGCAGGCAAAGCTGGCACTCGACCAGCTGCAGGTTGATTTTGATGACGGCAGCAATGCATCGTGGGAGCGCGATGGCATCTATCAGAAAATCGCCGCTGATTTGGCACGGTCTGAGAGCAAGCGAAAAACGAAGGCTGACTTCAGCATCGGAAACGCGCAAAACGCCCTTGCCGAGAGCCCACGAGTGATTGAGGCGGAGTACCAGCTCCCGTTTCTTGCACACGCAACGATGGAGCCGATGAATTGCACGGCGTGGGTGCACGATGACACATGCGACGTCTGGGTCGGCAGCCAGAATCCGTTGCAATTCGGACGAGACGTTGGACGGGCGATCGGCATCGCGAGGAGCAAGGTCACCGTCCACAACCAATTCCTGGGCGGCGGCTTTGGACGACGAGTCATATCCGATGTCGCTGTACAGGCCGCACGCATAGCAGCCGATGTTCACTACCCGGTCAAACTCATCTGGTCTCGCGAAGAAGATATACGTCATGACTTTTACCGGGACGCGAGCAGGAGTTACTTCAGGGCCGGCCTGGATGACACCGGCAATGTGGTCGCCTGGTACAACCATTACGCGAACAAGCCTGCAGGTCTCATCAACGACACGTTCAAGAATGCCGAACCGCTCCCGGCAACGCGCATCCCGTACGACATCCCAAATCAGGAGATCGTGTATTCAGACAGCGAGAATTTTGTGCCGTGGGGCTTTTGGCGTAGCGTTGAGCATTCGAAGCACGCATTTTTTACCGAGTCATTTATTGATGAAGTAGCGCTGGCGGCAGGGAAGGATCCGTACCAGTATCGCCGTGAGCTTCTGCAGCAAGAACCGCGTGCACAAGCGGTTCTCGATCTCGCCGCCGAAAAAGCCGACTGGAGAGGCCCCTTGGCAAAGAACCGGGGTCGTGGTATCGCCCTGCACCGTTCTTTTGGCACCATCGTGGCGCAGGTTGTTGAAGTTGAAATTAAGAACGGTAATGTCAGGACACGTCGCGTCGTTTGCGCCGTTGATGCGGGATTTGCCGTGTATCCTGACGGATTAATTGCGCAAATTGAAAGCGGCATCGTGTATGGGCTCACCGCGGCACTGTATGGCGAAATATCTATCAAGCAGGGCGCTGTCGCCGAGTCAAATTTTCACGATTATCCGATGCTCAGAATGGATGCCGCACCGGCCATTGAAACTCATATAATCAATAGTGGCGCGCCGCTTGGTGGTGCTGGTGAACCCGGAACTCCTGTAATAGGACCGGCACTCACAAATGCTATCTTTGCTGCGACGGGCATACGAATTAGAGAACTGCCGGTGAGTAAGCACGACCTTAAGAGGCCGAGCCCAGCCGACGATGATGTCGCTTGATATATGATCAAACGGAAACTAGAGAGTCGATAAGGGAGTGGATTTGTGAGAAGTGAACGTACACAGCAACTGATCGCCGAGTTGAACAAGGAACTGAGCGCGGGCGAATCTTTTGATCCGGAAACACGCGAATTGCTTCGACGCCTGAACGAAGATGTCGACGCGAGCTCCGCCCTGGACCGAGCGAAACAACTGGAGTCGCAATTCGCGGCCAATCATCCTGTCGCCGAGCGAATTGCCAGAGAATTGGTGGACCTTCTCGCGAAAATGGGCGTGTAAACAAGATGGGCGAATGACCATGGCGAGCTCGAATTTATGACAGCGAGCAACCAGTTTTCAGTCAGCGCAGCACTAAATGCGATCGCCGAAGCGACAGACGATGACTATGGTGTGCTGCTCAAACACGGCACGCTGGAGATTGGATTCTATAAACCCAACGTTCGGGATCCGCAAGAACCGCATGAGCAGGATGAGGTGTATGTCGTTCAATCGGGAGACGGTAGCTTTATTCTTGGCGAGCAACGTCAGCCCTTCTCTGCAGGCGATGCGTTGTTCGTGCCGGCTGGACGGCCGCATCGATTTGAGGACTTTAGCGACGACTTTGCAGCCTGGGTCATCTTCTACGGGCCCGAGGGTGGTGAAGCAGAGTGATCGAATTCGGCTTGCGGCCCGCGACGGCAGCTGATGGTCCGATATCTAGGGAATCTCTGATCAATATAGTGTTTCTCTGTGCCGAACTCTGGCCTACGGCCTGCCCGGCAATCAAGACGCGCTTTTGCAGGCATAACGGGTTAAGTCAAGAAAGCGCAACGCCGAGTGCCGGGCAGGCCGTAGGCCCCGAAGGGCGCCGCCAGAAGCACACATCTGCGGTGTTGTGCTTCTTGCCAAGGACCGGGCCATTGGCGGCGAAACACGCCTTGCATCTGTGCGCTTCTGGCGACGCAGAAGTTAGCACAAAGAAACACTATATTGATCAGAGCTTCCCTAGAGCAGGATGTTCACGATGACGGCCCGTGATGCGCCGGAACCCCGGTTCCTCATTTGGGCATTGGCACTAACAACCGTTTTGGTCGCGATAGGATTCGCACTTACCGAAGCGATTCCACAGGACCCCGGTTACCACGCGTTTATCGATCGCCGCACACTGTTTGGCATCCCCAATTTTTTCGACGTCGTGTCCAACCTGCCATTTCTGATTGCGGGCTTCTACGGCCTGTCCTATGTTTTTCGGCATGGGGAACGACTCGGTTTATCGTCTCTGCAACCTGCTTATATGGTGTTTTTCGCCGGTGTCGTACTGTCGGGAATAGGTTCCTGCTACTACCACGTACTACCGAATAACAACTCACTGGTCTGGGACAGACTACCAATGACGATAGCGTTCGCAGGTTTTTTCGCGATTGTCATTGGCGAGTATGTTTCTGTGATCGCTGGCAAGAGAATACTGATGCCTGTGTTGGTCGCAGGCGCAGCGTCAGTCGCCTATTGGGCATTGACTGAGGCGTCCGGAGCAGGGGACCTTCGACCCTATGCCATTATTCAGTTTCTTCCGCTGCTGTTCATTCCGGCCGTGCTGCTCCTGTACCGATCCAATTCAGTTGCTTCGCGATATTTTTGGATAATCATCGGGCTGTATTTGCTGGCCAAGGTCTTCGAGAACCTTGATGCGGTGGTGTTCGGGCTGGGTAACTGGATGAGCGGACACACACTCAAGCACCTTGTAGCCGGACTTGCCCCATTGGTACTGGTTTATGCACTGCAACATAGAACGTCCGAGTCGACTGCGTAAGTGCAGCAATCAGGATGATCTCCAAATCACCTCGGTCATCCTTTTCAGACCTGCCGCCCGAAATTTCGGCGGGCCGTTCTCAATATCATCCTGCGCTGCGATCTGCCGCAGATCAGGCCAGTAACTCCCGACCTCAGTGGGCAGTACTGAAAATGGCGGACCAGCGACGACGTTCTGATCGTACTCAACCGTAATGACGAACTGCTGCGCCGAATCTGTCAGCAAGGAACTGGTATGCGCGGCATATGCAGGCCTTCGATCTCGCGGCAACGCGATCAGTGCGCCGCGGTCAAAATGGGCATCGAACGGTTCAGTCTGCAGCGCAAAGTAATCCCCGCAGTAAATAGTGATCTGCCGTGTCTTCGCCTGAAATGCCTTCAACGCGCCATCCCGGACCGTGAATTCGAGCTCGTTCTCGTTAAAGAAGGCTTCGATTGCGAGTTCCGATAATTCCACGCCGGCAACCTTGTTGCCTTGTTCCTCCAGCCACAGCATATCCCTGGACTTGCCGCAAAAAGGGACCAGTACATGTTTGCCCGTACCACGCCAGTGTTGCTTCAACCGGGCGTTGCCCGCCAGCTCGTGCCAGCCGGTGTGCCCCTGCTCCCATCGCTCAATCCATTGATTTGCCAAGGCTGTTGTTCTCCATTCTGTGTCGATACGTAAGGGCGACCTGTTTTCGTCCGTGTACGCTAAGTTTACCCGCGAAGATGGTGGCTGTACCATGCGGCGCGAGCAATATTGTTCACTACGTCGAACACCGGAACGAGGATCAGGAAAACATGGCAACAGCACAACGCATTGACGGCAAAGCCAAAGCAGCGAGCATGTCCGCTGAAATTTCGCTGCAGACTGAGGCTTTACTCAAGGAACACGGCCTACAGCCCGGGCTGGCCGTTGTCATTGTTGGGGAAGATCCTGCCAGCCAGGTATACGTCCGCAACAAAAAACGCACAGCCGAGGCATGTGGGTTTCACTCGGTGCAACACACCCTGGCTGACGATGCCACTGAGGAAGAAGTGCTGAATCTGATTGAGCAGCTCAATCAGGATGCAGCCATTCATGGCATTTTAGTGCAATTGCCACTACCCGAACATCTGGACGAGCAGAAAATTACTCAGGCGGTATCGCCTGGCAAAGACGTTGATGGCTTTCACTTTGTCAATATCGGCAAGCTAACCTCCGGAAACACAAGCGACGCATTCGTCCCGTGCACGCCGGCCGGATGCATGCTTATGATCGAGGATCACCTGGGTGCGGATCTGTCCGGGCTCAACGCGATCGTTATCGGGCGCTCAAACATCGTCGGAAAACCGATGGCCAGCTTGTTGCTACAGGCTAATGCGACAGTCACGGTAACCCACAGTCGCACCAGGGATCTGCCGGAAGTTGTCCGCCAGGGCGACATTGTCGTTGCTGCGGTGGGCAGAGCCAACTTCGTTAAGGGTGACTGGGTTAAGCCCGGCGCCGTTGTGATCGACGTCGGCATTAATCGCGTTGAAGTAGAAGTTGACGGGGAGTCAAAGTCGAAATTGACGGGCGACGTTGATTTCGAAGAGGTCAGTCAACATGCCGCTGCGGTAACGCCGGTACCGGGCGGTGTTGGTCCGATGACAATCGTCATGTTGATGTCGAACACCCTGCGTGCTGCCAGGTTCGCGGCCGGCCTCACCGACTGATCGCAACATCAAAGGCAACACTCAGAGACTTTTTACAATCCGCTAGTGCTGAGGCAACAAGCGTTTGGTCAGTCTGAGCGACACGCTATTCGTCGTCCTGCTTCGTATCCCGGCGGTCATCGATAATGATGGTTGGGGCTACCGGATCTGTAGCGTCCAGTAGCATGCCACTAATAATTTTCAATGTCCGGGCATTCGGCGCAATCTCCAGGCCACGTTGCAGGTCCTGTCCAGCTTCGTCGTAGCGTTTCAGTTCGACGTAAATTAGCGCCCGGTTACTGAGAGCCCGCCAATGCGACTCATCAAGTTCCAGCGCCTGATTGCAATAATTAAGCGCCTCTTCTATTTCACCAAGCATGAAGTACCCGGCACATAGATTCGACATTCCAATCAAGCGGTCTTTTCTGCTATGCGCAAACGGCATCCCGAGTAAACTCAACCGAACGCCTTCTTCTGCATTTCCCGCCATCAATTCGTCCGCACCGTCCGAAAGACTAATGTTGCTCGGACCAATAACAGTGGTGTTCTGTTTTGCAGTTGATAGCTGCCACGGTACAAGCAACGCCAGCGCGATCACTACACAAACCATTCGTATCATCATATGCATTTTATCTAGTCTGGACTTGATGGCGCATCGACGGCCGGCCCCACGACCGAGTCCGGTTTATCAATCGCGACTGGTTCCAGAAAAAAGTGAAAAGTCCGGCAGGACTTGATGCCTGGCACCACCGCATCTTTCGGCAGCGGTTTGTACGTTGATGCACGTATCGCCTTGAGCGACGGTTTTTCGAATATCCTGTGGGTACTGTTACGAACAGCTAATCGATAGGTTTTTCCGTCACGATTAATGTCAAAACAGACCTTCACCTCGCCTTCTATACGCTCCTGACGTGCTTTTTCCGGGTACTCCGGGACAACAGTAAACAGCGGGACTCGATCGTCACTGAAACCTACCTCCGGACCCAAGAGTGGCTGCTCTTCCGCGAAGCCAACGACCGCAATCATGATGAGCATCGCTGCAACGAGTCGATTTTTAATGGTCATCATAAGTGTATCCAGCAATCAGCTAATTTTCTAGCCACTCGATATCAGGTACTCGGAAAAGAAGTCGATGGTTCTTTGCCATGCCAGATCTGCTGCAGACTTGTCGTACCTGGGTGTCGTATCATTGTGAAAACCGTGATTTACGTCCTTATAGAAATTGTTCACGTATTCCAGATCATTTTCCTGCAGTTGCTCTTCAAACCCCGGCCAGGTTGCGTTCACCCGTTCGTCCAGCCCGGCATGATGCAGCATCAGCGGAGCGCTAATACTTGTCGTATCTTCAGCCGACGGATGAGACCCGTAGAAAGCGACCGCGGCACTGAGGTTTGTCACTCGAACAGCCAGCTGCAACGACATGCCGCCACCAAAGCAAAAACCGACTGACCCGACATTGCCGTCACAATCCGGATGCTGCTGCAGGAACTCCACAGCCGCTACGAAGTCCTCTGTCATTTCGGCTCGATCCCGTTTCCGCTGCATTGCTCGACCATCGTCATCGTTCCCGGGATAGCCGCCAAGCGGAGTCAGTGCGTCGGGCGCAAAAGCAATGAATCCGGCTACGGCAAGTCGTCGCGCAACATCTTCGATGTACGGGTTGAGGCCACGATTCTCGTGGATAACGACTACGCCGGGCAATTTGTGGTCGATAACCGCGGGGCGCGCATAGTAGCCCTGCATCACTCCGGCCCCTTGCGGCGACTCGTATTTTTTATAGCCGGTCGTAATTGAAGGATCGTCAGGTGCGACTTGTTGTGCAAGAGCATAGTCCGGGCTCAATGCTGCAAGAAGAGCTGCCGCCGAGGCACCCGACACAGCGAATGCTGCCGCTTTGTCCAGAAACTGGCGCCGGCTGATCGCACCGTGTACATAGCCGTCAAACAGCTCGAGTACTTGCGGATCGAGTTCGGGTTTGTCGCTCATAGGTTGCTCCTGGTCAATTTCAGGTTAATTCATCGCCTCTCGTCAGACACCACTGATGTAGTGCTCCAACTGCTCGATTTCTTCCTTCTGGTCCGCGATGATTGCCTGCACCAGATCACCGATCGAAATGATGCCGACGACCTCGTCATCTTCGACGACAGGCAAGTGCCGGAAGCGCCCTTCCGACATCATGCCCATACAGTGTTCAACGGTTTGATCAGATGTCGTCGTAAGTACATCGACCGTCATGATCTCATCAACACGCGTAGATTCGGACGATCTGCCTTTGATGATGACTTTGCGAGCGTAGTCGCGCTCGGTAACGATGCCACCGAGCTTGCCGTCCTGGATAACAATGAGCGCCCCGACCTTCTTATCGGCCATCAACTTTATCGCGTCCAGTACCGATAACTCCGGATCCACAGAAATGACTTGACGACCCTTCGTGTCCAGCAAATGCTTAACGAGTTTCATGATCCCTCCCTTTTGTCGCCTGCAACGACGATCTACGGTCTTGCCCCGAATTGTAACGCCTGCGCTGCCTGCGCTTAGGCATCGTTAGATTCTAGCAGCCAAATGGGGAGTAGCGGGAACGAGATCGACCCGTTATGAAAACGGGCCGATAATCAAAGCATTAGGGTCGAAACCTCAGAGTCGGGAGACGGTCAGGATTCGTCAGTTTTTACCGTTCCTCGAATGTTGGATACGGCAAGGCTGCCACTGCCTTCGTCAATGATGATCAGATCGTGTTCGACATCCGAGACATCAATTCCGCCAGAACCATCGTCAATTATCACGCTGCCACCAACCTGTTCCACGATAATCGCACCGGAACCATCATCGATCGACACATCACCGGCGGCAGCATAGACACGGATCGAGCCCGAACCATCGTCTATTTTTAAATTGCCGATATTACGAATCAGGATCGATCCCGAACCATCATCTATCCTGATATCAGCACTGACCTCGCGGATATCGATGGGGCCCGCTCCGTCATCGACTTGCAGCTTCATGCTCGCCGGCATCCGGACCTCCAGATCAATTGAATGATCGTCACTACCGCCCCAGAACTTGTCGTCAAAAGTTGCGGTTAGTTTCGCACGATCACTGGACTTTTCCAGCGCCAGATTCATCTCTGAATCGATAGCCTTGCGAATCTTTTTCTCGTCCTCTTCATCAATTCGAATCAAGGCAGTGACACGAATGTCCTCTGCGTCGACGACACCGGTAATTTTAAGACTTCCCGCGCCGGTGTCGACCACCAGAACAGTAATGCCATCGGCCGGCAACTGCAGATTCCGGGCTTCTGTATGACCACCAAACTCGGCGCTCGCAAGGCTCGCTACGAACATTGCCATGACTATAAGACTGCGCATTACCATCCCCTCTGGTGTGTGTATCCGGCTGCGTATGGTTATTAGACGCGCGACGAAGCCATTTGGTTGCAAGCCCGGAGAATTAGCGGTGAAACGGCTGCAGACGGTCCGCAAGCTCAGCGGCAGAGTGCCAGCTACCGCGAAGCATAACGCCATGAATACGCCGGGTATTCGAAATATCTTCCAGCGGGTTCGCGTCCAGCAGCAATAAGTCGGCGCCACGCCCAACCGTAACAGCCCCGGTGTTGGTGCCAAGAAATTCGGCGGCCGCTGTGGTGCCAGTTCGCAGCGCCTCGTAGGGCGTCAGACCGGATGCGACCATAAAACCGAGCTCGCGATGCAATGAGAATCCGGGCACGTTAAATACCTGTGGCGCATCGGATCCTGCCAGCAACCCCGCACCCGCCTCATGTAGAGCCATGATCAACATACGTCGAATCTCAATGGCACGCGCCGCCAGCTCCGCGTCGAAGTCGCGTTCGTTGAGTTGGCGTTCCTTCGCCGCAGCCCAATCATCCACCGTCGACTTCGGCATATATCGCATTTCCGGACGATTGCGCAATTCGGAGACCGTCACTTCGGACACACGATGTTCGAATAATGCTTGAGTCGGAACATTCCACGTACCGGCCCGGGCCGTATCGGCCGCGACCTCTGAGATTCGATCAATGGCGGCCTCGTCGGTGAGTAGCAAATCGCCAAAACCACCGTAGCCACCTGCACCGTCGCTATCCACAGGAAGCAGGGCAGCGAAATAACCGTCCAGGTGATCAATCGTCGCCATGCCGGCCGCCAGAACACCTTCGACTCCGACAGCGGCCGGAACATGCCCGGCGAATGGCATGCCGAGTGAGTTGGCGGTATTAGCGATCGCCGCAAATTCGGCGGCATTCAGGCCCGGGTGCAATTTGATGAAGTCGTAGCCAGCCGCATGTTGCGACCTTACTTTTCGGGTCGCATCGTCGGGACCACTAATAGAATTGCCGCTGAAGGATGGCCCACTTGTAAACAGTCGTGGACCAAAGACCTCTCCATCCAGAAGCTGTTGACGCAATCGTAAGTGTGAGGGTTGGCCCAGCATGCCGCGTGTTGTCGTCACACCGTTGGCAACAAACAACGTGAGTACTCGGTCGAGGCCTTGTGTTCCGGCACCGGGAATATGTGCGTGCATCTCTGTCAGTCCGGGCATAAGAAAACGATCCGTGCCATCCACAATTTCCGCGCCCTCGGGCACAGGCACGCGATCAACGTCACCGATCTGAACAATGGAAGCGCCATCAACAAGCACCGTCTGCTGCAGCAAGATGGCCTCCGATGTCATTGCTAATACATTCACATTGACGAACGCCGTGACGGTCGTCGTCGATTGGCCGGTTGCCGTCTGGGCAAGAATCAGCGCAACGAGCAGAAAAAACGTTTTCTTCATTCCAGTACCATCATTTGAAATCACAGCTTTGGACGCACAAACAGACCCGACGGTTCAATTATAAAACTGAATATCGCTAAATAATGCACTTCAATGACTCGCGACTGATATTTGCACCGCATATGACGACGACAGTTTTGGCGCCCTTTTCCAGCTTCGTATCAGCAAGCATTGCGGCGATTGCGACACCCGCAGCGCCCTCGATCAGCTGATGTTGCGCATCCATATAGTCGCGCACCGCGGCAACGATCTGCGCTTCGCTCACCAGCATGAATTCGTCGACAAGATCACGGCAAAGCTCAAACGTAATCGACCCGGCCTCTATTCCACCGGCCGTCCCATCGGACAGCGTCGGACTACTGGGCAAGTCGAGGATATGGCCAGCCGCAACGGACTTCGCCATCACAGCAGATGCCTCTGGTTGACAACCGATGATCCGTACATTCGGATTACGCGTCTTGAGAACGCTCGCAATGCCGCTAATCAGACCGCCACCGCCAACTGCAATGAATGCCACAGCAACCTCGGGTAATTGCTTCGCGATTTCGATGCCGCAGGTCGCCTGGCCGGCGATGACAACAGCATCGTTGTATGGTGACAAATACTTCATTCCTTCTTGCTCTGCATATTCTCGAGCGTGAAGCTCCGTATCCAGGCCATCATTGCCAAAAAAACGAACTTCCCCACCGTAACTGCGAATGGCAGCCACTTTTACTGAGGACGTCTGCTCGGGCACAAAAATGACGCCCGTTGTATCGAGTTTTTGCATCGCATAGGCGACTGCTGCGCCATGATTTCCACTAGACGCTGCAACGCAGCCCTTAGCCCGAGTGGCGGACGAGAGGGTTTTTAGTCGATTACTTGCGCCTCGCAGCTTAAAAGATCCTGTGTGCTGAAAATTTTCCAGTTTCAGATAGACCTCGGCCCCGGTTTGATGACTGAAAAATGGCGAGTACTCAAGTGGAGTCTCTCGAATCAGGCCGCCGATTCGCTCCGCCGCAGCCTCCGCCGCAACCGCGATGTCCTGGCTGGAAATCGTCATGCGGTATTCGCGCCCCCATTGATATTAGTTTGGTTCACCATCGCTGCGATTTTAGATTTGATCCGTGTCAAAATTCAACGCCAGAAAAATGACAACGATCGTTCCGAGATCACCGCCGACGACGCGCGAACCGGAGCGCACGCCACGCCGATCTTCTATATTATTGCTCCGTTTTCCGCCACGCCAACGCATTCCGTTCTCCAGTGATATTGAGTACGCTATTCTCGTGGAAGCTGGCCGCTTTGACAATTGGTGACGACGACGGGGCGGCTCGGCCTGCCTACATCTGGCTCTCAATCGGCAGGTAACTCAACAGGCGCGTCTTGAATCGTCGCCAAATGTCGGCCTGTGGTTCGGTTGTTGACGATTGCTGCGCTCCATCGATTTGGTAGGTCCAGCGCAGGCCGCCATTTTGCCTAAGGTCCAGCTTGTACGCGGTCTTGGGCAACGCACTTGTGATACTCGTCGCCATGGATGTTGCAAGCTCGGCCGATTCGACGACTATGCCCATCTCCGTATTGATAAACAGAGACCGTGGATCAAGATTGAACGAGCCGATGAATACACTTTCGCCGTCAACGACCGCGACTTTGGAGTGCAGTGTCATTTTTGTCGAAACCACACCATCCTCATTCGATGCTGCGGCACGTAAGCCCGGGCGAAGTTCGTACAACTCTATACCCTGACGCAGCAGCGGCTTTCGATATCGTTCGTAAACTGCATGGACGCTGACATGATTCGTAGATGCGAGCGAGTTGGTGATGACGATGACCCGCACACCCTTGCGAACCAACGCAGCGAAAAAAGCGACGCCCTGTTTCTGTGGCACGAAATACGGCGAGACCACGATAACTTCACTAGTCGCCGCCGAAACCATTTGTTGTAAGCAGACCGTTGTTTGGCTGACCCGACGTCTTACTCCATGTCGCACTCGCGCAGCCGGGTCCTGAATGACCCGGGCGTCAGCTGCGATTAACTGCAGCGAACCCTGCATCAATCGCTCAACTATAGATCCGTTTACCTGCTTCAGATACGGGCTATCGCTGTGCTGAGCAAGAAATCGTCGACCCTCTGCAGCCGTATCGGCAATCGGAAGATGTGCAACAAATGGGTCGAAAACACTGATTGGAATCGCCTCTGCTGTATTCCAGTATTCGTCAAACCCATCAGACACGGAATCCACAATCGGTCCAATCGCCAGCATGTCTTCATCGACGTACTCACGTTCCCCACCGGTCCGAAAATATTCGTCGGCGAGATTTCTACCGCCAACAATGGTCACCTGATTATCAACAGTGAACGACTTGTTATGCATACGGCGGTTGAGAATATTGAAATTGGCGATGAAGCTGACCACACGAGATCGCCGCCGCGGAAACGGATTGAAGACTCTTACCTCAATATTCGGATGGTCGTTTATTGCCAGAAGGCCGCCGTCGATTGGTTCGGTCAGCGCATCGTCCATTAGCAACCTTATCCGCACACCCCGGTCCGCAGCCTCGATGAGTCGCAGCACGATCAGGTTGCCACTCAGGTCATCGCGTATCAGATAACTCTGAATATCGACGCCCTTTTCGGCACGCTCAATCAGCCCGAGACGCGCACCAAGCGCGTCTAGCCCCAAATCAAGTCGATAAACGCCGGTTTTTTCAGTGTGCGCGTCAAGCCATTTTCGGCAGGCACGACCCAAGGCTGTCTCGCCTGTGGCGGAGATTTTCCACGACTCATTGCGCGCTGGCAGATCGAAGTACTTGCGATAATTCTCGGGTACGCGCGTACCGATTAGTGTTGTTAGCATTCCCACGCGACATATGGTCCTTCAATCCGCCGCCCGGTGCACGTTTCTCGTTGCAGCACCGCATCGAATACAAGAACAAAGGGCTAAGATTTTTCATTCATCGCGTGCTTCAAGCCGACATGTTTGTCGAAGCAGCAATGGCGCAGTGCCGAGCGCCGCAACTACCAGGAGGATTAGCATCAGAAGCCCTGTTGCTCCACCGCCTCCGCTGCTACGGACAATCACCTCGCGGACGACGACGATCGGAGCATCTCTGCCCGAGTCTTCCAGTGTCAGCTGCGATAGCTCCGACGTATCTCCAGGTCCGATACTTGCCAGAAATGTTCCGTCGAACGCGTCGAATAATTCAATCAACAGGTCGTAGGATCCGGTTGGATAACCGGATATCAGATCCGTCTCGATAATGTAGTCGTCATCCGACGATGCGCCATACAAGGTAAAGTCATCGGTCGAGGCGTACTCATTCCATTGCCCACCTTCATAGCTGAGGTAGACAACCGCGTAAACATCAGCAGCGCTGTAATACGTGTCTGCATCGAACCAAAGATCAATACCGTAGAAATACCCGTCTGCGTCCCGGTCAAAATACAGGTCGACATCGGCATCGTAGAACCAGAAATCAGTGTTTGGCGCCAGACCGAACGAAGTTGTGCCACTTGACTGTTTGGATGCGCGTGTCGTCCCGGACTTTTGCCCGTTAACGGTAAGTGCGCCATAGGCTTCTTCGACTGGCTTCCCAAGGATTCCGCGGTCTCTGTCCGCTGCTGTACTTTGACGGGTTACTGACACACGTTCCGTTGTCGGTACCATATCGTCGGCCAAAGCTGCCCCGGTAAATCCGGCAGTTGCCAACAGAAACGGCAATCCCATGATCAGCTGTAGTGTTCGACTGCGTGTTCCACAAGTAGTTTTCATCTGCCCGTCCTCGGTCAATGCATCCTGATTCTGTGGGTTCATTTAACGACCTCAGCGCTGAATCAAAGCTGAATAGATTTGCACACCGATAAATGCGTGCGATCATGTTAAGCAAGCGTTCATATTCAGCGAGCTGCATCACCCATGGTTCACGAAATCCCGGAAGACTCGACGAGCAAGGCGATTGCCTACCTGATGGTGGGAGTGGTTGGTGCTCTCGGCCTCGACCTGTGCGCGAAAGGACTTCTGGCGACTTACGCACTGCCGCAATTCGTGCTCGTGCGAAGCACCATAGGACTTGCGATTTTTTTTGCTCTTGCACGCCAGTTCGGTGGCCTTCGTAGCTTGTCGACCCGCAAGTGGCGCTGGCATTTGCTGCGTACACTCCTGGCTACCGGGGCGATGTTCGGATTTTTCTACGGTCTGTCCCGCATGCCTCTCGTCAACGCGCTGACGTTGGGATTTACGGCGCCACTTATGGTCACTGCGCTGTCCGTGCCGCTGCTGGGCGAACATGTGGGTTGGCGCCGGTGGACTGCTGTAACGATGGGGTTTGTCGGTGTACTAATAATATTGCGGCCCGGCAAGAGTGACATCACGTTGGCCGATCTTGCTGTCTTGTTTGCAGCGTTTTGTTACGCCGTTCTCGCGATCACGGCGCGCAAATTGTCGGCTACAGAGAACAGCTTTTCTCTTTCCGTCTACGTGACGGGTGGACCAATACTCTTATCCGCTGTGTTGGTTAGCGGTGGCACCTGGGTCGCACCAGACTTCGAGGGTTGGGTGCTTTTCGCGCTCGCCGGAGCGTGCTCCGTCATCGCGTGGATCGGGATTATCGGCGGTTATCGACGCGCCTCGCCCGCCATGCTCGCACCGTTCGAATATACGGCACTGGTCGGCGGTGCCATTGCGGGCTACCTCATCTGGGATGAGATTCCGGACAGATGGGTCGTAGCAGGAGCGACGGTGATCATCTGCTCCGGGCTGTTCGTCGTCTACCGGGAAATCGGATCTGCGCTTACAACCCGTTATCTGCGGGTATTCACTGCAAGCGGAGCCGCAACGCTGGTCAGGCGATTGCGCCGGAAGTCCGGCGCTATCGTCGACGAAACTTAAGCAACGTCTCCAGCGTCGAGTCCTGCCAGATCGGCAGCCGAAACTTGTAACGCTTCTGCCACGCGATTGTAGAAATCGACCTCGAGAATACTGACTGACTTGTCGACGCGAAATACGTCGGCCAAAGCAGCCATCGTTTCGGCACGTTCCTCAACGGTCAACTTACGGCGAACGCTTGCAAGATACTTGCGTAAGGTCGCTTCAGCGTACAGTTCTTCACGCGCGGCGACACGAATATCCACGGCGCTAAACTCCTGGCCAGTACGCTCTTTGAGAATCTCGGCAATTCGCTCGACTTCGACTGTCTGAATATTTATGTCTGCATTGGCAGCTCTCGCCAAGGTCATTAGCAAAACTTCCTGGAACAGATCGCTCTTTTCGTCGTCACTGACGTCCGAGCCGCCGAAGATTTTCAGTACATTCTTAAGATCAGCGATTGCCATTTTATACTCACTCTCAGTTGTAGTTGTTTTTTGCGCCCGTTGTGCTGCGGGCAAGTACGAGAGTATACACACCACAATGTCTATTTCATCGTGCTGGTAAGTCGAATCTGACGTTTTTTTGTCGCTGAAGCGCCTGATTTCGCCCAACGCCTGCAGCAAAGGGCTGCGGCGGCAGGCCTTACGCTCCGCGAGCTGGCAGTCAGCAAGCCGTAATAAGGCGCTGCCGAAGCCGGTCTAACTGTCTGTAGCCGGGCCAGTTCACCCGGTGTGTTTCAACAACCTGTTTCAGTGACCATTTTGGCGCTGCTGACGAATGTTCCGTACATTGGGCCGGAGTGGTCTCAGCGTGTGGCGATCGGGCCACTAATTGATTGAATCAATGGATGAATAGCGATGACCAAACACGCAAAGCACATTCGCATCAAGCACAAAACCAGCGGCGAAATATTGGCCGACGGCCCGCTTGGCTGGGGAATTACGTCGTTCGAGGGCAATTACTACATCGGGCGAAAGTACTTGCGTACAGATCGATTTCGCCAAAATTATCTACCTGGACTGTGCTTTTATAAATTTCTCTACGTTTGGATGGACTTGCATCTGGACGATGGTCAGCGAGTAAGGAGCCTCGGCTGGATGTACTTTTTGCCGAATCCCCTGCTGCCCTTTATCTGGTTTCGGGTCGCGGTTCCGGCAACGCACCCGGAACTCGAAATAGAGGAATACCAGCTTTGAGCTGAATTCACCGCCGCATCGGCTGACGACGACCATAACTCAACGATCGCCACAACCACTCCACCGGGCCAAACCGGTATCTGGCCAGCCACCACGGACTGAGCAGCAGCTGAAACCCAACCACAGCGATAACGAATAACATCTGTGCTGCTCTCGGCACCTGCCCGTACAACCCGATACCAAAGCCGTAAAATATTGTCGTCAGGATCACCGAATGCATCAGGTAGTTCGTCAACGCCATGCGGCCCACAGCAGCGAATCTCGCCATGATTTTGCCAATCGCTCCGCTCTTCACGAGCAACATGACCAGTGCAATGTAGCCGAACGCAATCAATATGCTCGCAAAATAATTCGGAATATTGCCGACCCGCAGCATGTACAAGCCGCTGAACTGGTGTGCATGTGCATCGACCGCGCTAAATAAGGCCAACGGTAACCCGATGCCGAACCCGAGCAGCAGCATGTTGCGATAAAACGCCGCAGTTCGCTTTCCGGACAACACTCCCAGCTTCATCAAGGCCATACCGAGCAACATTAATGCTCCGACGCGCCAAATGCCGAACGCAAAAAAAGACCCAACTTGTAATAGCATCGCTGTCGGGACCCGCTGAGCGAGGTTGTCCGAGTAGCCACCGGTATATGCCGTTAAGTCCTTTTGCAGCTCTTCTGCGCCCGGGTCGATAAATGACTTTGTCTCTGCCCATTCTTCGAGAACGCTATTGTCATCGTCGCTTAGCTCGCCACCTTGCGCCTGAATGACCTCAATTTCGGCTACGCGTACTTGCATTTGATCGATGCTGATCGAATATCCATAAGTTGCGATAAGTCCGACCGGCAAAAGCAGGCATGCAAGGATAATCAGAGAACTGGGCCGCCAGTTTCTAAACCAGTAGACGAGCATCCCGACCCATGCGTAGACGAACAGAATATCGCCGAACCAGATCAAATATGCGTGAAACATGCCGATAATCAGCAACCAGAACTGCCGGCGGAAATAAAATCGACCGTAGTCTGCACCTTACGCTGCGGCGCGTTCGGACATCATGATCAGCCCGACACCAAACAGCATGGAAAATATGCTCAGGAATTTCTGATCAAAAAGCAGGTGCGTAAAAAACCAGGTGCCCATGTTCAGAGTGTCCGTTCCACCCATCAACAGAGGGTTCGAATATGCGGAAAATGGCATTGCAAATGCGTAAATATTCATCACCAGAATGCCAAGCACCGCGACACCGCGCAGCGTGTCTACGCCAATATTGCGATCCATACCGGTAACCGGGCCTGCGACCGGGCCGGAATCCGGAGAATCGGATACCACCTCACGCATGAAATGAGCCTTATTATGGTTGTTTTTCTGGCGAGAAAATCGAGCGGAGCCGGTAATAGTAACTTAACAACATGCAATTGTTTAGTACTGATTTTTCGACAATTTTTCGCTTGGATTTTGCCTGTTTCCGTTAGATACTCACGGCAGGCCAACCACAACAAAGGAGGTGATTTATGTCTAGTGAGATTACAAAGGTATCGATACAACCGATGGGTCTTGTGTGGATGATGGAGGAACCTTCAGCTACTCAATAAACCCTGGTCTTGTTGATACAGATCTCACGAAAAGCCGCAGCAATGCGGCTTTTCTTTTTCTGCGCTACAAGTCGCCAACTGCCTGCAACAAGACATCAATCTCCGCAGTGCTGTTGTAGTGCACGGGACCCACTCGTACCGCGCCACCGTTGCCATATAGACCGAGTGTCTTCGCAGCCTCGACGGCATAGTTGTAACCGCTCCAGACAAAGATATTCTGCCTGGCCAGCTCCTCCGCAATGAAGGACGACGCATGCCTACTATGGGTAAACGCGACTGTCGGCACACGACGATCCATTGCTTCGACACTGGTTATGCCCTGGATTTTTACGCCAGGAATCTGCGTAAGGCCGTCTATCAGGTGCCGCGCCAATATTGACTCGTATTTGAACAGATAATCCATCGCTGCATGCACTTGCCCGGTGCGCGATGATAAATGGGAATACGCCGAATCCGACACGTTAGCCATTGTTTCGCCAATCCAGGCAAAATAATCAACCACCGCCGCCGTGCCTGCCATCCCTTCGTGGCTCTGAGTGCCGGTCTCGAAGCACCACGGCAATTCTGCCGGTGACGGCCGGACTTTGTACGGTTCAAGCTGCTCGAGTACGTCCCGTCTGCCCCACAGTATTCCCTGGTGCGGCCCGAAGAACTTGTAGGCAGAACACGTCAGGAAATCGCAGCCGATATTCTGCACATCAGTCGCGATATGTGGCGCAGACTGCACAGCGTCAATATAACTCCATGCACCGGCATCGCGCGCTTTGCGACTGATGGTTTTTATATCGTTAATGGTGCCAGTCAGATTACTGGCTCCGCCGACACACACCAGGCGGGTCTTGTCGTTAAGCAGATCATCAAGTCTCGATAAATCAAATTCGAATGTCTCCGGGTCGAAGGGCAACCAGCGAATTTTCAAGTCAAGATCCCTCGCCAGTAATACCCATGGGTAAACATTCGCGTCGTGATCCATCTGCGACAGAATAATTTCATCACCCGCTTTGAAATGCTTGCCGATAGATCGTGACACGTGCAAGGTTATCGTCGTCATATTCTGTCCGAATATGATTTCGTCCGGCGAAGGCGCGTTCAGAAAATCTGCCATCGCTGCGCGCGCGCCACCAACCGCGGCTTCAGCCAGATGCGACGTCGCGAAATTGCCGCCGAGGTTTGCGCTCTTGTATAGCAAACATTCCAACACCTTTTCAGCAACCCGTGTCGGTACCTGCGTGCCCGCCGGGTTGTCGAAATACAGGCGTGCAAGGCCATTGTCAGTTTCGGACAGGGCGGGGAACTGCGCACGAATGGTAGTGAGATCAAATTGCATGACGGGTCGCGCCTGTGTGTTTATCTGGAGTGTGTGTGGACGGTTGAAGATACGGCGAGATACGGCGAACAACAGCGGAAAACCGGCATATTCTTACTCTGAACCGCCCCATTTTTCGCGATGGGCGTCTGCAGCCCGCTGTCGAACCTTTGCATGACGGCGCGTTAGCAGCAACGAGTCAGGATCACAGACGTCTGCCCGGATTATTCCAAGATCGCTTGCCGCGTCAAACAAACTGGGGTACCAGCGTTCCCAATTAGGCAGTAAATTCTCGACGTGCTGGCGAAGGTTCATAGTCAGACTGTAGCGGAGGCAGCCGTCTGTGACAACGATGGAGATTGCATATTCCAGGGAGAGAATTGATGCGGCAAAACGAGCACACCGGACGCATCAGTCGTTCGACGACTAGCCCGAACATTTCATGAGTGCCGGCCATTAGAAATGAAAACCAAAGTTGACTCAAACGGTTAACACTCTATTGGCGGGTATCGAAGTGTAACGATATGCGCCTGCCGGGCTGTCGCTTCCTCTGCCGGCACATCGCGGACAGTTGTTCGTTCTTTTTTGGCGCATAGTGGGACTACGCAACGAAAAAGAACGAAAAAATGGACCGCTGTGGTGCTCTTGCAGCAGGAATACTTTCTACCGCGCAGACTCCTAGTCCGCCAGAGACTGAAAAAATGCCAGACCGACGGCCAGCAACATACCGCCCATCACAACAGTCGGCAGCTGTGGCAGCAGGCTCATCGGCACACTTGTCACCTCCGCGGGAACAAGGCTCAACAATCTGGGCACGATCTGAATTAACTCACTTGCCGGCTTGGCTGCGATAGCCGCTCCGATCAGCATCGCTATCGGCAAAGCAAGCCGTCGTACCCACATTGCACGACGAACTCTGGAAACCACTTTCCTGCTAAAACCATCATCAGCAATTGGTTCCGATCGGAACATCGACTCCAAAAGGTGGTCGGTCGAATCTTTGCTTCTATCAACCATGTTTATGATCTTCGATTTCAAAACTTGTCCTGATTTTTTCCTTGGCCCGAAAAATTACCGACTTCACAGAGCCCACGGGCATACTAATCGCTGCACTGATTTCACGGTGTGAAAGGCCGCACGCATACGAGAAAATCATGATGACACGCTCCTCTTCACTCAATATCGCCAAAAACTTGTCAAGGTCAGCCAGTTCGTTTGATCCCTGAGTGTAACCGGTCGACTCGACGTTCGTCACGTGCCCGACCTGCTCCAGTACCTCATGGTATCGCTTCGACTTACGCTTGGACTGCAAGAACGTTGTGTAAGCGACCTTCAGCAACCAACCGATGAAGGATCCACTACCTGAATACGTATGCATCTTGTCCCAGGCGTGGACGAAACAATCCTGCCCAAGGTCATCCGCCATGGAATGATCCCGCGTAAGTTTACGCAGGAAGTTTCTTACCTGCGACTGGTGGCGTCGAACCAGCTCGCCAAAGGCGGCTGAATCCTGACTCGCCACGACTCGCGCTACGAGAAACTTATCATCTATGGCGACGACCCCCAAAACTGATGCCGTCTATTGTCGCTTAGCGCCGAAACGATACATCAACAGGAACGCAATCCCTATAACCAGGGGAAAACATGATACAGCCAACAACGGTCGCATCGCGTCCTCTTCACCGAGCACAACACCAAATAGCGCGAATCCTACCGCTATGCCTAAGGCTACCAGCGCTCGTCTTAAATCACGATCGGGTGCGGCGGGTGGCGTACCGAGCCGCTCGATAATCTCAGGTGTCAGTTCCTGCCCTTTCTCAATCGCAGTGCGCAGCGTGTCTTGCAAGTCCCGACGCGCACGGTAACGAAACATGAAAAATAATGAAATCACCACGGCCATGGAAAAAAACATGGTGATCGGTATGAAAACTTCTGCTGCGTCGTTCATTGTAAAACTCCTGTCTGATAGTCAGTAATCGTTGCTATTGGCCTGTAGATGAACGTCACAGTGGGTTTGGATGCACGTTTTTACGCTTTTTTTCCTGGAAATATTATTCTTACAAAACAATACCTTATCATTGAGTTTTGGTACAGGACGAACGCCAGATCATATCAATTGACGCTTCAGTCAACGTATTTGATCGCAGCTCGTTTTATATTAGACCAGTAATTGCGGCACTGCCGGTGCTACACGCTCAGGAGGCAAGCCATGAAATCGTCAACGGTCATTGCAACGAATCGCTTCGGACTAGGGGCCCGACCAGGCGATCTGGCGAAGGTTGACTCGAATCCGCAGGGATGGTTGATGGGGCAGTTGCAAGGCCCCTCCCGGCTTGCTGGAGAATTGCGCGACCTGCCCGCCTCAAGCGATTTGATAGTGGAAGTCGCGGCACTGCGCAGCGCACAACGAGCAGCGCAACAAAACGATGATGATAAGCCTGCGCCGGATGTTGTTGCGAATTATGGACGAGTCATTCGCGGCCACTATATTGAACAGACTAGTGCTCGCTATCAGGTAGCTGCCGCCAGTGACTATCCGTTCCACGAGCGACTGGTGCATTTCTGGTCGAATCACTTCGCTGTATCCATCGACAAACAACCCTTACCGGCGATCGCCGGCCTGTATGAGAACGAGGCGATACGCCCCAACATTTCCGGAAACTTCGCTGACATGCTGATAGCAGTCGAGCAGCACCCCGCGATGATTCTGTACCTCGACAACCAACGCTCTATCGGGCCTGAGTCAACGCTCGGTAAACGTGCTAATCGGGGCAGCCAGGAACGCAACATCGGCCTGAACGAAAATTTGGCTCGGGAAATTCTCGAGCTGCACACCTTGGGTGTGAACGGTGGCTATACACAGGAGGATGTAACGACGTTCGCCAAAGTGATTACCGGTTGGTCCATCGGCGGTGCAACGGCAACAGGTCGGTTTGCTGACGGCGAACCAGGAAAGTTTGAGTTTCGCGAATTTATACACGAGCCGGGTACGCACCGCGTGCTGAATGAATCGTACCCGCAAAGCGGCGTTGCACAGGGCGAGGCAGTGCTACGTGACCTCGCAGTCCACCCCTCAACGGCAAGGTTTCTCGCGACGAAACTAGCGCAACACTTTGTCGCCGATGAGCCTCCCGAGGAGCTGGTGGAGAAGCTGGCCAGCGTTTATCTCGAGACGGGTGCAGATCTGGCTGCCGTCTACGAGGCATTGATATTCTCTGCAGAGCCATGGACAACAACTTTCGCCAAGTACAAGACGCCGCATGATTTTGTGATTTCCACATATCGTGCGTTCGACCATGTGCCCGATGACGCACGTTTTACCGTGGCCGCGCTGGATCTAATGGGGCAAACGCCGTTTCGACCGGGCTCACCCGCTGGTTGGCCCGACACTGCGTTGGAATGGGGCGGTGCTGATGCTTTGATGAAACGAATTGAGTGGTCGAATACAATCGGGCGAGTGGTTGGTAACCGGGTAAATCCAGTCGATCTTGGCGAAACCGCCCTGGGGCCCGCCTTTAGTGAAAATACAAAAATCGCCGTCTCTCGAGCCGAGAGCAAAAAACAGGGGACGACACTATTCCTTGCATCACCCGATTTTCAACGGAGATGAGCATGCTTAGCAGACGAGATATTTTGAGAACAGCCGGGCTCGGCGTGGTCGCTTCTGGCTTGCCGACGCTGGCGTTCGCTCGTGCAAATACCGACGCCAGGTTTGTGCTGGTCATATTGCGCGGCGCAGTTGATGGTCTCGCACTCGCCGCACCTTACGGTGACGGCAACTATAAGCGTGTGCGAGGCCAACTCGCTATTGCTAAACCCGGCGATGATGGTGGCTTATTGAAGCTCGACGGGATGTTCGGCCTGCACCCGGCATTGCCCGGCGTTCATCAGGAATATATGAACAAACAGGCTTTGCTCGTGCATGCTGTTGCCAGCCCATACCGTTCCCGCTCGCACTTCGACGGCCAGGATGTGCTCGAAAATGGGTCCAGCGAAGCCGGAATCATCCGTGACGGCTGGTTGAACCGAGCTCTGCAGCCGTTGGGCGGATCATTGGGCAATGAGTCCGCTATAGCTCTTGCACAAAACACGCCGTTGGTACTGCGAGGAAGCAACTCTGTATCGAGCTGGGCACCGTCCCGATTGCCCGATGCTGACGACACCACACTGGACCGATTACAGGACCTGTACGCAGACGACGCTTTTTTCGCGACGCGACTCGCGCAGGGACGAAACTCCAATGACATTGCTGACGGCATGAGCGACATGGCCGAAGCGATGCCTCGCGGCAACAACGCTGAACAGATCAAGACGCTGATGGATGCAGCGGCGAAGTTTCTTACTGCCCCTGATGGCCCACAAGTCGCCGTTCTCGAAATTGGCGGATGGGATACGCATGCGAACCAGGGCGCAGGCGCCGGATTGCTTGCAAACAGGCTGTCGGGCCTTGATGACGGTCTGACGTCCTTACGCAAAGGGTTGGGTTCCGCCTGGTCTGACACCGTGGTTGCCGTGGTCACAGAATTCGGGCGCACTGTGCGCGTGAATGGCACGCGCGGCACCGACCATGGTACGGCTACGGCAGCGTTGTTACTCGGCGGCGCGATCAATGGCGGTCGGGTAATTGCTGACTGGCCAGGACTGGCCAAGGCAGACCTTTATGACGGACGCGACCTGATGCCAACTATGGATATTCGCAGCGTCTTTAAGGGCGTATTGACAGAACATCTTGAATTGTCTGACGCCTTCGTCAACGACACTGTGTTTCCAGAGAGCAGTACGGCAAAGCCAATGAGAGACGCCATCCGCTCGTAAACTCCGGGCCGCGAGGAAAGCGGCGCGAGCAAAGATTCTGGCTATTATTCTGAGCGGGGCTAAACCCCACTGACGAATTTCCGCGTTTGTATAGGGCATGATCGCTATCGCCCGACTTCAGGATCCTCGCTACTACCAGATCGCAGTCCTCACACTGCTGGTGATTTTTGGTGTGTCTGTACTCGACTTTGGTATTCACTGGCAGAACGCCGTAGCTATTGTGATTAGCGCACTGGGCGTGCAATACCTCGCCGGAAAAACCATCGGGCTGCCTCAGTTCGACCCACTAAGCCCCCTGATCACTTCACTGAGCCTGACCTTGCTATTGCGCACCGACGTCATCGAAATCGCTGTGCTTGCAGCGGCGCTCGCTATCGGCAGCAAGTTTCTGCTCAGGGCGCGCAACAAACATATATTCAACCCTGCGAATTTCGCATTGGTCACACTAATGATCACAAGCGACAACGCCTGGGTTTCCTCCGGGCAGTGGGGCAGCGCAGCCTTCGGCGCATTTACACTCGCCTGCCTTGGTTTTGTGGTTCTTACGCGGGCGAAACGAGCTGAAACTACCTTCGCATTTTTGATTGCCTACGCGTTGCTTCTGACCGGCCGTGCATTTTGGCTGGGCGACCCACTCAGCATTCCGCTACATCAAATGCAAAATGGCGCACTACTGATCTTCGCGTTTTTCATGATTTCAGATCCGAAGACCAGCCCAAATACCAGCAGCGGTCGCATTGTTTACGGTGCGTCCGTTGCCAGTATTGCCTATGCGATCCAGTTTGTTTTTTATGAACCCAACGGACCGATCCTGGCGTTAATCATGTCAGCACCGTTCATTCCTCTCATTGACTACGTATCTCAGGGACGACTGTATCGATGGGATCAACCCTTATCCGGAATATCAAGACCCGGCTCAACCAGCGTCTCTAAAGGAGTTTAGTAATGCGATTTCTTATCACTCTATTTACAACCACACTTACGCTCGTCGTCTGCACGACCGCGCAGGCATTTTGCGGCTTCTACGTTGCACGTGCTGACACCAGTTTGTTCAACCGCGCGTCTCAAGTAGTTATCGTCCGTGACGATGATAGAACCGTCATTACCATGGCTAATGACTTTCAAGGCGAAGTCGACGACTTCGCGGTCGTCATACCAGTGCCGACATTCATCGAACGCGAGCAAATCAATGTCGCCGACCGGGCCCTTGTCGAGCACCTGGACGCTTACACCGCGCCCAGGCTCGTTGAATACCACGACCCCGATCCATGCGCGCAAGACAGGTACAAGATGAGCAGGATGGACAACGCTGCGGCACTCCCAGCTTCGATCCAGGAAATGACCATGGAAGCGAAAGCGGATGGCGTAACGATCGAAGCAAGCTATACGGTTGGCGAGTACGATATTCTCGTGCTGTCCGCAAAAGAGAGCAGCGGACTTATTCGCTGGCTGAACGATAACGACTACAAGATTCCGGATGGCGCTGAGAAAATCGTGGCAAGCTATCTGAAACAGGATATGCGCTTTTTCGTTGCGAAGGTAAACCTCTCGGAACAGGCAAAGCTCGGCTATGCATACCTGCGACCACTGCAAGTTGCCTATGAGAGCAACAAGTTCATGCTTCCTATCCGACTCGGTACCTTAAATGCGAACGGCAAGCAGGAATTGTATATCTATGCGCTGACACGTACTGGTCGCGTTGAGACCACCAACTATCGAACCGTGAAACTGCCCAGTAACACAGAAGTTCCGGAGTTTGTTCAATCGGAGTTCGGTGACTTCTATCGGACGATGTTCGAAAAACAAACGCAGGCCGAAAACGAGCGCGCTGTATTTATCGAGTATGCATGGGATATGGCATGGTGCGATCCCTGCGCCGCAGACCCGTTAACGCAGGATGAGCTGCGCAGGCTTGGCGTGTTTTGGGTCGGCAATGATCATCAAAGTAATCGGATAGCACCGAGACAAGCACAGAACGTCTTCGTTACTCGACTGCATGTCAGCTATGACGAGAAAAACTTTCCGGAAGATCTGGTTTTTCAGGAAACGGGCGACCGCGAAAACTATCAGGGTCGCTACGTCATTCGTCACCCATACACTGGCGCATCGACCTGCGACGATTCGCAATACCGGGCACAGGTCAATCAACGTCAGGAGCGTGAAGCACAGACTCTGGCGAATCTCACGGGTTGGGACATCAATGAAATCCGATCGAAAATCCCATTCACCGATGGCGGCCCTGTCGACCCGGCACCTGCACCATGGTGGAAACGTCTCTGGAACTAACCGCCTGCTGATGAAGCATTGTTGAGGAAGTCATGGATGCTTTTTTTTGATGGCTAATTCAGCAGATCACCGGGTCTTCGGAATCCCTATCCGGACTCACTGCTGTCCCATAAAAACTCATGGCTTGTTCGAAAATAGCGATACGCTCGTAGGAGCGGTTTCCAACCGCGATCCTGCTCGAATTGTTTTTACATCTTCGCCAGCAATCGCGGTTGGAAACCGCTCCTACGATAATTTTAAATTTCATATCTTGCGCGCTGATTTTCTCATTAGATGTAGAGTGGCTCCGGCCTTGCTAGCATTCTTTCAATTGCTTATGGGACAGCAGTGATCCGGACTGCTTTTTCCATAGCGCTAATAGTTCAGCCTCGCGTTCGGCCGATAAGCCAGCCCGAGGCTGATTTGTTCTGTCCTCCGACAGTGTTTTCCACCAGGATATCAGGCCTCTAATCGTCTCACGTACCGGCCTGTTACGGAGTCCTGCGGCTCGCGCACGTTCTCCGCTAACATCGGATATCGCAGCTACATGGGCGGTGCTGGAGTGCCAAATCGGCATACCATCACCTTCATCTACCTGATGTGCCGCAACGAATGCTTCGTTTACCCAAATAGCGTCGACGTTGGAAGCCGTCACCGCCTCGCTCTCCTCCAGCAGGTCGCCCATTGTGTACGAGCCAACGGGCGTAACCGTGTTATAGATACCCATGCTGCGTCGCTCCAGACAGTCGACGGCGAAATCGGCCAAATCCCTGACATCGATAATCTGTATCGCGTGGTCAGGGGTCCCGGGCCATAACATCTCACCGCCTTTCATCGTGCGCACCGGCCAGTAGGAAAAGCGATCGGTATGGTCGCCCGGCCCGCAAATATACGTCGGACGCAAGATTGTCAATTCGTCGTTGCTAATTTCCGCGGCGGCTCTCTTTTCGCACAGCGCCTTCAATGGACCATATGTTTCGTCGGTCACATCTTCGATACTTTCATCTTCTATTGTTGCGAGAGGCGAATCTTCGTCATTAGGCTGAGCCCAATCCGCATACACCGAAATCGTAGAAATATACAAGTAGTGGGAGGTGTTATTTGCAAGTGTATGCGCCGAATTTTGCACGTGGCGCGGTACGTAGCCAGAATTGTCGATTACCGCATCCCAGGTTCTGCCGTGCAGCATGTCGAGATCGCCGCCCCGGTCACCCTTGATCGTTTCAAGATCCGGAAATAATTCGTTATTCGTTCTGCCGCGGTTAAACAACGTCACCGAGTGTCCCCGGCGCAACGCTTCGCGAACCACATGCGGCCCGATAAACCCGGTCCCGCCGAGAATGAGAATTTTCAGTAGTTGCTGAGTTTTAGCGATACCGCTGCAGCAACTTGTGGAGTTCTTCTTTGCCCGGTTGCAGCGTATCAAGAGCCAGTTGCGACAACGGCGTTTCAACATTGCCCATCAATTCGTGCATTTCCTTGCGCGAGTCATTGATGTAGAGCAGGCCTGTGACAATTTCGCCGGCGTTGTAGTGCTCACGCAAATACTTGAAAGATGTCGCCCGACTCGTCGGGTCATACTCATCATCCAGCTTGCGCAGCATGATTTTGCTGCCATCGTGCATCTTGATCGGCATCGTTGAGCCTGCCTCGTAAGAGGCAGTAATCTCTGCTGACGGGGTAACAAAATCTGCTCTGGCAACATCGTGAAAATGTTCACGTGTATGTGCATAACTCTTGGTTGATCCTTCGTGGTCATTGAAGGTTACACAAGGGCTGACGACATCGACCAGGGCAAATCCTTCATGCATCAGCGCGCCTTTGATTAGCGGAACGAGCTGTTCTTTGTCGCCTGAAAAGCTCCGTGCGATATACGTTGCGCCGAGACTCAATGCCGTGCTGACCGCATCGATCGGCTCCTGTGTGTTCGGCGCACCCTTCTTCGGCAGGCTGCCGATATCTGCTGACGCAGAGAACTGCCCTTTGGTCAGTCCGTAAACACCATTATTTTCAATGATATAGCACATATTCAGATTGCGGCGAATGGCATGAATAAATTGCCCCGCACCGATCGACAATGAATCACCGTCGCCGGATACTCCGATGTAGGTCAATGCCCGGTTGGCAGCGTTTGCACCGGTAGTTACCGATGGCATGCGGCCGTGCACAGAGTTGAATCCGTGTGCTTCACTGACGAAATAAGCCGGAGTTTTGGACGAACAACCGATCCCGCTCATCTTCGCCATCATGTGCGGCTCAATGTTCAATTCGAATACGGCTTGAATGATCGCTGCGGTGACCGAATCGTGTCCGCAGCCGGCGCATAAAGTGGATATTGTACCCTCGTAACTGCGCTCAGTGAGTCCCAGCTTGTTGCGCGGCAATCCCGGGTGCGCCACCTTCGGTTTACGTATGTACGTCACGCGGCTTGCCCTTTGGGGATTTTCTCAAGTATCTTATCGACGACAAAGCCTGCGTTGAGAGGCATACCGTTGTAGTGCAATAGCGGCACCAGCTTCTTCGGATCCACATCGCTGTCCAAAATAAGAAGAGACCGCAACTGTGCATCGCGATTCTGCTCCACGACATACACCACATCGTGCTGGTCGATAAAATCCGTCACGGCAGCAGAAAACGGGAATGCTTTGACCCGACAGTAATTCAGCGACACATCGGCGGACTGCAATCGATCCAGCGCTTCTTTACATGCCCCGTCACCGCTGCCTAGCGTGAGTATCGCGACCTTGTTCGACTTCGAATATCGAATTTCGGGAGCTGGAACGATCGAACGCGCGGTCGCCCATTTGACCAGCAATCGGTCGACGACATCCTGATATTCAGCGGAATCCTCTGTATAGCTACCGTATTTGGTATGGCCCGACCCACGAGTAAAATACGCGCCCTTGGGATGTATGCCGGGTAACGTTCGATACGGAATTCCGTCTCCGTCAACGTCAAGGTAACGGTGAAATGATTCCATTTCTTCGAGCTGCGCAGCGGTCAATACCTTGCCACGATCCGGAATAGCGCTTTCGTCAAAGGTGAATTCGGGCACCATCCAATCATTCATGCCTATATCGAGGTCTGAAAGCACCATCACCGGCGTTTGCAATCTTTCAGTAAGATCGAATGCGGTTTGCGCCATGTAAAAGCACTCGGCCGGGTCACCCGGAAACAGCAGCACATGTTTGGTATCGCCATGAGAAGCGTATGCGCAACTCATGATGTCGCACTGTTGTGTGCGCGTAGGCATACCGGTGGACGGGCCCGTTCGTTGCACATCGAATACGACAGCGGGCAACTCCGCATAGTATGCGTAGCCAAGAAATTCGCTCATCAACGAAATTCCGGGGCCGCTGGTCGGCGTAAATGATCGCGCACCGTTCCAGCTGGCGCCAAGCACCATACCGATTGCCGCCAACTCGTCTTCTGCCTGAATGATGCAGTACGTTCTCTTGCCCGTTGCCGGGTCAACCCGGTACTTCGAACAAAACCCACGAAACGCATCCATCAACGATGTTGATGGCGTTATAGGATACCAGGCGCCAACCGTCGCGCCAGCGTACATACATCCCAGGCCCGCGGCAGTATTGCCATCGATGACAATCATTCCTTTCGTACCGTCCATTGCGGCAACACTGGTCGGCAACGGACAAACAAAATTCTCGGCCGCGTAGTCATAGCCAAGCCGAATCGCTTCCATGTTTGACGCGATCAGTTTTTTCTTGGTTGCGAAGGTCTCTTCGAGCAGCGCTGTGATGATGGCAAGATCGATATCAAGTAGTGCCGCGATCGCTCCGACATAAGCAATGTTCTTCATCAGGATACGCGCGCGGACACCATCGAAATGCTCGTTGCACATTTTTGAAAGAGGAATTCCGAGCACGGTAATGTCCTCGCGATCGAGCAACTTGCTTCGCGGCCAGGTGGAGTCATAGAGCAGCCAGCCACCTGAAGATACTTCTTCCATATCACGCGTATATGTTTGCGCATTCATTGCAACCATCAAATCGACGCGATTGGAGCGTGACTGATAGCCATCACCGGTGACACGAATTTCGTACCAGGTAGGCAGTCCCTGAATATTCGATGGGAAATAGTTCTTGCCGACAACCGGAATACCCATTCGAAAAATGGATTTCATCAGCAAGCCATTCGCACTTGCCGAGCCCGTCCCATTTACGGTGCCTATCTTGATTACCACGTCATTAACGGATGCCACTGATACTTCCTTGCTAAGCGGCCGACGAGGACCGATTGTCGGACGGGGACTCTGACGCTTCATCGCTGGCGTACGGAATCAAGACTGTGGACTTCTGCATATCCCACGCCCCGGTCGGACAACGTTCTGCGCACAAACCGCAATGCACACACAGGTCTTCGTCCTTGACCATGACGCGACCGGTTTGCGGAAGATCCGCCGAGACATACAACGCCTGCTCCAGGTTTTCGGCAGGTGCCGACAATCGGGTTCGCAAGTCGGCTTCCTCGCCGTTCGCTGTCATCGTCAGACAATTGACCGGACAAATATCGATGCACGCATCACACTCGATGCAAAGTGGTGCCGAGAAAACGGTCTGAATATCGCAGTTGAGGCAGCGCTCCACTTCCTGAATCACCTGTTCTGCCGTAAATCCGAGCTCTACCTCAATATCCAGGTTCTTGAATCGTTCTTTCAGGTCGACGTGCGGCATTAACCGTCTGGTCGCTGGATCAAAGTCGTTTGAATAACTCCACTCGTGCATGCCCATTTTCTGACTGGACAGATTGACTCCGACAGGCAGGCGATCTGCCAGGCTGTCACCCTCGCAATATTGATGAATTGATATTGCAGCCTCGTGGCCATGCGCGACCGCCCAGATAATGTTCTTCGGGCCGAAGGCCGAATCGCCGCCAAAGAAAACACCATCACGAGTACACATCATGGTCTTCTCGTCGACAACGGGGCACTCCCATTGGTCGAATTCAATATCGATATCGCGCTCGATCCATGGAAACGCATTGTCCTGTCCGATCGCGAGAATGACATCGTCACAGGGAATGGTTTTCTCGCCTACAACAGTGCCGCGATCGATACCACCATCGTCATCAACGACGTACTCCATTAACTCAAACGTCATACCCGTTAGCTTGCCATTTTCAATAACAAACTCTTTCGGCGAATGGTTGACAAGAATATCTACGTTCTCTTCCTCAGCATCTTCAAGCTCCCAGGCCGATGCCTTGAAAAATCCACGCGGTTTTCTTGCCATGACCTTAACGTTATCAGCACCAATGCGTAACGAAGTTCTGCAACAATCCATTGCAGTATTACCGACTCCGATAATCAGGACCTGCTTGCCGACAGTCTCAATATGCTCGAATGCGACGGATTCGAGCCAGTCGATACCAATATGGATGTTTTCGCTGTCATAGCGGCCCGGTATTTCAAGATTCTTGCCGCGCGGCGCACCAGTACCAACAAATACCGCATCAAATCCGCCGTCCTGAAGAAGTGCCTTCATACTCTCAATCGAGTGGTTGAGTTTTAGATCAACGCCCATGTTAACGATGTAGCCAATTTCCTCATCGAGCACTTTCGGCGGCAGCCGAAATCGCGGAATATTTGTGCGCATCAACCCGCCGGTAGCTCCCAGAGCCTCGAAGATTGTGACTTCATAGCCCAACGGAACAAGATCATTCGCAACAGTAAATGAGGCGCAGCCTGCACCGATCAATGCAACTTTCTTGCCGTTCGTTACTTCAGGTGCACTGGGGATTCGATCTGTTATGTCCTCGCGATAGTCAGCGGCAACGCGCTTCAGGCGGCAAATCGCGACAGGTTTTTGATCGAGGCGACCACGGCGGCAAGCCGGTTCGCAGGGACGGTCGCAGACACGACCCAGAATTCCCGGAAAAACGTTTGACAAGCGATTTTCTATGTATGCATCGCCAAGTCGGCCTTGAGCAATCAGCCGGATGTACTCGGGAACGTCTGTGTGGGCTGGACAAGCCCATTGGCAGTCAACCACCTTGTGAAAATACTCAGGCTTACTTGTATCAGTCGGTTTCATTGTAGCGATACACGAGGTACGAGCGCTTCCTTGGGCACGGTGTCTGGTCTCTTGTTCGGCGCTAGCATAGCGGGATCGACTAAAAAGTAAACTCTTTTTGGTCGCGGACAGATATCAGGTGAAATGACCTCGAAACTGCGCCTTGCCCACGCTACCGCGCGCGGGTGAACTGCAGCGGCTGGCCGACAATATTGCCAAGCAACTTGCCGCTGTCATAGACAATCTCTCCATTGATAATGGTGGTATCAATCGTTGCGGAGAACTCATGCCCTGCAAATGGCGACCATTGGCATTTACACAGCAGATTCGACTCCCGCACCTTATATGGCTTATTCGGATCTACCAACACCAGATCCGCGAACCAGCCTTCGCGCGCATAGCCCCGCTCCTTGACGCCGAACAAATCAGCAGGCGCGTGACACGCACGATCAACGAGCAACTCGACACTAATCTGCCCGGAGGCGGCAAGATCGAATAACGTGAGCACCGCGTGTTGCACCAAAGGCAATCCCGCTGGTGCTTTGAAGTAGGATTGGCCTTTCTCGCCAGCCGTGTGTGGTGCGTGATCGGTTGCTATGACGTCGAGGCGCCCATCATTCAAAGCGGTGATAAGAGCCTCTCGGTCGCTGGCTTTTTTGATCGCCGGATTGCATTTTATGCGCGCGCCGAGTGACTCGTAACCCGACTCATCGAACCACAAATGATGTACACAAACCTCGGCTGTAATTCTTTTTGTCGAACGGTGCGCCGTTGTAAACAACCCCATCTCGATCGCTGTCGTCAAGTGCAACACATGCAGCAATGCATCGTGTCGTTGCGCAAGATCGACGGCCATAGTGGACGACTTCAAACAGGCCTCTGCCGAACGAATATTAGGGTGCTCAGACATAGGTACGTCTTCGCCGTATTCCGACCGTGCACGAGCTTCATTGTCCCAAATGGTCGGCGAATCCTCGCAATGGGTCACGACCATGACCGGTGCATGCTCAAACACACGCTCGAGCACTTCTGGATCATCGACCAGCATGTCTCCGGTAGATGCGCCCATGAACACTTTGATGCCGCAAGCTTCGCCAACTTGCAGCTTCTTGATCTCCTCGATATTTCCATTGGTTCCGCCAAGGTAGAACCCGTAGTTGGCGCTACAACGATGCTCCGCCAATCGATACTTATCAGCCAACGCCTCGCGAGTCGTTGTTTGCGGGTTTACGTTCGGCATTTCCATAACACTGGTAATACCGCCCGGCTACGGCTGCCGCTGATTCCGTCGCGAGGTCGCCCTTGTGCGTCAAACCCGGCTCGCGAAAGTGAACCTGATCATCGACCATTCCCGGCATCAGATAGCGTCCGGCGGCGTCAATAACGTGCATATCCTCCGTCGCCGCTATGCTGTCAGCGATCTTGTCGATCCGTTGACCCTCGATCAACACGTCGGCATCGCGAATCCGCCCCTCGTTTACCAAACGCGCGTTGGCGATCAGTAATTTCTTTTTCAAACCGACAGCTCCTGGCTATTGCGAATCGAAAGATGATTCGACTCCGTTCTGCGGCATTATGGAAGGGTCCGAAAGCAATTGCTATTAGCGATTAACTGCAAGGCTCAACTGGCGATCGCAAAATTTCATTGCGTTCTCGCCATGTGCCACACTGACGATGGTAATGCCCAGTAAATTCAGGTTGGTGAGTACCTGGGTTTCGGTATCTACGTCCAGATGGCTGGTTGCTTCGTCGAGGAACAGAATTCGCGGTGAGCGATACAGGGCGCGAGCGAGCAAAATTCGTTGCACCTGTCCGCCGGAAAGTCCGCTGCTTGCGCCGGCTACGGGCGTATGAACGTGCATCGGCAGAGCCTGGATATCCTTCCAGATCAAAGCGAGTTGCGCTGCATCGCGGATCCTGGCGATGTCTGGCATGGCCTCGAAGCAGCTGATGTTATCTGAGATGGAGCCCTGAAACAGGTGGTCGCTTTGCAAAACAACACCGAATTGTCGTTGCAGAGCATCTGCATCCCACAATGGCAGCTCGAGTCCGTCAAACAACAGCAAGCCGTCATCGGCTCGCAACCCGCCTGCGAGCAGGTTCAGCAAGGTTGTTTTTCCTGCGCCTGATGGACCCGCGATCACAACCGATTCGCCCGCCTGAATAACGCAACTGAATCGACGCAGTACATGAGCGCCGCCAGGATAGCGAAACGATAAATCAGAGCAGGCAATCGCTCCGCTAACTTGTTTGCGGCATGCGGAGGGTCGCGCCGCTGGCTCTACTTCTTCCTGGATGATTTCACTGACTCGATCAATATGCGAGCGCAACAGGTAGATATCGCGCGCGGCAGAAAGAAGCTGCAGTGCGGCAAGACTCAGGCGCCCGCGCAGGCTCAGGAAAGCAAACAGTACCCCCAGCGTTAACTGTTTGCTAACGACGCCACTAATACCGATTGCGAGAAACAACAACTGCTCAGTGGAGGTAATTAGAGTTTGTCCGGCTCCCGTGATAATTCCAAGTCTTGCCTGCCGTGCGCCAGCATTGATCGCCGCCGCTAGAAATTTCTGCCAGTGCGCCAGCCGCTGACTACGCAACCCAAGTGCTCGCATCGCGTGAAATGATCGCAATGACTCAATCAGTGACTGGGACGATTGTGCCGAAGCAACCACGGCCTCCAGATTTGCAGCACGAGTTGCAGGCAATAGCACCGCATGAACTAGCAGCAGAAGTAGCAGTGTAGCAACGGATATGAGTGTCAGTCGTAGGCTGTACATCGTCATCACTGCCATTGTCGTAAGCACAATCACGGCATTCGCCACGCCATTCAAAAGAGTCTCAGTGATTGCCGTACGAATGGGTTTGAGTGATTCAATCCGGGAAATCAGATCGCCAATCGGACGCTTCTCAACCGCAGCAAGCGGCAAGTGAAACAGATGACTTACGACCGCTGCCGTAGTGTCCGCGGCCAGTCGAGTGCTGGTGTAGACAACAATCCAGCGGCGTAAAGTATCGATCACCAACATCACGAGCATGACCAGGGCGATGCCAGAGAGAATGCGGAGCAACCACTGCTTATCCCGGCCAAGCACTACTTCATCGATGAGCAACTGCGTCGCAACTGGCGGCACCAATGCGAGTACCTGTGTTGCCAGAAGAAGGACCAACATCAACCCCAGGTAGCCGCGTAGCCCATCCAGTGAGCGCGCAAACTCTCTGAGGCCAGGGGTATGACCCGGTTTCTGCTTGCGAAAATGGCTCGCCCGCGAGAACTCTATGGCGACCCCGCTAAATGCGTCGCTCAGCGCTTTCGCGGTAACGAATCGTCGGCCAGCCGCTGGATCGTGCACTAAAATCCCACGCCGTCGAATCTTGATAGCGACGACGAAGTGATTGAGATCCCAGTGTAATATCGCCGGCAACTTCAACTGCCTGATTTCATCGACTCCCAATCTGACGGGTCGTGCGGCGAGCCCGATTACGTCGGCTATAAGCAGCAACGACTTCAAGGAAGTTGTGTCACCTCTGCTTGCGAACTGGTGTCGGAATCGGGTCAGGTTCAGATTGTGGCCAAAATGATGCGCAATCATCGCCAATGCCGTCAGTCCACAATCCGACTGCTCTGCCTGAAGCAGGACGGGCACTCGGCCCGGCCCATCAAACACGTGACGATTCTTCGTCCGTGATCGACCGTAGCAGCCAGCGGTAGAGCGGCCACCTACGGCGAATCAGGTTAGCGTCGAAAAGCGTGCCGGGTGGTAGCCGCCAATTGTCACCGCGGGCTATGACGTTAGCGGAAGCAAGTGCCGCACGAATTTCGAAGACGGGCCCGGAAAACGACACGCCAATTTCGATCTCGCGAATTGGAATCGCGGCAGCAGATATGTCGGTGATCGTCGCAGTCTGCGTGCCGAACAATTGATGTGGGTAGGCACGCAGTTGCAATTCCACCGACTGTCCCAGCTTGATCATCCCGGCGTTGTCAGCGCTGACATAGAGAAATGCTTCCAGCGTATCTGCAGGGTCGTACAGGGTCAGCAATAGCTGGCCAGCCTGCACGAAACTACCGGTCCGAACCGCAAGCCCTGCAACAATGCCGTTGTCAGGGGACGCCACCTCCAGATTGGACCGAAGTTCACTTGCGGCAATATCCCGGAGCAACGACTCACGCCGTATTTCTGTTTGTGTCTGCAGCCGGCTGAGAGTCGCGATATCCTGATGCGACTGCAGATCGAGCAATGCCAGTTGATCCTGCATTTCCAGCACCCGCTGTGCGGCCATATCTCTGGCTGCCAAAGCATCGAGGGACAACGACGCCTGTTCATCCCCAATATGTGCAGGAATTACTGCGTCAGTGACCAGCGAGCGAATTCGCGTTGATTGCCGTTGTTGTAACTCTGACTGCTGCAGTCGAACTTGATACTCCTGTTCTGCAATCGTAATTCGACTCTGCATCAATTGCTTTCGGTGGGCACTCAGTATTTCGTGCTCTGCAGCGGCCGCGATTTCCTGCCGCAATGACTGCTCCAGAAGCTGCAACTCCGTGCGCAGTGATAGCAATCGTTCGATCGCCTCCGGCGCATGCTGCGGTGCATGCTCAGCGTCGGTGAGCCACATCAGCGATTGGCCGCTGCGCACAGTTCTGCCATTGGCAACGTCCAGTTTGTCGACCCAGCCGGCGCGACTTGCGCGTACGTGGAGCATCCCGTTTCCTGGCAATAGCACACCACTGGCACGGACACGTTCCGGTATCTCGATCACAATGGTCGCGCCCAACAGCAATATGATCGAGAGCAGCGCGACCACGACCGTAAGCCGGAGCGACGGTGGTGTAACAATCAGGACCGGACCGAGCCAACGCTGCTGCGATGCGTTGACGGCTTCTGCGCGAAATAGTGATGAAACATCATCAGTTCGCTCTACTTCAGTCCCGGCATGCGGGTCGGTTAATTTTTCAAGTCGTCTTTGCATGCAGGCTATCGAAGCATGCGAGCCCGGTCTTAACGACTACCTTTTCGCCGCAATTTACAGATATTTTGCGAAGATGCGCTCGTGTATGCGATAACCGCTTCTGTGCTGCCCATTTTGAGCGAACATTGATTGAGAGAACAATGACCGACCTGAACTACCTCGAACGGATTCGCAGCGCGCGTGTTTACGACGTGGCTATAGAATCTCCCCTGGAACTCGCAAGCAATCTCTCTCTGCGGCTCAGTAACCGTATCTGGTTGAAGCGCGAGGATCTGCAACCTGTCTTCTCTTTTAAACTTCGAGGGGCATATAACAAGCTAGCCTCCCTGTCCGATGACTCGCTGTCCAATGGCGTGATTTGTGCCTCGGCCGGAAATCATGCGCAGGGTGTTGCTCTTGCGGCAAAACATCGCGGCGTACACGCGGTAATTGTGATGCCGGAAACCACTCCATCGATCAAGATTGATGCAGTACGCGCATTGGGTGGCGATGTCGTTCTCCACGGGGACACGTATGACGATGCCTACGAGCACGCGCGTGAACTTGAGCAGCAGCGCAAGCACGTTTTTGTTCATCCGTTTGACGATCCGGATGTCATTGCCGGTCAGGGCACGGTCGGTATGGAAATTCTGCAGCAGCTCGACAACATCGACACGGTATTTGTGCCGGTCGGCGGTGGCGGACTCATTGCCGGTATCGCCGTATATGTAAAGTCGATACGGTCGGAAATACGAGTCATCGGAGTTGAGCCGGAGGATTCGGCCGCAATGCGAGACTCCCTGGATGCCGGCGAACCGGTAACTCTCAGCCATGTTGGTATTTTTGCCGATGGGGTCGCCGTAAGGCGAGTCGGCGATGAGAATTTTCGTTTATGTCAGAAATTCGTCGACGAAGTCATTACCGTTGATACTGATCAAGTCTGTGCTGCGATTCGGGATATCTTTGAGGACACTCGCTCAATTGTTGAGCCCGCCGGAGCCCTTGCGGTTGCCGGAATGAAAAAATACATCGACAGTAATAATATCACCGGGCACTCGCTGGTAACGATTAGCAGTGGCGCCAACATCAATTTCGACCGCTTGCGGCACGTTGCCGAGCGAGCCGCCGTCGGCGAGCAAACAGAAATGCTGCTTGCCGCCGAGATACCAGAAGAGCCCGGTAGCTTTCGGAAGTTCTGTGAAATTCTTGGTCGACGCGGCATCACGGAGTTCAATTATCGATACAGCAATCAGGGTGCGGCGCATATTTTCGTCGGTGTAAAGCTTAGTCGAGGTCTTGCGGAGCGAGACGAAATTGTCACTTCATTACGCGCCGCCGCGTATCCGGTGGAAGATCTCAGCGATAACGAAATGGCAAAACTACACGTACGCCACATGGTCGGCGGCCAATCACCCGGCGTCGAGAATGAACGGCTGTTTCGCTTCGAGTTTCCTGAGCGCCCCGGTGCGCTTCTCAACTTCCTGAATGCGATTGGTACAGACTGGAATATCAGCCTGTTTCATTATCGCAATCACGGTTCAGACTACGGCCGAATTCTTGCCGGTATCGATGTGCCAGCTGAGGAATCCGCAAGACTTGCAGTGCACCTGAAAGATCTCGGCTATACGTACTGGGAGGAAAGCGAGAATCCTGCTTACTCCATATTCCTGTCCTGATTCCGCAACACATCATGCTTAACTCTGCTAAGCACCCGATCTGCAAGCGCAACTAGTTGCAACTGAAACTCCGTTTTCCGGATAAGCGCAGACTTTATTCCATTTTGATTGCAACCAAATGGGTCTCGCATGCATCAAAGTTCGTAACCAGCAAATAATTTCGAGTGGGGCTAGAGCGGCATATACAGTTTTCGTGGTGACATCCCGATTTGAGCAGATTCGTAATGCTGACGAACACGATGTCACCACATACCAGGTACAACTAACAGATGATTGATCCCTTATGCTGTTTGTTTAGTACACATTGGCGGTGGCTTTTGTCACCGCCTTTTTTTTGCGTTACCACATTTCACGCATTCGAGCGCCGACGTCGAGTTGCTTGTTTGACCGTGGCGCTTGCCAACCCGGCTGCGACTCCTTGCGCCCATGAAAGCACGCTTTCATTGTTGCAAGTAGTGAGTCCGTCAGAAATCGACTCCTTGCCCCGTAAACGTGCTTATCACCTTCCCGGTGCTGCTGCGTTACGTGGTATCTGAGCGGTGCAATCAGTGACAACGATTGCTTCGCGCGAGTCATGGCGACGTACAATAGCCGCCGCTCTTCTTCGATCATTTCGGGCTTTCCAGTCGCGAACTCGGACGGAAAATTTCCGTCCGCGACGTTCAATACGAAAACCGACTCCCACTCCTGTCCTTTCGATGAATGCACCGTCGACAAGATCAGGTAATCCTCATCAAGCAACGGATCGCCCGCCAAACCGCCTGCTGCACTCGGTGGATCGAGAGTGAGTTCTGTCAGGAAGCGTTCGCGGGTCGGGTACCGACCGGAAATTTGCTCCAGTTGTTCAAGGTCCGCCTCCCGAGGTTCAAGGCCATCATAAATTCGTTCAAGATGCGGCTGATACCAGCGACGCACCAGAGTCAGTTGCGATTGCCAGCCTTGATCGTCAACTTCCGCCGCCGCTAGCGACTGCAACATCGAGCAGAGGCCCGGCCACTCACCCACAGTGGCCGCCGGTGGTCGAAATTCGTCCAGCGATGAAAATAAGAAATCTGCACCGGCCAGATACTCGTAACACTTGGCGGCATAACCCGGCCCCATGCCAGGCAATAATTTCAGCACACGAAATGCTGCGATTTCGTTTTTCGGATTCTCGGCCCATTTCAGAACGGAAAGAAGGTCTTTGACATGACTTGCCTCGAGAAACTTGAGGCCACCATATTTGACGTAAGGAATATTGCGCCGGACTAACTCGAGCTCAAGCCTGTCGCTGTGATGTGCACCTCGAAACAAAACCGCCTGGTCTTTCAGCTGCATTCCCATTTCACGGTTTGCGAGAATCGACTCAACGACGAACTCGGCTTCCGCATCACTATCCTCTACGGTGACATAGCCTGGCATCGCGCCATGTTCTTTGGTGGAAAAGAGGTTTTTCTTGTATTGACGATCGCTCTCGGCAATCAGGCAATTGGCGCTGTCGAGTATCGGCTGAGTTGAACGATAGTTTTGCTCGAGAGAAATGACCTGAGCCGACGGAATAAACTGATCCGGAAAGCCAAGAATATTCTCAACCTCCGCAGCTCGAAAAGAGTAGATCGATTGTGCATCGTCACCGACGACTGTCACCCCTTGCCCATCGGGTCGGAGCGCACGCAAAATGTGCGCCTGTACCAGATTCGTATCCTGGTATTCGTCAACAAGAATATGGTCAAACCCTGAGCCAATCTCGGCCGCAAACTGCTCATCAGCCACCAGGTGGCTCCAGTACAGCAACAAATCATCGTAGTCGAGTGTCTGCTGCTGCTGTTTGCGCACCACATAATTGCGAAACAACTCGCGCAGTTCAGCCTCCCAGTCGGCACACCACGGATAGAATTCAACAAGAACATCCGGCAGCGACTTTTGAGCATTCACACAACGGGAATAGATCGCCAGACAAGTATCTTTCTTTGGAAAGCGGCGTGACTTTTTTGTCAAGGCAAGTTCATGTCTGACGACATCGATAACATCCGCAGCATCACCGCGATCGAGCACCGAAAAACCCGGGTCGAGTCCCAGGTTGTGTGCGTAACGCCTGAGCAACCGGTTCGCGATAGAGTGAAAGGTACCTGACCAGGGCAAAACACCGACCGTACCTGAGGGGGCCGCATTGTCTTGCAGGGTTCGCCTGACAATAGTTTCGACACGACGGGTCATCTCCTGCGCTGCGCGCCGGGTAAACGTCAGCAACAGAATGCGTTCCGGCTTAACGCCCTGCAGGATCAAGTGCGCGACGCGGTGCGCCAATGTCATGGTCTTGCCTGTCCCGGCACCGGCGATAACCAGCAATGGGCCAGCTCGAAAGGGCTGATCCGCGGATGATTCACCGTACTCCGCTGCCTGACGCTGCGCAGGATTCAGCATTCCCAGATAGTCCTCGACGCGCTCTGCAACCTGCACAGTCAACTCCCGTGGTGAAATATCTGTATTTTTATACAGTACTGGATGTATTTACAAGGTTTGTATGAAAAATGGCTTATCTGTGCGGCCTGGTCTCATGCCTCTGGCGGCCCATACCGCTATGGCTGCCGCTAGCCCGAATATTTCATGAGTGGACGGGACTGTCGGTTTCTGTGCCGAGTGCAGCGCGTTTGATCGTGCGAGAGACATAGCAGGGACTACGGTTGGAGCAGGATCGAGCGCGATGTGCCGGCACAGGAAGCGACAGCCCGGCAGGCGCATATCGTTACACTTCAATACCCGCCAATAGAGTGTTAACCGTTTCATTGCATTGCTCGACGAAAATGCAGGCTTCCTGCCGAGCGTCGCCGAAACCATTGTGTCGGGTGCCAGCTGGGACAATCATGTGATGGATCGGATTCCTGCCCTGGAAAATGTGATCGGCAGAGACAACGCTGGCAGACAGTTCTCTCCGGCAGACCCAATCGTAGTCATCGGTGCATACAGTTCGAACCTGGCAACAAGAACAGTTGCAGCAAAAAATCCTATTGGACGACACCGATGTGGACTCCGGCCGGGGCTACCGAATTCGCGTAGAGCCTGCGGCATACTCGAGCATCGATCTGGTCGAGGAACTTGATGAGGACGTCTTTCAAGAAGTTTTTATCGAAGCATTTGAGAAACTGTTATGAGTGACCTGATGTTGCTCGACGACTGCTGCATCGCACTGTAGTCTAGGGCAGCTCTGATCAATTCAGTGCACCTCTGCGCCGCCAGAAGCGCACAGATGCAAGGCGTGTTTCGCCGCCAATGGCCCAGTCCTTGGCAAGAAGCACAACACCGCAGATGTGTGCTTCTGGCGACGCCCTTCGGGGCCTACGGCCTGCCCGGCACTCGGCGTTGCGCTTTCTTGACTTAACCCGTTATGCCTGCAAAAACGCGTCTTGATTGCCGGGCAGGCCGTAGGCCAGAGGTTCACTGAATTGATCAGAGCTGCCCTATTCTGTCGAGCCGGATATTACCGGTGTTTCTGACCGCACATCGGCATTTTGCGCCCGATGTCGCAAGTAATGATCCATCAGTACGAGCGCTACCATCGCTTCAGCAATGGGGGTCGCGCGCAGTCCAACGCATGGGTCGTGGCGGCCGATGGTCACAATCTCGGTGTCCTTGCCCGTCTTATCGACAGTCTTGCCCGGTACTGAGATGCTTGAGGTTGGCTTCAGCGCGATGCTGGCCAGAATATCCTGCCCGGACGATATCCCGCCCAGTGTCCCTCCAGCGTCGTTCTTGTTGAAGCCGTCCGCTGATATTTCATCTCGATGCTGGCTGCCACGCTGCATGACTGCTGCAAATCCCGCACCCAGCTCCACGCCCTTGACAGCATTGATACTCATCAGGCCATGCGCGAGATCGGCTTCAAGCTTATCAAATACCGGCTCTCCCAGCCCTGGAGGCACGTTTCTCGCCAACACACTGATTTTCGCGCCGATCGAATCACCCTGCTCTCGAAGCTCGTCCATGAACGCCTCAAGCTCGGCAATGCGTCCCGGATCCGCACAGAAAAATGGATTCTCATTCACCGCAGACAAATCGACCGCCGCCAGCTCCAGTGGTCCGAGTTGCGACAGGTAACCCTGAATTTGAACACCCAGTTTCTGCTGCAAATATTTTCGAGCAATTGCTCCTGCCGCAACCCGCATCGTTGTTTCACGCGCTGATGATCGGCCACCACCACGATAGTCACGAATGCCGTATTTTTGCTGATACGTGTAATCAGCGTGACCCGGGCGAAACTTGTCCTTGATGTCGCCGTAGTCCTTCGATTTCTGATCCTTATTCTCGATCAACATGCCTATCGGTGTGCCCGTTGTCTGGCCTTCAAACACACCGGAAAGAATCTGCACCTGATCCGGCTCATTGCGCTGGGTCGTATGTCGGGACTGTCCCGGCCGGCGACGATTCAAATCGCCCTGTATATCTGACTCGTCCAGCGGCATCCCAGGCGGACAGCCATCGACGATGCAGCCAAGTGCACGCCCGTGGCTCTCGCCGAAGGTCGTTACGATAAAATTACGTCCAAAACTATTGCCCGACACTATTCAATTCCTTCCAGATCATCTTTTGTAAGAACAAACACACCTGCCCCGCCATGCTCGAACTCCAGCCAGACAAATGCAACATTCGGATAACGATTTTCCAGTGCTGCCTGGCTATTGCCGACCTCACAAACAAGCACACCGTTGTCATTCAGGAACCTTGATGCATGATGCAGTATCGTGTTGACCGAATCCAGACCATCGTCGCCCGACGCCAATCCCAGCACGGGCTCGTGACCGAATTCGGGCGATAACGCGTCCATATCGTGTTTGTCGACATACGGAGGGTTGCTGACAATCAGGTCATAGCGTCGATTCTCAAGCGCTGCGAAAAAGTCGGATTGCACAAGATTTACCCGGCCCGCCAGACCATGGCGATCCACGTTGATCGCCGCAACCTCGAGCGCATCTGCCGAAACGTCGACAGCATCAACCTCAGCGTCGGGAAAAACCATCGCCAGGGCAATCGCAATACAACCGCTGCCGGTACCCAGATCGACCGCCCGTCGGACTGAATCCGGCGCAACCCAAGGCACAAATTGAGCGGCGATCAGTTCGGCGAACGGCGAACGCGGCACAAGAACCCGCTCGTCCACGTAGAATTCGAGCCCGGCGAACCATGCCTGGTTGACAAGATACGCCATTGGCACCCGATCTCGCACTCTACGATCAGCCAGGGCGCTGATAGCCGTCACTTCAGCTTCAGTAACCGCCCGCCGATACGCCGACGGTGCATCGTCATGCGACAAGCCAAGCCTGGCAAATACAAGCCACGCCGCCTCGTCTACAGGATTGTCAGTGCCGTGGCCGTAGCTTAGGGCTGCCGCCGCGAAACGACCACTGATCTGCGTGATGAGTTGCTGCACGTTTTGCGGCTGATTGGGTGCCTGTGTCATAAGGTTTTGGGTCTGCCAGAATTGCGACCGCGAATTTAGCACGCAATGTCATGCGTGTCGTTCACAGCTTTCACTTCGATAATCTGTTGTAGACCAAGCGCCGACGAGCCGGTGCCTGTAGAATCCGGACCCTGATTGACCCACCTGAAATTGAAAGATAAAAAGAAATGACCAAGACAAATATTTTTCGTGTCCTCATCCTGTTGCTTGCGGCCGCCGCTGGCGCCTGGCTTTCGTTCGGCTTGGGCACACCTGCACCTCTGCCAATTGCCGCGACCGTTTTGCCTGCCCCGGGTGTACTGCCCGAGTTCTCGTTGCAAGACCAGCACGGGCAAACGATTGGACGGGACGACTTCAAGGGGCACTGGAGCCTGTTGTTTTTCGGCTTTACTCATTGCCCCGATATTTGCCCCACGACACTCCAGGTGCTGGCGACCGCAAAGCAACAGCTGTCGGAACAAGGCATGCAATCACTACCGCAGATCGTTCTGGTCAGCGTCGATCCTGAGCGAGATACGCCCGACCTGATGGGCCAATACGTCGACTATTTTGGTGACGGCAATCTGGGCATCACCGGCAACCTCGAAGAACTCCGGAAATTAACCGGCGGGCTTGGTATTTACTTCGAAAAGTCGCCGCTGGACGAAGCTGCGTCCGACGACAACTATGCGGTTGATCATTCAGCCGTGGTTCTCGTTATCAACCCACGCGCGCAATTTCACGCGTTATTCAGTGCGCCGCACACGGTCGAGAACCTGGTAAACGATTTGGTTCTGATTATGGGGACACGCTGATGCGAACCGGGATCCTGCTGCTCGCAGCGTGCGTGCTCGGAGCCTGTAACGCGAAACAGGACGCACCGCTGGTGGCGACTGACGTCATTGTTTACCAGTCAGTGCCCGGCAGTATGATGCGTGCCGGCTATTTGACGCTAACCAACAACTCCGATGCGACGATCACCATTGACCAGGTCACAAGCCCTGAGTTTGGATCCGTCGAAATGCACGAAACGACACTCGAAGAAGGAATTGCCAGGATGCGAGCCATGCCATCGCTGTCAATTCCGGCGGGCAAATCTGCGCGTTTTGAAAGAGGTGGCAAGCATCTGATGCTGCTGCAAACTGCCGAGAATATTGAGACGGTGACTTTGCAATTTCATTCCGGCAGCGCGCTACTGCTAAGCGTTATCGCCGTGCAGAATTCAGCCAGCGACTGATAAGAAAATGTCGGCGCAACTATTTGTCCTGTTTCAACGGCTCCTGCCACGGCACTTGTTGACGGCACTCGTGTATCGAATCGCCCGAATTCGGTCAGCAAAGATCAAGAATTTTCTGATCCACCAGTTCATCAAGGGGTTTGACGTTGCCACCGACGAGATCCTGCTCGACGTACCGGATGGTTTCGCGACATTTAACGAGTTTTTTATTCGCGAACTCAAGCCCGGTGCGCGCCCGGTCGACACCGATGCCGCGACGTTGTATCTCCTGTAGATGGCACAGTCAGCACGGCAGGCTTGCTGGCCGCCGACAGCATCCTGCAGGCGAAAGGATTAAGCTATACGCTGGACGACCTGCTCGCGACCGACATTGATGATGCGCGTGTTTTCGTCGACGGCAGCTATGCAACTATTTACCTCGCGCCGTTCAATTACCATCGCGTCCATGCACCGCTCAGCGGCGCACTCGTAAGGGTCAGTTATGTTCCCGGCGACCTGTACAGCGTTAACGCAAATACCGTCGCCAAGCTACCAGGTTTGTTCTACCGCAATGAGCGCCTGATCATGCACTTTGACACTGCATGCGGTCCTGTCGCAGTTATTCTTGTCGGTGCATTAAATGTCGGCAGCATCAGCACGCCGTGGGGCGGAGAAATCCGTCCACGCAAATCCGGGGTCGTTGAAGTACTCGAACTGCCAGCGGGATCAAGGCAGTTCGCGAAAGGTGACTTATTGGGTTGGTTCAACATGGGATCAACTGTCATCACACTGCTGCCGCCTGATGCCTGTAGCTGGAATCGGAACCTCAAGGCAGGTGCGACGTTGAAGATGGGCGAATCGATCGGCCGGCTGCACGAAACAGGATCATGACCAGCTGGCGGCCAGCTTCGGGCCCGGATGCAGCGCGCCGCCGCGCGGCGATGCTGGAGCGAATAAGGCAACACTTCAAGGAATCCGACGTGCTGGCGGTCGATACCCCGTCACTGTCACAGTGTGCCGCCAGCGACGTTCGAATTGAAAGCTTTCAGGTCGACTCGCGTGCCGCGGGTCAGCCATATTTTCTGAACACTTCTCCGGAGTTCAACATGAAGCGGCTGCTCGCCGCAGGTTACCCGGATATCTACTCAATTTGCCGCGTATTTCGCGACGGCGAAGCGGGCAAACAGCACCAACCCGAATTCACGATGGTCGAATGGTATCGACTCGGCTTCGACCTCGACTCAATTGTTGCTGATACGACCCGGTTGATCGCCAGTGCTTTGGCCGGGCCGGCATTGCACGACGCTGTCGATCAATACGACTACGCAGACGTATTTCAACAGCATGCAGATATCGACATCTTCACTGCAACCATTGATGAACTCGCCGGCTGTGGTGGCGCTGATGCCGATCTCCGTCGCGCACTTGGCGACGATCGGGATGCCTTGCTCGACCTGATACTCAGCACGAAAATCAGTCGTCAATTTGCGGACGACAGGCTGACAGTATTGCGCCACTATCCGGCAAGTCAGGCAGCTCTCGCCCGCCTTTGCCCAAGCAACGAACGTGTTGCCGATCGTTTTGAGGTTTTCCTGGGATCGACCGAACTTGCAAACGGCTACGTGGAATTAACGGACGCTGCCGAACAACGGCATCGAATTGATTCTGACCAGGCGAAACGACAGCGGCTAAAACTGCCGGTGCGGCCCCACGATCGTGCTCTGCTGGCATCTCTTGAATCCGGTCTACCCCAGTGTGCGGGTGTCGCTGTAGGGCTGGAACGCTTGCAAATGATGCACGACAGCACCGACGATATCGGCGATGTCGTTGCATTCCTGTTGGAGAAGGATCATGACTAGTCCGGACTACGAACTATTGAAGTCGCAATTGACCGCCCTGGTTGGTGATGAAATGGATGCGCTTGCAAACGCCGCAAATTTTGTTGCCCTGGCATACAACGCGATGAACGACGTCAATTGGCTGGGTATCTATGTATTGCGTGGCGACGAATTGGTACTCGGTCCTTTTCAGGGTCAGGCTGCATGTGTTCGCATACCGTTGGGCAAGGGGGTGTGCGGAACCGCTGCTGCCACTCTAACCACTCAACGAATCGCAGATGTGCACGCATTTCCCGGCCACATTGCCTGCGATGCAGCCTCACGGTCAGAATTGGTGGTGCCGCTGTTAATTGACGGCGAGCTCGTCGGCGTTTTCGATATCGACAGCCCATCGCTGGATCGATTCAGTGCCGAGGACCAAACCGGTATCGAAGCTTTGTGCGCGACTTTTTGCGAGCCTCTTTGCGACGTGCGGGCTAAACGGAAATCGTTTATTTAACGCGCGACACGTATTCACCAGTCCGCGTATCTACCTTACAACATCACCCTGATCGACAAATAGTGGCACGCGAATAACCGCGCCTGTCGTTAACGTTGCCGGCTTTCACGCCACCGCTCGCGGTGTCGCCTTTGACTCCGGATCCGTCTCGGTAATTTGGAGTTCGACGAAGTTTGGTGCCATCACAATCAGTGGCGAGTTATTCCAGAGAGTGACCTGACAAATGTCGCCATCACTAATCCAGTTCCTGGCGTCGCCGACCGATTTTTTGTCCGCCCCATACTGCTCGAACGTATCCGGAACCATGAAGTGCCAAAATTCGGTGTCTGCATACAAATATTGCATATCGGTATCCATCACGTCAGCTGCCTCGACACTTTCGCCCGACTTCATTGTCTTGTCGACGGTCTTACCGGTCTTTAAATTGCGAATTCGGACTCGATTGAACGCCTGACCCTTGCCCGGCTTGACGAATTCATTTTCTACAATAATGCACGGATCGCCATCAATAATGATGCGTAGCCCGGAGCGAAATTCATTAGTGCTGTAATTGGCCATATCTGGTGCGGACAGGGTCTGTCCGATAGCTCCTGGAAGAATGGTTTCAGTCAAGCGCCGCGGCAGCGCAAAAATCGGCGCATGCGGCGTCGTTGTTGGGTTTGGCCGACATCATACTCGACTCCGGCAGGCTTGCCAGCAAAACCCCTGAATTCGGTCCAATCACACCAAAAACGCCTTGAAACTTGATTCCCGTCACGCTTTTACCACTCCGACCGCGACTACTCCGGGCCCGGTGCTAGACTAATTTCTCTTTAGTGAGAACCTGGGTGTGTACGGATACTCCCCGGCATCAGCAAGGACTGCTACTTGAACGGCCTCCATAGCATATCGATCGCCGTCCTGACGGAAAATCAGGATGATGTTGCACTCATTAACGGCACGCTACGCGATGCCGGCCATGCGGCTCATTGTCACTGGATCAAGCGTCCGTCAGAGCTTGCCACTACACTGGCAGCAGAGCATGTCGAACTGCTTATTCTCAATTGTGACCATTACGCTGACTCAATTCGCCAGGTTATCAAGCAAAAAGATCTGTTCAATCCCGAAATTCCGCTGATCGCGTTGCAGCAAGCGGCCGACGAAACCAGCATTCAGGACGCAATGAAAAATGGTGCCTGCGACCTCGTTTCGATTGGACTGAAAAATCGAATCCAATCTGTGGTCACCCGCGAACTCCGGGCATCGCGAGTTGAACGCGCACTGAATTCAACATTGCGATCCGCGACCGAGTACAAACGACAACTCAAAGACCATATGCAGTCCTCGACCAGTGCCATCGCACTGGTTCAGGAAGGCATCATCACAGACGTTAATCACGCATGGGTCGCGTTATTCAAGGCGGCGAGCAGCGATGAGGTTATCGGCTTGCCGCTGATGGATAATTTTGACAGCGAAAGCCAGGCCGCGATAAAAGGTGCATTGATCGCAACCATTGAGGACAAGTGGAGTCCGGATGAAAAGCTTCTGGCAAAGTCCAGTTTCGCGGGCGACAGCGCAGACCCGCTTGGCCTGGAATTTCGCAGATTCGATATGGACGATGGCCCTTGTGTACGAATCCGTATCCCACCACCAATAAAGGTTGTTGAAGAACCTACCAAGCTGGTTCACGACGCCCTTAAACGTGACCCTACAACACTGTTTTTTCACCGCGCCCAGTTCCTGGAACGTGTAAAAAAACGACTGCGCAAGAAACCCTCTTCCGGACTGCATGCACTGGCCCTGATCAAGCCCGACAATTTTGCCAAACTAAGCGACGAAGTCGGCATTTTGAAATCAGAGGAAATTCTTGCACAACTCGCGGAGATCACCCGCAAGCGTATGCACCCACGAGATGTGGCCGGCCGTTTTGAAGGAACCGGCATCATGGTCTTGCTCGAACGTGGCAGCGAACGTGACGCACAGGTCTGGGGTCAGCAATTGGTCGATCACATCAGCGAACTGACGTTTGATGTTGATGACAAATCTACGCAAATGACGTGTACGGTTGGCGTCTGTGGTGCCAATGAAGTTTTTGCTTCCCTCGAAGAGTTTGTAGCTGCAACTGCTGCGGCCTATTCCCTGGGTAAAAACTCAGGCGGTAATACATCGTGTCTGAGCAAGAGCGCGACTGAAAATACCAAGCGACGTGAATTTGATGCGATTTGGGTGAAGCACCTTAAGTCTGCGTTAATGGACAATCGCTTCCGGCTGGCGCAATTGCCTATCGCCGGCCTGCGCAGCGACTCGATTGAAATGTATGACCTGTTGGTGCGCATGTTGGACGAACAAGGGAACTCCGTATTGCCGTCCGAGTTTTTACCAGCGGCATCACGTAACAACATGATGAAGAACATCGATCGCTGGATGATCAAGTCCGCCATCGATTTTTGCCACAACAACGAGGCAGATCGCGTGTTCGTCCGCATGTCGGCGCAATCGATGCTCGATAAATCAACAGCTGCCTGGATTGAACAGGAGTTCGATTCTCGCGAATTCGATTGCACACGCCTGGTCCTTCAGGTTCCAGAGCGCGATGCGGCGAAACACATAAAGCAGACCAGCGAAGTGGTTAAGAAGCTACGTAAACTGGGGGTTGGTTTTGCGCTTGAACACTATGGCATCGACAAGGATCGATTCCAGATTCTCGATATTCTGAAACCGGATTATATCAAGATCGATGGCGAGTTGATGCATGCCCTGATGACTGATTTGTCAATGCAACACACCGTCGAAAAAATCGTGCGAGCGGCATCCAGTCGCAAGATCAAGACAATTGCTGAGCGCGTCGAAAATGCGAACGCGATGGCAGTCTTGTTTCAACTCGGACTTGATTACATGCAGGGACATTATGTTCACGAGCCGGAAGTCGTTCTGCAGGACGTCGAAAGTGTGAAGCAGAGCTCCTTGGCGGAGTTGGTAGCCGTTAACGGCGGCTGATGTTATCAGTCGTTTTCGATGTGTGACGGACGTCACACTGCAGTTGTGGAACCAAGCGCTAACTACCGACGCTGGACAGAACATAGAATAGTTTCATAGTGCCAGAACCTGGCGGATCATCACTCGCCAAACTGAATGAACTCGGGGCCTTAACCAGTGAAAAAATTATCCGATAAACGAAATAGACATATTCAGGCTGCGAAGCCCAGGGCAAGCAAGAAAATTCTGTTACCAGCCCTTGTTGTCGCCGGTGGCGGATTCAGCGCATTGCCTGTCGCCGCATTGGAGCTTGGCGAGGTTACGGTACATTCGGCGCTGGGCCAACCTTTGGCCGCAAGCATCGCTGTCGCACTAGCTCCGAATGAAGCGTTGTCAAACACTTGCGTCAGTTTACAACGAGGTTCATCAGCTGGCGGTATGCCAGTTGTTGATAGCGCGACAATCAATATTGCCAACAGTGTCATTTCGTTGCGCGGCAAGACCGCGATTCGCGAACCAATGCTCTCCATGCGGGTAAACATCAACTGCCCATACGCGCCAAATTTGAGCCGTGAATACACGCTGTTCGTTGATCCGCCAGGCATGGTCACGACACCCGCCGAAGGTTCGACAGTAACGTCGAATGGCGTATCTGTAAGCAGCCAGCCGCCACAGGCAACAACCCGCCGCTCTAGGACGCGACCCAATAATCCGAATAGTCCGACGCCAGTCGAAAAAGGAACAAAATATCAGGTACAACCCGGCGATACTTTATCGACAATCGCACAGGACATCGAAAATAGACCGGTCGGGTTATGGAATGCCGTCATGGAAATTTTCGAGGTAAATCCTGACGCTTTCATGGACAACGATCCGAACAAATTAAAAGCCGGTAGCTGGCTCAACATTCCTGACTTTGGCGGCATGGGGTCATCGGTCGCCATAAATAACGACGCGTCTGTCAACCAATCAGCCGCCACAGGTTCTGGCACTGCCTACCAAGGTATTGTCGAAAGCCGAACCGTCGCAACCGATGATTCGACGGCTGTGATCGTCGAACCAGAAACGGCAGAGGCGGATACACCTTTGGCGGACTTGCAGCCTGGCGACGTTATTCTCAATTCTGACAATCCGTACGTAACACCGACTGGCACGAATGCGGTAGAGACCATCATTCTCGATACGCCGCTGGAGAGTCCCGCTGTTGCCGATACACCGAACGGCGCCACCATATCGATACAGACGCCGCGCAGTGAAACAAGCTCGTCAAACCTGCTGGTGTGGCTTGCCGGCAGTGGTATCGCAATCATCGTCGCTCTGTTGCTGTTCGGCCGTCGATTCCGCGATCTTTTTGGATCGGCACCTATCGGCACAGTAGCCGCACGTCCCGAACGTCGCCATGCAGAGAGCGGCGCCGAAACGCTGCAGGATCTGAACGAGCGTGACGACGGTGTATCGGACGATTCTTCGACAGAAGAAAATCTAATTCTGGATGCAGACCTCATTGCAGGTACCGGCCTTCAGCACGACACCGATATGCACGTCGCACAGGACTTCGGATTCGCAGCGGCAACGCATCTGGATATGGAGTTGCCGGATGATGTGAGCAGCGGCAGCGGGGCTCCGTCATCCGAAACAGACATTATTCCCGCACTACAGATGGACGCAGAGTCAATTCTCGAAAGTGAGGTTTTGCCGAGCGAGAATGACTACGACATGTCCGTTATTGTCGATGCGACACAAATGCCGCAACCGGAGGATGTAACGGAACGTGATCTCAAAGCTGTAGCGGTCGAAATGAACGACGAAACGCTTATCGGCGACGAGTATACCCTCAGTAGGGAAGTCGACTTCGACGTCCTGGAGCAGGATTACGAAGATGAAATGACTGCGACCCAGGCATTGAATCGGGAAATTGCGAAAGCCGCTGCAGAGCTGGCTGAACGCATGGACGTGTCAGATGATGACACCGATGTGACCAGCGAGATGCCGCCGGCGACCGTGACCGAGCTGGATGTGACGGCACAGCTGCCCGCCGACAGCGGTGAGGTAGGCGACGCCGATGAAACCCACATATCGCCAGCGCATATCGCGGAATTCGCGGTTGGTGATCAGACCGTTGAGATGCCGGCTAACGACTCAGACGTTACGGCAGAGTTGCCCGTTGATGCCGACAAGGTCGATAGCAAGGCAGGCTGAGTCACGACAGCGAGGCCACATCCGGGACGAGATATCCGCCCTGCAGTCGGACCGCCAGGTCGGTTCGCCGGGTCGGATTGAAAAAACCATCCGTCCTACCAGACGCACTTGAGATCCAACAGCTCCTGTCTGCATTGGGCCGCATTGTTGAATCGTATCGCATGGATGCCCAACGCCGATGCCGCGGCAACATTTTCGCTCATATCGTCAATAAAGATCGTCTCCGGCGCTGCCAGTTGATGTACGGTCAACAGGTGTTCGAATATTTCAGCCTCGGGCTTGACCATCTTGATACGACTCGAGAAGACGATACCTTCAAACATGTCCCAGAAGTCGTGTTTCTCCTCAAGATACGTAATCAGCTCGAGCGGCATATTTGAAAGGACGAACAGTCGGTTGTCTGATCCGTGTATGCAGCGAATCAACTCTACTGTCTCTTCTTTCACGGTCAGTGACGGTGGCACTTCATCCAGGAGTCTCTCAATTTCGGTGCGTGGCAGACCGGTTCGCGACACCGCTTGGGCGATCGCCTGTTGCAGAGAAATCGTTCCCCTGTCGTAATCCACCCAATCCGGATGGCCAAAGATCTCCGCTTTTACTCGCTGCTGTATTTGCGGGTCTGAGAACACTCGTCGAACGATGTCATCCGGCTGCCAGTTGAATACAACGCCACCCAGGTCGAATACGATGTTCAAAGATGGTGCTCCGGAGAAGATGACGACGAATAGCCGACATCGTATCAGCAATGTGGCCGCTGGTAAGCGGCAGTACCGTATTGCCTCTATTCGAGAATTTTCTTCTTGAGATTGATGAATTCCTGCTCGGTCAACACACCATCATCTCGCAACTGCCCGATCGTGCGTAACTGTTCGTAAATATCGGGAACAGCGACTGGAACGTTGCTTGCGACCTGGTGCTGGCGTGACGCCGCCTGTGCAAGTTCCAGCTCAAAGGCCTCATTTTCAAGGCGCAGCTGTTCTTGCCGGAGGCGTTCTCTTTCGAGCCGTACCTGTTCCTGTCGGAGGCGCTCGTCTTCCAGCCGCACGCGTTCCTGCTCGAGACGATCCTGTTCACGACGCTGAACTTCCTGGCGTTTGCGCTCGTTTTCATATCGCAACTGCTGTTGCCGCAGGCGCTCCGCCTCGTAACGCTGAAAATCCTCAGCTGACGTCGTTTGTGGCTCTTGTACAAGCTCACTGGATTGTGCCGACGCAGTTACGCTAGCGAGCATTGTAAGTGTCACAACCGCGGTCGTCGTCCATCGGACCCGGCGTGCAGGTGGATGTCGTTTATCTGACATTTCAGGTACCTGTGATATTTTCAGTTCAACCGTATGCAGAATACCGCGGCTCCGCCTGAGGAGTTGCGACCCGCGTCTCAACCTCGAAAAATGACGCTTTCGCCCGAAATACGGGGTTTCCCTTTATATTCAGTCGTTTGCCAGCACGTATCGCCGCAAAGACGGCGCTGTTGTTCCACAAAATATGACTGCAAATTCATTCTAGAAAAACGGGCATGGCCAGATACGAACTATGACGTCGATATACTGTCGAGTCTCTCCACCTTGCGCCAGCCTTTTGGCAACAGACTGCCGCGCAGACCGCGATCGCCGTAATAATCATCCAGATCATTCCATTTGATCGTCATCATGCGTGTGCCGCTTTGCACTTGCAGATGACCATCCTCCGGCACTACCGCAGCCGCGATAAGTTTCTCTTCGCCAGTTTGGTATTTCTTGCCCGGGATATTGATTAATTTGTTGCCCTTGCCTTTCGCTAGCTCCGGCAATTCCTCTAACTCGAACAATAGCAACCGACCAATCGAACTGACTGCGGCAATCAGGCATTCGGTATCTGCCGGTACAATCGCTGGCACGACGGCCCGCCCACCGTTTGGCACGCGCAGGACAGCCTTGCCGGCTTTGTTGCGTGTAACCAGATCGCTCAATGTAGCTATGAACCCATAACCTGCATCACTTGCGAGCAAGTACTTCTGCTCAACATCGCCAATCATCGTACCGCAGAATTCCGCGCCGTCGGGCGGGTTGAAGCGACTCGACAAGGGCTCGCCCTGCCCTCGTGCCGATGGCAAGGTATGCGCCATGACGTTGTATACGCGACCGGTACTGTCGTTGAACATCGCGAGTTGATTACTACGTCCAAGCGCCGCCGCGAGAAACGTATCGCCCGATTTGTAACTCAGCGCCAGGGGATCAATTTCGTGACCTTTTGCTGCGCGCGCAAAGCCACGCTGCGACAAAACGACGGTAACTGGCTCACTCGCAACCAGCGCCGTCTCATCCAGCGCCTGTGCCGTTTCACGTTCAACAATCAGCGTACGCCTGTCATCGCCGTACGCTTCGGTATCAGCGAGGATTTCACTTTTGATCAGAGTCTTGAGCCGCGCCTTGCTCTTCAATGTCTTTTGCAAATCATCGCGCTCTTCATTCAATTCGTCCTGCTCACCGCGAATCTTCATTTCCTCAAGCTTGGCGAGATTGCGCAGACGCAGATTCAAAATTGCTTCGGCCTGAATATCGGAAAGTTTGAATCGCTTCATCAAAGCCAGCTTCGGTTTATCTTCTTTGCGGATAATCGCGATAACTGCATCGATACTGAGGTACGCGATCAGCAAGCCATCCAGAATATGCAGTCGGTCCAAGACGATCTGCAGGCGATGCTGGAGGCGGCGCGTTACCGTCGCCGTTCTGAATATCAGCCAGTCGTTCAGTACGCCCAGGAGATTGTAGGTCCGGGGCTGGCCGTCCAAACCGATGATATTCATGTTGACGCGCAACGTGCGCTCAAGTGATGTCGTTGAAAACAAATGCGACATTAACTCTTCAATATCTACTCGATTTGATTTTGGACTGATCACCAGTCGAGTAGGATCCTCGTGATCTGACTCATCACGCAGATCGTCAACTTGCGGCAGCTTTTTGGCGCGCATTTGCACGGCGATCTGTTCGAGGATCTTGCCGCCGGAGATCTGGTACGGCAGTGACGTAATGACGATGTCGCCATTTTCGACTTTGTACGACGCCCGCAGCCGCAATGTGCCGTTGCCGGTCTTGTAGATCTGTTTGATATCGTCGCGCGGCGATACGAGTTCGCCGCCGGTCGGAAAATCCGGCCCTTTGATGTGCTTCATCATGTGCGATAACGTCGCTTTCGGGTTATCCAACAAATGCACCAGAGCGCTGCTGACTTCTCTAATATTGTGCGGCGGAACGTCCGTCGACAGACCAACTGCAATTCCGGTCGTCCCATTCAGTAACAGGTTTGGTAAACGTGCTGGTAAAACCACGGGCTCGTTCATCGTGCCATCGAAATTAGGGTTCCAGTCCACCGTGCCGTCGCCCAGCTCAGCCAACAGACTCTTGGCATACGGCGTCAATCGAGATTCGGTGTAACGCATCGCGGCGAAGGACTTCGGATCATCGCTCGAGCCAAAATTGCCCTGGCCATCAACAATCCGATAACGGTAGGAAAAATCCTGTGCCATCAGCACCATCGCTTCGTAGCATGCTGAATCGCCGTGTGGATGGAACTTGCCGATAACGTCACCGATCGTACGTGCCGACTTCTTGGGCTTCGACCCAGCCGACAGGCCGAGCTCGCTCATTGCGTAAATGATGCGTCTCTGTACCGGCTTCAAACCATCGCCGATTTGCGGCAGCGCGCGGTCAAGAATGACGTACATCGAGTAGTCGAGGTACGCTTTTTCGGCATATTCCTTAAGCGGCAGTTGTTCGACGCCCTCGAGATTCAGACTGTTTTGCATGAGTGTTATACCTCGGCCAGGTTGCCCTTAGTCTCAAGCCATTTGCGGCGATCTTTAGCGCGCTTCTTGGCCAGTAACATATCCATTAATTGATCGGTGTCATCCTTAGGCGCAACGGTAAGCTGCACCAAGCGACGCGTATCGCGATTCATTGTCGTTTCGCGTAACTGGCCCGGACTCATTTCGCCCAGCCCCTTAAAACGAGTAACCGTGACTTTGCCGCGCAGTTTCTCCGCCTCGACCCGGTCGATGATGCCTTTGCGCTCACCATCATCAAGGGCGTAGAAGACCTCTTTACCCACATCAATACGATACAACGGGGGCATTGCCACATACACATGCCCGGCAAGCACCAGTTCGCGGAAGTGGCGCAAGAAAAGAGCGCATAGCAGCGTGGCGATATGCAGACCATCAGAATCGGCATCCGCCAGAATACAAACCTTGTGGTAACGCAGACCTTCGGCACTACCGGTACCCGGATCGACGCCCAGTGCGATGCTAATGTCATGCACTTCCTGGGAGGCCAGAATCTCGCCGGTATCCACTTCCCAGGTGTTCAGAATCTTGCCGCGCAACGGCATGATCGCTTGAGTGTTGCGATCACGTGCCTGTTTTGCCGAACCACCCGCCGAATCGCCCTCAACCAGAAATATTTCGCACAATTCCGGTTCCTGAGACGTGCAATCAGCCAGCTTCCCAGGCAATGCCGGGCCCGATACAATTTTCTTGCGAACAACCTGCTTCGCTGCTTTCATTCGGCGCTGTGCTTTGCTGATCGCGATCTGCGCCAGCTGGTCGCCGGTTTCCGGGTGCTGATTCAACCACAGCGAGAACTCGTCTTTAACGACGCCGGTTACGAACGCTGCCGACTCGCGCGACGACAATCGCTCCTTCGTTTGTCCTGAGAATTGCGGATCTTCCAACTTGGCACTCAATACAAAACTGAGCCCATCCCAAACGTCTTCCGGCGCCAGCGCAACACCACGCGGCAGAAGATTTCGAAAATCGCAAAATTCCCTCAGCCCGTTCGTCAGCCCTGTCCGCAGTCCGTTCACATGCGTACCGCCTTGTGGCGTCGGAATCAGGTTGACGTAGCTCTCACCGACCGTCTGACCACCGGCAACTTGCCAGGCCAAGGCCCATTCCACGGCTTCGTTGTTGCCACTCATGCTGCCCGAGAACGGTTCGGCCGGCAGAATTTCGCCACCACCAATCGCTTCAACCAAATACTCTTCGAGGCCACCGGCATAGCACCACTCGTGTTTTTCCTTCGTCTTTTCGACCTTGAGCTTGACGGTAAGGCCGGGGCAGAGAACAGCTTTCGCGCGCAGCACATGTTTGAGCCGGGAAACCGAAAAATTAACCGAATCAAAATATTGCGGGTCCGGCCAAAAGCGAATGGTCGTGCCGGTATTGGCTTTGCCAACGGTACCAACAACTTCAAGCTTGCCGCGCTTCTTACCGCCGGCAAAACTCATGTTGTATTCCTTACCGCCGCGTCGAATCCATATCTCAAGATTCCTGGACAGCGCATTCACGACGGAAACACCAACTCCGTGCAGGCCGCCAGAATACTGATAAATGTCGTTGGAAAATTTTCCGCCCGCGTGCAAGCGCGTAAGAATCAACTCGACACCGGGTATTTTTTCTTTGGGGTGTTTGTCGACCGGCATGCCACGGCCATCATCGACAACCTCAACAGACCCGTCTTTGTGGAGCGTGAGCTCTATCTTCTTGCAGTGACCCGCAAGTGCTTCATCGACACTATTATCGACAACCTCGTGAGCGAGGTGATTTGGCCGAGTCGTGTCGGTGTACATGCCGGGCCGGCGTCGCACAGGCTCCAGCCCGCTCAGGACCTCGATGTCCGCAGCGTCGTATCGTTTACTCATGTATCAAGTGACCAGTGTATGCCCGGCCGGATTCTAGCGTGAATGCCAGACGTGTGCACCAACAGATATTTGTCTAGTCGAGATCCGCCAGTAACGCGAGGCGAATATTTTCCGCCACTGGCGAAATTCTGACCTTGCAGCTGTCATGATCAATACCTGCACTTAATTCGGCACCACCTTTCAAAGCAGCGACCTGTTCTTCGGTAAGCTCAAATCGCATGAAATGTACCGCGGAGGTTTTCTCATCGTCAGCGCGATCCATGTCTTCGTCGGCGATAGCAAACACACGGTCCAGGCCGTCAACTTGCACGTACACCTTGTCTTCAATGCCGACAAGTTGCTTGAGCATGACTTGCCGCTCATCGGCTTCCGCAAACTCAATCATGAAGGTCGCCTTCCAGTTACTGCCGTCAGGAATCAGCGGGTTATACGCCTCCAGCTCCTCATTAATTCCGGCTGCGTCGAATATGCGTTCGATGCGCAGCATTTCCTGCACCTGATATTGCATCGTCAACCGATCTTCAAAGTAAAGAGCGGCGTTGGTTCCGAGCTCGAGACGGCGATTGGCTTTATGCCGCATCACCTTTTCACGGAAGTCGTTGCGCGCGTCGGCGTACTGCTCGAGGCTCAGCAAATCGTCTCGGTAGAGTTTTTTCATGTATCTAGATTCCGTATGCCAGTCTTAGCAGGCCCATCGGGTTTTCCGGCTCGAGCCTGTCGATATCCTGGGCGATTTGTTCGGCGGCCATTGGACAGTCGCTAATGAAATGGTCAGGTTCGCTCTTGTCTACTTTCTTGACCACAGGACGTGCGATTTTCCTGGAGATTTCGTGAAACTCCTTCTTCACCGCATACGTGCCGTCGTGGCCGGAACAACGTTCAATGGCCTCGACCACGGTATCTGGAACGAGCTGCAGCAAGTCGCGAGTTTTGAGGCCGATATTTTGCACGCGAAGATGGCATGGCACCTGGTAAGACACTTTGCCTAGTGACTTCTGGAAATCGGTATTGAGCTGGCCATCTTTGTGGCGCAGCATCAGGTACTCAAAAGGATCAAACATCGCGTCGCGAACTTTGATGACGTCCATATCATCAGGGAACATCAATGGCAGTTCCTGTTTGTACATTAATGTGCAGGAAGGAATTGGGGTCACGATGTCCCAACCTTTATCGACCATAGCCGCCAAAATCGGGATATTGAATTCCTTTGCCTTGGCAACGGCCTCCAGATCACCGAGCTCGAGTTTGGGCATACCGCAACAGGCTTCTTTTTCCGCCAGTACGACCGGAATGCCGTTGTGCTGAAAAACGGCGGCCAAATCCTCGACAACAGCCGGGTGATTCCGATTTCCATAGCAGGTCGCGTACAAAACCACCTTGCCGCTGGTTGCGGCTGTAGCTACCGCAGTATCACCAGTCTCACTGCGCAGAGCCTGCAGGCGTTTGCGTGCAGATTTCGCATGGTATTCGGGAACAGGCGCGTTGCGATGTACGCCCAATGTGCTCTCGAGCAATTTGCGGCCGGTCTTGCTGCGGTTTGCAGCGTTAACCACCTGCACGACGACCGGTATGCCGGCGAGTTGCCCGACCTTGTCTGTCGAACTCAGAATGCGGTCGCGAAATGACGCGCCCTCTTTTTTGAACCGTGCCGCTTTCGCGCGCAGCATCAGGTGTGGGAAGTCGATATTCCATTCATGCGGTGGCACATAAGGGCATTTTGACATGTAACACATGTCGCAGAGATAGCAGTGGTCGACGACGTCCCAAAAGACCTTTTTGGGCACGGTATCGAGTTCCATGCTTTCCGATGCATCAATCGCATCGAACAGCGTCGGAAACGCATTGCATAGATTGAAGCAGCGACGACAGCCGTGACAGACATCGAACACTCGTTCGAGCTCTGTGGATAATGCGGCCTCATCGTAGAATTCGTCAGTCTTCCATGCGAGCGCGTGTCGCGTAGGCGCCTCAAGGCTGCCCTCGCGTCTATTGCCTGAAGAAGGGCCTGTAGATGACATAGAAAAACCGGTCCCGATTGTCGATTAAACAATTGGCGATCAAACGACCAGACTACGGAGCGTCAGAATGTCAGACGCCCCGTAAGCTGATCAATGACCTAGTCGTCCAGTGAATCCAGTGCTTTCTGGAATCGATTCGCGTGTGAACGTTCTGCTTTGGCCAGCGTCTCAAACCAGTCCGCAATTTCATCGAATTCTTCGTCGCGGGCGGTCTTGGCCATACCCGGATACATGTCCGTGTACTCATGCGTTTCGCCGGCAATTGCGGCAGCGAGATTCGCGGCGGTCGGACCGATGGGCAAGCCGGTCGCTGGATCGCCGGTTTCCTCGAGATACTCAAGGTGGCCGTGCGCGTGTCCTGTTTCGCCCTCTGCCGTTGAACGGAACACCGCTGCGACATCGTTGTAGCCTTCAACATCAGCTTTGGCCGCGAAATACAGGTAGCGGCGATTCGCCTGCGACTCGCCTGCAAATGCGTCTTTCAAATTGTCTTCAGTTTTGCTGCCTTTCAATGACATATTATTGCACCTCAATTGAGAATAATTTTCACTTAGACTGAGTCTAACGAACGCAGTACTTTATGCCCGCTGCAACTTGAAGTCAATTCACACAGGCTGCGCTGGGTTTGAATGACGCCATCGAATTGTGCCTGTTGCTATGCGCCACGATCATCGACAAAATACAGCCATGACAACCAAGAAAAAAATCGATCTGGAAAAGTCGCTCGCCAACCTTGAGACTGTCGTCGAAGAACTCGAGTCAGGTGATCTCCCGCTGGAAACGGCAATGAAGAAGTTTGAAGAAGGCATCAAACTGACGCGCGGCTGCCAAACGGCGCTCAAAGAAGCGGAGCAGCGAGTCGAGATACTGCTGAAAAGTGCGGGGGCCGAAGGCCTGGAAGAATTCGAGACTGACGAACACGAAGGCTAGCCTTTGCGGTCTGGCGACCGCCGCTATCGCTCGCGCCCATGGGGCGCTCCTACGGTCGCAATTCCTGAGGATCACTGGTGGGGTTGTTGTTACCCCCGCGATCCTGCAATGTTATCTGTCGCCCATCAGTTCCAGCAACGCGACGACTGTTGACTCAACTCCTGCCTGCACCGACGCTTCGGGCTCAATTTTGAATAACGGTGAATGATGGCTGGGTACGGGCGCACCACCGGCGGCTTCGCGCTCGAAATCTTCAAGCGGCGTCCCGCCAATTTGCCAATAAACGCTTCTGATCGCAGGTTCGGTTGTGAAGAACGGAAAGTCCTCGGCGCCCATACCTTTGGTTGGGTTGTACAGGAGCACTTCTGCTCCCATCGAACTTTCCCATGCCGTATTGAGTCGGCGTACCAGGGCGGCGTCGTTAATCGTCGGCAATACGCTCTCATCTGACACGATAACCTCCGGCAACATGTCCTCCGGCAAACCGGCGACACGCCCCATGTTTTCTGCGATCCGGCGAATGCCGTCAAGCAGAATTTGACGAGTTTCCAGGCTGGTATTGCGAACGGTCAGTTGCAGGTGAGCCTGGTCAGAAATGATGTTGTGCTTGGTGCCTGAATGAAATGACCCAACCGTCACAACGCCCGGATCTCGCGGCGACAGTTCACGTGCGACCAGTGTTTGCAAGGCCAGCACAATCTGGCTGCCAAGCACGATCGGATCCTTGCCACGATGCGGATGCGCCCCATGAGTTCCCACGCCGTGAATGATGATATCGACTGTATCCGCACCTGCGAACGGGCTGCCCTCACTGACATTGATCGTGCCGGCCACATCGTTCGAATTAACATGAAATGCCAGCGCATAGTCTGGTTGGCCGAATCGCTGCCACAGGTCGTCGGCGTGCATCGCTTTCGCGCCAATGACTCGCTCTTCCGCTGGTTGAACCAGCAGCATGAGCGTTCCACTCCATTGGTCTGTACGCGCGGCCATCTGCCTGGCTGTGCCGATGAGACTCGTGATATGCACGTCGTGGCCACAGGCATGCATGACCGGCACAAGGTTCCCGGTGATTGGATCCACTTGAGTCACAGTGGACGCATTGGACAAGCCGGACTGCTCCGCAATGGGTAGCCCATCCATATCCGCCCGCATCATTACCAGCGGACCTTCACCGTTGCGCATCAGCGCAACAACACCGGTACCGCCAACACCCTCAGTAACTTCAAAGCCGGCATTGCTCAACTCATTCGCCATGCGGGCAGCCGTATTGTTCTCAACCAGCGATAGCTCGGGATTGCGATGAAAATAACCGAATAGACCGGCGAGGTAGCTGTCGTAATCGGACACGATGTCAGTGTGCAAGTCTTTAGCTAATGTCGCGCCCGCCGACAACAGCAAGGCAGAACAAAACAGTGTCGTGGATAGTTTTCGCATGAATGGCCCCGGGACGTGTTTTTAACGGCCACCAGTGTAACCCAGGGAAGCTCTGATCAATTCGGTGCTTCCCTGGATAACCACGAAAAGGGCTTGAGCTGGATCAGGGCAGACCGGCCGCGATCCGGGCGATCGATCAGGTGTTGACGCCGCCGTTGCCTTGCAGGCGAGTAATCAGGGAGCGAAGGAACACTTTATTGAATCGCAACTGGCAGGCGGACGATACCTGCTCCATCAAAGTCGAGCTCACACGCAGTATGGTTACTGCTCCCACTGCCTGGATTGATGCCTGACGTTTGGCACCGTGAACATAGCTGGTTTCGCCAAAGCAATCACCGTTGCCCAGCTCGCCAAGACTGTTGCCATGGGCCTGAACTCTGACGTTGCCCGCGACAATGATGTAGAAACGGTCATCGATCTCGCCTTCTTTGACGATATCCTCGTTCTCACGATACTCGTGCCAATCGGATGCTCGAAGAACTTCCCAGATTTCAGCGTGCGAAAATTCGTGGAAGAACGTCAGCGTGCGCAACAAATCGAAATGCTCCTGATTGTCGAGGTTGTCGTACTTTTGCCGCAGGTCCTGGTAGACACGCGTCAAGTCGGCTGCCATCGCATTACCGTTTGCGGTACGTTTCTCCGGCAGCTTCTGCATTGTCATCGCAACAACCTGCTCCAACTCTTCTGGCAGATCATCACGATAGGTATGAATTGGTGGCGGCGTTGCGTAGACAATCTGGTGCAATAGTTTTGAGAGATTGTCGGCACGGAATGGCCTGAAGCCAGTCAGTAATTCGTACATGACAGCACCCAGTGAATACAGGTCGGAGCGTGGTGTCAGATCCTCTGACTGAACCTGCTCAGGCGACATATAGCTCGGCGAACCGGCAATGCCTTCAATACGTGATACTTCAGAATCGCTGACAATAGCGATACCAAAGTCGATGATGCGGACGTCGTTGTCGATCGTCAGCATGACATTACTGGGTTTGATGTCGCGATGAATGACGCCACGACTGTGAGCGTAGTGCAATGCCTTCGCGCACTTATAAACAATTTCTACAACGTCATCGATACGCAGAAGATTGTCGGGCCGGCAGTACGCCGCCAGCGTACGTGCACCCTGAATGTGTTCTGTTACGACGTAGTACTTGCCATTTTCCTCACCTGCGTCGAATATCGGCATGATGTTCGGATGCTGCAGCATGCCGACCATATGAGCTTCGTTGTAAAACATTTTGCGCGACACGCTGGCCCGATCCGGGTCGGAGTCTTCTTCGATGTTGTAAACCTTGATCGCTACATCGCGGCGGTAATAGGGATCATGCGACAAATACACCATACCGGTGCTGCCCTTGCCAATCTTGTTGACGATGACGTACTTGCCGATTTTGTCGGGCACATCATTTGCGCGTACGATTTCGCTGACTGGACTGGCCATTTTGTCTCAATTTATCTAAGTCATCAGCCACCCGTACAAACCCAATAAAATTGCGGCGTACAGCGCGGCTACGAGGTCGTCCAGCATAATTCCCAGCCCCCCGTCGATACTGTGATCCAGTTCCCGAATCGGCCACGGTTTGACAATATCAAAGGCTCTGAACAGCAAATAAGCCAATACCCAAGCCGTTATCGTGGGCGGTGCGATCAGCAGCGTGATGTACATACCGGCAATCTCATCCCAGACAATGCCGCCATGATCGTGAACCCCGATACGACGCGCACTTTCGCCGCAGATCCACACACCGGATATGGTCAGAAACACCGCTACACCGATCTGCAACGCGAAATCGAGATCCAGTGTGAACCAGGCGAGCGCCACGCCTAACAGTGATCCAACGCTGCCAGGTGCAAATGGGGACAATCCGGTACCCAGCCCGAACGCCAGCAAATTCACCGGGTCGGTCATTACTTTTCTTGCCAGATTTTGCGGCGCTTCGCTCATTGGAAATGAAGGTAGCCGGTGGCGCTGAGTCCACAACGCTACCCGCAGCAAAGGTGATCAGGCCCTTACTCGCCGTAACCCGACCAATGGCAGTTACCGGCAAGTCTCCCGCATCCGGAAGATCGTCCGGGTTTGCTGTGAAACAAAGCTCATAGTCATCGCCTCCGCAAAGCGCGAGACGCCGAACCGCCGCATCGTCAAAACAGGATTTCAATTCGGCCGACACTGGCAATTTGTTCAGATCGATCTCACCACCATAGCCGCTTGCCGACAGCAGTTTTTGCAGGTCCGCAAACAAGCCGTCTGAGATGTCTATCGCCGCAGTGGCGATTCCGGTCAATGACTGTCCATACTCGATACGGGCGGTAGGTCGCAGAAAGCGACCGGACAGATACGGGTCGGGCCTGCCATCACGCAGTAATTCCAGCCCGCCTGCTGCATCGCCAACCGAACCAGTGACGAATATCGTGTCGCCAGGACTTGCTCTGCTACGGAGTATTGCTGTGCCGCTATCGACATCACCGGTAATCTGCACGCTGACGACCACGCAGTTACCCTGAGTCGTATCGCCACCAATGAGAGCGACATCGTGTTCGGCCGCTGCTGCGCGTAGTCCTCGCGCAAATTGACCAACCCAGTCATCACTTGCATCACGCAACGTCAATGCAAGCGTCATCCAGCGCGGGCGTCCGCCCATCGCTGCAATATCGGAAAGGTTAACCGCGACAGCCCGATAGCCGATATCTTCAGGATCAGTCGCAGCGAGAAAATGGATGCCTTCGACCAGAGTATCGATAACAACGATCAATTCACGTCCCGGCTCAGGTTCGACAACTGCGCCATCATCACCAATACCGGTGACAACACCTGCTGCATCATTTGGCGAAAAAAAGTGCCGGCGAATCAATTCGAACTCATTCACGGCTCAGGACCTCGTAAACAATTGGCGCTTGCTGTTTAACTTTTTACTTCCGTATCTCGCAATATCTTCGCGGCAGCATCGAGACACGCATTAATGTACTTGTGTCCTTCAACAGAGCCGAATCGCTTGGCGAGATTGACGCCCTCGTTTATCACCACTCGAAACGGTACGTCTGGCAGTGATTTCAGCTCGTAAACCCCAATCAGCAAGACGGCAAGCTCAACCGGATCCAGTTGTTCCAGGGGCCGATCGATCAACTCGGAAATCTGACCCTCCAGATCCGCCTGCGCATTGCAGATCGCCGGGAAAACCGTGTCGAAGAATTCCTTATCAACGCGTTGGTAGGCCGCTTGCAAATGAAATTGCTCGACAAGCTCATCACATTCGTGACCCGCCAGTTGCTTTTGATACAGGGCCTGCACCATCAACTCGCGGGCGCGCGTCCGGGCGCCAGATGAACCGGCATTGCTCATTGCAATATCCTTTTAGTACGGGCTGGCAGCTTAACCGAGGCCACGTAACAGATTGACCATCTCAATAACGGCGAGAGCCGCTTCCTCGCCCTTGTTCCCGGCTTTGGTGCCGGCGCGTTCGATGGCCTGTTCTATTGTGTCGACGGTCAACACACCAAAACCGATTGGCACGCCATGCCTTTGACCTGCTGCCGACAAACCACGTACGCATTCACCGGCGACGAAGTCGAAATGCGGCGTTCCGCCTCGAATAACGGCACCCAGTGCGATAATTCCGTCGGCACGCCTTGAGGCCGCGATCTTCTCGACAACGACCGGCATTTCGATAGCGCCAGGCACACGCACGATTTCGATATCCGCATCTGTCGCGCCGTGCTGACGCAGACAATGCACCGCCCCTTTGAGCAGCGAGTCGACAATAAAATCGTTAAATCGGGTCGCCACGATGATGAACCGTGCATCGCGAACGATCAGGTCCCCTTCCGTTGTCTTGATCTTATCCATGAGTCCCGATTAGCATTTCGCGTTATTGTTCGACGTATTTATTGTTCGACGTATTCTGTGATCTCGAGGTCAAAACCGGAGATCGCGTACATGTGCTTGGGTGCTGATAATACACGGATTTTACTCAGTCCGAGGTCGCGCAGAATTTGTGCCCCGATACCGTAGGTTCGCAGTACGGCTTCGCCGCTGCGGCGGTCTGTCAGTTCGTCAGGCGTACGATTGAGCGCATCGACGGCGTCCATCAGGTCGCGGGACGATTCCTGATCCCGCAGCAAGACGACAACACCGATTTGCTCCTCGGCGATTCGTTGAATGGCATTGTCGATAGGCCAGCCCAGCGACTGGCTTTGCACACCGACTACGTCACCTAGCGTGTCCTGCAAATGCACACGCACGAGCGGATTATCCGTTTGACTAAGGTCGCCTTTGACCAAAGCAATGTGCACCACCCGATTCACCAGGTCATCGTAGCAGTACATCGTAAATTCGCCATGCGCGGTCTGTACTGTTTTTTCAGCGATGCGCTCGACGTTGCGTTCTTTCTCCAGCCGGTAACGAATCAGATCGGCGATCGTGCCGATCTTGACTCCGTGCTCTGCGGAAAATTTCTCAAGATCCGGTCGCCGCGCCATGCTGCCGTCTGCGTTTAGAATTTCAACTATTGCCGCTGCCGGCTCGAGGCCGGCAAGCCGTGCCAGATCGCATCCGGCTTCCGTATGACCGGCGCGTGTCAGTACGCCACCGGGTTGTGCCATCACAGGAAAAATATGTCCCGGTTGGCTGACATGTTCCGGTCGGGCTGCAGGGTCGACCGCTGCCTGAATCGTTCTCGCACGATCGTGCGCCGAGATGCCGGTGGTGATGCCCTCTGCCGCTTCAATCGACAGTGTAAAATTGGTCGC
>PVMK01122425.1_pt1 | contig 88170 bp, 79 predicted proteins | sample 1853481 | NCBI WGS metagenome assembly PVMK01 (sample SAMN08533507, study PRJNA380276) | Marine sediment metagenome, whole genome shotgun sequencing project.
GTTTTGCCTCGGGTAAAATAAAAGCCCGGGCTAAGTTATTTTGCAATGGATTGCTAGCCATGCAATAATCAATACGCCACCCTTTATTATTATTTCTGGAATTAGCTCTATAACTCCACCAACTATAATTATGGGGTTCTTTATTAAAATAACGAAAGGTATCTATAAATCCGCTATCCATAAATTTTCCAATCCACTCTCTTTCCACGGGTAAATATCCGGAAGTATTTTTATTGGAAACAGGGTTATGGATGTCAATTGCCTCATGACAGATATTGTAATCACCGCAAATGAGTAAATTTGGAAGTTCTGTTTTCAATGTATCAATATATTCCTGAAATTCTGCCATATAGTTTAGCTTAAAATCCAGGCGGGCATCGTTTGTTCCTGAAGGCAGATACAAGCTCATAATGGAAACATGATCAAAGTCCAATCTTAGATTTCTACCTTCAAAATCCATGCTTTCTATACCTGTTCCATAAGTTACGTTCTTGGGTTTGATTTTTGAGAAAATAGCAACACTACTGTATCCTTTTTTTTTGAGCGGAAAACCAGTATTGGTGAGGAAATCCGGCATCTTCAAACAATTTTAAATCCAACTGTTCCTTGTGGGCCTTGGTTTCTTGAATACATATTACATCCGGATTTGCCGCAATTAACCAGTCTATAAATCCTTTTTTTAATGCGGCACGAATACCGTTAACATTGTATGATATTATTTTCATGTCTTTCAATTTATTTTTTTTCACGCCAAGGCCGCCAAGCTTTGCGTGATAATTATTGTTTTATTTTAATTCTTTAACCGTAAATTCTTCCTCATTACCTTACCGGATGCAGTTCTGGGTAAACCTTCAATTTGTATTAGCCTCGAAACCTTAAAGAGAGGATTTAGCTCTGTTTTAATAATTTCTATAATTTTCAGGAATCTTTCATCCTTGCTATAATTGTTATTACACTCGACAAAATAAATAACCAAAGCACTTGGGCCACCTTCTTTAGGCGGTATGGCAATAGCTGCAGATTCTTTAACAAAATCAAGTTGATTGATAACCTCTTCTATTTGTATGGAACTAACTTTTATTCCACCCAAATTCATTGCATCATCGGCTCGTCCATGAGCCCGAAAATAACCATTGCTTAATTGTTCTAATTCATCACCATGTCTTCTAAGTGTTTTTCCTTGAAATTTTGGTAATCCTCTGTAATAAATATCATGATGATCTTTATGTAATAAAGTAGTCGATAGACCCATAATTGGCGGTAATAAGAACATTTCCCCTTTTTTTGCCGGTTTATATTCTTCATCCAACAAAATAAACTCCCCTCCAAGTGTTTGTGTAGAAAATGTACTCGCAATATTAGGTTGGACAACAGTGCTGGAAACATAACCACCCCCAATTTCTGTACCTCCACAATATTCAATTACAGGTTTGTTCCCCCCTAAATCCATAAGGTATTCCATTTCCTTGGGGTTGGACACTTCCCCCGTTGAGCTGAAACATTTTATTTCGCTCCAGTCTAAGGATTCCATACACTTCGAATTTTTCCAATGTCTTACGATACTTGGAATTACCCCTAACATATTTACTTTTGCCTCTTGCACAAATTTTCCAAAATCAACTCCTAGCGGAGCATCATAGTATAATGCAATAGTAGCTTTATTTATTAATGTTGCAAATACCAACCATGGTCCCATCATCCAACCTAGATTAGTGGGCCAGCAAACAACATCATTTTTTTGAATATTTTGATGGTAAAATCCATCAGAAGCTCCTTTGATCGGTGTAGTATGATTCCAAGGAATCGCTTTGGGCTCTCCTGTGGTCCCTGATGAAAAGAGCACAGTTATGGGTTCATCAGGATTTTGAATGACACTTTCGAAGGTGTCATTTTCGGATTTAAAATCACTAAAATAAATATCTCCTTCTCTTAAAGTAATTCTTTCATTATTGTTTTTAATAACAATAGTTTTGGGTGCTTTAGCAGCTGTAATTTTTTCGTACATGGGAAGAGTTTTTCCCATTCTCAGCATATTGATTTGCGTAAATATTACCTTAGGTTTTGTTAGAGCCAATCTGACTTCTATCTCATTAACCGTAAAACTATCAGCAATGGTAACTACCGGATTTCCAGCCTTTATGGCAGCGATATATATGGCAACAGCCTCCACAGTCATTGGCATACAAATAGCAATAAAATCACCGGTGTTAACATCCAGATCCTTCAAACCATTGGCAATTTGGTTCACTGTTCTTTTTAATAACCCCTGTGAGATCGATTCAATGGATCCATTTTTGTTTTGGTAGGTTATAGAGGGATAATCTTCATTATTTTGAAAACAGGAATCTACTATATTTAATTTGGCATCTTTAAGCCATGCTGAGTTTTCTGTGTTTTCTGATGAGGATAGTACAGAACTGTAGTTGCGTTTTAAATTAATGTTAAGGGTTTCGATGGTTTGAGACCAAAATTCCAATTTTTCATTTACAGACCATTTCCAAAAATCTTCATAATCATCAAAACCATTACGGAGCATCATTTTATGAATATTGCTGTTTTTAATGGTCTCGTTTGATGGTTTCCACGAAGCTTTTAGAGTCATCTTAAAAATCTATATCATCATTCGGTTTTGGAGGTTTTGTTTCATCATCATCACCTTCTTCTTCGCCCTCTTCGGAAACTGAAAAGCAGTCAATTTTTATAGTTAGTTTTTCCGGTTTCTCAAATTCTTCCTGACTAACTTCTAAGTCTTCATCAGCATAACATTTCTGCATGTATAAAGCCCAAATTGGCAAAGCCATGGTAGCACCCTGACCTCTTATTATATCTGTAAAATGAACAGATCTGACTTCGCCACCAACCCATACACCTGTAGCCAGGTTTGGTACGATTCCTATAAACCAGCCATCCGATTGATTTTGAGTTGTCCCTGTTTTTCCTGCGATAGCATTTTTAAATTTATAGGGATAGCCTGTTACAACACTATCCGGGTAATTTCCAGATTCAGTTCTCAGTCTTATTCCTGAGCCGGATCTGGTAACACCTTCCATCAGATTTACAACAGTATATGCAATTTCTTCGTTAAGCACTTCTTTGGTTTTTGGCGTAAATTCCTCCAGTACTGTTCCGTTTTTGTCCTCAATTCGCAAGATCATCATCGGTTTAATATACATACCCTTATTTGCGAAGGTGCTAAGCGCTCCTAACAGTTCATACAGGGTGAGATCTATAGTACCTAAAGCTATTGATGGTACAGCGGGAATCTTTGATTCTATTCCAAGATTTTTGGCTAATTGAACTACATTTTGCGGGGTAGTTTGGTCTATTAAATTTGCTGAAATAACATTTATTGAATTGGCTAGTGCATTTTTTAAAGTTCGCGAGCCACCATATTTTTCTCCAGAATTTTTTGGGGTCCAATCTTCATCCAGATGATATTTCCCTGCAGGAATTGTATATGGAGTATTTGGAAATTCGTCACAAGGAGATAAGCGTAACTGATTTATTGCAGTGGCATATACAAAAGGCTTAAAAGTAGATCCTACCTGACGTTTTCCCTGCTTAACATGATCATATTGAAAATGTTTATAATCAATGCCACCAACCCAGGCTTTTACATGTCCGGTTTGAGGGTCTGTAGACAAAAGCCCAGATTGCAGAATCTCCATGTTATATCTTATAGAATCATAAGGGGTCATAATCGTATCGATATCGCCTTTCCATGAAAATAATTTCATTTCAGTTTCCATTTGAAATGATTCTAAAATTTCTTTTTCAGATTTATCTGCTCTTTTCATTTTCCTCCAACGATCCGAACGCTTCATCGCGGAAAGCAAGGTTGACTTAATTTGTTGTTTTGTCAGATCATAAAAAGGCGCGGTTTTGTTGTTTTTTTGTTGTTTATAAAAAACACGCTGTAAATTACTCATATGTTCCGCCATGGCCTCCTCCGCATATTTTTGCATCCTGGAGTCCAGAGAAACGAAAATTTTCAAACCATCGCGATAAATATTATAACTCTCTCCATTTGGTTTAGGGAATCTCTTGATCCATTTTTTCATATAATCACGCACATATTCTCTAAAATAAGTGGCAGTACCATCGCTATGACCTTCTAAATTAACATCTAATTTTAAAGGCAATTTTTGTAAGGAATCTTTTTCTTTTTCTGAAATAAATTCACTCCGTGTCATTTGTTTTAACACTACATTTCTTCTTTGCTCCACCATTTCGGGCCTGCGCATAGGATTATATAAAGATGAATTTTTAAGCATTCCTACAAGCATTGCCGATTCTTCTATGGTTAGTTCAGAGGGTTCTTTGCCGAAATGAATTCTGGCAGCCGACCTGATTCCTACAGCATTATGCCCAAAATCGTACTTGTTGAAGTACATAGTAATAATTTCATTTTTTGTGTATTGTCGCTCTAATTGAACAGAAATTATCCATTCTTTTGCTTTCTGAATCACTCGTTTGACAATATTGCCGGAGGCTCTCTTAGTGAACAACATTTTTGACAATTGTTGGGTAATAGTGCTCGCACCACCATCTTGTCCAAATTTAATGACAGCTCTGGTTGTCCCTTTTCCATCAATTCCCGAGTGGGAATAAAATCGTTCATCTTCAGTAGCAACCAAGGCCTGAATTAAGGTTTGTGGTAGATCTTCATATTTAACCGGAGTACGATTTTCACGAAAATATTTCCCGAGGGTAATACCATCTGAAGAAATAACCTCAGTTGCCAAATTGTTTTCAGGATTCTCTAATTCTTCAAAAGTGGGTAATTTACCGAAAACACCTAAGGAGGCGAGTAAGAACAAAATAAATATAAATGCTATGACACTTCCAAAGATCTTCCATATCCATTTTGTGTATTTTGAGGAAGTGCTTTTACTCTTTTTATTCGCCATTTCTAATCTGTCTTTTCAATTTGTAATCCAACATCCGTGATCCCATTTAGAAATATTAAACCGTCTACCTTCCTGCTTTTGCGCATGGCATGCTGTACTCGAATACGGTAATCTCCTTTGAACGGAAACGCCACATTTGTTTTATATTCTAATTTATTTTCTTTGATATCTGTAATCCCGGTTCCTAAAAAATTTCCATTTAGTGAAGTCATTTCATATTCTAACGTGTCGACTATTTGATAATTATTTGGAAACCGGATACCAACAATAAGGAACAAATTACTAAACTCATAATCCTTATTATTTCTGAGATTGATATAAATATTATTCTTATTGATCGTATCTAAATTATTAAAAGTGAAGTTAATAATGGAATCCTTGTGCCATTGTTCATCTTCCATACTCCGATATTCATCAAATAACACTTTATCATAACAAGATACCATAGTAAGAGTAACGCCAAAAATCAATAAAATATTTCGCAAATAAGATTTTCTTTTAGTCAATTGCATTAATCGTTTTTATTTGTTTTTAATTTTTTCGATTCTTCGAATTATTTTTTCGATAGTTTCTGTTTTTTCTTCTTTTATTTTTTCGTTTTGGTTTGTCAAATCTAGTCAGGCTATCTTGACCAACAACATCAGAGAAAATTGATTTATCTACTGTTTCAAGCTCTAAATCCATAGAATATTCTTCTAAACTTTGGGCTTTTTTATTTTCTTTATTAAAGGCAATAATTTGATTGGCTTGTTCAGCTTCTAATTTATGCCAATGAACAGGATTCTCTTTGTAAGCATACCACATCCATCCTCTAAAAATATCCATTTTTTGAAATATGGCAACTCCCTTTTCTGTATGTAAATAGGTATCCGTTCTAGGAAATATTTTTAATGCATCCACATAGGAATCTAATTCATAATTCAAACAACATTTTAACTTGCCACACTGGCCAGCTAGTTTTTGTGGATTTAAAGATAATTGTTGGTATCTGGCGGAAGAAGTACTTACCGATCTAAAATCAGTCAACCATGTTGAACAGCAAAGTTCTCTACCACAGGAACCGATGCCGCCTAATCTAGCAGCTTCCTGACGAAGTCCAACCTGTTTCATTTCAACCCGAATACTAAAAGTTCCTGCTAATTCTCTAATTAACTGTCTAAAATCAACTCGATCATCCGCAGTATAAAAAAAAGTAGCCTTATTTCCATCGCCTTGATATTCAATATCCGATAATTTCATTTTTAAGCCTAATCGTCTAATAATTAATCTTGATTTTTTCTGAACTTCCGGTTCTTTTTCTCGAACATTAATCCATTTATCAATATCTTTTTGAGAAGCCTTTCTGTAGATCTGTTTTATTTCTTCACTATCACAGGAAATAGCTTTTTTCTTCATCTGCACTTTTACAAGTTCGCCCATTAAGGTAATCACACCAATATCATGACCCGGAGAAGTTTCAACGGCAACAATGTCTCCAATACAGAGCGCTAAATTCTTTTTGTTTTTATAGAATGACTTTCTACCGTTCTTAAACCTAACTTCAAAAATGTCGAATGGCTTTTGGCCATTAGGCAAGGGCATGTTTGATAACCAGTCAAATACAGTAAGTTTGCCGCAGCTTCCTGAAGCACAGGCTCCATTATTATTACAGCCCAAAGGCATGCCATTATTAGATGTTGAGCACGAGTTGCAGCTCATAAATTTTTTATATTTTGAATTGAGAAATATTTAAAATCTCAAAAAAAGTTCGATTTTATAGGCGTAAATATACTCAATATTGATTAATAAAAATTAAAGCTATTTTAACTTTACGCTTATTATTTTAACAGGACAAGCTTCCTTTGCCTTAGTTACATTCTCATGAATCGAAAGATCGGCTGATTTCAAAGTAAAAAAACCTTTTTTATCTTTGGTATGAAGCAATACCGCCTTACCGTCTTTTTTGGACATTTGAAACTGCTTAGGTGCCAATTCAACGCAATAATTACATCCGATACATTTCTTCCTTTGTAAAGTAACAATGACCATGATAATTAAGCAGAATTTGAAATTGGTAGTTATTGAGTATAAAACTTGGCAAAAATACTCTTTTTTGATCATTTGAATTATAAAACCCATGAATTGAAACGATTGTGATAGTGTTTTCTCACCTCTGTTTGTACGGTTTGGTGTGACTCCCGACAGCCATCTGTATAAAAAACTATTCCTGGTACCCTGGATAGAGCTATGAAAATAGTGTTTTATACAACAAATAACTCCTAACTTTTTAGTTCCTTTGTAAAATAGAATCGACATCTATGTTATTTAAAGATATTATTGGGCAAGAAAACATAAAAAAATATTTGATACAGACCGTATCGAATGGCAGGATACCTCATGCTCAATTATTTGTAGCTCCTAGTGGGAGTGGGGCTTTGCCAATGGCTGTAGCCTATGCCCAATATATTCTGTGTGGGAACTCTAACTCTGAAAACAATAATGGCGATCAGGCATGCAATTTAAAATTTGAAAAATTGGTGCACCCTGATCTGCATTTTGCGTTTCCGGTTGCCGTAAATGAGAGGATAAAAAAGCATCCAATTAGTAGTAAATTTTTGAAGGATTGGCGAATTTTTTTTGAAACAAATCCCTATGGAAGCTTATTTAATTGGTATCAGGATCTGGGAATTGAAAATAAGCAGGGGCAAATAGGAGTGGATGAAGCGGAAGATATTGTTAAAAAACTTTCTTTAAAATCGTATGAAGGGGGATATAAGGTAATGATCATTTGGATGGCTGAGAAAATGAATATTGCAGCGGCCAATAAGTTGCTCAAATTAATAGAAGAACCTCCAAAAAAAACCCTTTTGCTTTTGATCACTGAGAACGAAGAACGAATTATCAAGACCATTCTATCAAGATGTCAGGTTTTACATTTTAGGGCGCTTAGTGAAAGTGATATAAAAAATTCTTTGATCTTAGAACATGCTATTGACGATTATCAAGCAGCGAAAATATCACATCAGGCAAATGGAAACTGGAATAAGGCCTTGCATTTAATTCACAATGATGATAATGAGCAAATTTTTGAAAAATGGTTTATTGCTTGGGTGAGATCTGCTTTTAGGGCAAAAGGAAACGCAAGTGTAGTTCACGATCTAATAAAATGGAGTGAAGAAATAGCGAAGACAGGCAGAGAAACTCAGAAGAGATTTTTAAAGTATTGTTCCCATTTTTTCCGACAGGCATTATTGACTAATTATAATACAAGTGATTTGGTTTATTTCGAATCCCAAACATCTAATTTTGAATTAAAAAAATTCGCTCCTTTTGTACATGGAGCAAACATTGAAAATATTAATACCGCTATTGAAGATGCGCTATATCACATTGAAAGAAACGGTAATGCCAAAATAATTTTACTCGATTTGTCAATGCTTTTGACCAGATATTTGCATCAGGAAGAGCATTAAAGAAAGGGTAATACCGTTAATTTATTGGGTGTAATGAAAAATGTGCTAATGATTAAATGTTTTAATCCTCCTTCGCGTACGCTTCGGCGGACGAGAAGATAAGGTTTAATTCGCCGACCCTTGGGTCGGAAAATCTGGTTGTTTGCATAGCAAACTCAATTTAATACCTCGTATGCTTGCGTCGAGGTAGTTTATTGATAGAATAAAATTTATAGGTCAATAAATTATAAATTAAAATACACATAAACAGCGATTTAATGGTAAAATATTTACGCATTGTATCCTTGTTGCATTAACTCATTATTTGCAGTTTCATTAATAATAGTTCAAAAGTGTTTTTACCATTAAAATAACTGTAGAACCAAAAAAAGGAATATTAGAAGGCATCACGCGGAAGAACATAATAAAACACCGCCATAAAATGGCAAAAACTACCCAATAAAACAAAGATATGGAATATGGCATGATTGTATTTTAGACTATGCATCATGAATAATAGAGCCCCCACCGTATAAAATATGCCTCCAAATAAAATCCACATTAAGCCGCTGGTTGAAAAATTATCTATTAGTGGTTTTATTGCAATAATAATTAGCCAGCCCATTAGGACATATGCAATCGTTGAAATTTTATCATATTTGCCCGTATAGAAAAGTTTTAAAACTATGCCTATCAATGCTAAGCCCCATGAAACTCCAAAAATGGTCCAACCAACCCAACCTTTTAATACTACCAGAGTGAAAGGCGTGTATGTTCCTGCAATTAGAACATAAATTGCGGCATGATCAAAAATATTTAATCTGGATCTTAATTTAGGGCTTCTGGAATAATGATAGAAAGTGGATGCGGAATATAAGACGATCAAACTTGTACCGTAAATACTGAAACTTACCACATGGGTTGCGGTACCATATTTTACAGAATAAACAACCAGGAAGATAAGTGCAATAATACTTAATACCAGCCCGATTGCATGTGAAATGACATTAAAGTGTTCTTCCTTTCGTTCATAATAGGTGTTGTCATCCATACTGATTTAATGATTTGTTTTTCATGTTAAAGAGGATTCCATATAACTTTTATCGGCCAGGAGTGAATTCCTGATCACATCGAATATTTTGTTCTTTATGATGTTTCGATCAGTTAAAGATGTCTCTTTTGTACTTATAAAATTATGGACCTTGACTCTTAATTCTCCAGGACTACCACTGAGAAATGTATATGAAAATCGTTTTTTACAATCGAAAAATGTCATTGGAACTATTGGTATTTGATTTTCAATTGCCAATCGAAACGTGCCATTTTGAAAATGATCTAATATGATGCTTTCATCATCCGGTACTTTTCCTTCAGGAAAGATACAAATACTCAAATTGTTTTGAATACACTTTTTAGCAGCATTAAAAACTTCTATCTTACTTTGAGAATTGTTCCTGTCGACTAATATTGATGTTCGTTTGTAGATGTAACCAAAAAGAGGATACTTCCCCAATTCCTTTTTGCCAACAAATACAAATGGGTTCTTTGTTATGGATAATAATAACATGATGTCTATCATTGAGGTATGATTGGGACAAAACATATAGCTCTTATCTTTTTCAGGAATTTCTTCAAACTCAATTTTCGTCCAAAACCCCATAATAAACAAGATTGTTTTGGCCCAAATTCTGGCAATTTTAAAATATATCGAATACCAATTGCTTTTGGAAATAACAATTACCAATATTGGTAAAAGAATTATAACCGTTGTAAATGACCAAAGGAAAAACCATCCCCTCCAGATTACAATGAATACGTTTTTTAAAAATTCCATCACCACCAAAAATAGGAATTTAATATTTATTCCTAATTTCTTTTTAATATGTATTTTTGCTCCATAAACAAAAGATAATGTCAAGAATACTCACTGGGATACAAAGTACTGGAACACCACATTTGGGCAATTTATTAGGGGCCATTATTCCGGCTATAGAAATGGCTAAAAACTCTGATCAAGAATCTTTTTTATTCATTGCGGATATGCATTCTCTAACACAAATCAAAGATGGGGAAATGTTAAAAAGGAACACTTATAGTACAGCAGCAACCTGGTTAGCATTTGGATTAGATGTTGATAAAATGGTGTTTTACAGACAAAGCGATGTACCTCAAGTGACGGAATTAACATGGTATTTAAGTTGTTTTTATCCTTATCAACGCTTAACTCTGGCACATAGTTTTAAAGATAAAGCGGATAGATTACAAGATGTAAATTCCGGATTATTTATTTACCCGATGCTAATGGCCGCAGACATTTTAATTTATGACGCCGATGTTGTACCCATTGGAAAAGATCAATTACAACATTTGGAAATGACCCGTGATGTTGCCAACAGATTTAACAATCAAATGGGGTTAACACTGGTTCCGCCAATGGCAAAAGTGCAAGAAAATACAATGTACGTACCGGGAACCGATGGTGAAAAGATGAGTAAATCAAAGGAGAATATAATTGATATATTTTTGCCGGATAAACAATTGCGAAAGCAAATTATGAAAATAAAAACTGATTCTACTCCCTTAGAAGAACCTAAAGATCCTGATTCCTGTAATTTATTTTCACTATATAAGTTGGTTGCTTCTGAGGCTCAGATTTCTGAAATGCGTTCAAATTATGAAGGGGGAAATTATGGTTATGGACACGCGAAACAAGCTTTTTTTGATTTATTGATTGAAAAGTTTTCTAAGGAACGTGAAAAGTATAATTACTATATGAATAACCTCAAAGAAATTGATGATGCTCTGGAAATTGGAGCTAAAAAAGCCCATATTATTGCAGATGAGGTTTTGGAAAGAGTAAGAAAGAAATTAGGATACTAAATAAATGTGTTGAAATGAATAAAATATTATTATTGATTGGATTAGTGTTCATTATTTCTTGTTCCAAAAATAAAGAAGAGACTCGGATTGTTGAGGTTTCTTGTGGACAGTGTCAGTTTGAGTTGACCACGCAAGAAGGATGTGATTTAGCCGTTAGAATAGATGGTAACCCTTATTTTGTTGATGGAGCGGATATTGATGATTTTGGAGATGCCCATGATCAAAACTCAGGATTCTGTGAAGTTATTCGAAAAGGGGAGGCAACAGGAAAAATAGTTGATGACAGATATGAATTGACATCTTTGGTGTTAATCGAGTTATAATGGTTTTTACTAATTCTTCCTATTACCCAATAAATCAGCCAGGTCAGCGTGAATAGAAAACTCGCAGATAGTAGATATTACCTCGAACTAATAATTCAAAACTCAAAACTCTCTTAAGGTGCCGGATTGGGCTGTAGCTCATTTATTTTGTCAATTTTTTCTAATATCTCTTCTGATAAGTTAACATCGATACTTGTTATATTTTCTTTTAGTTGCAACATGGTGGTTGCACCAATAATATTACTCGTAACAAATGGTTGTTGATTGATAAATGCCAAAGACAAATGTGTTAGGCTTAAATTATTTTTCTCTGCCAATTCCTTATATTTTTCAGTTACAAAAACAGACTCTTCGCTGAGATATCTCCGCATTTTTTTCAATTGAGGATACAATTCCAATCTGGCATTTTTTGGGCTTTTATTTAAATATTTTCCACTTAGTGAGCCAAAAGCCAATGGGGAATAAGCCAATAATCCAACATTTTCGCGATAGGAAACTTCGGCAAGGCTTCCTTCAAATGTTCTGTTTAAAAGAGAGTATGCATTTTGTATGGTTTTACATCTAGTATATCCATTATTATTGCTTTCATTTAAATGTTTCATTAAACCCCATGAAGTTTCATTGGAAACTCCATAATGTCTAATTTTTCCTTCTTTTACCAAAGAATTTAATTTTTCAACAATTTCATGAAAATTATCTTTCCATTGATCTTCTGAATCTTGTTTAAAATTCCTTACTCCGAAGAAATTTGCCTTTCGTTCTGGCCAGTGCAGTTGATAAAGATCAATATAATCCGTTTGTAAACGTTTAAAGCTTTTTTCTATAGCATCATCGATTGCATCATTTGAATAACCCATATTATCTCTAATATAGCTTAATCCGGGACTTGGGCCGACAATTTTTGTTGCAATTACAAGATCTTCACGTTTTTGATTTTTCAACCAGGTACCTATAAATCTTTCCGTTGACCCTTGTGTTTCTTTTCTCCCCGGTACCGAATACATTTCAGCGGTATCAATAAAATTGATCCCTTGGTCGATCGCATAATTTAGCTGTTCATGGGCATCGTCTTCCGTATTTTGTTCACCAAATGTCATGGTGCCCAAACATATTCTACTAACTTTTATGTCAGTGTTTGGTAGAGTAGTATATCGCATAAAATAGGTTTAGTTCAGTATGGCATTGATACCCGGAAGTGTTTTACCTTCCAACATCTCTAACATGGCACCTCCACCAGTGGAAACGTAACTAACTTTGTCTGCAAAACCAAATTGTTTTACTGCTGCCACAGAATCACCTCCTCCAACAAGAGAGAATGCACCATCTGCCGTAGCATCCACAACCGCATTACCCAATTCAATTGTGCCTTTTGCAAATTTTTGCATTTCAAAAACTCCCACAGGACCATTCCATAATATGGTTTTAGATTGAGCAATTACAAATGAAAATCCAATATTGGTTTTAGGGCCGGCGTCTAAGCCTTCCCATCCATCCGGAATATTTTTGATATCAACAACCTGTGTATTGGCATCATTACTAAAAGAATCGGCAGCAATTACATCTACAGGCAAATGAACTTTTACTCCTTTATCTTTAGCTTGTTTCAGTATATCCAACGCTAATTCCAGCTTGTCATCTTCACAAATTGAATTCCCAACTTTTCCACCCAAGGCCTTAATGAAAGTAAAACTCATTCCCCCACCAATAATAAGGTGATCCACTTTATCGAGAATATTTTCTATTACCGTAATTTTCGAAGAAACTTTTGAACCACCTAGAATTGCTGTAACAGGTTTTACACTTGCCTCCAAAACCTTTTTCAAGCTTTCAATTTCTCTTGCTAGCAATAAACCAAAACACTTGTTTTCAGAAAAAAATTGAGCAATAATAGTTGTGGACGCATGTGCTCTATGAGCAGTTCCAAAGGCATCATTTACATAAATATCGCCAAGTTTTGAAAGTTGTTCGGCAAATGCTTTATCTCCGGCTTTTTCTTCCGGATGAAACCTGAGGTTCTCTAATAGTAAAACTTCTCCGTTTTGCAATTCAGCTACTGCTTTTTCAGCGGCTTCACCTACACAATCTTCAGCAAATTTTACTTGAACTCCTAATATTTCAGTTACTGTTTTAACAATATGCTTTAAAGAATATTTTTCTTCAACACCCTTCGGACGACCCAGGTGTGACATTATAACTGCGCTACCTCCGTCTTCCAATATTTTCATAATTGTAGGCTTGGCTGCCTCAATTCTCGTCGTATCTGTAACGTCTAAATTTTCATTCAACGGAACGTTAAAATCTACTCTAATAAGCGCTTTTTTATCCTTGAATTTAAAATCGTTAATTGTTGTCATAGTAGGATTAAATAAATGGATAGCAAAGATACTAATTAGTTAATGATTATAAAGTAGAGATTGACTAATATGTAATATTTATTGTGCCTCACAAATAATTAAAAAGAAACTGAAACTCCACTCTAGAGCAAGCGCTTTTATGACAGTTTTTTCAGTCTTTTATAATATTCAATTCATTCCATTCAATATTAAAATCATTGTAAACTTGATTTTCCATCTCTTCCTCAGGATTAAATTGTTTGTTTTTAGGAATTGTTGTTGCAGCGGAGTCTAGTTTATTGATCAAAAATACCTGTCCAATATTAATTTTGGCATGTTCGTTAGGTGAAAACATATGCCTCTTGGTTAGTTTTACTTTAGCATCCCAGCGAAATAATTTAGGATACCAGAACCCATCAAATTTTTGATAACGTACCGTGTGACTAAATGTTGGGTTGCTTATGCTCAGCCCTATCACAAATAATATAGGTTTTATAGCAACAGGAATACTAAGCATACCTGAACCTTCTATAACTGCTATGGCATAATTTTCTTTACTAATAAGTACCTTTCCCTGGTCTTTAATATAATCAATTTTTCGTTTGGCTTTATAATTTATTGCTACCAGAGCTTCCCCGTTCAAACTGGTTTCTTCTCCAAAGGAATATTCGTATTTTTTAAAATGTTTAGGATTCAAGAAATTACCTTTTGAATCATTCCTCAGGTCTGCCAGATCAATAATTGTTTCCGGCCCTCCCATATTCATATCTCTTTCCAGATCAAAATCTTCATCAACATCTTCCCCTCTCTTAATTGCTTTTTTTGTTTCTTTGGCCTGTTTTTTATCTATCCATTTTCTCATAAACGTTATTTTTTGGGGATTTTCCGCCGGCCTGTATAATAGCAGCTGGTGTTGATTTTCTATGGAGTCACTCGGTCTGGAATAATAAGTTTTAAAAACGGCCTCTTCCTTTTTGATGATTGCGTCATTTTCAATAAATTTTTCCCGATAATAGGCTATTGTTTGATAAGGATCTTCGGGATAATTTTGATCGAGATTTTCTAGTGCTTTTTTAATATAATCTAAAGGGGATAAACGACTTAAAATAACCTCATCCAATAAATTAGTAGCCGGAGTCAGCCGTATTTCCAAAGGAGATTTAATGTCGCTAACGGCAATTAAGTAGGTATTAAATCCTATGAAACTTATGGATAAAGTATCATTTTGTTTTGATTTGGGAATGTAAAAATCAAATTCTCCTTCCTCATTACTTATAGTTCCGATAGCATATTTTATCAATGCAATAGATGCATAGGGTAGAGGTTCATCATTTTCTTGATTTTTAACAACCCCTGAAACAACGCTATTATTTTGTGCAATTGCAGGAAGGTTAATACAGGCAATAAATAGTATAAAAAGTATTTTAATCTGTATTTTATTCATTACATGTAGTTCGACGAATTAGATATGTAAATGTTACAAATATTAATTTATTAGAAAACTAGGAAAAATACATTTCAAATAGCGCCTTGAAATCCACTTTATATATTGCTCCATTTTTTGCAAATCCATTGTAATTTTCTGTGCCATGCAACATTTCTATTTTAAAATTATCCTGATTAGCATAAGGTGCTATTCTTTTTTGTTTTAAGTATTTTGCTAAATATTCTTGTTCATACTGTCCAGGTGTTGGGATAAAAAATGCTTTTGCCCTGAGTTTCTCCAGATCCATAATAGTAGAAAATCCGGATCTTGCCAATACCAACTCACTCTCATTAATTGCTGTTTGTAATTCCTTCATTAGCATATAATTTACGGTTCGTGTATTTTTTAATTGATTCACCTCTTGCTTATCGGAAACAATACCTCTTACAAATAATACTTTTTTATTATAGTTTTTGAGTTCTGTGGATATTTTTTTTTCAAGAATGGTCCGCTGCGGCTCCGGACCAGAAAGCACAACCAATAGATCTTGTTTTTTAGGAACTTTCTTGTATGAAAATCTGCTTAGAGGACCAAGGTATTTGATGTCCATTTTTGAACTTTCTAGATCTGATAATTCTCCGGCAAGACTTTGGTTATTATTGTAATCCGGAATCCAGCAACAGTCAAATTTTTTAATGATCTTTTGATGAAGTAAACTGGTTAAAAAGGAAGTACTTCCAGATAGGACTTTAAGTTGATGTGTTATATAAATAGAAGGGACTTTACTCGATCTAACTCCAAATCTATTATCAGAAATTATCCCTGAAACATCTTCTTCATCAATTATTTTATCAACAACTTTTTTTTCATTTGTACTTGCTCTTAGAATATTAGGAATATCTAACAGCATTCTATACTTAAGTTTTTTACCATTTTTTGAATATGTGATCTTGTAAGATGGTAGCTCATAATATTTAAGTTCAGGAAATTCTTTCTGGAGTAAATGCAAAGCATCTCCATCACTTGCAATGATGGGCGTATATTTGTTCAGAATTAATGCGTTGATAATAGGAATACATCTTGTAGCATGACCTAATCCCCAATTTAGAGGGGCTACTAAAATATTTTTATTCTGAATTTCTGAAGATAAAATTTCAGGTTTGGGGGTTATATTTTTCACTTGAGGGGATTGTAATTAAGTAAATCAAAACTAATCATTAAATAAAGTTTGATCAACTACACGAACTAAAAATATTGCGGCTAAAGATCAAATCCAATATCTTTCCGATAATTCATTCTGTCAAATTCAATTAACCCAATGTTTTTATAGGATTGTGCAAGAGCTTCTTTAAAATTAGAACCATAGGAAGTAACCGCTATAACTCTTCCACCGGAAGTTATAACTTTCTCGTTTTCACGAGCAGTGCCGGCGTGAAATAATATGGATTCTCTTATATTTTCTAAGCCTGTAATTTCCTTTCTTTTTTCATAATTTTCAGGATATCCACCTGAAACCAACATAACAGTGCATGCAGAGCGTTCATCAATATCTATTTTAAAATCACTTAATTTTTTATTAGCAGTGGCGTTAAACAGGTCAACAAAATCTGATTTTATTCTTGGAAAAACCACCTCTGTTTCCGGATCTCCCATCCGAACATTATATTCGATCACCATTGGTTCATTGTTCACCATTATCAATCCTATAAAAATAAAACCTACATAGGGTATTTTGTCCTTTTTCAATCCTTCAATTGTCGGTTTGATTATCCGATCTTCAACCTTGGATAATAATTCTGAATCTGCAAAGGGAACTGGCGAAACAGCACCCATTCCTCCTGTATTTAATCCTTTATCTCCTTCACCAATTCTCTTGTAATCCTTAGCATTTGGGAAAATTACGTAATCACTTCCATCTGTAAGAACAAAGGAACTCATTTCTATCCCGTCTAAGAACTCTTCAATAACAACTTTGGCACTTGCGGTTCCAAATTTTTCATAAGCGAGCATTTCTTCCAATTCTCTTTTTGCTTCCTCTAGATCAGATAAAATTAATACACCTTTACCGGCTGCCAAGCCATCTGCTTTTAAAACATAAGGAGGTTTTAAACTGCCTAAGAAATCAAATCCTTCATTTAGAGTATCCTTGGTAAAACTTTGATATTTAGCGGTTGGTATATTATGACGAAACATGAATTCTTTCGCGAATTCCTTACTGCCTTCCAACTTGGCAGCAAACTTTTGAGGACCAATTACAGGTATTTGTTGCAGTGCATTATCTTCTAGAAAATAATCGTGTATGCCATTTACTAATGGGTCTTCGGGACCAACAATTACCATATTTATATTGTTGTCAAGGACTACATTTTTTACAGCATCAAAATCATTGACATCTAAGGGTATATTAATTCCATATTTTTCTGTTCCCGCATTACCGGGAGCAATAAATAATTTTTCTGTTTTTGGGCTCTGTGCAAATTTCCATGCAAAAGCACATTCTCTTCCTCCTGATCCTAAAATAAGTACATTCATTTTTTAATAATTCAATAAGCTTTATGTTCTCCTTTTAGAACATTTGTAATTGTCTGTCCGATAATTTTTAGATCTAATAAAAACGACCAATTTTCTATATAAAAAATATCCAGTTTAACTCTATTTTCCATATCTTCATTTTTCTCTACTTCACCTCTATATCCTCTGACTTGAGCCAAACCTGTGATTCCGGGTTTTATAAAATGACGAACCATAAACTTATCCACCGTTTTGGCATATTTTTTTGTTTGACTTAACATATGAGGTCTCGGTCCTACAATACTCATATCTCCAATTAAGACATTAAAAAATTGAGGTAATTCGTCTATACTTGTTTTTCTAATAAAACTGCCAACTTTAGTTACTCTTACATCTTCCCTGGTGGCCTGAATATCGTCTGATGATTCATTTACATACATGGATCTGTATTTATAACAAACAAACTTGCTTCCACTTAGACCATCTCGTGTTTGTTTAAAAAATAAAGGTCCCTTCGATTCCAGCTTTACTAAAATGAACATTAATGGTGTTAACCATGATAAGACAAAAATAATTATTACTATCGAAAATATCACATCAAAAAGTTTTTTTATTATTTGATTTATTGGATTATCAAAAGGGATGCTTCTAAGTGATAACAAGGGAATATAATCAAAGTACTCCACATTCATTTTAGTAGTAAAGTCATCCTTGGATTCAGGTACTAATTTTAAAACTTTCAGGTTGTTATCTGCAAAATCAATAAATTTTTTTATCTGACTATTAGTGAGTTCCGACATCGAACAATAAATTTCATCAACCTCATTGGATAATGCATATTCAAAGGAATCTTCAATCGTTCCTAAATAATTTTTTTGATCTTGCTCTGTATCGGAAAAAAACCCCAATATTCTATAGCCTAACTCCGTGTGATCGTGCAAAAAATAAGAAATTTTTTGCACGCTTTTATTTGCGCCAACGATTATAATATTCCTGAAATTCCCACCTTGATTTCGATATCTCATTAGCATGTATAGATAGAACACTCTAAATAAGCTTATCAATAAAAAAATGAATCCTAAAACCTTTACATGCTTTGTTAAATGAATCAAATGGCTTGTAAAGGTGAAAAAAGCGAAATAAACAAAAGCAAAAAATAAAAATTGAAAAAATAATCTCGATATGAGATCAACATTTTTGTTATATCTTCTTAAGTTATAAAAGTTTAAATAATAGGAAATTACTAACCAACTTATATTTACATACAATACATAGCCAAAATGATTATATTCTTCGTTTAAAAATAAAAACAGACTGATATTTATAATAACCATATTGGCGATTATAGAAATCGGTTTTATGTATGTAGAATATCTCTTTTTCAACAGATAATTTTTATCAAATATATAACTCTTTTGTAAACCTCTATTGTCAACTATGGTTAATATTTGCCTTATAAATTCATTAATTATTTGCGATACTTCTAGAACTTATCTACATTTACGAAACTATTTTATATTCAAAAATCTATGAAAGATAATAATACCTCTCCATCAAAGGAAGAGGAAATTGATTTAGGGCAATTATTTAATTTAATTGGCAGAGGGTTTTCGAAGCTATTTGAGTTTTTAAAATATATTATCGATACTTTTTTCAAATGGATATTATTATTTCTTCTTTTTCTTAGAGCGAATACGATAAAGATATTAATAGGAACATTTATAGGTCTAATCCTTGGGGGAATCTATGAATATGGATATAAAATTCCAACCTATATGTCTTCCATGACCGTCCAGCCTAATTTTGGTTCAGATGTTCAATTATATAAAAATATTGATTATTATCAAAGCTTAGTATTACAGAACGATTTTGAGAGATTGGCAACAAGTCTGGAAATTAGTGAGGATGAGGCAAAGAGCTTAAAATTAATAGAAGCACGTCCCTATTCAAATGATAATCAAACACTCCTGGCCTATAAGAATTTTATCAATCAATTAGATACTACGACGGTAAAAATGGTCAATTATGAAACATTTGCAAAAGAACAACCTATAGAATCCTTTCGTTATCATATAGTTACCGTAAAATCTACGAATAAATTTATATTCAACAAATTGCGTACTCCTATAATTTCTTCTATCATTAAAAATCAATATTATGATAAAGTCAAATCAACGGCATTATCAAACTTGATATCTAGAAAAGAGGCTCTAGAAGATTCGATGAATGAGCTTGACAGTTTAAAAAGTATTTACAAAGAAGTTTTACTGGCAGAGAGTAAAAAAGAAAGTTCAGGAACAAACATATTTATGGCCAATACTGCTGCCAATAATAAAGAATTTGAAGTTTTTGAAAAATATATGTCAATGAACTCTCAATTAACAAACGTAAATAAGCAATTAACTGATGAAAATGAAGTAATAAATGTGGTTTCCAGTTTCAACCCCGTAGGAATGACGGTTAGAGGTTTACACAGAAACTTTGCCGTTATTGGTTTTGTTGTAGGCTTTTTGTTTGTTTTAATGATTGCCAGTTTGAAGGAAATTAATAAACTCCTCTCCGCCTATGAAGGTAGAATAAAAAACAAAAGTTAAAAGCCATAATTATTTTAAGCTAATATTGAAACTTGTCTAAAATTTAACATTTGTTAAGGCGCTACCTCTGAATAGGGTTATTTTTATTTGTTATACTAAATTTGATGCTAAACAATTATGTTAAGAATAATTAGATAATGGTACGGAACTTAATAGTCTTTGGAACTCGTCCAGAAGCCATTAAAATGGCTATATTGATAAAAATATTTCAAGAACATAAAACAAAGTTCGACACCCGTATTTGTGTTACGGCACAACATAGAGAATTGTTAGATCAGGTACTCCTGTTCTTTAAGATCAAGCCCGATTACGATCTGGATTTAATGCGATCAAATCAAGATCTACATTCTCTTACTGCTAATATTATAATTGCCATTCAACCAATTTTGGAGGAGTTCAAACCGCATAATGTTTTTGTACATGGTGATACCACAACCAGTATGGGCGCAGCACTTGCGGCATTCTATTCGGGGATAAAAATTTGTCACATAGAAGCCGGGTTAAGAACAAACAATAAAAATTCACCTTTTCCTGAAGAAATTAATAGGCAGATTACGAGTCGCTTAGCTGATTTTCACTTTGCCCCTACTGAAACTGCCAAACAAAATTTGATAAATGAAAATATTTCGGAATCTGACATTATTGTAACGGGAAATACAGTTATCGACGCCTTATATGAGGGAAGAAATATTATTGACAGTAATTTGTTTAAGTCCATTGAGGATTTAAAAAATTTATTAAAAAGAAAATTCATCCTGATTACCAGTCATCGCAGGGAGAATCATGGAATTGGATTACAGAACATAATTGAAGCCTTAAAGATTGTTGCGAAAAAATTCCCTGAGATCGATATTGTATATTCTGTCCATCCAAATCCAAATGTAAAAAATCCGATTGAAAAACAATTATCTGGGGTAAACAATATAAAAATACTTAATTATCAACCATATGAAGCCTTCGTGTGGTTAATGTCTAATTGCTATTTTATTATTACCGATAGTGGTGGAATACAAGAGGAAGCGCCAAGTTTAGGGAAGCCCGTTTTGGTTTTGAGAGATAATACTGAGCGGCCGGAAGTTTTAGATACGGGAAATGCTAAATTGGTTGGCACGAATGTTGAAAAAATAATCAGTGAGTCTACTCGTTTGATTGAAGATATGAAGTATTATAATGCGCTTTGTACCGTATCTCAACCTTATGGAAATGGGAAAGCATCTTCATTAATTTTCGAATTTATAAATGCCAAATATGATTAAGAAATCATATCAACTTATTTTTGAAAAAATCAACTATTTGATTGATGATGGTACAATTACCAAAAGGATTATCACCAACAGTTTTTGGACCGTTTTTGGTGGTGTAATTTCAAAATTTATCGGATTAATTGGAGCTATTTTTTTAGGAAGGATCCTGGGAGCTGAGGATTATGGAGGGTATGGCGTAATCTTAAGTACTATTGATGTTTTTGCTATGTTTTCAGGAGCTGGAATGGGATTGACGGCCATTAAATACATTGCAAAGTACAACGGCGAAAATGATAAGGAAAAGGTGGGCGGTATTATTAATTTAACCCTTCTCTTATCTCTGATAATGAGTGTACTATTATCGGTAATTATGTTCAGTTCATCAGAACTAATAGGTGCAAAAATTCTTTTGAATGATGAATTAGTTGGACCTCTAAAAATAATATCCTTATCCCTTTTTTTTAGTACGTTAAACGGCGTAATTATGGGGATCTTATCGGGATTTGAAAAGTTTAAGACCATTTCATTAATGAACCTTACTTTCGGATTTATTAATTATCCTTTGATCCTGATATTTGCATATAATTATGGGCTGTATGGTGCTGTTTTGGGATATGCAGTTAGTCAGTTCATATTTCTAATAGTATATTTTAGCGTCTTCAAAAAAATAATCTCGAAGTTAGGATATAAAATACGTTGGAGAATTAAATTACTTAAGGAGTATAAGTTTATAATTATGAACTATAGTCTGCCTGCTATTTTTGCCGGATCACTGATGGCTCCAATGATTTGGTTGTCGAACATTATTTTTTTAAAATCAGAGAACGCTTACGAATTAATAGGTTTTTTTCAGGCAGGAAACCAATTGAAGTTACTGGTCATTTTCTTTCCAATGATGCTAACCAATATATTGTTACCAATATTATCCAGTGTAGAAAATAAGGAGAAGTATCGAAATATTCTTAAGGCTACAATGTTTTTAAACTTAGCAATTGCTTTAGTATTATGCATCCCATTGGTCTTATTCAGTTCTTTTTTTATGGGATTATATGGCAATGACTTTGCAGCTCATAATGTTGTACTGATTATCATGGCCGGAACTGCCGTTGTAATAACATATAATAGCGTGATTGGTAAATCTATAGCTAGTTCTGGTAATATGTGGTACGGGCTAATTTTCAATTTATTTTGGGGAATCATACTTCTTATTGGTACATATATAACGGTAAGATATTCCTTCGGTGCAGAAGGATTAGCTTTTGCCTATTTAATTGCCTATTTATTTCATTCTATCTGGCAGACTATCTATTTAAAAGAAATTAAAGTTATATAATGAGGGTTGGAATCGTTACAACTTGGTTCGAGAGAGGGGCAGCGTATGTGTCACGACAGTACAGAGATGTCTGGCAAGAGAAGCATGAAGTATTTATTTATGCCAGAGGCGGAGAATTTATAGCCAAAAATGATCCTAACTGGAATAGCGATAACATATCCTACGGCAGGAGATACAAATATACTGTTCTTGATTTAATAGATTTAGTTCATTTTAGGAACTGGATCGATGAAAATGATCTCGATCTAATTTTCTTTAATGAACAACATCTTTGGCAACCGATACTCCTTTGCCATGAATTAGGGCTTAAAATTGGAACCTACATAGATTATTATACACAAGAAACGATACCGTTCTTTGAACTATTCGATTTTCTGGTATGCAATACGAAACGACATTATTCTGTTTTTAGTTGGCACCCACAAATTTTTTATATTCCATGGGGAACACAGACAGAAATATTTAATAAAGAACAGCGAAAGTTAACGGATAAAAAAGAACTGATCTTTTTTCATTCCGCAGGAATGAACCCATATAGAAAGGGGACAGATTTAGTTATATCAGCATTTAATAAGTTGAAATCAGAAAAAGCTAAGCTGATCATCCATGCTCAAACAAACATTTTAGACTTTTTTCCAAGATTACAAACCACAATTAGTCGTTTAAACAGAAGTAAAAAATTAGAAATAATTACAAAGACAGTTCCTGCTCCCGGCCTTTATCATTTGGGGGATATTTATGTATATCCTACAAGACTTGAGGGTATTGGTTTAACTATTGCAGAGGCAAATGCATGCGGTATGCCCGTAATAACTACGAATGCACCACCTATGAACGAATTCGTTTCTGATGGAATTAACGGAAAACTTATTGATGTAAAATTGCAGAAACCAAGAAGAGATGGTTATTTTTGGAAGGAAAGCGAAATAGATGTTGATCACCTTGTCCAATTGCTTGAATTTTACATTAGCAATATTGATAGCTTGGACCGTTATAAGGATGATGCGTATCATTTTGCTCAAAGCAACTTAAGTTGGACTAAGAACTCTAATGAATTATTAAATATATTAGAAGATGTACATAAGTTAGATACTGGGGCCAAACGTGAGCTATTTAATAAGATAAAGGCATTTGAAAGGAACAGGGGATTTTGGTTTTATATTGCTAATTTAAGAGTATATGTATACTTAAAGAAACGATTTTTAAAAATTATAAATTCCGTTTTCCATTGAAAATTTTATTCATAAACACTTTGTATTACCCTAATTTTGTTGGAGGAGCGGAGAAGTCTATACAAGTTCTGGCCGAAAATCTGGTCTCTGATGGAAATGATGTGGTAGTTATAAGCACAAATAGCAAGAGTTATATTGATAAAATCAATGGAGTGAAAGTGTATTATGAAAACCCTAAGAATTTATATTGGAGTTCTGAAGATCGGAAGAATAATACAATACTTGAAAAATTTATTTGGCATGGTTTAGATGCTTACAATATTAGAATTAAAGAAAGAATTGGTGCAATCCTAGATCAAGAGAATCCAGACGTCGTACATACTAATAATTTGTCAGGAATATCCGTACTGGCATGGAAAATTGCAAAAAATAAGGGATTTAAGGTAGTTCACACGATTAGAGATTATTATTTGATCTGTCCAAAAACAACCATGTTTAAAAACAATACCAATTGTAAAAACCAGTGTTTGGATTGTCGTATTTTTTCTTTTTCGAAGAAAAAATTAAGTAACTATGTAGATGCTGTGGTCGGGGTAAGTAATTTTGTTTTAGAAAAACATTTAAGGTTAGGATATTTTAGTACTGACGTTTTGACTAAGGTTATAGGAAATGAAATTGTAATTAATCCATCTCCAAAAAAAAGGTTTGATCTTAAAAAAGTGTCATTCGGATATCTTGGTAGATTGACAGAATCTAAAGGGATTGAATATTTACTTTCAATTTTTTCGAATTTAAGTGGTGTTGACAATTGGGAATTAATTGTTGCAGGAAAAGGAGAGGCAGAATATGAGAATGAACTCAAGATCAAATATAATAATTTAAGAATTAAGTTTGTCGGTGTGGTAAATTCAGATGAATTTTATAATAATATTGATGTGCTTATTGTACCTTCTTTGTGGCATGAACCATTTGGAAGAGTTATAATAGAAGGAATCAAACATAAAAAAATTGTAATTGCAAGTAAAAGAGGGGGTATTCAGGAATTAACAGGTTTAAGCCATTTGTTCGACCCTGATAAAAAAGATGATTTAGAAAATTTGGTCTTGTCTGTTTTAAAGAATCAAACATTATCGGAACTAAACTATGAGTATAAAAATAATATTACAAATCAGTATTTCGAATTATATAAATCCATCCTTTAATTTTTAGATGTCTTCAGTTTCAGAAAAAAAATTGACTTTTTCATTTAATGTATCATTGTCATCAATTGTACTGGTAGGAATTATTGTCCAAATCTTTTCGACACAGGGGATTTTAATGTACAGTTTATTTAAAGTGCTTGGCAATTGGGAGCTAAAGAAGTACTTGCATCCTATAGGCGTAATGATCGTCCTTATTCCTTCAATTTATTCTTTTTTTGCAAAGAAAAGAATTGTTTTATCAGCGGAAACAATTCTGTTATTTGGTTATTTAACATTGCATTATCTCATATTGATCTTTTTTAAAAACATTAGCGTTGATTCTTTTTTATATAGTTTTAGGGAAGTCGCTTTAATTTTTGCTTTGATTGCTTCCTATCGGTTGTTTTACTTCCCTAAAAAATACCTAAATGTGATTTCTAAAACATTAATTATTTTGAGTATTTTGAATATAATTTTTGTGTTATTAAACATGTATATAGGACCGGAGGCTTATATGAAATTATTGACTGGTCGATATTTTTGGCCAACAGATCCACTTTTAAAATTCAAAATAAGCACATTTGTCGGAGGGTTCTATAGAAGTCCTGGGTTAATAGGAGAGTCTGCTTCTGTTGGATTTTTTGGTGTATTTTCATTCTTTTTAATTCTTCATTCTCAGTATAAGCGATATTTTTGGATACCATTAATTTTAGTGTTGTTGTCCTTTACTAGAAGTGCATATTTGGTCCTGATTATTTATGGGCTCCTTCTAATTTTGAAAAAAAAGAAATACTTAAGAATCGCAATAAGAATATCTCCGTTAATTATTGGTGCTCTATTTTATGCTATATATATTAATTTGTTTGATATTCGATCACTCTGGATAAGAATTGATAACTGGATCAATAAGATTGATTTAAACAGTAATGTATTATTTGGTGGGAATCTAAACAGAATTGGATCTGCTGCTGCTGATGGCTCCAGTTTTGAGTCGGTTTTTGATAATTACTGGTTATTTTTATACCATGGAATTGGTTTATTTGGTATTTTTCTGGTTTTAATATTTTTATCTAAGAAAAAATTCTTCACAAATAATACTTTCTATATCAGCATTTCTTTATTTATTTCAGGTTTATTCATAACTTATACGCAGTCTATTCCGTTTTTAGTTTTTTTTCCTTTGTTAACGATTTCTAACTGGTGGTATGAAGAAAAAAATTAGTTATACTTCTCATTTCCCAATGTATGCATTAAGTTTAATGTCTTTTTTTCCACTTTTGAATATTAAAGGTGTCAGCATTAGCGTTATTTTATGTCTTCTTCTATCGGTTATCTATTTTGTAAATAATTTTCGCGCTAACTGGAAACCCGATCTAAAAAGTCTTTTGATCACTTCAACCCCGTTTGGATTATATCTCTTAGGGATGATGTATACTGACGATTTTAAAGAAGGAATTAAAGTATTGGAAACAGGGTTACCATTATTAATATTTCCATTTATATATTTTATTCTGTTAGGAAAGAATTATTTTATTTCTCTGAAGGATATTAATAAAGTGCAGAATCTTCTTGTTTTGTCTTCAACGTTATTGATTACAATAGTTTTATTTTACGTTGTCATTACAGGAGTTTGGACGGATCTCTTTGATGATGAGATCATGTTAAAGGCATCCCGAAATCAAGGAAAAAATAAGATTAGAGAAGCCATTCAACAAATTCCTTTTCTTGGAGAGCATCCAACATATTTCGGATTGCTCTCTGTGATCACAATCATTATATCTATTTTCAGGATCGCATTTGATAAAAAGTACATCTTTGTAATCTCATTAGTTCTAGGTTTTTTGGGTATCCTGGTTTCCGGATCTAAAATGGCAATCCTATCATTTTTAGTGAGTATTTTTTTGATTGCAATTTTAAAGATCAGAAAAAAAAGAAACATCGTTATATTTATTCTTCTTACGATTCTTGTATCCACTCTACTGGTAAAGAACAATTCATTTTTAAAAAATAGATTCAAAGAAATTATTATCACAAAATTAGAAGCACCTAGAGGAACTAATTATAATTCTACCAATGTCAGACTGGCTATTCTGCAATGTTCACTGGGTACTTTCAATACTGCACCTATCCTTGGACACGGAACAGGGGGTTATAAATTGGATATGATCGAATGTTTCAAAAATTTTAATACAGATATATTTGCACGCCATCAATATTATTTTAATACACACAACCAGTATTTTAGTTTTGCTCTGTATTTTGGGGTTATTGGTCTGTTTGTATTTCTATTATGGCTAGGAGCCTTTGTAAAAGTTTTTTTAAAAAATAGGGAAGTTCTATTTTTAATATTGCTTCTGGTTTTTTTATTGATGTTTTTAACTGAAAATATTTTGGAAAGACAAACCGGTGTTATTCTCTTTAGTATATTAATGCCATTGTATTATAAGTATAGTTTGCAACTAAATGAAAAATAAGATATATATAAATGCGCGCTTTCTGACACAATCATTGACTGGTGTACAAAGATTTGCAATGGAAATCTCGGGAATTCTAAAGAATGATTTTCCAAATAGATATATCTGGGTTTCACCGGCGAATATTAAGCATCAAGAGATTGCGAAAAATCTGGAAGTTGAGGTTACCGGTGATCATTCTGGCCATTTTTGGGAGCAATATGAGCTTCCAAAATATCTAAAAAAAAACATTCCCCAATTTTATTAAACTTATGTAATACTGCACCTTTAATGTATTCAAATAACATTTCAACAATACACGATGTGGCATTTTACGAGAACCCGGAATGGTTTTCAAAGCGATTTGTATTTTTTTATAAATTTTTGATTCCAAAAATAGTCAGGTCGTCAAAATTAGTGTTCACAGTAAGTGAGTTTTCTAAAAATGAAATTCATAAATATATGTCTAAACCGTTAGACCAAATTGAGGTTGTTCATAACTCGGTATCCAAGATCTTTGTACCTGGTAAATTTTCTGAGGAAAAGTTAATCTTAACTGTCAGTACTTTGCAACTGAGAAAAAATCTTATCACCCTGATCAACTCCTTTGGTGAAATACAAGATGAATCCTTAAAGTTGGTTATTATTGGCTCGGAAAATAGATTGTTTTCCAATTCAAAAATTAAACAAATTATAGAGGGAGATGAAAGAATTATTTTGACGGGTTATTTAACGGATGATAAACTTGTGGAATATTATCAAAAAGCACTAATTTTTGTATATACTTCATTGTACGAAGGTTTTGGTATTCCGCCATTAGAAGCCATGGCCTGTGGGACATCAACCATTGTTTCTGATATTCCTGTTTTTAGAGAGTTATATGATGATGCTACAATGTTCTTTCAATCCGAAAGTGACCTGACCAACAAAATAAAATTTTTGTTAGATAATCAGGAACTAAGAACCGATAAGATTAAAAGAGGATTAAATTTAGTGAATAAGTATAGTTGGAGAACAAGTGCAGTAAAAATTGATAAAATTTTATCAGCTCTATGAAAAAAGCTTTAGTTCATGATTGGTACTATGTAAATGGAGGTGCTGAAAAAGTAATTCATTCTATAAATAATATTTGGAATGATTTTGAGCATTATGCCTTAATAGATTTTTTATCTTCTGAAGATAGAGAGTATATATTTTCTGGCTTATCAAAAAGTGTACATACGAGCTTTATTCAGAAATTCCCTACCGCAAAGAAGAATCACAGGAATTTTATACAACTTTTCCCAAAAGCAATGGAACAATTTGATTTATCATCTTATGATTTGATAATTTCCTCTTCCTCTTCAATTGCAAAAGGTGTTAAAACGAATGCAAGTCAAACACATATATCTTATGTACATGCTCCAATGCGTTATGCTTGGGATATGAGCGAACAATATTTGAGGGATTCCGGAAATGATAAAGGGATAAGGGGTTGGTATGCAAGAAAAGTTTTGGAGAAGATTCGAAAATGGGATGTTCAAAACACGAGTCAGGTCGATTTTTTGGTTGCAAATTCTAACCATATTGCAGGAAAAATTAAAAAATTTTATAATCGCGATTCTCAAGTGATCTACCCTCCGGTTGATGTAAATAATTTTTCACTTGAAGTATCCAAAGACAACTATTACCTAACGGCATCAAGATTAGTTTCTTACAAAAAAATAGATTTGATCGTTAAAGCATTCTCAAAATTAAAGGATAAAAAACTTATTGTGATTGGTGATGGGCCAGAAATGAATAATCTCAAGAATATAGCCACTAGAAATGTTGAAATACTTGGAAGAGTATCAAATATAGATTTGGAAAAATATATGCAAAAAGCGAGAGCATTTATCTTCTCAGCAGAAGAAGATTTTGGAATTATTCCGGTAGAGGCTCAGGCTTGCGGAACTCCGGTAATAGCTTATGGTAAAGGAGGAGCTTTAGAAACTATAAGCAATAATAATTCTGGACTTTTCTTTTATGAACAAAGCGCAGATTCAATTTTAGAAGCTGTTAAAATGTTTGAAAAAGTCGATTTTGACCCAGAAATTATTAGAAATAACTCATTGAAATTTAGCAAGGAACGATTTGAATCTGAATTTAAAAACTTTGTAGAATTAAAGACGGGAAAACGAATGTAGACTTCTTAAAATATCTGCTCCAATATTTTTTGAGTGATAATATAGGTTGGTCTAACTCCACTGGTCCCTAGTCCGCCGGAAGCTAATGTACTACCGGTCTCTAACGGATTATCAGAAGCGTAATAAGCATAACGCACCTTTACTTTTTTACTAATATTACCTCTTATTTTGGAGGCTGCCTGAATGGCCTTTTGATAATGTGCTCCTTCCATCTCTAACCCGATTACCTGCCATGTAGAATTGTGAAAAAATTCTAAAATGTCTCTGTTTTGTAAGGAAGTCCCTAGTACAGTAACCATGGAGCCCTTGTAAACCTTTATCCCCGAATCTATAAAATCTTTAACACTCAATCTATTTTTAAAAGGATAATTATCAGCAGTACCTTCAAATAAGTGTGCAGTAGGAATCATTATATCTCCCTTACCGCCTTTCAATATTCCGGCCTTACCCATAATGGAAACCGATAGTACATTCATGTGATAAGTTTTACCATCTGAAAATAAAGGCTTTAACAATTCATCCATTGTTTCATAGGCTTGTTCACCGAAAGCGTAATCCATTACAATAAGAACAGGCTTTACTTCTTCAATTTGTGATAAATTGTAATTTGTTTTTGAAAAATCAATTTTTTCCGTGTCAATTATTTGCACATCTATATTGGTACCTGAAGTGTCCTTGATAAAACTTAATCCTGTCGTAGCAGCTCCCTTCTTTACTTTTTTCTGCAAATCATCATTAACAGATTTGCTTAACATTTCAAAAAGTGCAATATCCTTATGCTCAGCTGATTCCTTAGACAAAAAAACCGGGGCATAAATAGAATTCATCACACTGTGCATATTAGCACTAATAAGATGAATGGGTCTTTCAAGCAAACCATTTTCTCTTAGTGTATTTTTGATATTAGTTGCCCAAATTTCACCATATATATGATGTCCAATCCTTTCACTAAGTAAAGGGCTAAAAGTGATCACCTGATTTTTGTCGTCAAGAATTTCGTTTAATCCTAATTTCCCCATCCAATAGATAATATTAAAGAGTCTGTTGGGTTGCGATTCTGTTGCGAAGTTGCTATCCGCATTCTGTATTTCTTCAAAACTCCTTCCTAGGATACTGGATAAATGGGAATATATTACTTCTCGTTCTTTATCACCAATCTCATTTTTGTTTAGAACAAGATCTTCCAAAATAGACCATTCTCTCGTCATTTCATCACTTTCATTAATGGATATTTTTTGGGCAATTTTATTCGACTCTATAAACATGAATGTAAGATGAGTAAGAATATCATAAATATCTGACCTTCCCCTGGTAATCTCTATATTCATTTGATCTTTATCTATTCGATAACAATTTCTTCTCCTTTTTGCAGGAACAATAACCTTAAAATGAGATTTTAAATAGCCTTCATCAGCTGTTAAATTAATATATCTACATTCTTCAATTCCATCCGGAAGTCTACCGATGATATAAAGCAGACCTTCCAATTCTGTTTTTTCTTCGGCAATGGATCCGTAAATTTCGGGTTGAAGGGTTAGTAAGGCATTCTTTAAAGTTTTACCGGAGATTCCCAAGGGTTTGTAGAAGCCTCGATTAAATAAATGACGCATTGTAACATAAAGCCGTTCAATTGCGTTTGTTGAAGTTTGTGACTTGGTTCTTTTAATCATTCGTATTACTTAAAATATCGTGGTATTTATTTTCATCCATCAAAATTTTAACCGCTTCTAAAATAGACCTGTTAAACACAATATGATTTTGATATTCCCCCTTTTTAAAGAAATATCTCATGAGTATTTCATCCGATATGTTTTCTTTAATTTCTTCTTTATTTTGATTAAGAGTTTCTATTTTTCGACCTTGTAGCTCCAACAATAAATCATTGTACGTTGCATTATTGCCATTAGTTAATTTTTCATCTTGGGCAGTCAAGAAAGCGGATTCGAACTTTTTTTCACTAAGCGTTTTGAAAGTCGATTTTGAATCCTTTAAATAATCAGTGAATTCTTCATAATTTGAATCATCAAAAACAAAAATTTCTGGCTTTTCAATACTTTTGTGCCTGTAATAATAATCCGTGGCAAAATTAAAAATAGCATCCGACTTGTATAATGCTTTAGTGGCATCACTCAATGAGGTTCTCTTTATTATTATATCGGGTTCTATACCACCACCATCATATACAATTCTTCCATTTCTTGTTTTAAATTCATTTCTTTTCTTGTCAGAAAATTTAGGAATTTCATCACCATCCCTGTTGGTATAATCCAATTCCTGGATATTTCTTCCGCTAGGCGTATAGTATTTAGATATTGTAAGCTTAAACTTAGTGCCATAACTTAAGTTTCTATATCGTTGCACCAGACCTTTCCCAAAAGATCTCTGTCCAAGGATCACAGCTCTATCCAGATCTTGTAATGATCCGGCAACAATTTCAGCAGCTGAAGCAGAATTTTTATCGATCAATACAACCAAGGGTATTTCGAGATCCAAAGCTTCGTTTTTTGTTCTATATGTTTCGCTCCATTTTTTTAATTTCGCTTTGGTAGTTACCACTAACTCACCCTTGGGTACAAAAAAATTTGTTATGGATATAGCTTCATTTAAAAGACCACCAGGATTACCTCTAAGGTCTAAAATTAACTTTTTTAACCCAAGCGATTTTAAGTCGACAATGGCATTTCTAACTGACTCGGATGCTTTATTATTAAATTTTGTGAAGGCGACATAACCAACTTCATCATTTATCATTTGATAATGAGGAACAGGATTAACAATTATTTTTTCTCTTTTGATGCTAAATTTTAAAATTTCATCTTGTCGTTTGATGATTAGGTCAACCGTACTATCTATAGAACCTTTTAAGAGGGTCGATACCTGATCATTTGCATAGTCTTCAATTAAAATGTCATCAATTTTTATAATCTGATCACCGATTTTTAGTCCCGCTTTATCAGCAGAAAACCCTTCGTAAATTTCAACCAGCAGTAATTTTTTATCATAAAATTTAGATTGAGCACCAATACCACTATATTCTCCTAAAGAATTGATTTTCACGTCCTCGACGCCTTGCTCATCGTAAAATCGAGTATAAGGATCGAGATCATTAAGCATATTTTTTATAGCTGTATCTGTCAATTTTGCCGGATTGATTTCGTCGATATAGTACATATTGAGTTCCTTAAATAAGGTGGTATATATCTCAATTTGTTTTGCTACCTCAAAAAAATCCGTTTTAAACGATAATAAAAACGTAATTGACAAAATCAAGGTGCTTATTATTCCAGCTTTTTTCAATCTTCGCATAGTTTTAAAAATTTATGTAAAAGAGTAATCATTTTCTCTTCCAGTAAATTATATTCCATTTTTTTTTACCTAAGTATATAAACATGAATATATGTTTTTTAGTATGCTCAGATTGGTAAATTAAAAACTTATTTTTTCGATAAACTTCTCTTAATAATCGTTTTATCCTATTACGATCGACAGCTTTATTAAAATTTCGCTTGGCCACAGAAACTCCTGCTTGCACTTTATAAGGACCTTTATGCTCTATTTCTAAATAGACTAATTTAATAGGAAATACACTTATAGACTTCCCTTCATTAAACAACTGAGTGATTAATTTTTTCTTTTTTAATCGCTCTCCTTTATTATATGATTGTTGCATTTTTACAAAAGTAAGGATTTAAAAGTATTAATTTTTAAATTAAAATACGCTGTTTTTATCAATTCAATAATTGTAATTTTGTTTAACAGATTTATTTTATATCATCATGGCTCAAGATCTTTTTCAAGCACCCGACTATTATTTATTAGATGAACTCTTTTCGGAAGAACATAAATTGGTTAGAGATGCTGCACGAGAATGGGTAAAAAGAGAGGTATCGCCGATTATTGAAGATGCGGCTCAAAATGCGGAATTTCCAAAACAATTATTAGATGGTTTGGCAGAAATTGGAGCCTTTGGATCGTTTATTCCTGAAGAGTATGGGGGAGCAGGATTGGATCAAATGTCCTATGGATTGATCATGCAGGAAATTGAACGAGGCGACTCAGGAGTGAGATCTACGGCATCTGTACAATCTTCATTGGTGATGTACCCGATCTGGAAATATGGAAGCGAAGAACAAAAACAGAAGTATTTGCCAAAACTAGCTTCCGGAGAATTCATTGGTTGCTTTGGATTGACCGAGCCTAATCATGGTTCAAACCCCGCTGGAATGGAGACAAAATTTAAGGAAATGGGGGATCACTACTTGCTCAATGGCGCTAAAATGTGGATTTCAAATGCGCCTTTTGCTGATATTGCTGTTGTTTGGGCAAAAGACGAAGGAGGTAGAATTCATGGACTCATTGTTGAACGTGGTATGGAAGGATTTTCTACACCGGAAACACATCATAAATGGTCCCTGAGAGCCTCTGCAACAGGAGAGCTTATATTTGACAATGTTAAAATACCGAAAGATAATCTTCTTCCTGGGAAAAGTGGGCTTGAAGCCCCTTTAAGATGTCTGGATTCTGCAAGATATGGAATTGCTTGGGGGGCGATTGGTGCAGCAATGGATTGTTATGATACAGCCTTGCGATATTCTTTGGAACGAATTCAATTTGAAAAACCTATCGCTTCTTTTCAATTGCAACAAAAAAAGTTAGCCGAAATGATCACCGAAATTACGAAGGCACAACTTTTGACCTGGCGTTTGGGCGTCTTAAGAAATGAGAACCGAGCTAGCAGCGCACAAATATCTATGGCAAAAAGGAATAATGTAGAAATGGCATTGAAAATAGCTCGAGAGTCGCGACAAATTCTTGGGGCAATGGGAATAACGGGTGATTATTCTATTATGCGACATATGATGAATTTAGAATCGGTAATTACCTACGAGGGCACGCACGATATTCATTTATTAATTACAGGAATGGATATTACAGGGATAGCAGCCTTCAAATAGGGGTTACTATATAGTCTCAAGCGGTTTTGAATTTCGTTATGTTAACATTTATATTGTTGATCGATTAAAATATAATGGAAGCAAAAATTAACTTAAAACATATTCTGTTTTTGGATATTGAAACTGTTCCTGAAAAGCGATCATTTTCACAGCTAGACGATTTCAGGCAAAAATTATTTGCTGAAAAAACTAAATACCAAAGAAAGGATGAATTTAGTCCGGAAGATTTTTATGATCGTGCTGGAATATGGGCAGAGTTTGGCAAAATCATTTGTATTTCTGTTGGGTTTTTTAACAATTTTGATAGAGACAGAACTTTTCGATTAAAATCTTTTTACGGCAAAGATGAATCAAAGATTCTAATTGATTTTAAAAGTATATTAGAGAAACATTTCGATGGTAGGCATCATTTGTTATGTGCTCATAATGGAAAGGAATTTGATTTTCCTTACCTGGCCAGAAGAATGATCATTAACAATATTGCTATTCCGGAAAAGTTAAATTTATTTGGTAAAAAACCATGGGAAGTGGCACATTTAGATACTTTAGAAATGTGGAAGTTTGGTGATTATAAGCATTATACATCCTTGAATTTACTCACTAATATTTTAGGAATTGAATCTCCTAAAGGTGACATTGATGGAAGCCAGGTCTCTCAGGTATATTATGAAGACCAAGATTTAGAAAGAATTGCCAAATATTGCGAAAAAGACACACTTGCCGTTGCACAGGTCTTATTGAGGTTTATGAATTTGGATTTATTGGAGGAGGAGCAGTTAATCAGGGTTTCTTAGATTGATATCCATGTACAAAATAATGCAGGATTTAAGAATAAGCAATTTGAAGGGAATTAACAGGTCGCTCCTATGGAGCTAATTTAGAGCCCCATAGGGGCGACCAGTCATAGCATAAAGCGTTAAACATTAATATAGCTCCCTAGGAGCGCCCTGTAAATATGGACAATTGGAAATTTAAATCCAAAGGAAAATACAATGATCTTTTAAAAAAAAGAGGTAATTAAAAGAATAGAAACGAAGAGAATTTTGACATATTTAAATATTCCAACCGTTTATAGCACTATTACGCTCACCAAAAATAAATCTACCCTTCCATTTTCATGGACAACTCCAGCCATCTTTCTTCTTTTTGTTCCAGGTCGTTAATGATCTCTTCCAATAGAATAGAAGTTTCATTAATTTTATCGAGTTCTATTTTGTCGTCGGTAAACTGACTTTCAATATTAGATCTTTTCTTTTCCAGGTTAGAAATTTCCTTTTCTAATTTCCCAAATTCGCGTTTTTCCTGATGTGTGATACCTTCATCATTTACTTTAGTTTTTCGAGTGTCTTCTTTTTTTATTGTACTCGTATTTGAAAAAGGTTTTGAACCTTCATATATCCGGTAATCAGAATAATTACCAGGAAATCCTTTGATAATACCATCACCCTCAAAAATGAATAATTGATCTAAGATCTTATCCATAAAATATCTGTCATGAGAAACAACCAAAAGATTACCGGGGTAATCCAATAAGAAATTTTCCAGTACATTTAGTGTTATAATATCGAGGTCATTGGTCGGTTCATCCAGAATTAAAAAATTCGGATTTTGAATCAATACAGTACATAAGAACAACCGTTTTAATTCTCCACCGGAAAGCTTTTCGACAAAGTCGTACTGTTTTTTGCGATCAAATAAAAACCGCTCCAAAAGTTGCCCGGCTGTAATCTTTCTTCCCTTAGTTAGTGGGATATATTCTCCAAACTCCTTGATTACATCGATAATTTTTTGACCTTCATTTATTTGGATGCCATCTTGCGTATAATGTCCGAATTTTACCGTTTCACCAATCACTACCTTGCCCGAATCAACCTTTACAAAACCAGTAAGAATATTTAAAAAAGTAGATTTTCCGGATCCGTTTTTTCCAATAATGCCAATTCGTTCACCGCGTTTAAAAACGTAATTAAAATCATCTAATAGTTTAAGGTCGTCATACGATTTATTAATATGATGCAGCTCCACAATTTTGCTTCCTAAACGCTCCATATTAATTTCTAATTGTATTTGATGATCATTTCGACGTTTATGGGCCCTTTCTTTTATGTCGTGGAAGTTTTCAATCCTGGATTTTGATTTTGTGGTTCTTGCTTTCGGCTGTCTTCTCATCCAGTCTAGTTCTTTTGTATAAAGGTTTTTAGCTTTAGTTACGGCCAATTTTTCCAGGGCGACTCGTTCTTCCTTTTTTTGTAAAAAATAAGAGTAATTACCGTTATATCTATATAGTTTTCCATGGTCTAGTTCGATGATCTCATTACAAATGCGTTCCAAAAAATACCTGTCATGAGTAACTATTAAAAGGGTAATTTTTTCGGTCTTAAGAAAATTTTCTAACCATTCGATCATTTCAAGGTCCAAATGGTTCGTGGGCTCGTCCAAAATTAACAGATCAGGTTTATCAATTAAAACTGTAGCCAATGATAACCTTTTTTTTTGTCCACCAGAGAGTGTCCCAACTTTTTTATCCAATTCCTGTAAATTAAGCTTGAAAAGAATTTGTTTATACTGTGTTTCAAAATCCCAGGCATTATGTTGATCCATACGGTCAAACGCTTTTTGATAAGTAACTTGATCTTCAGGATTTTTTAAAGCACTTTCATACTCCTCTATTATTTGGAGAATTTCATTGTCAGAACTAAAAATTGATTCTTCAATGCTCAGTTCGTTATCTAGAGTATCTATTTGTGACAAATATGCTATTTTTAGGCCTTTTCTAAATACGGTCTTTCCAGAGTCCGGGGAATCAACGCCCGCAATAATATTTAAAATAGTGGTTTTTCCGGTTCCATTTTTTGCTACAAAAGCAATCTTTTGATCTTTATTGATGCCAAAAGAGATGTTCTCAAATAAGACCTTATCACCATAAGATTTTGAAATATTTTCAACTGATAAGTAATTCACGAGTTTTTTACATTGTAAATTAATAATTTATAAGCCTGATCGAACTATATTAATGATCTCGGTTAGACTTATTCATAAAAAAAGGTCGTAGTTAAACTACGACCTTTAAACTAGTTAAATACCATATTTAATGGTAATCTCAAAATTAATCTAACTCTTTTATGATAGTCACAAGGTACGAATTATTTTTAAAATAGCACCAAATATTTCTTTTCATTATAAAAATTATAATATCTAAGCCCAATTATAACAATGTCTATTAAATATTATGAAATTTGATTAATTATCCTTTAAATTCACTTTTGAATTCTTTTTGATATGCTCCCCATTCTTCCTGTGTTGTAATATTATCATGGCCATTATTTAAAAATAATTTCAAATACATTTCTAATTGCTGAGGCGTTTTATAGCCTGGTAAAGGAATTAAAATATTTCCACTTTCATCAAAAAACACTATAGTAGGGTAAGCAGTAATCTGTAAAGCCTGTGCCAGTTGATGTTGTGAATTTCTACTATTTGCTTTTGAATCATTATAACCTGGATTTACAAAAGTCTGGTCTTTGTATTTAATGCTTTCATTACCTTCTGCATTAAACTTTACGGCATAGTAATTTTCATTGATGTATTTTACAACATCGTCATTGTGAAACGTTCTTTTATCTAACAATTTACAAGGGCCACACCAGTTAGTGTATGCATCCATCATTATTTTTTTAGGTTTTTTAGCTTGCGCTGCAATTGCCTCATTCATAGTCATCCAGTCAATTTCTTTATCTTGGGCATTTAAAAAAAGAGGAAAACTTATAAATACAATAATTATAAATATATTTTTCATTTCTTTCATTTACATTTAGTTAATTATTCCGTTTTAAATTTTGCTTTATAGTAGTAAACTAAGCGCCAAAATTACAAAATCTCATCTTAAAATTTATTCAAGAGACTTTTTGTAACCAGGTTTACATTAAATGATAACTCATCGACACAAAAAATTATTTTATACCATGCATTAATTTTTTCACAAAAGGACTTGCGAAAACAGCAACAATACCCATACCAATAGGAATGAAAGTGAAGATCAAGAAGAACGTACTCAAATCATATTCCTCAGTTACCTGATCTATCATGCCGCCTAAATATCCGGCAGATTTATTAGCAATTGCAATTGCTAAATACCAAACCCCAAACATAAAAGCAATCATTTTAGCGGGCACTAATTTACTTATATAAGATAAGGATACAGGTGCCATACTCAATTCACCCATAGTATGTAAAAAATAGGCAATTATTAACCAAACCATGCTCACTGATGCCGTTTTTGCACCTTGCGGTATAGTACTTGAGCCATAAGCCAGAGCTAAAAATCCCAAACCCAAAAGAATTAATGCAATGCCGTATTTAACAGATGCACTAGGATTAAATTTACTTTCCCATATTTTTGAAAATAAAGGAGCGAAAACAATAATAAACAGTGAATTTAATATTCCGAACCACGAAGCAGGAACTTCAATTTCATTATCGATTTTACGTATCACAGTTGCTTTTATTTTATCCGTGATCTTGTTTAATTTATCTTCAGTAATATATTTATAGGTTCCTCTTTTATCTGTATCAAATATATAAATTGAAGTCCCATTATTTAAATCATCGGCAGTGCGAATAGATAAGGTTTGAATGACTATTTTATCGATATCAGAAATAGAAGTATTTTCGGTAATCGGATTATAAGTTAATTTTTGTTCACCGGTTTTAGCATTGGTTGTAGTAGTTTCAACGGCGTCATATTGTATTTCATAGGATTTTGTATTTAAATTATTTGAAATCATCCAAAGAACGATAAACCATATTATAGCAAAACTTATTCCTAAAAAAATATTAGATAAGGCATATTTACCAAAAGTCTGCTTAAATAATAAAAACAATACCCAAGTGATAATTGCAATGGGTACGACGGTGATAATGATATTAATAATATTAAATATCAATGCGGTGTTACCGGTTAACACCCTTTGTGTATAATCTTTCGCGAAAATTGTCATTGAACCTCCCGCCTGTTCAAATGATCCCCAAAAGAAAACTACGAAAAAGGCAAATATCATTATAGCAAACATTCTGTTTCTCACTATTTTTTTATAACGAAGAACTCTTGAAATCAATATAAATATAAATAAAAACAAGGCTAAGACAATTACAATATTAGCTCCATCCCAGCTGCCAACTTTAAAGTTAAAAAAGGTATATCCTGTTATTTTAGAGTATGGATCGTTAATTATCCATGAAACTCCTAAAATGGCCGCTAAAGCAATAAGAATACTATCTAATGTTGTGAAAGGCTGTAATTCACTAGTATCACCTTTTGCTATTTCTTTTTGTTGTTTTTTTTCTTCTTTTGTTGGCGCATCTCCTAAATCACCAAAAATTCCTTTTGCAAAATTAAATTGGAGCATCCCTAAAAACATAAAAATTCCAGCCAGGCCAAAGCCGTAACCCCAACCTGTCATTTCACCCACATAACCGACTAATAAAATACCTAAAAAAGCACCGGAATTCACTCCCATATAAAAAATAGTATAAGCGCCATCTTTCTTTTCAGGATGACCTTCATACATTTTTGAAATCATGGATGTCATATTAGGTTTAAAAAAACCATTTCCTAAAATTAATAAGCCCAAACCAACATATAAAAAGGATCTTAAAAAACTCGATGGTTCCAAACCAAAAACGGCTGTCGCTATATCTTCTGTCGCCATTGCAGCATGTCCTAAAGTCATTAAAATAGCACCAATGATTACTGCCATTCTTGAGCCTATATATTTATCTGCTATTCTGCCCCCTAATATCGGTGTCAAATAAACAAAAGCAGTATAGGTACCGTACAACGCCAGAGCCGTACTTCTTGGCCAATCCCATCCGCCTAAACCCAGTGCGCTGACAAGAAAAAGGACTAAAATGGCACGCATACCATAGTAAGAAAAGCGTTCCCACATTTCGGTAAAGAACAGCACAAAAAGTGCTGAAGGATGCCCTAAAACTTTGCTTTTAAAAAATTGGTCGTTGGTTGCAGAATTCATATGTTGTAAAATTAATTTTCCCTAAAGGTTATAAATTTTAAGACTTATATTTTTCAATAAACCCTTTTTCGGTCATAATGTATTCATCATCTTCAGCTCCATGAGTGAGCACATGTATTTTTTTGTTAAATACCAAGCCTAATAATCCAAACAAGATACAAAAGACAGCAATTCCTGTAAAGATTGTAAATTCACCATAATGAGAAGCAGATTCACCTAGAAAACCCGCCAATTTATTTCCAATACCGGTCATGGCAAAATAAATTCCCATCATTACAGAAGCGTATTTTAGTGGTGCTAATTTAGTGATAAAAGATAAGGCAACAGGAGATAAACTCAATTCTCCGAAAGTATGAAACAAATAGGCCAATACCAACCAATACATCGCCGAAGAGCCTTGACTTTCGTATTGGGCTGCAGCGGCCGACATAAATAAAAAACCAATGCCCATGATGATCAAGCCAATGAGCATTTTAAAAATGGACGAAGCATTTTTACCTTTTATTTTACGGATAGCCCAAAACCTGGCAACCGTTGTTCCAAATACAATTATAAAGAATGCAACCAAAGATTGAAACCATGAGGCAGGAATTTCCATTCCCATAATTACCCTATTTGTTTTTTCTAAAGCATAAAGATTCAATAACCCCCCTGTTTGTTCAAATGCGCCCCAAAAAACAATAACCAATAAAAAGGAAATAAGGAGAACGATGATCCTGTCTTTTTCAATTTTAGTTAATGGTTTATGTAAGTTTTCTTTTTCTTCAGTTGAATTGGATTTTCTTATAATATTTCCAACATCTTTCAAATAGGGTTGGCCAAAATAATAAACTATCATTCCTAATGACATTCCAATTCCGGCTAAGCCGAATCCATAATGCCAACCAATTTTTTCACCCACATATCCAACGATTAAACTTGCTAAGAACGCACCAATATTTATACCTATATAAAAGATGGTAAAACCTTTATCTCTGCGAATATCACCTGCTTTATACAGACCTCCTACCATAGTGGAAATATTTGGCTTTAACATACCAACACCGGTTATGATCAAAACCAAACCGGAATAAAATGCCCACATTTGCTGATAAGCAAGAATAGCATGACCAACAATTAACACAAGGCCGCCAATAAGAACAGATTTCTTTTGCCCTATGAATTTATCAGCAATATAACCTCCGGGAATTGACATTAAATATACTAACATGGTATACCATCCGTATAATTCTAAAGCTTCCATATTTGACCATCCCAGCCCGCTGTTTACATCCGTTGTTTTGGTTACGAGGTATAATGTTAGAATAGCACGCATTCCGTAATAAGAAAAGCGCTCCCACATTTCGGTAAAGAATAGTACAAATAAACCTGTAGGATGACCTAAAATTTGAGCTTTAAAATAATGATCCTTAGCGGTAGTATTCATAGATGTTCAAATTGTTGGCAACCATAAAGTGTTACAAAAGAAAGTTTAAAAAGTCTAATTATCAATTACATTAGGACGTTTCAGCTTGCTTTTCTTTAGGCCTTACAACTAATCGATCATACACAGTTAATGCTATGATAGTTACAATTCCGATTCCTACAATAACGTACCATATTTTATTGGGCTGATAGGTATCCCAAATCATTTGTGTCATTTCATTTTGAGTCACACTTAATTTTTCAGAAGCCAAAGCAAAATAATCGTTTTTAGAAAATTCTTGTGATATTGCTGGCATATCTATTCCTCTTTTGCTCATTTCTGTCTGTAATAAACTCAATTTGTCAGACCATGCCTGATATAAATTCCCCGAAACAAAAGTTGTAAAAAAATTACCGGCAAAAATAGGAACAAAATAAGTCCCCATATACAAAGCTTCTTTTCCTTTTGGAGAAATTAAAGCGATAAATGATGAAAACGTAGGATTCGTCATCATTTCGCCAATTGCAAAAATAACGATACCTAAAATAGTATAAAATCCATTACCTGTGTAAAAAGTTATCCCAATACCAATTGTGGCCACGATAAATCCTGTGATCATGGCACTCACATGGCGCATTTTTAAAACATAGTAGGATACTAATAACTGTAAAAGTACAATTGTACCGGCATCGATATTAATTAACATTTCAGGATTAACAGATGTACCCCCTCCACTCATAAAACTAGCTAGCCAAGGCGAAACACCGGCTATGGAATCGTGTAAAGCAGCAGTGTCAATCCAATCTTCAATAAAGGTGGGTAAAGTGTAAAATAACTGATTGAACATGGTCCAAAATCCTATCATGATTATCAAAAGAACCGTTAATTTCGTATCTTTTAAAGCTTCCCAAATATTATTAAGAGAACTTAATATCGCTTCTCCAAGTGATTCTTCATTTTTTATTCTATCGGGTTCCTTAAAGAAAAAAATCACAATTAATAAATTTATAAATATTACAATAGCGGCCTGAATAAAAACGATTTTCGAACTATATCGAGTTCTTAGAGTAGACGAAAAAGCAGGTCCGATAAATCCACCGATATTTACCATCATATAAAAAATACCAAATCCGAGGGTTGAATTTGATTCATCGGTAGATTTAGTTATTATAGCGGACGCCACGGGTTTAAAAATTGCAGCACCTACGGCAACATACAAAAACACCAAAAAAACATTAGTATATGAAGTTACTTCCCCCATAAAATAATATCCGGAAATTAGCATTACATAGGCAATTATTAGGGATAATTTGTACCCAATTTTATCAGCGACTACACCTGTAAAAAGAGGTAATAAATATAAAATTGCAGTTACAATTCCCATTATTTGCCCTTTTTCAGTATGGGTAAAACCCAGAGCCCCTTCATCGGTTGAACCGGTGAGATAAAGCGCTAAAACTGCAAATAGGCCATACCAAGCCCAACGTTCAAAAAGTTCCATTGCACTTGCAACCCAAAAGCTCCTTGGATAAGATGTAATAATTTGACCAAATGATTTTTTTTCTGTACTCATATGTATTGTTTAAATTAAATAAACCCTGTCAAAAAAATTTAACAGGGTTTATTGATTATTTATTTAATATATTCATTTTTAGTGGATGCCTTTCATTGATTTGTTCAGAAAAGGAGACAATAACAGCAAACAGACACTTGACCCTAACATTAACATGGTAATAAATGGGTATAATTCAAAATCATACTTATGTAAAATACTCTCCATCATTCCAGCTAAATAGTTACCTGCGGCAAAACTTGCCATCCATAATCCCATTACAACAGAAACCAGTTTTCGTGGAGCCAATTTCGTAATCATAGACAGGCCAATAGGAGATAACATTAACTCTCCTAAGGTCAAAACTACATACACAGCAACTAACCACCAAGGAGAAACTAAATTACCTCCATCGGCTGCATGACTTGCTTGTGTCATTATCCAGAATCCTGCTGCTCCTAATAATAAACCAATAGCAAATTTAATAGGTGTTCGCGGATTGAATTTCCTGGCGTCTAACTTTAACCACATAATTGAAAATATCGGTGCAAAAATTAGAATTGCTATTGGATTAATATTTTGAAACCATGTAGCCGGCATATCCCAACCAAAAATTAGTCTATCGGTATTTTCTTTTGCAAATAAATTCATCGTCCCACCGGCCTGTTCAAATCCTGCCCAGAAAGCAATATTAAAGAAAGCCAATATTAAAATAACGATCATCCGACTCCATTCAGCAGAACCACTAGTTCCTTGATATATTACAGATCCTAGCCCAAGAACACCAGCTATGAAACCAATGTAGGAAATAATACTTGCCACATTATCGGGTAACATTCCCCAAACAAAAACAATTGCAAAGGTTGAGATTACTAATCCCACAGCATACACTATAATATCACGCCAATCTTTTCCATCTAAAACCAATTTATTTTCAGGTGTATTTGGTGGTAATCCTTTATCTTCCAAAGTAGCCTCTCTTGCTTTCATCCATAAAACCCCTATTATCATGCCTATACCAGCAGCCAGATATCCGTAACCCCAATCTACATTTTCACCTAAAGCGCCTGCAATAAAAGGCCCTAATATGGCTCCAAGGTTGATTCCCATATAAAAAATATTGAATGCAGAATCCTTTCTGGGGTCATTATCATCATAGAAATCTCCTACAATAGTTGAGATATTTGGTTTAAAGAATCCATTACCAATGATCAAAACACCTAAACCAAAATTAAAGACAAAAAGACGTGTAGCAGGATCTAATGAATGTGCTAAAAAGCCACTGGAAGCAAGTAAAAATTGACCCACGGCCATTACCAATCCTCCAATATAAACAGTCTTTCGTTTACCAAGAAATTTATCAGCTATCCAACCACCAAGTATGGGTGTCAAATAAACCAATCCGGTAAAAATGGCATACATTGTAAGTGATTCTTCCCTGCTTAAACCGAATCCTCCGTTTGCCAATTCAGCAGTAAGGTATAAAGTGAGTAAAGCACGCATTCCGTAATAAGAAAAGCGTTCCCACATTTCAGTTGCGAACAATGTATAAAGAGCTTTAGGGTGCGTTATTTTTGTAGTCATATTATTTTAATTTTGAAAATATAAGATGATAAAAATAATTAAATTTTTGGAACTTTAAATAAAAAAATATTTTTCAATCAATTTTTGATTTGAAATTCCTTATTTGTAGACTTCCCAATAGAATTGTCCATAAAATTAGTCATTTTACTATAAAGATGTAATCGTGTGTTATTCCCTTTGTTAATACCATGTGCCCTGTCGGGATAAACAAAGAGGTCAAATTGTTTGTTAGCCTCTACTAAGGCGTTTACCATTTGCATTGAATTTTGAGAATGTACGTTGTCGTCTCCGGTACCATGAATTAGTAAATAATCTCCCTCTAATAATTCCACAAAATTCAGGGGAGAATTATCGTCATAACCACTGGCATTTTCTTGAGGAGTTTGCATATATCTTTCTGTATAGACAGAATCGTAAAAACGCCATGAAATGACCGGGGCAATTGCAATTGCAGCTTTAAAAACATTTGCACCTTTTGTTATTGCCAATGATGACATGTATCCTCCATAGCTCCATCCCCAAATACCTATTCTCTCTCTGTCAATATAACTGCGATCTCCTAATTCTATAGCAGATTCGATCTGATCCTCAATTTCATATTTTCCCAATTCTTTATAGGTGATTTTTTCAAAATCACGTCCTTTATAACCCGTACCTCTTCCATCTACACACGCAACAACATAACCTTTTTCGGCCATCATCAAGTGCCAATAATCTCTTGAATCGTTCCAGCTATTTTTTACTCTTTGAGAACCGGGACCCGAATATTGAAACATCAATAAGGGGTACCTTTTTTCTGGATCAAAGTTCTTCGGTCTTAACATCCACATATTGAAATCACCATTTTTAGTTTTCAAAATTGAGAATTCTTTTTTAGGAATATTGTAATGCTTTAATTTTTTCGACAAATTCGAATTATTTTTGATCTCTTTGATTTCCACGCCTGATTTTGCATTTATCAAACTGTAAATAGGTGGCGTATTTGAACTTGAAAAAGTATTCACAAAATAATTAAAACTATTACTAAAAGTAGCCGTATTGGTACCGATCTCTTTACTTAATTTTTGTTTGTCTTTCCCCTTAATATTAACAGAATAAACACTTCTATTGATAGATCCTTCTTCTGTTGACTGATAAAAAATTCTTTTACGTTTATAATCGAAACCGTAATATTCAGTTACTTCCCAAGCGCCGGAAGTGATTTGTTTAATTAATTTTCCATCACTGTTATAGTGGTAGATATGATTAAACCCATCCTTTTCACTGGTCCAGATAAAACTATTGTCCTTTAAAAAGGTTAAAACATTTTTTATACTCAAATAAGCCGGGTCATGTTCATTTAAAATTAGATTGTACTCTAAACTATTTCCATCAATGAACAGAATATTAATGTTATTTTGGTGCCTGTTCAAGGTAATTACTGACAAGGTGTTCGCTTTTTTGGTCCATTGAATTCTTGGAATATAGTACTGCTTTTTATTTTCTAAATTTACCCTGGTGCCCTTATTACTTTTAAGATCATAAATATACAAACTTACTTCAGAGTTGTTTTCTCCTGCTTTTGGATATTTAAATACTTGTCTTTGAGGATACAGATCCTCACCATAGATATCCATTGAAAATTCAGGTACCTCCGTTTCATCAAATCTGATAAAGGCTATTTTGTCTGAATCACCATTCCATTCAAAGGCCCTAACAAAGGAAAATTCTTCTTCATATACCCAATCCGTAACACCATTAATAATTTTATTTTTCTCGCCATCGGTGGTTATTTGAATAATTTCACCGGATTTTAAAGTTTTAATATATAGATTGTTTGCAAAGACAAAACCAATTTTCTCTCCGTCTGGTGAAAACGTTGGCTCCTGGATAAATTCATCAGTTATGACTTCTAATTTCTTACTTTTTAAATTATAAACATAGTATTTGCCTAGCCAGGAATGTCGATATATTTTCGCCCGATTAATTCCTATAATTAGTTTAGATTCATCTTCGTTAAAGGTGTAATTATCAAAATAAGTTATGCCATTCAGATCATCAGAAGAAACTACGGTTTGAACTTTTTGTAAAGTACCATAATCGTACTTATCTAATGTAGTACCGACTTGGCTTTGCTTTAAAATGGTATAAAAATCACCATTGCTCATCGAATGAAATGCTTCCAGTTTTTCAGTGCTAAAGGTGTTTTTAGTCCAAATATCCTCCAAGGAAATATCTTGTTTTTGTGCACTCAAACTATGGCAAATTACAAGAACCAACAGTATTATTTTTTTCATTTGACCTGTCTAAAAAATAATTTGTCAAGTTTACGGAAATTAAATTAATTATACACTGATAACCATAGAACTTAATAAAAGCATTCTCTTTTCTGAGATAAAATTTCTGACATTATGAGGAAAAAATATGATTATATTTACATTTTAAAAATAAATCAATGTTTCATGTCTAAAAGCATATCAGGGTTTTCAAAACTCAATAAGGAACAAAAAATAGAGTGGTTAGCTAATAACTTTTTTGATGATAAGGATGTTGGTATTGAAACTCTAATGCAGTATCATAATAGTGATAAAAAGATCCAACAGCTTCATGATGAATTTATTGAAAACACCATTTCCAATTTTTATGTGCCATATGCCATAGCACCAAATTTTATTATCAATGGGAAATCTTATGCCATACCAATGGCTATTGAGGAAAGTTCTGTTGTGGCCGCTGCATCATTGGTAGCCAAATATTGGAGTAGCAGAGGTGGATTTAAGGCCGAAGTACTATCAACAACTAAAGTCGGGCAGGTTCATTTTATGTATTCTGGGGCGAGCGAGAAACTGGATGAATATTTTGAAGTGAATAAGAATCGTTTGTTCAAAGCTACAGAATCTATTACGCGAAACATGCGAACAAGAGGAGGAGGCCTGGTTGACATTGAACTACGTGACAAAACAAAAGAACTTGACAATTATTATCAATTGCATGTCACCTTTGAAACTGCTGATAGTATGGGTGCCAATTTTATTAATTCATGTTTGGAAGCTTTAGCTGAAGCATTTAAAAATGAGGAAATAAAAATTGTGATGAGTATCCTGTCAAATTATGTTCCTGAGTGTTTAGTAAGAGCGGAAGTGTCTTGTGATGTTGATAATTTTTTTGGAGATAAATCAGAGTTTTATGCACAAAAATTTGTTGAAGCTATTGAGATTGCAAATGTAGAGCCATACAGAGCAGTAACTCATAATAAAGGAATTATGAATGGCATAGATGCGGTAGTTTTAGCGACTGGAAATGATTTCAGGGCTGTGGCCGCAGGAGCACATGCTTATGCCAGTAGAAGTGGTAAATACAAAAGTTTGACAAATGCTAAAATAGAAAATGGCAAGTTTTACTTTTGGATTGAAATACCAATGTCTTTAGGAACGGTTGGAGGATTGACCAGGTTGCATCCATTGGCTAAATTGTCTTTGGAAATTCTGCAGGACCCATCCGCGAGAGAATTAATGCAAATTGTGGCCGTAGCTGGATTGGCTCAAAATTTTGCCGCAATAAAAGCACTGACTACAACAGGAATTCAACAGGGGCATATGAAAATGCACATGATGAACACTCTCAATCAACTAGAAGCCAACCTTCTTGAGAAAAAAGTAATAATTGAACAATTCAATGAAAAAACAGTTTCACATAGGGATATTGTGGAAGCACTACATGAGTTAAGAACAAAAGGTTGATAAATTCTGTTTCTGAAGAATTGGAAGCCAAACACCTGTAGGTTTGAAATAATAAAATTAATCTATTATTTTATAAAATTATTCTATTTATTAAAATCAAAACTTGCTACAATTTATATGTATCTTTGATAAAAATTATTAACTAATAAACTATTTATTATGTCATTTCAGTTACCAAAATTACCATATAGTTATGATGCCTTAGAGCCGTATATTGACGCTAGAACTATGGAGATTCACCATACAAAACATCATAATGGTTATACAACCAATTTAAACAATGCGATTGCCGGTACAGAGCTAGAGAATAAATCGATTGAAGAAATATTAGATTCTTTAGATATGACAAATGCAGCCGTAAGAAATAATGGAGGTGGATTTTACAATCACTCTTTATTTTGGGAGGTGATGTCACCAAATGGAGGCGGTGAACCAACTGGAGCACTTGCCGATGCAATTAACAGTGCTTTTGGGTCCTTTGACGCTTTTAAAGATGCTTTTTCTAAAGCTGCAGCAACACGATTTGGTTCGGGATGGGCCTGGTTGTGTGTTCATGGAGGCGGAGGAGTTGAAATTTGTTCTACTCCAAATCAGGATAATCCATTGATGAGTGGTGTTGGATGTGGTGGTACGCCTATACTAGGATTAGATGTATGGGAACATGCCTATTATTTGAACTATCAAAACAGACGTCCGGATTATATCAATGCTTTTTTTAACGTTATCAATTGGGATGAAGTATCTAAAAGATATTCAGAGAACAGCTAAGAGCTTCCTAAATTAATTTATCAAATTATAACCACGGGATCTTTTCCGTGGTTATTCTTTTTTAGGGAAGTTTTTAAATAATTAAGTATGAATTCTAAAAAACTTGCATTTTTATTCGCTTTTTCGGCCGCGGTTATTTATGGTTTAAGTTTTACAATTGCAAAGGAAGTAATGCCACGCTATATAGAGCCTTATGGTTTTATTTTGTTGCGAATAATTGCAGGTACGATACTTTTTTGGCTTGTTGGATTTTTTATGCAAGAAGAAAAAATAATCTTAGGTGATTATCCGCGAATATTTCTAGCAAGCATTTTTGGTATTGCATTGAATATGCTGACTTTTTTTAAAGGGCTAAGCATGACAACGCCTATAAGTGCTTCTGTAATTATGGTGACCACCCCTATCATAGTATTGACCTTTTCTGCTTTCTTTTTAAAGGAGAAAGCCACTAAACGAAAATTATCCGGAATTTTTATTGGTATGTTTGGAGCAATATTACTTATTGTTTATGGCAACGAGATTGGTGTATCATCAAATGCTGTTTTAGGTAATATTTTGGTTTTTATCAATGCGGCATCATTTGCGCTATACTTAATTTTAATAAAAAACCTTACACAGAAATACCATCCTTTAACTATTGCTAAATGGTTATATCTATTTGGATTATTTTTAGTGTTACCATTTGGAATACAAGAGTTTAACTCGATTGACTGGGGTAAAATTCCGATAAACGGCTTACTTAAAATTGGATATGTAGTAGTGTTTACTACTTTTTTGGCCTATATGTTTAATTTGTTCGCAATAAAAAAATTGAAACCAACAACCCTGAGTATTTTTATCTATTTACAGCCTGTATTAGCAACGACATATGCGTTAATAGTTGGAAGTGACACCTTAAATGACGTAAAAATTCTAGCAACGATATTGATTTTTATTGGCGTTTATTTGGTCTCCTATAAACCGGTCAAGACAATATCCAGAAAGTAGTTGAAAGTAATTTTTGAGAAAAATGAGAGAGCATTAAATTATGTAACTTTGTATAATTTTAAAATCTAGTAATGATACAATCCATGACCGGCTATGGTAAGTCCATACTTCAATTACCTAACAAAAAAATAACTATTGAGTTAAAATCTTTAAACAGTAAAAATTTGGATTTGAACACTCGAATTCCATCAAAATACAGAGAGAAAGAAATACAAATCAGAAGGCAATTGGCCAGGGAATTGGTGAGAGGGAAAGTGGATATTTCTTTATTTTCAGAAACCACTGCAGAAGAATTAACTACAAAAATTAATAAAGATATTGTTCAACAATATTTATTACAATTAAAAGAAATTAGTAATGAATCTGATTTGCTATCCATAGCTATGCGTCTGCCGGACGTATTGAAAATTGAACGCGAGGAATTGGATGAGTACGAATGGAAGGATATTGAGATTGCCATTGGTGAAGGACTAATGCAATTAAAAAAATTTAGATCAGATGAGGGAGAGGTTTTAAAAGCGGATTTTATTTTTCGAATAGAAACTATCAAAAATAGGTTGAAGAGTGTTATGGCCTTGGATGAAGAAAGATTGGCAGGGGTCAGAGAAAGACTGATTAAGGTAATTTCGGATCTAAAAATTACCGCCGATGAAAATAGGTTTGAGCAAGAAATGATTTATTATCTCGAAAAATTAGATATCACAGAAGAAAAGGTGAGGCTTAGTAATCATTTGGATTATTTCTTACTGGAGTTAGATTCGAATGTTTCCAATGGCAAGAAACTCGGATTTATTTCTCAGGAAATTGGTAGGGAAATAAATACAATAGGTTCAAAAGCGAATTTTGCACCCATGCAGAAATTGGTTGTTCAAATGAAAGATGAATTAGAAAAAATTAAAGAACAGCTATTAAATGTTTTGTAGTTATGAGTCTTAAAAAAGGTAAACTCATTGTGTTTTCTGCACCTTCAGGATCTGGAAAAACAACATTAGTACATCATTTAATTGGACAAAGGAATTTGAATTTAGATTTTTCAATTTCGGCCACCTCGAGAGAAAAAAGAGGAAATGAAATAAATGGCAAGGATTATTATTTTATCTCACTGGATGATTTTAACAGGCATATTAAGGATGATGATTTTGTGGAATGGGAAGAGGTTTATCACAGTAATTTCTACGGAACTTTAAAATCTGAAATAGAACGGATATGGTCTATGGGTAAGCATGTGATTTTTGACATTGATGTTGTTGGTGGATTGCGGATAAAGAAAAAGTTTCCTGAACAAACATTGGCAATTTTTGTTCATCCCCCTTCAATTGAAGAAATGGAATTACGTTTGCGTAATAGAAAAACGGACTCCGAAGAAAAAATTAAAGAAAGGGTGCTAAAAGCAGAGCGCGAATTGAAATTTTCAAATCAATTTGATGTTATTTTGGTGAATGATAATTTAGAAAAGGCAAAAAAAGAGGCACATGATTTGGTGTTAAATTTTATTGATAATTAGATTAAAATATGAAAGTAGGACTTTTTTTTGGTTCCTTTAACCCCATTCACGTTGGTCATATGATAATAGCAAACTACATGTGTGAGTTTACTGATTTGGATGAGGTTTGGTTTGTTGTGACGCCACATAACCCCTTCAAGAAAAAAAAACTTTATTATCGGACAATCATAGATTTCAAACAGTCTTGGTGGCAACAGAAGATTATTCTAAATTGAAACCTTCCAAGATTGAATTTGATTTGCCACAACCAAACTATACCGTAGACACTCTGGCACATTTGTATGAAAACTACCCTCAACATGATTTTAGTTTAATAATGGGAGAGGATAATCTTCAATCGTTTCATAAATGGAAAAATCATAAAGTGATTTTAGAAAATCACAACATTTATGTTTATCCAAGAATTTCTAAAAAAAGTAAAAAATCCAGATTTAATGATCATTTTAGGATAAATTTTGTTGATGCACCGATAGTTGAAATATCATCTACATTTATTCGCAATGCAATTCATAATAATAAGGATATTAGATCTTTCTTACCTTCTAGAGTTTGGAAATATATTGATGAAATGAATTTTTACAAATAGTATTATCACATATTTAAGAATTTCTAATTCTAATTCAACTTAAAAAACATTGTATATTTGTTTTTGAATTGATCAGTGGATGAAAAAACCGGTAATAACAAATAAATTAAAGGAGAAATTAACGCATAAATACAGGTTTGTCGTTTTAAATGAAGACACCTTTGAGGAGCGGTTTTCATTTAAATTAAACAGACTGAATGCGTTCATACTCGGTGGATTATTTTCGATATTTTTGATCGCTTTAACTACTATGATCATTGTTTTAACCCCGTTAAAAGAGTATATTCAAGGATATTCTTCGACTGAATTAAAAAAAGATGCAACAAATTTAGTTTATAAGGTTGATTCGCTTCAAAATGTGCTTTCAGTAAATGATTTATATATTGAAAATATTCAACAAATTCTTAAAGGTGAGATTAAGAGAGTAACATTGGATAGAGACTCTGTGTTTACTCAACTGCAAATTGAAAAGATTGATTTTGCACCATCTGCTGTCGATTTGGCTTTTAGAGAAGAAGTGGAACAAGAAGACAGGTTCAGTGTCTTTGAACAGGCAAAAAAAAGTGATGATATAATTTTTGCTTCTCCTATTAAGGGGGATATAACGGATGATTACAACCCAAAGGAAAAACATTTTGCTATTGACATTGCAGTGGATAAGGATTCTCCGGTTAAAGCTGTTGCTGATGGAACAGTTATATTTACGGGATTTACGGCGAATACCGGATATGTGGTTTTATTAGAACATAGTCAGGGGTTTATATCCGTTTATAAGCACAATGCATCAATTTATAAGAACCAGGGTGAATTAGTAAAAATAGGAGAAGTTATTGCAAGTGCTGGTTCGACAGGGAGTTTGTCAACAGGGCCTCATTTACATTTTGAACTTTGGGAAAACGGTTACCCGGTCAATCCTTCAAATTATATTTCTTTCGACTAAATTAATACTAACAATACTAAATTTATAGTGAATTCAATAAAGTTATTTAGACGTGTTTAAACCATTTTTCGCAAAAATATATGCCGGAATTATCCATAGAAAAGTTCATAAATGGGCAAATAGGCCATTGGAGACCCAGGAAGAAACCTTTCATAATTTAATAACTCAGGCAAAAGGAACAGAGTTTGGTAAGGACCATAACTTTGAAAGTATAAAATCCTATGAAGATTTTAAAAATAATGTTCCCGTCAAAGATTACGAAGCACTAAAACCGTACATTGAAAGAGTTAAGAAAGGCGATAAAGATGTACTATGGAAAGGCAATCCAATCTATTTTGCAAAAACCTCTGGAACAACCTCTGGCACTAAATATATACCTATTACGTCAGAATCAATGCCATATCACATCAACGCTGCAAAGGAGGCATTACTTTTATACATTGCGGAAACAGGAAAAGCAAACTATTTAAATGGCAAACTCATTTTTCTTCAAGGGAGCCCGGAGATTGATAATAGTTCAAATATAAAAACGGGAAGACTTTCAGGGATCGTTGCACATTATGTGCCGAAATATTTACAGAAAAACCGATTACCCAGCTGGGAAACAAATTGTATAGATGATTGGGAGGACAAAGTGAATGCAATTGTTGAAGAAACTGCACCTGAAGATCTGCGAATGATAAGTGGAATTCCATCATGGGTACAAATGTATTTTGAAAAATTAGTTGAAAGAGAAGGGAAGCCAATAAATGAGATCTTCCCCAATTTCGATTTATTTGTATACGGAGGTGTAAATTATGAACCATATCGTCAAAAGATGGAGAGTTTGATTGGAAAAAAAGTTGATTCTATTGAGCTCTATCCTGCTTCGGAAGGGTTTTTTGCCTATCAGGATAAGCAAAACGAAAAGGGGATGTTACTGCTTCTAAAACACGGAATATTTTATGAATTTATTCCTGCAGATGAATTTTTTAATGAAAACTATACAAGAATCTCATTAGTAAATGTAGAACTTGGAGTTAACTATGTTTTAATACTTTCTTCAAATGCTGGATTGTGGGCTTATAATATAGGAGACACAATTGAATTTACATCATTAGACCCCTATCGGATTATTGTTACAGGAAGAATAAAACATTTTATTTCAGCGTTTGGAGAGCATGTGATTGGTAAAGAAGTGGAATTTGCAATACAGGAAGCAATGAAAGGAACGAAAGTTATGGTTAACGAATTTACAGTTGCGCCTCAGGTAAACCCGGGGTTTGGTTTACCATATCATGAATGGTTTATTGAGTTTGAAACGGAACCGCAGGATTTGACTTTATTCGCAGAACGAATTGACAACGCAATGCAAAATCAAAACAGTTATTATTATGATTTGATCGAGGGAAAAATATTGAAATCCTTGGTAATATCAGTGGTAAGCAAAAATGGATTCAATAAGTATATGAAATCTATTGGCAAATTAGGTGGACAGAATAAGATACCGAAATTATCGAATGACAGAAAAATTGCTGACCAATTATCGCTTTTCATAAGTAATTAAGTGATCTGAAGTATTTAAAATAGATGAAGGTAGTGTCCCTAAATATTGGAGAAAAAAAAACCGTTATTTGGCGAGGAAAGATGGTAGAGACAGGAATTTTTAAATCTGCCGTAAAAGGACCAATCTATTTAGGAAAAGAGGATGTTGATCAGGACAATGTTGTTGATAGGAGAGTTCACGGAGGAATTGACAAATCGGTCTATGGATTTTCGTTGGAACATTATGAGTATTTCAAAAACCTTCACCCGAAATTGGAATGGCAATTTGGTATGTTTGGTGAAAATTTAACATTTTCTAAATTAAACGAGGACGAAATAAACGTTGGGGATATCTACCAGCTCGGAGAAACAACTTTGCAAGCATCTAAGCCGAGACAACCATGTTTTAAATTGGGTATTCGTTTTGAAAATCCGATTATAATTAAACAATTTTGGAACACTATAAAAAGCGGTGTCTATTTTAAAGTCTTAAAAACTGGTTTTGTTAGCAAAGATGACCAACTGTTGTTGATTGATAAATCAATTAATACCCCTACAATTGCAGAAGTTTTTACAGCTAAAAGAAGATCCTGAATTAAAAAAGGATAAAAGGTCACTGGAAATTATTTATTCAGTAGTCACAATTTTTCTATTTACCCTTTGAGATATAGCGGTTAAGATTTCATAGGAAATGGTATCTGAATTCTTCGCCAATTCTTCAACCGTTTTTTGATTGTCAAAAATTATAACTTCATCACCTTCTTTACAATCAATATCCGATATATTGACCATGATCATATCCATACAAACATTTCCAACTATCAATGCTTTTTTGTTATTAATTTGGACATATCCCTTCCCATTTCCTAATCTCCTGCTAATGCCATCGGCATGACCAATTGGGATAGTTGCTGTCTTTAAATATTTTGGTGCTTTGAAAGCCCTGTTATATCCCACGCTCTCCCCTTTTTCCACTACGTTAATTTGAGATATTATACTTTTGAGCGACAAAACATTTTGTAATTTTAAGGTTTCTTTTTCATCATTTGCAAATCCATATAGTCCTATTCCTAGCCTCACCATATCAAAATGAGCTTGCGGATAATTGATAATACCTGATGTGTTCGTCATGTGCATCATTGGCTTAAATCCAAAATAACGCTCAAACTCTTTTCCAATTTTTTCAAACTCTGAAATTTGTGCCAAAGAATATTTTCTCTCTTTTATATCTTCAGAAGCCGCAAGGTGAGAAAAAATTGACACTATTGAAATTGACTTATTTCCAAGAAGTTTGGATGCTATAAATTCTATTTCATGACCCTTAAAACCAAGTCGATTTAAGCCGGTATTGAATTTTAAATGAATCGGGTAATTTTTCAATTTACTCGTAATGGCAAGTTTCAAAAAAGCTTTGAGGATAAATGTATTATAAAGATTGGGTTCCAATTCAAATTTTACAATATCTTTTAAATTGGAAACTTGTGGGTGTAAAACTAAAATTCGCGTTTTAATCCCGGCCTTTCTAAGGGCAATCCCTTCTCCGGCATAGGCAACAGCAAAGTAATCCACATCGTTTTTTAGAATATTAGCGATCTCAATTGCATCACTGCCATATCCGAACGCTTTGATCACCACTAAAATATCAGTGTTTTTTTTGATCAAAGACCTAAAATATTGCAGATTATTCTTTACGGCAGAAGTATTTAATTCCAGGATGGTTGAACTGTTACTCATTTTTTATCCTTCTCTATTTTCTGTCTTTCCTTTTCCATTTCTCTAAAATATGCTGCTCTACTCAAAGGTTCATATTCCTGAAATTCACCCAGTAAAACCAAACTATCGTCCTTTATTTTTCTGTGGCTGTAGTGCGCTAGGTTTCCGGTTTTTGTACATACAGCATGAACTTTTGTAACATATTCGGCAGTAGCCATAAGCGCAGGCATCGGCCCAAAAGGATTTCCTTTAAAATCCATATCCAATCCGGCTACAATAACCCTCACTCCTCTATTGGCTAATACGTTACAAACGTGTACAATTTCATCATCAAAAAATTGAGCTTCGTCAATACCTACAACATCAATATCACTAGCTAATAATAAAATATTTGAAGAAACGGGTACGGCGGAACATCTAATTTCGTTTTCGTCATGTGATACTACTTTCAAATCGTCATAACGAACATCCACAGAAGGTTTAAAAATCTCAACCTTTTGCTTTGCAAATTGGGCTCTCTTAAGCCTGCGAATCAGCTCTTCCGTTTTCCCGGAGAACATGGACCCACAGATTACTTCGATCCAGCCAAATTGTTCTGTATGATTTACTGTGTTTTCAAGAAACATTTTGTAATTTAAACGCTTGTATGATTATATTAATTAATTTTGAAATGAATTTCTTTAAGATTCACCTACAATTATAAATTGTTTTAAAAACAAAAGTAATGAAAATCTTTAGCAGAATTTTCTCCTGAAAATATTAATTTTGTATAATCGTTATAAACTTTACAAAGTATTTGATCTATGCGAAAAAATTTGATAAAAAGCTTAAGAAGTTTGGCTCATGATATTTTAAATCTTGAAACGGATCAGGATTTAAGATTGATACGAAAAAAAACGGAGGAAATTTATGATAAGTTGGTGATCTTAGATTATTTAAATAAGAATATTGATTCGTTGGAAGATCAAGCTGCAACAAATCAAATTGAAGAAATTCAGGCATCAAAAATTGACACAAGATCGGAGGAAGTGATAGAGGAAGAAATTAAAGAAGACTTCTCACCAGACATCTATGAAGAAAAAGAATCTGAAGAATTTGAAAGTGAACCAGAGGATCCAGATCAAATTGAGTCAATAATTGATATTGAAAATAATAATGTCGATGATCACCCAGAAGAGAATAGGGAGGGTCTGGAAGAATTATTTGAACCGACATTTGATTCAATTAAAGAAGATTTCAGTCAGAAGGATGAATTTAAAGATACAATTTCGTTGGATGAAACTGAGAAACTTTTTGAAACAAAAAGAACAGAAGTCAAATCTGTTTCTCTTAATGATAAGTTATTAGGCAAAAAAATACAGGTTGGATTAAATGATAGAATTGCGTTTGTTAATAGTTTATTCAATTTTAATCAAGCTGATTTCAACAGAATATTAAACGAGCTAAATGCTTTTGAAACAGAAATTGAAGCAAAGAACTATATTCAAAATAGTATTAAAATGAAATATGATTGGAGCGGAAAAGAGGATGTTGAAGAACGATTTATACTGTTGGTTGAAAGAAAATTTCTGTAATTTATAAAGACCTGAATCTGTTTACAAAAAAAGCAAATACGATTTTTCAAATTAGTAAATTATTGTATTTTTTATTTTTTCTTTCTCTCTTTTTTTTTCTCTCTCTTAGATTCTTTTCTTTCTCTTTTTTGCTGTTCTTTATATTCATCAGTTTTTTTGCCAATCGGAGCAATGGTATTTAGAAGTCCACTTTGAATTGTTTTCCAAAGGTAGTTACCTAATCCTTTGTATTCAACTCGATCAAAACTCATTATAACTTCTCTAATTTTATCGTTTTTACCGGGATTTGCATTATGTACAATTTTATTGACTCCCCAACTCTTGAATAGACTTTTTCTATTATCAGATTCAGACTTAAGAATATTAGTTTCCAGATCATGATATAACATGGTCATCTTTCCATGGGAAGAATAGTTATCTGCACTTGCCTCAAATACAAGCCCGTCAACGGTTCCATTCGATATTTTAATTCCTAATGCCGGGTATAACGCCGACTCATAATTTTTAAATTTTGAAGCCGCTAAACCTCCTTTAAAATAGAAGGTATTTTGGCCATCAGCAAGAGGGAAATTCAATTTGACTTCCATCTTTGCCTTATTCATTAGCTTCGATTCTAAATCAATGGTTAATGGATTTTTTCTATGAGTTTTTATGGATGTTACATTGTTGACCCTCACTTTTATATCGTTAAGCGTAACCGTCATTAATTCAGCTCTTTTTTCTTCTCGTTCTTCATATTTCAAATTACTATTATCGATATTAATTTTATGGATGAGAAGGGGTAGTTCCATTTTCTTCAATTTATAATTGATGAGAACCGGGCGTTTATTCATATTAAATGGTTTCCTCTTATCCTTGTAAATTTTTAAGTTTAAACCTGTAATGTCAATGCTATCTATAAAAACTCCTTCATTTTTTAAGGTTTTTGATAAGTTATAATTATAAATATTTAGATCTTCTATATCAACATTAAATATTTCTGATGTATATTTATATCTTCTCGCCAAAGCATTTCTGCTTAGAGTGGGTTCGAGGGATATTCTTTTAATATTTAGGAGTTTCTTGTCAAAATTTACGGTAACTTGATCAACCGATAAGTGGTATTTTTTATCTTCAAAATTAATATCAATTTTATCCAATTTGAACACATTGTCAATCAGCTTCAACCTAAAAAGATTAGGTCTGATATTTTCTAGCATAAAACCACTCGATTGAAAACTTATAGGACTTGTTTGAAAAGTTATTTCATTAGAAGTTATATCAAAGATATCGTATCTGATGTTTGAAAAATTGATTTTATCAATTTCAAAACCACTAATGTTCTCGAGATAAATGGAGTCTAAATTAAGAGGTTTACTTTTTGAAAGTTTTTTTTCTTTAATACTTGGATTTAATATTTTTTCAATAACTAACCCATTAATATTAAGTGAATTAACATTAATATTTTTATTTAATATTAGTTTAACTATTCCGATTCCATTCAGTCCTATTGACGAAACAGTGAATTTTTGTAAGGAATTTTTAGATGATCTTCCACTCTTTAATTCAGAGAGCAATTGATCTGTTGGGACATAAGAAAGATTTTTTAAAGTAATAGAGCCCGAAAGTAATTTGAATCGTACATTTTCAACAGATACGATGTGTGATTCTGATTTTTTACTCAATAAAGCTTCCGTTATTTTTTTCTTAATTATGGAGGATACAATAATATTGACTAAAAAGATTAAAACAATTAGAATTAAGACGATGAGGATACTTTTTTTATGTCTTTTAAATTTAAACATAGAGAGGGGAACTATAATAATTCTAAATATAATAAAAATTTCGCGGTAATTCTTTATTTCCCGAGATTATGAATAAGGGCTTCGATATTATTTTTACTATTACCAATAAATATCATGTCATTAAATATAATGACCGGTCTTTTTAAAAAAGTATATTCATCCAGTATTAATTGCTTGAGGTCGGTCTCAGACAAAAACTGATTTTTTAGGTCCATGGCCTTATATTTTTTAGCTCTCCTACTGAATAGAGCTTCATAAGTTCCGGATAAAGCACACATTTCCTCGATTTGCTTAACCGTTATAGGATCGGTTTTAATATCTTGCAAGATAAACCCATCAGTGTTAATGGAATTAATAATTCTTTTGCAGGTGTCGCATGTTTTCAGGAAATAGATTTTTTTCATATTGTGAAATTAAATTGTTTCAGTCTAAAAATCAATACTTTTACGTAAAAATATAGAATGAAGATCGAGTTTGATATATTAAATAAAAACAGAAAATTATTATTAAAGATTATTGAGGGTCTGACCATTGAACAATTAAATAAGATCCCTGATGGGTTTAATAATAGCATCGTTTGGAATATTGCACATATGGTAGTAACGCAACAATTGCTGTGCTATAATTTTTCCGGATTGGATATGGCGGTTTCTGATGAAATGGTTACAATGTTTAGAAAAGGAACCAAACCTCAAAAAATAGTTTCAGAAGAGGAATTTGAAACGTATAAGAAACTGTTTATTGATTTACCCCTGCAATTAGAGAGGGATTATAAAAATCGTATTTTTAGGGAATATCAAGAATATACTACAAGCTTAAATGTTAAAATCGTGGACATTGATTTTGCAATTGCCTTCAACAGTTATCACGAAGGTATTCATTTAGGTGCCATTTTGGCTTTAAGAAAACTCATTTGAGATGGATATATTTACTACGATCACAATTCTTATTGTGATTTCAGCATTTTTTGGTTATATCAATGCGCGATTTTTGAAAATGCCGAATACAATTGGTTTGATGTCGATTACGATTTTATTTACTCTTATCGTTATCGCATTAAGTTATTTTGATGATACGTTACTTGAAAAAGAGAAAGAATTGATCTCTCAGATAGATTTTAAAACGGTATTACTGGATGGAATGCTTAGTTTTTTGTTATTTGCTGGAGCTTTACACACAAGTTTTCAACATCTAAAAATACAACGTAAACCAATATTGGCATTTGCTACTTTAGGAACGATCACTTCGACATTTATTGTAGGAATATTTTTATTTTATTTGTTACAATTTCTCGATTTAAATATTGACTTTATTTATTGTCTATTATTCGGTGCCTTAATATCTCCCACTGATCCAATAGCTGTTTTAGGGATATTGAAACAAGCCAATGCACCGAAAAAACTGGAAACAAAAATAGTAGGAGAATCGCTGTTTAATGATGGGGTAGGTGTGGTAATATTTTTAACAATATATCAAATTGCACAAAAAGGGAGTCACATTACAGTAGGTCACGTAGCGGAGTTATTTATAGTTGAGGTTATTGGCGGACTTGCTCTGGGAGTGATACTCGGATGGATAACCTTTCGGTTAATGAAGTCGATCGATGATTATGACACTGAGGTAATAATAACAATTGCAGCGGTCATGGGAGGAACATTTGTGGCACAGAAATTTCATTTGTCGGCACCACTTGCCATGGTTACGGCCGGTCTTATGGTTGGAAACGACAGAGCGAGAAAGTCTGCAATGAGTGACGTTACCGAGCAGTATGTTGATAAATTTTGGGAATTGGTTGACGTCCTTTTGAATACTATTTTGTTCGTTATGATTGGGATGGAAATATTGATATTAACATTTGATGATAAATATATATTAGCGGGAGCTTTGGCAATTCCACTATTATTATTTGCCAGGTACTTATCACTTATGCTGCCAATAAAATATTTTGCTAAAAAGTTGGATTTTGTTCCAAATACAAATTTAATTATGACCTGGGGAGGCCTGCGAGGGGGAATTTCAATAGCCCTGGCACTAACACTTACACAAGAGATGTATCGTGATTTGTTTTTGGTTATAACTTATATTGTTGTTGTATTTTCTATTATTGTACAGGGTTTGACAGTTGGAAAGCTGATCAAAAGATTATCAGTTTAGGATCTTTCTCGCTGATCAAAACAGCCAGCATTATTTGTTTTTTCAATAAATTTTAGAGAGAAACTTCAATGAAGTATGGATGGCAAAAATTAAAAACCAGCTAAAAATATTTAGGTCAGCTCTTAAAAGAGATATTGGTTATTTTCCAAATACATAAACAACACCCAAAGTAACAAGAACCATAGAGTCATTACTCGTATTTGCGGGATCTAATATTGCGTCTAAACCTTCAATATCGTCATTAAAGAAATATTGATACTGTCCGGCTAAATAAAGATCGACAAATTCAATACTATAACGTAAACCCAAACCAGCAGTAGCACCAAAAGAATTATTCGGGTCAACATAAATAGAGTTGTTTTGCCATTTAGGAATCAAAGATTCATAAGGGTCACTGTTAGCCGGTAATGAAACGCCATTCACCATAACGTCAGGGTCGTAATAACTCCAAGTTATACCGAGGCTGATATATGGATTCAACTTATCCTGGGCAGCATAGAAAGACGCATAATCTTCTAAGCGTAAAAAATAATATTCAAGACTTACACCGATATTGTACAATTTAACAGCAGCGGTCATGGCTCTTAATTTTTCTGCATTCTCACTAGATCCTTGTGCAGATTTCCCATCATGTGTAATATTCGTATTATTGGTATACAGGAACTCTGTTTTTAATTTAAAATGATCAGAGAAATAGCTACCACCAGATCTCCAACTATACTGACTCCCAAAAAACTTTAAGTAATGTGTTAAACCCACAGCCATGTTCGATTGATTCGCACTTGCGAAATCTCCACTATCTCCAAAATCTGTTTGTAATGACGCAATACCAAAATATCCCCCAATCTCATGGCTGAATCTAGATTGTGCGAAATTTAATGTGCTATAAAAGAAAAAGAATGAAATTATAATTTGAAGTAAAAATTTATTCATAATTTAAGATCCAGGTAATAACAATTATTTACAAATATAAAAAAGAATATCTTTAATTCCCTTATTTTGAATCAAAAACTCAAAATAATAAAAATTATTGTCACATCAATTCTTTTAACGGATCCCAATAAACACTTTTAAAATTAGTAATTTTATTATTGCTAATTTTAATATTTTCATTTTCAAGTAGTTGCATCATTAAATTAGTACCTTCAAAATGATTTTTCCCCGTTAACAATCCATTTTGATTCACTACTCTATGAGCTGGGATGGAATCGTCGTTTTTAGAAGCGTTCATCGCCCAACCAACCATTCTTGCCGATTTAGGCATGCCGAGAAAATTTGCAATCGCGCCATAAGAAGTTACTCTTCCATAAGGAATTTGTCTGGCTACTTGATAGACCTTTTCAAAAAAACCTTCATCTTTCATGATTACTCTTACTTTAGATATAATACATTAGAATTTAAAACGGAAATGATTAATATTTAGTTCTAAATTTCAAATAAGTTATTGGCTTATTTCGTTCTAAATATTGTTTCTCATAAAATGTTTGAATAGCAATTGCCTCATCAGGAGGACTTGAACTATTATAAATATCATGGTTTGCATATAAGATATCATGTTTGCCTTCATGTAATATTCCTAATAAATAACCGTGCAAAAATTCACTATCAGTTTTTAAATGCATTATTCCATCAACCTTTAATATTTTTTGATATTTCTTTAAAAAATCTTGCGTAACCAGTCTGTGTTTAGTTCTTTTATATTTTATTTGTGGGTCAGGAAATGTAATCCATATTTCCGATACTTCATTCTCAGAAAAACACAGATCAATGAGTTCTATCTGCGTTCTCAGGAATGCAACATTTTTCAGGTTTTCTTCTATTGCAGATTTAGCTCCCCGCCAAAATCGAGCTCCTTTAATATCTATACCAATAAAATTTTTTAAGGGATTTTTTTTTAGCGAGTGACACAGTGTATTCTCCTTTGCCACAACCGAGCTCTAGAACGATTGGATTTTTATTTTCAAAAAAAGAACTCCATTTTCCTTTATAGCTGAAACCTTTTAAAACGTCTTCTCTTGAAGGTTGAATTACGTTGGCGAAAGATTCATTTTCGTGAAATCGTTTTAGTTTATTTTTACTTCCCAATATATTTCAATTTAGGTGTAAAACCTCATTCCGTACCGGCTTTTTTAAATTTTTGCAATTGAGTTAACCAATAAATAAATAAAATGCCACCAATACTAATGAATATAGCATTTAGACTATTAGAACCCCACCATCCATTTAAATTTCGAAAAGTATCATAAGGTACAAATAATACATTTGTACAAAAATCAGCAATAAGTCTAAAAAGGTTATTCGCAATCATATAATTATTTTTTAAAATCAACTTAAACCTTTAGGCTCATGTTGTAAAGTTTTTTACTTTAGCTTAAATCTAGATTAAGAATTAACATTGTTCAAAAATCCTTAATGAGCAAAAGTAAAAAATATCATTATGATTGCCAATTTTTTTAATGAAACAAAGCCAATTAATTTCATGGTGCTTTCAATAATGATGTTTATTACCTACTTGATTTCAATCCTCTTTGCCTTTTCCGTGGAATATTCACTATTCTATTTTGCCAATAAAATATTTTATTTACTGTTGGTGATCTTTATGCTTTTTGCATTCGATTTTATAATAAGGAAAAATGCATTGACGTATGATAATTCACTAGCCCTATTCTTTTATGTCGTCTTATTTGGTTTTTTCCCGCTCTCTTTTGATAATGATCACTTATTGATCGCAAATTTGTTTTTGCTGTTCTCTTTCAGAAAAATATATAGTTTGAGAACACAGATCAGAACAAATGAAAAGATTTTTGATAGCGCCTTTTGGATAGGTATTGCGAGTATGTTTTACGCATGGAGTTTTATCTATTTAATTTTAGTTTACCTGGCGATATGGATATTTCATAAAAGCAATCCAAGAAATGTTTTTATTCCGATAATTGGATTTTTTGTACCATTTTCATTCTTGTATGTTTATTTTTTAATGAGCAATCAAACAGATGCTTTCAATTCTTATTGGCAATTGGATTACAGTTTTAATTTAAATGAATACTTACAGAATAAATTTTTATTTCCGTTATTGTTTGTTCTTCTGTTAGCTATTGTTTCAATATTTCCAACAACAAAAAAATCTTTAATTGCAAAACAAGATTTTAAAGCAACATGGAATATTTTAATAGCACAGTTAGTTTTATCCTTGTTTATCGTAATAGTAGCCCCTCAAAAGAATGGATCGGAAACTATTTTTCTTTTTTTTCCATTGAGTATTTTGTATGCAAATTACATTCAGGATATAGAAAAATATTGGCTAAAAGAATCAATTTTGGTCTTTACACTACTTGTTTATTTCGGCGTATATTTGGTTTGAAAATTATAGTTTTTTTCCAAAAGCCAGGTCACCTGCATCGCCTAAACCAGGAATTATATATCCTTTTTTGTCTAATTGTTCATCAATGGTGGCAACCCATAAATGTGTATTTTCCGGAAAGTGTTTCCCTATGGTTTTAATACCTTCAGAAGATGCAATCACAGCAATTAAATGAATTTGATTAATCTTTCCTAATTTTTTCAAAGTATCGTAAACACTAACAAGGGAGCTTCCGGTAGCAAGCATAGGATCTGCTAATATTAGTACTTTTTCCTCTAATGATGGTGATGCCAGGTATTCAACTACAATTTTAAAATCATCACCTTTTGTATGATGGCGATATGCCGAAATAAATGCATTTTCAATATTGTCAAAATAATTTAAAACTCCTTGATGTAGAGGTAACCCGGCTCTTAAGACAGAGCATAATACCAGATCTTTCTGGCAAACAGCGACCTTTTTTACTCCGTGTGGACTTACGACATTTATGTTGGAATAATGAAGTTCTTTACTCATTTCATAACTCAATATTTCACCAATTCTCTCTATATTTCTTCTAAACCGCATCGCATCTTTTTGCTTGTTCAGATTTCTAATTTCTGATATGAAATTATTTAAAACGGAATTAGTGATTTCTAAATTATGAATTATCATTACAACAAATTTTTGATAAAGGTAATTTATTTCCAATAATCAGCTACCCAGGGTGCAGCTCTAACGTAGCGATACCATTTTCCTCTACCTCCCTTAATGGCATTGTGAGGATTAATCTCGCCATGAAAAATGATAATTTTTGCGCCCTCAGGAATAACTGGTTTTTTCCAGACCGCCAATGGGAAACGAGAAACACAATCATACTTAAAACTTGGGCACCAGGATTTATCCCAATATTGAAGCTTTCCTTTGTCGTAAATCGCTTGCGATAAATATTCTTGTTCGTTTCGATGACGTTCTTTTATTGAGTCAAAATTAGCAATGAATTCATCAAATACAAAACCGTGTTTTCCAATATCAAAACGATATACTGAAGAATTCCCCGTAATTCTCCAGGAACGCCAGCTGTGATCCTTGATAATTCTAAACTCACCATCAACATCAAAAAAAGCAATCTATATTATCAACAATTACTATATCTAAATCTAAGAACAAAGCACGACCTTCTAAGGCATATAAATCAGATTTTAAGGTGGTTAATTTTTTCCACATCCGTTCCGGAAGGTTTGATGGTAAATCCATTTCGGGAATTGGAAAGCATTGAACTTCATCAATAATTCCAGCTTCATCATCGGTAAAACAAACCATTTTAAATTCATACGATAAATTTCTATTTACCATTGAATAAAGTCTGTTTACGTATTCAGAGCCGTACAAAGTACCCCATTTCATGCAAAAGATATATTTATCGATCATGCCAAATATAAATTTTTAATCCTCCTTCGCGTACGCTTCGGCGGACGAGAAGATAAGGTTTAATTCCCCGACCCTTGGGTCGGAAAATCTGGTTGTTTGCATAGCAAACTCAATTTAATACCTCGTATGCTTGCGTCGAGGTAGTTTATTTAATTAAAAAAAAGTTTAATGCAAAGGTAGTGCTACCAAATAATTTATTGCTTATCTATGCTGTCTTTAGTTATCCATTAATTATTTTTTCTTGATGAGCAATGGATTCTTGATGAATTGCCTTAAATATTTTTTCTATAAAAATTTTCGACAGGCCTTGCTCTTCCCCTTTGTCAACAACTTTATTTAAAATTTCTTGCCAGCGTGTATTCTGCAAAACAGCAACATTACTTTCTTTTTTCGCTTTTCCTATATTTTCAACAATTTGCATTCTTTCAGATAAGGTTTCAAGTAATTGATCATCTTTGGCATTGATTTCCTTACGGAAAGCATTTAGTTTAGAAATAGATTCTTCTCTTACAAATCTATCTTTCCTAACCTTCAATTCCTCCATGATTTCGACCAGCCTTTCAGGCTTTATTTGTTGTTTGGCATCACTCCAGGCTTCATCAGGATTACAATGTGTTTCTATCATTAATCCATTGAATTTCAGGTCTAAAGCAGTTTGAGAAACGTCAAATATCCCTTCCCTGTTTCCACAAATATGAGATGGGTCATTAATAATTGGCAAAGAAGGGAACCTGTTTTTTAGATCAATAGGAATTTGCCAACTAGGGGTATTTCTATACTTGGATTTTCTAAATGAAGAAAATCCACGGTGAATAGCTCCCAGGTTTTTTACATTCATTTTATACAAACGCTCAATCGCTCCTATCCATAATTCCAGATCGGGATTAATAGGATTTTTTACGAGAACTATTTTATCTGTACCCTGTATGGCCTCAGCAATTTCCTGTACGGCAAAAGGGTTGACCGTAGTACGTGCTCCGAGCCATAGTATATCAACGTCAAATTCTAAAGCTATTTTAGCATGTTGAGAATTGGCTATTTCTACTGCTGTGAGTAAACCGGTTTCCTTTTTAACTCTTTGTAACCAGGGTAGCGCCTTTGCTCCATTACCTTCAAAAGTACCAGGACGAGTTCTGGGTTTCCAAATGCCTGCTCTAAAAATCGTAGCATCCGTATTTTTTAATTCATGAGCCACTTCCATGACTTGTTCTTCCGTTTCTGCGCTACAAGGTCCTGCAATTACCAGTGGGTGAGATAAATTCATGTTATCTAACCATGTAGAAAAATTTGTTGATTCCATTTTTATTGATTTTTAATACCAGCTAAAACACTCTTAATTTTATTCGTATTCTGCATTATTGCATAAACGTCTTCCGCTGATTCTTCTATTAATATTTCTCTAAATTGATTTAAATTTTTAATGTATTCATTTAATGACTTTAGAATACTCTCCTTGTTCTGTAAAAAAATCGGCGTCCAGGTCTCTGGATTGCTTTTTGCCAATCTCACAGTTGATGCAAACCCACTTCCTGCCATGTCAAAAATGCTCTTCTCATCTTTCTCAATTTCTAAAACCGTTTTACCAAGCATAAAGGAGCTTATATGTGAAAGATGTGATACATAGGCTATATGCTTGTCATGTTGTGAAGCGGAATCCATAAAAACATTACGCATCTTAATGTTATCAAATAAATTAACTACACGATCGATCATAGTTTTACTGCTCAAATTTTGTTCACATATAATATTTACTTTATTCGTAAACAAGTTGTAAATAGCGGCTTCCGGACCAGAAAATTCGGTACCTGCAATGGGATGAACAGCAACAAAGTTTTTTCTTTTGGGATGGTTTTTTACAGCCAGGCAGACAACATCTTTTGTTGACCCTACATCAAAAACCAAAGTATCTTCATTAATTAAATCCAAAACTTGTATTGTCAAATCAGGTATATGATCTACAGGCACAGCAATAATTACCGTATCAACCTTCTTTACTATATCTAAAGTGGCTTTTTTAAAAATAATACCAAGATCGAATGCTTTTTGCAGATGCTCCGGATCCTTATCTATACCGTAGATGGTAGCCCATGTATTTTTTTTCAATTCTAAGGCTAAAGATCCACCTATTAATCCCAATCCAATAACAGCTATTTTTTTCATGACATTTGATTTTTAGAAATCCGTGTTAAAACCTCATTTATTTTCAGTTCATCTATACACAATGAAAAACGAATATATCCTTCCCCTTTATTTCCGAAAATTGTTCCTGGTGTTACAAATACATCATATTCATATAAGAGTTCATCTGTGATTTCCTCAGAACTTATACCCCTGGGAACTTTTGCCCAAACAAATAACCCTGTACTTTTTTCATCGTAAGTACATTTTAGTATATCGCATATTTTCCAGATGACTTTTCGCCTTTTTCGATAAATTTCATTAATAGATTCTAACCAATTCTCTGATATGTTCAATGCAGCTATAGCTCCTTGCTGTATTCCGTAATACATGCCGGAATCCATATTGCTTTTTACCTTTAAAATGTTGTTTATATACTCACTATTACCCAAAACCATTCCAACTCTCCAGCCCGACATATTGAAAGTTTTACTCAATGAGTTTAATTCAATTGCAATATCTTTTGCTCCTTCATAAGCCAATATGCTTTTAGGATTGTTGTTTAAAATAAAGCTATATGGGTTATCATTTACTATTAATATATTATGTTTTTTTCCAAAAGCGATTAATTTTTTAAACAAGTCATCAGATGGTGTGGCCCCTGTTGGCATATGCGGGTAATTCACCCACATTAATTTTACTTTCGACAAATCTGAATTCTCCAAAGCCCTGAAATCAGGCTGCCAATTATTTTTAGAATCAAGATCATAAAAAACTGGATTAGCCTGGACCAACTTGGTAACAGAAGCATAAGTTGGATATCCTGGATTTGGAATTAGCACCTCATCACCTTCATTCAAATAAGCCATTGAAATATGTAAAATTCCTTCCTTTGAACCCATTAATGGCAATATTTCATTGACAGGATTTAAGGTAACATTGTAATTTATATCGTAAAAACGAGCAAGTGACTCACGTAATTCAGGAATACCCTGATAATTTTGATATCCATGAACATTAGAATTTTTTAATGCCTCAACTACTTCGTAGGGAGGATCCAGATCCGGACTGCCAATTCCTAAATTGATAATTGGTTTCCCCTTTTCAATGAGGGATCTAACCTCTCTTAATTTTATAGAGAAATAGTATTCCTTCACATCTTTCAACCTTTTGGCAATTTCTATCATCTCTCTATTTTATTTTGTTGGTACTCCCCTAATATTTTTAAGTGCGTAACCTTTTTATTTATTAGATGAAGCGCATTTTCATATAGCTTTCCATCCTCAAAAATAAGATCAATAAAAAACGCATATTTCCATGGTTCGTCAATTTTCGGTAACGATTGAATCTTTGTAAGACTTATCTCGTGTTTTGCGAAAATATCCAAAACTTCTGCTAAACTCCCGGTTTCATGTCTGGTAATAAATTTAATTGAAGATTTGTTTTTCCGATCTGCTATTTCATCTGACTTGGTAGAAGCATCAGATTTCTTTTTAAGAATAAAGAACCGAGTAGAATTGTGTTTAATAGTTTGAATATCATCGGCTAGCACATCTAAATTAAAATATCTTGATGCTTCCTTGCTGGCAATTGCTGCAACTCCGGTGATCTTATTCTCTTGAATCCTTTTTGCAACCTCTGCCGTATCTTTTTCCTCAATTAATTTGATGTTTGGATGATCTCTAAAGAATTTTCTACATTGTAAAATGGCCATTGGATGGGACCATACTTCCTTTATATCTTCGAATCTTTGACCACCTAAAGCCATCAAATGGTGATGTATATTGAGATATACTTCGCCTTCAATGCTTAAGTCATACTCATCTAATAATGCATAATTTGGCAAAATTGCTCCGGCAATAGAATTTTCTATAGCCATTACAGCACTGTCCGCTTCATCATTATTTAGTAAAACGGGAATTTCAGTGAATGACATGCATTCAATCAGTTGGATTTCATTTCCAAAAAACTGCTTCGCTACTATGTCGTGAAAAGATCCTTTAATTCCCTGTATTGCAACTCTCATTTCGTTTTAGAGTAAAAAAAAAGTCTCGATTTACCGAGACTTTCAATGTTATTTTTATTATAATTATACATATACAGTCTCCCTTTTATTTATAAAAAAAAAGTAAAAGAAAAAATAATTAAATATGTATAATGAATTTCTCATTGTTTTTGAATATGTCGGCAAATCTATGAATAAATTTTTCATTTACAAGCATTTTTAAGAAATAGTTAGCAAATTTTCAGAGTTTATTCAATTTCCTGACGAATAGTAGATTATAGCATCCAAATCTTTAATATTTTGTTGGGCATGTTTTTAATAGTTCATCCAAAGTTTTGTTTCTTTGTGCCTTAAATAAGTTAGTTCTATGTCTATTGAAGTTACTGATGTAATAAAGGTGTACGGAAAGCAAAAGGCTTTAAATAAAGTTAATTTTTCAATTAAAACTGGTGAGATCGTTGGATTTTTGGGACCGAATGGTGCGGGGAAATCTACGATGATGAAAATTTTAACAACATATATAACACAAAATATGGGGGTCGTAAAAGTAAACGGATATGACACCATAATAAACCCCATAGAAGTTAAAAGTTCCATAGGCTATTTGCCGGAACACAATCCTTTATATATGGATTTATATGTAAGGGAGTATTTAAACTTTCACGCGAGAATCCACAAAGTTTCTAAGGAAAGAATCTCAGAAGTTATTGATATGGTGGGATTGACACCGGAAAATGGGAAAAAGATAAATCAACTTTCAAAAGGCTACAGGCAAAGAGTTGGACTTGCCGCAGCTCTCCTTCATGACCCTGAGGTATTAATTCTGGATGAACCTACAACCGGTTTGGATCCGAATCAGTTGATGGAAATTAGAGGGCTCATTCAAGAAATTGGTAAAACTAAGACAATACTCCTGTCAACACATATAATGCAGGAAGTTGAGGCCATGTGCGACAGAGTGATCATAATTGATAAGGGAGAAATAGTTGCAGATAAAACATTAGAAGAATTGTTGGAAAATCAAGAACAAATAATAGAAGTTGAGTTTGATTTACCGGTTGAAAGGCAATTAATTAATCAAATAGCCAATATTAAGAGAGCAGATAATATTTTTAACAATACCTGGCAACTAGTCTTCGAAACAGATGAAGATATGCGATCTGAAATATTTGATTTTGCTAAAGAAAATGGATTAAAAACACTACAAGTGCAGCGGAGAAGTAATAATTTAGAAAGTTTATTTCAAAGCTTAACTATCTAAGTGATGCAAAAAAAGGTATTACAGCTATTAGTTCTAATTATTCTCTCACAGTCTGTTAATTCTCAGGATAAAGACAAAGATTTTTACATAACCAAAGGGAAAGGAATTGAATTTCATTTTTTTGACGACAATTATCTTTTACACGTGGACTTTCGGGGTCAGTTTAGAGTTTCCTATCCCTATGACAATTTTCCCGTCATAAGTGAGGATTTCACTGACGAAGAAACAACGATTGGCATTAGTAGAGCGAGGGTTAAAATAGGAGGTCATATATACAGACCGTACTATACATTTTATTTTGAACAAGACCTCAAAGGTGGGAATTTGCTTGATTTTCGGGTGCAAATTGAGAAAATGAAATTTCTTAAATTAAGAGTAGGCCAATGGAAGGGCAGGTACTCCAGAGAAAGGGTTATATCATCGGGAAAACAACAGGGATTGGAAAGATCGATTATCAACAGAATATTTACGATTGATCGGCAACAGGGAATTTCCATCTACGGGAATCTTGATGGTGATGGTATGGCCGATTTTAGTTATTGGTTATCAGCTTTTATGGGAACCGGTAGAGGTGGAGGACCAAGTGATGATAATAATTTGATGTATATGTTAAGATGGCAATGGAATCCAAATGGAGAAGTTTTGGCATTTTCAGGATCGGATTTGAAGTTTCACAAAAAATTTACCTCTTCGATAGCAATTGCCGGAGTTACCAATACAAGCGCCTACACTGCGTTTTCCACAAGAGGAGGAGAGCAATTGTATGGTTTTGAACCCGGAGTCCTCGGGCAATATAAAGTAGATCAGTTACTTTTTGAAACGGCTTTTAAATATAAAGGAATTTCATGGCAGCAGGAATTCCATTATAAGAATATTGATGACAAAGTTAACTTAGAGGTGACTACTTTAATAGGTAATTATTTTCAAATTGGATACTTTTTTCATGGCATTTTCCCGAAATTCCCTGCTCCTTTTGAGATTTTCGCCCGACAAGCTTTTTATGATCCAAATATTGAGATAGCTGGTAATAACAATTATGAATTTACCGTTGGCTGCAATTGGTTTTTTAAAGGGCATAAGAATAAATTGACTTTCGATTATTCTTATTTGGAATACAATGAATTTACGCCAACTTTTAACTCAGGAAATAGAATAAGATTACAATGGGATATTTCAATATTTTAATGTCTCTACTGTTAAACCCAATTTATGTAATAGAAAAAATATTACATAAAGCGGGTTAAATCGTATATTAACCAATATTTTAAAGAATGTATGAATCTTGATCAGATCCCAAAAATAAAGCATATCTCCAGCAACAATTTTTTTTTGCTGGCTGGACCATGCGCCATAGAAGGTAGAGAAATGGCAATGCAAATTGCAGAAAAAATAGTAGAAGTTACTGATAAACTGCAAATCCCATTTATTTTTAAAGGAAGTTTTAAAAAGGCAAACCGATCCAGAATTGATAGTTTTACCGGGATAGGAGATGAAAAAGCACTTAAAATATTAATGGAGGTAGGCGATAAATTTAATATTCCTACAGTAACAGATATTCACGAGGTAAGCGACACCATATTGGCTTCTGAATATGTTGACATATTGCAAATACCTGCATTTTTAGTTCGCCAAACAGATTTAGTGGTGGCTGCGGCCAATACCGGAAAAGTCATCAACCTAAAAAAAGGACAATTCATGAGTCCCGAAGCAATGCAACATGCCGTAAAAAAGGTAAAGGATAGTGGTAATGATAAAGTGATGATAACTGACAGAGGAACTATGTTTGGCTATCAAGATATGGTTGTGGATTTTAGGGGAATTCCTACTATGCAACAATATGCTCCAACTGTATTAGATATTACCCACTCATTACAGCAGCCAAATCAGGAAAGCGGTATCACAGGAGGCAAACCAGAATTGATAGAAACTATTGCCAGAGCAGGAATAGCGGTTGGTGTAGACGGACTATTTTTAGAAACACATTTTGATCCGGGTAAGGCAAGATCCGACGGTGCCAATATGCTTAATTTAAAATATTTAGAGGGATTGTTAACCAAATTAGTGGCTTTACGCAAAACGATCAACAATTTTTAATCGAAAGGAATTCCTCGATCCCGGGCGCTCGGGTGCCAAGGAGAGTTTTGGTTTCAAGAAATTTTTATTCACGCATAAATTCACTTAATAAAATAGCAGTGGCTGTTGCAACGTTTAAACTTTCTGTTCTTTTTTTATCACCAAATTGTGGTATCGTTATTTTTGCTGTGATTAGCTTTTGTATTTCTTCGGATATTCCATTGGATTCATTACCCAGGACCAGAACGGATTCCTTGTTCAGTTTTTTGTGATATACATTTTCACCATTTAATGATGCACCGTAAATTGGTCGAGTTTCTTGTTTTAAATAAGACGCAATATTCGTATAGACAACCGCAATTCTTGACAAAGATCCCATGCTGGCCTGAACTACTTTTGGGTTATAGCAATCAACTGTATTAAGAGAACAAATTATTTGTTCAAGCCCAAACCAATCACAAAGTCGGATAATAGTCCCCATATTTCCCGGGTCATTAACGCCATCCAGAAGCAAACTAAGTCCGCTTGTTTTTGGACGCTGCATTATTGGAATATTGAATACACCTAAAATTTGATTGGGAGTTGAGAATTCGCTAATTCTCGTTAAATCATTATCAGAAATTTCAAGTAGATTATTTATTGACAATTCATCAGAATAATCACTTGTACAATATATTAAGTGTGGCTTAAAATCCGAGTTTATGAACTCTTCAACAACCTTAATTCCTTCAGCCAAAAAAAGTTGATATTCAGATCGATATTTTTTTTTCTTTAAACTGTTTATTAATTTAAATTGCTTTTTGCTTAACATATAAATAATGTTACTTTTGGTATTGATATAAAAAAACTTCTTAATTGCAGAATTCTTTCACAAAAATACAATTCTCCGCGTTAATCTTAGCGTTTTTTATTTCTTGCAATTCAGTTAAATATGTACCAGAAAACGAAAATTTATTAAAAAAGAACACGATTGCCGTAAATGGAAAAACCAAAACCAAATCTAAACTAAATAGTTACTTATTGCAAAAACCAAATCAAGTTACTTTGGGTGTGCCAATATCACTATATTTATATAATATTGGAGATCTTGAGTTCGAAGAAACTTTCGATGAGTGGAGGGATAATCACCCTAAAAAGAGTCAATCTTTTGATAATGTATTTTCAAAAAAACAAAATTTTGTTATTTACAAAACTAACAAAGGCATAAACAATTGGATCCTTAAAAAATTTCAGGCCCCGGTAATATTTGATGAAACCAAGGCGAAAAAATCTGTAACTTCTTTAAAAAATTATTATATCTCTCAGGGCTATTTTGAAGCTGAAGTAACCGATACAGTAAGTCAACTTAAGGATAAACAAGTGGGAGTAGATTATAATGTTACTACAAATAATCAATATTACATCGATTCGATTAGTACAGAAATAGAATCCCCTATATTAGACTCTCTGTATCAAGTTAACATAGAAAATTCAAAAATAAAAAAGGGCAATCCATTTATTTTCGATAATTTTGAACAAGAAGAGAGCCGCCTAATTTCATTGTACAGAAATTCAGGAATTTATCATTTTGTGGGAAATATAGGGTTTTATACAGATTCTATAAAGCATGACTATTATAAAGATGTTCTGTTAAAAATACCTGACAGAATCGTTAGAGTTGAAGATAGTGTATATAAAGTTCCGTACAAAATGCAAAAGGTTAGAGAAGTTAATATTTATACGGATGAAAGTGCAAAAAACAGGGAGGTAAAACCGACGGATTCAGTTCATTATAAAGGATATAATTTTTATAGTCATGGTAAGTTAAAATACAAACCAAAACATTTACTGAATTCTATTTTTATTACTCCGAATGAGTATTTCAAAGATGCTGAAAAAAACTTAACCAGGAATTATTTAAGAAATCTTAGATCTTTTTCACCCTCTATTAATATAAAGTACAGGGAGAACGAAGATGAATCTTTAGTGGCCAATGTTTATTTGAATCCACTTAAAAAGATAGCTCTGGGCTTTGATTTAGATGCGACAACTTCGAATATCAAACCCTTTGGTATTTTGGGTAAATTTTCGGTATTAGGGCGTAATATGTTCAAAGGTTCTGAGATACTCGAGTTGTCATTTCAGGGTTCCTTTTTAAATGTTGCCGTTGATGCATCGAAAAGTTCTCATTTTTTCAATGCGTTCGAAGTGATATCTATAGCATCATTAACGTTCCCGCGAATCATATTTCCAATTAAAACTACCTCCATCATACCAAAATATATGGCTCCAAGCACAAGAATAGACTTAAGTACGAGCTTTCAAAAAAATATTGGTTTGGACAGACAGAATATTACAGGTGGAATGGCCTATGCCTGGAAGAGTTCCAAAAAGATTGGCCATAAAGTTGACCTTTTTAGTGTTCAGTATATTGAAAACAAAAATATTGACAACTACTTTTTTATATACGACTCAGAATATCAGAAATTGAATCGGGTTTCTGAAAACCTTTTCGATACGTCATTACCGCAGGAAAATGATATTATTTTAGAGTTTATGGATTTTGTTTTGGACCCTGACAATGGTTATGATGAGACGAATCCTGTTAATTATGATGTAACCTCTGACGTAGATGAAAGACGAGATATTCTTATTGAAGATTTAATGGTGCCTGTGATTTCTTATAGTTTCGTATATAATTCCAGACAAGGCTTAAATGATAACGATTATAGCTATTTTATGGCACGAATAGTTGCGGCGGGGAACCTGGCGACACTTGTAGCCCCAAACACTAATGAGTTTGGGCAAAAATTAATGTTTGGTTTGCCAATAGCACAATATTTGAAATTAGAATTTGAATATAAAAAATATTGGGAGCTCTATCAAAACAACCAGTTGGTTTTTAGAACTTTCGTGGGTGCGGCAATGCCTTATGGCAATTCATCTAATATTCCTTTCAGTAGAAGTTACAGTGCCGGTGGGAGCAATGAAATTAGGGCTTGGCGAACTTTTGAATTAGGACCGGGTGGTGAGAAAACTAATCTGGAGTATAGTGTGTCCACTTTTAAACTGGTTTTAAACTTAGAGTACAGACTAAAGCTATCGGATAAAATATTTGGCGCCTTATTTGTGGATGCAGGAAATATTTGGGATATAACAGATTCTAATCTTGTTAAACCAAAGGGAAAACTCACAGACCTTAGTTCGTTTAAATATACCGCTGTTGGTTCTGGATTTGGTCTGCGATATGATTTCGGTTTTTTGGTTTTTCGATTTGATATTGGATTTAAGACCTTTGAACCATATTTGGATAAGAATGGAGCGTGGTTCGCCAATTATAATTTTGGTAAAGCCGTATATAACATTGGTATCAATTATCCATTCTAATTCGTATAATTTTGTACTTTTGTTGAACTAAATAATTTCAATTAAAATTAAATAAAATGTCACAAAAAATTAAATCAGGAGTTGCCACAGGAGATGAAGTTCAAGAAATTTTTAAACTGGCTAAGGAGAAAAATTTTGCCTTACCTGCTGTTAATGTAACAGGTTCTGATACAATAAATGCGGTCCTTGAAACTGCCAAGGAGTTAAATGCACCGGTAATTATTCAATTTTCAAATGGCGGTGGACATTTCAACGCTGGTAAGGGATTATCTAATGAGGGTCAAAAAGCTGCAATTGCTGGTTGTATAACAGGAGCAAAACACATTCATATACTGGCAGACGCCTATGATGTTCCCGTGATCTTACATACAGATCATTGTGCAAAGAAATTATTGCCCTGGATCGATGGCCTTTTAGATGCCGGAGAAAAACATTTTGCAGAAACTGGAAAGCCATTGTATAGTTCACATATGATCGATTTGTCCGAAGAATCAATTGAAGAAAATATAGAGATTTGTAAATCTTATTTAGCTCGTATGAGTAAGATTGGAATGACTTTGGAAATTGAATTGGGTATCACTGGAGGAGAAGAAGATGGGGTAGACAATACTGATGTGGATGTATCAAAACTGTATACTCAGCCGGAAGAAGTAGCCTTCGCCTATGAAGAATTATTAAAAGTGAGTAATCGGTTTACCATTGCTGCGGCATTTGGAAATGTGCATGGGGTTTACAAACCGGGTAATGTAAAATTGACTCCAAAAATCTTAAGAAATTCTCAGGAGTATATTTCAGAAAAGTATAACGTTCCTCACAACACAATTGATTTTGTATTTCACGGTGGGTCAGGATCTACATTGGAAGAAATAAGAGAAGCAATAGGTTATGGGGTAATAAAAATGAACATAGATACCGATTTACAATATGGTTTTATGACTGGTATTCGTGATTATTTTGGGACCTATGCAGAATACTTAAAATCGCAAATTGGAAATCCTGAAGGGGAAGATGCGCCTAATAAGAAATATTATGATCCTCGTAAATGGTTACGTGAGGGTGAATTAACATTTAAGGCTCGTTTAAAACAAGCATTTGAAGATTTAAATAATATCGATACACTTTAAATTTAGTTTAGAGAACTAACTTTTTTAGTTGGTTCTCTAAATTTTCTCTAAATTGCCCTCCGTTTTATCGCTTAAATAATGATCATTTTATGCAGGAAAAGGATTTAAAAAACAACGATATGAGTAGTTGGTTTAAAAGAAAAAATAAGGGAATTCAAACTCCTACGGTTGAAAAGAAGGACGTTCCGAAAGGTCTCTGGTATAAAACTCCAAGTGGGAAAATAATTGATTCTGACGAATTAAAAGTTAATTTGTATGTAAGTCCCGAAGATGGCTACCACGTCAGGATCGGGAGTGCTGAGTATTTCGAAATCCTGTTCGATGACAATGAATTCATTGAACTAAACGCTAAATTAACTTCAAAGGACCCACTGAAATTTACAGACACAAAAAAATATACAGCTCGATTGAAGGAGGCGCAAAAAAAGACGAATCTGACCGACGCAGTTCGTACAGCAGTTGGAAAATCTTTGGGGAACGAACTGGTTATCGCGGCAATGGATTTTAGTTTTATTGGTGGATCTATGGGCAGTGTTGTTGGAGAAAAAATTGCAAGAGCTATTGATTATTCAATCAAAAATAAAATACCTTTTTTAATGATTTCTAAATCGGGTGGAGCCAGAATGCAAGAGGCTTCTCTGTCTCTGATGCAATTGGTAAAAACTTCAGCAAAACTGGCGCAATTAGCAGATGCCCAAATCCCTTATATATCTTTATGTACAGACCCAACAACAGGGGGGACTACAGCTTCCTATGCCATGTTAGGCGATATTAATATAGCTGAACCTAAGGCATTAATAGCCTTTGCCGGTCCAAGAGTAGTTAAGGATACTACCGGAAAGGACCTGCCTGAAGGCTTTCAGAGATCAGAATTTTTATTGGAACATGGATTTCTTGATAAAATAGTGGAGCGAAAAAACCTTAAGAAACAAATTAATTTATATCTCGATTTAATACAGAACAATCCAATTAGAAAATAGTCTAAAAATAAAAGAGGCTGACTGGAAAGGGTATTATACTGTCATTCTGCTCGTAGTCGAAGAATCTATTTTATTTATTATCGGTATTTTGAGATTTCTCCATTACAGTCGAAATGACAAGTTCACACTTTCCAGTCAGCCACTTTTATTTTATCATACCTTTGTTTATTAAAAATGTCTTACGCGGTGTTGCCCAATATGGAATTCGATTGTCCTTCCGTCAATTAGTGCGTAAGCAAGATCATCGCACTCTCCATCCCCATAATCCACTGTAATTTCCTTATCACCTTGCTCAATTTTTACGATTCCACTAACAATATATCTGCATGACATTTCTCTTCTTAATGGCTCTACCGTGGAAACATTTCTTACAGTTCCATCCTTTTTGGTAATGGTCCAATTTCCTGAAACCAAAAACACGTTATCACCAAAATGCAAATTTCCAAAGCCCTCGATCCATACTCTTTTTCTTTCTCCGGTAATTGTTGCAAAGGTTTCATCTTCCCAAATTATTTTTATATCTGAGTTAATATTTGCTTCTGGAATGCCATTAACTACAGTAAGGGTTTTTGTTACAACTCCTTCCACCTTATTTCCATTGAAGTATAAATTATTGAAAGAAGATTTTATTATAGCTTTTAATTCACCGCCATTAAAAGTTATATCCATGATTATTTTACCGCTCAAAACGTTCCCATTATGCATAGTACAACCATCACCGAAATCAACAGTTATATTTTTTGTATTACCGGTAATTACCTTTGTTATAATAACGCAATCAGGTATAAATTTTAATATGGAGGTGCTTTTTGAAGCTTCATTTTTAGATGCAACTTGATTTTCAATGTCGAAATATATATTTTCAATAATGTCATTTATTCCTTCGCTTACATCGTCAATTTCTGCTTGTGAATAAGCACTCAATTCAAGTGTAGCCACTGTGTCCTCATTAATTGGATCTTCATCATTGCAACTTACAATGACAAGTCCGAATAATGCAATTATTAATAGGGAGTGAATAACGCTTTTAAAATTTCTCTTTTTCATATTTAATTTGTTTTAAGTTTATTGTCAATTTTAAACGAATTTGTTAACGAGTTATTATAAGACTGTCGGAATATAGAAAGGTTTAATTAATGATTTATTCGAAAGGAATTCCTCGAGCCTTTGCCGGTTGGCAGGCTCTGCCTTGAGATAACCGTTGAAATTGTCATTCCCGTGAAAACGGGAATCTAAATAATAAATTTCGATTTTTGACATTCATGTCAAAGTTTGTACTCAACTTGACCGGGTATGAAAGCAGTGCCCCTGCCTTTAGGTTTCAAGAAATTTTTATTACAAAAAGGAGTGCCTATAATTTATTGCCAATCAAAATAATAGTATTATATTTGCCGCCTAATTATAGATTAGTACATAAAAATTATTAATTAAAATTTAATGTTAGCATGTATTTAGCAGCAGAAAAGAAAGCAGAGATTTTCAAAAAACATGGAAAATCTGAAAAAGACACTGGTTCTTCAGAAGGACAAATAGCACTTTTTACTTATCGAATTAACCACCTAACGGAACATTTGAAAAATAATCGTAAAGATTTTAATACACAACGTTCTTTAGTAAAATTAGTTGGTAAGCGAAGAGATCTATTAGATTATTTAACTAAAACCGATATCGTAAGATATCGTGAGATCGTTAAAAAATTAGGTTTAAGAAAATAAAATTGGAGAGGCTTTTGTGCCTCTCTTTTTAATATTTATTTAGTTTTTTCAATCGTTGGAAGATTGAAATTATTCTATTTAAATTTTTTTATAAAAGCTCGTTTAGTTTTTTTAATTCTAAAGAGTAACTTAGGTAATTCATTGGCAAACGATACTCTAATCAATTGAGTTTAGAACAACACAACTACAAAAGTTTAACCATGAATTAATATATTCACTTGGATAAAAGTGAATAATAAAAAACAAATTATGATTCCAAAAGTATTTAAAGAAACCATCGATTTAGGAGATGGAAGGACTATTTCAATCGAGACCGGCAAGTTGGCTAAACAAGCACACGGTTCTGTTGTGGTTCAATCTGGCAAATGTATGTTATTATGTACAGTTGTATCAAATTACAAACAAAGTGATGTTGACTTTCTACCCTTAACGGTAGACTATCGTGAAAAATTTGCAGCTTCGGGACGTTACCCAGGGGGGTTCTTCAAGAGAGAAGCAAGACCTAGTGATGGCGAAGTGCTAACCATGAGATTGGTTGACCGTGTATTACGACCACTTTTCCCAAAAGATTATCACGCTGAAACACAAGTTATGATTCAATTAATGTCTCATGATGATGATGTAATGCCTGAGGCTATGGCTGGTTTGGCAGCATCAGCGGCTATTCAACTCTCTGATTTTCCTTTTGAATGTGCCATTTCAGAAGCTCGTGTTGGCCGTGTTGACGGAAAATTTATCATAAATCCTACCAGATCACAATTGTTACAATCTGATATTGAGATGGTCATTGGAGCTTCTGCAGATTCAGTAATGATGGTCGAGGGTGAAATGGATGAAATTTCAGAAGAGGAAATGATAGAGGCGATCAAATTTGGACATGAAGCTGTTAAAGTTCAGTGTGCAGCACAAGTAAGATTAGCTGAAGCCTTTGGAAAGAAGGAAACTAGAGAATATGATGCTGAAAGGGAAGATGAAGATTTTTCTAAGAAAATCCATGAAATGGCTTATGACAAGGTTTACGCAATTGCAAAAGCAGGATCTTCTAAACATGAGAGAACTGAGGCTTTCTCAGAAATAAAAGAAGAAATTAAAGCAAGTTTCTCGGAAGAAGAAACGGAGGAATATGGAGATTTGATCTCAAAATATTATCATAAAGCGGAAAAAAATGCGGTTCGCGACCTTACTTTGAATGAAGGATTGCGTTTAGATGGTAGAAAAACAGACGAGATCAGACCAATATGGTGTGAGATTGATTATTTACCTTCTACCCACGGTTCTGCAATTTTCACCAGGGGAGAAACACAGGCACTCGCTACAGTAACCTTAGGAACTTCAAGAGAAGCAAATAAAATAGACATGCCTTCCTATGAGGGAGAAGAGACATTCTATTTGCATTATAATTTTCCGCCTTTCTCAACAGGAGAAGCAAGACCTCTTAGAGGAACTTCACGTAGAGAAGTAGGACATGGAAATCTGGCACAACGAGCTTTAAAAGGAATGATTCCTGAAGATTGCCCTTATACGGTCAGAGTTGTTTCTGAAGTGTTAGAATCTAATGGTTCTTCTTCAATGGCAACAGTTTGTTCCGGAACTATGGCGCTAATGGATGCCGGAGTTCAGCTTAAAAAGCCTGTTTCGGGAATTGCAATGGGATTGATTTCGGATGCTGATTCTGGTAAATATGCCGTCTTGTCCGATATTTTAGGAGATGAGGATCATTTAGGTGATATGGATTTTAAGGTAACAGGAACGGCTGACGGTATAACAGCTTGTCAGATGGATATAAAAGTTAAAGGATTATCCTATGAAATTCTTGTTAACGCGTTAAAGCAAGCACAGGCAGGCAGGATTCATATACTTGGTAAATTGACCGACACTATAGCTGTGCCTAATGAAGATGTGAAATCACATGCTCCAAAAATGGTTACGAGAACAATTCCAAATGAATTTATAGGATCTTTAATTGGTCCAGGTGGAAAAGTAATTCAAGAATTACAAAAAGCAACAGGAACGACTATAGTTATTAATGAGGATCCGGTTACAGAGGAAGGAATTGTTGAAATTTTAGGAACAGGTCAAGAAGGGATTGATGCTGTACTGGCTAAAATTGATTCTATATTATTCAAACCTGAAAGGGGTAGTGTTTATGAGGTTAAAGTAATTAAAATGCTCGATTTTGGCGCTGTTGTTGAATATGTAGAAGCTCCTGGAAATGAGGTCTTATTACACGTTAGCGAATTGGCTTGGGAAAGAACTGATAATGTAAGTGATGTTCTTAAAATGGGAGACGTACTGGACGTGAAATATTTTGGAATTGATCCAAAGACACGTAAAGAAAAAGTATCTCGTAAGGCATTATTGGAAAAACCGGAAGGTTATGTTGCAAGACCTCCAAGAGATAATAATAGAGGAAGAGATAATAGAGGAAGAGACAATCGTCATCGTGGAAACGATAGAAAACCTAGAGATAACTAGAAATAATCGAAATTTTAGACTATCCATATTAAAAAAAACTCCCCAATTGGGGAGTTTTTTTTATGAAAGCTTGTAAGTTAAGGGTTTAATACATATTCATTCACCCATTTTCGTCTTAAATCGAGTTTTTTATGACCCTTTTGTAACATTTGGCTAATAGATTACGTATATGTTAATACATGACTAATAATTTAGAAAAAATTAAATCCAATCGTATTAAATGAGACAACTTAAGATAACAAAGCAGGTTACTAACCGTGAAACGGCTTCCCTTGATAAATATTTGCAAGAAATTGGAAAAGTAGATCTAATTACTGCAGATCAAGAAGTAGAGCTTGCTCAGCGTATTAAAGCAGGAGATCAAATAGCTTTAGAAAAATTAACTAAAGCGAATTTACGATTTGTTGTGTCTGTTGCGAAACAATATCAAAACCAAGGCTTGACTTTACCCGACTTGATTAATGAAGGAAATTTAGGGTTGATAAAAGCGGCCAAAAGATTTGATGAAACAAGAGGGTTTAAGTTTATTTCCTATGCCGTTTGGTGGATACGTCAGTCTATTTTGCAAGCCTTAGCTGAACAATCAAGGATTGTGAGACTACCCTTAAATAAAATTGGTTCGATAAATAAGATCAACAAAACATTTGCAAGATTAGAGCAAGAGAACGAGAGACCTCCTTCTGCTGAAGAAATTGCAAAAGAATTAGACATGACAATTACTGATGTTAAAGAATCCATGAAGAATTCAGGTCGACATGTATCTATGGATGCACCTCTCATTGAAGGAGAAGATTCAAATTTGTATGATGTTCTTTGTTCCGGTGAATCTCCAAATCCAGACAGGAAATTATTGCATGAATCTTTAAAGGTGGAAATATTACGTGCTTTAGAAACGTTGACACCAAGAGAAGCAGATGTGGTAAAATTATATTTTGGTCTGAGTGATGCTCATCCAATGACATTGGAAGAAATTGGAGAAACTTTTGATTTGACCCGTGAACGTGTTCGCCAAATCAAAGAGAAAGCAATCCGAAGATTAAAACATACTTCTAGAAGTAAAATCTTAAGAACTTATCTTGGATAAAAAATAGACAAATAATTTAATTAAACTAAAAGCTTACGATAATTCGTAAGCTTTTTATTTTTACTTTTGACAAAAAATTAAACATGGCACACCTCATTGCACCTTCAATACTAGCCGCAGATTTTGCGAACTTACAAAGAGATATTGAAATGATAAATAAAAGCGAAGCAGATTGGTTTCATATTGACGTGATGGATGGTGTTTTTGTTCCCAATATTTCGTTTGGCATGCCTGTCATCTCGGCTATAAAAAAGCATGCTAAAAAGCCTATGGATGTTCATTTAATGATCGTTAATCCGGATAAGTACATTGGTGTATTTAAAAAAGTTGGTGCCGACATTTTAACTGTGCATTACGAAGTATGCCAAAATCTTCATCGGACAATTCAGGCAATACACAATAAAGGAATGAAGGCCGGCGTATCATTAAATCCACACACCCCGGTTGCTGTTTTAGAAGATGTTATTCAGGATTTGGATCTGGTACTGATTATGAGTGTTAATCCTGGTTTCGGGGGACAAAGTTTTATTGAGAATACATATAAAAAAATAATACAATTAAGGGATCTGATAAACAAATCAGGCTCTAGTGCTATGATTGAAGTGGATGGAGGAGTGAATAATATAAATGCACCTAAATTAATTGCCGCCGGAGCAGATGTTTTGGTAGCCGGTAGTTTTGTATTTAAGTCAGATGTCCCTAATGATACAATTGAAAAATTAAAAACCTTTAAGGAGTAATTAAGTAAATCGAAACAAATTCGATTCAGCTCTATTTAATGGGAAATAGAAAACAGAAATTAGATTATAGCAACTGTTAAGAACAGTTATTCATGAAGATGATTTGGCCTTCAAAGAGAAATTATTTCAATCAAAATATGTGTTTAGTAAGATCGGGTAGTTCCGCAGAGGGTCTCAAGGAAATCATCCGACCGCAATTAACACATATGAAGTTTGGGATGATTTCTATTTGCAAGCCATGATTTTTTTGTTTACTCACGATTTTATTATTAAAAATTGAGTTCGTGAATCTCACAAGTTCGATTTCGTTTTTTTGTCATTAAAAAAATGAAAAACAAGAAAAAGAAAAATAACCTACCTCGCTGCTAACAGATTTTCAAACTCGCCTTGCCGGCGTGACAAGTATTATTGAGTTAAATATTTTATGAACTCCCAGACTTTTTAATGTGGCATATAATTCCTTACATTTGACTCATGGACTTTTCACAAATTAATACAATTTCCGGAATTCAAAATCTTGAATTATTAGCCAAACAGGTTGTGGAAGGTTTCATAACCGGAATGCATAAAAGTCCATTTCATGGTTTTTCCGTTGAATTTGCAGAACATCGCCTCTATAATAAAGGAGAAAGCACACGTCACATTGATTGGAAAATGTATGCAAAAACCGATAAATTATTCGTCAAAAGATATGAAGAAGAAACCAATTTAAGATGTCATATTATCATCGACAATTCCGCATCGATGCACTTTCCTGTTATTGATAAAATTACAACAGAAAAAATCAATAAAATTGAATTTACTGCGATCGCTACTGCTGCTTTATTAGAAATATTAAAAAGACAAAGGGACGCTTTTGGCATGAGTATTTATTCTGATAAAAATGATTATTACGCACCTGCCAAAGGAAATGAGAACCACAGAAGGATGCTTCTAAACCAGCTAAAAAATATAACCACTCAAAAAACTGATAAGACCACAAATACCTATTCTGTCTTACATGAAATTGCAGACAAAATTCACCGTCGTTCTTTAATATTTTTATTTACTGATATGATACAGGCCGACAAAGATGATGAGGCATTATTCGAGGCCTTACGCCATTTGAAATATAACAAACACGAAGTAATTTTATTTCATGTTTTTGATGGTAAATTGGAATACAATTTTGATTTCGATCAGGCACCCAAAAAATTCGTTGATGTTGAAACCGGTGAACAAATTAAATTGTTTGCCAGTGGGGTTAAAGAAGGTTATAAAGTAATCGTTAAGGATTTCTTTAATGCCTTGAAATTAAAATGTCTACAATATAAAATAGATTATGTTCCTGTGGACATCAGGGAGGGCTTTGACAAAGTTTTAACTTCCTATTTCATCAGCAGGAATCGATTTCTTTAAAAAAGTTAAAAATCGTTTTGCCAATATAAAAAACGAGCTTATATTTGCACCTGCTTACCGCGAGGTAGGTGTGCCATGAGCAACGGTTTGGTAGTTCAGCTGGTTAGAATACCTGCCTGTCACGCAGGGGGTCGCGGGTTCGAGTCCCGTCCAGACCGCAATTAAAATAGTTGTGTTGTTAACTTAAAACTTTAGAGTTTAAATAGTTAGCCGATGAAAAGCTTCAGTATTCTCTGGAGTTTTTTTGTTTTACATTGTTTCTTAGGATCCCAGTAGTCTGGATTAACAGATATTCCTGTAGAGAAATCCTTTCTTTTCTTGTTGTA